>SXGS01299756.1_pt1 | contig 24221 bp, 19 predicted proteins | sample 3174681 | NCBI WGS metagenome assembly SXGS01 (sample SAMN11356861, study PRJNA531348) | freshwater metagenome | isolation source: freshwater sample F1-80 | place: China: Fuxian Lake, Yuxi | collected 2017-12-25
GCGCTACCAACTGCGCCAATGCCCCGCATGGACCGCTAACGATCCAAGCTCAACTAGCCTACGCCACTGTCAGCATCGGACCAAAATCGCAGGTTACACTGACCGCATGGAGCAACGCCTCACCTTTATCACGCTCGCGGTGAACGACATCCCGGCGGCCAAAACCTTCTACCTGAAAAAGCTCGGCTGGCAGGCCAGCTATCAGGACGACACCGTGCTGATGCTCCGGGTAGCGCCCAGCGTGGTGCTCTCCTTCTGGGCGATCGAAGAGTTCATCGAAGAAGTCGGCCCGGTCTCCGCCGGCGACGCCCCAATCACCTTGGCCTACAACTGCCGGACCGAGCACGACGTCGATGCGGTCCTCCGGCGCGCGATGGCAGCCGGCGGCACGCGCCTCAAACCGGGCAGCAAGCGCTCCTGGGGCGGCTACTCGGGCTATTTCTCAGACCCCAACGGCTATCGCTGGGAAGTGGCCTGGAACCCGTCGGAAATGGGCGAAGACCTGTTGGATCAGGCCGAGGCAGGGCAAACCAGTCAAAGCCCCTTGGAAGCCGCGCACTGATCCGCACACGCTGACCGGCGCGGACCGCAATGCTCAGGCGCGGCGGCGCTGCAGCACGTCGTCGAGGTTGTTCAGCGCTGCGGCGTTCTTCTCCGCATTGCCTGCGGGCTTCTTCGCTGTCGGCTGTGCCACGCCGGCCTCGGCCTTCTTGATCGAAGTCCGGGCTGCGGCCTTGGGCTGCTCCGGGAGGTCCAGGGGCGCCGGAGCGGGCCGTTCGGCCTTGGCTGCCTCGACGTAGCTCGGCTTGGGCACCGCGACCGGCTCCCAGGTGCCATCGTCTTTGACTTTGGCGCCATCAGCCACCGCCAACGCCGCGCTGCGCAATTGCGCCGCAGTCAGCGGGGCCGGCGACTCCGGTGCGGCGCTCTGCTGCGCATCGAAAAGTTCCGCGGGCTTCATTTCTGCAGGAACGGTCTTCGACGCCGAGATCACGGTCTGGGTCTCCGGAACTGCGCCCATGGCCTCGCGGAAGGCGCCTTCGACGCGCTGCTTCCGGTCCCGGATGGCCAAGGTCCGCAAAGCGGCAACCGAAGCCACGAGTGCCAGGAACGCCAGCACCGGAACCCAAATCGTCCAGACTCCGGCAATCCGCAGCACCAGTCCGAGCAGCAGGGTCGGCACGGCCAGCGCGCCGACCAGGGCAATCGCGAGCCGATCGTATTTGATCTTGAACGGGGTCGCCGTGCGCGCTCCGGTAGCCACGGATTCGTTCGTGCCAGTCATAGCAGCCTCCTGCGGCCCCGGGGAATGCATCGTCATTTTCATCGGTTCGAAATCGATCGCGGTCTCATCCGAATCGTCCATCATGGTGACCGGTACCAGATTTTGCTTTTTTCGCAGACGCAAAAAGAACGGCGCAACCCAGATCAGCCACAACGCCACCGCTATTGCCAAAATGACTGAGGTATTGAGCGGCGCGTTCACTCTCCAACTTTAAAACGCAGCGACCGCGCAGACCGGGTAGCCGCCGGGTGTGTCGAGCGGAATCTCAACAATCTTCAGACCGCACCGGAACAAAACGGTCCATTCGGTTCCGGGCCCCGGTTAACCGCGGATCCGCAGTCGTGAAATGAGCCCGCCGGGGACCTCGTCGGCGGTCAACGCGAAACTGCGGTGATCGGCCCACACACCATTGATGTGCAAGTACTTCGGCCGCAGACCCTCGTCCCGGAAGCCGAGCTTCTCGACCACGCGCAGGCTCGGTGCGTTCTCCGGCCGGATGTTGATTTCCATCCGGTGCAGTCCCAGATTCTGGAAACAGTGGTCAGTCGCCAGGGCCAACGCCGTGGGCACCAAACCGCGTCCGGCCCGGTCCCGGTCCACCCAGTACCCCGCGGTGGCCATCATCGCCGAACCCCAGATGATGTTGCTGACCGTGAGTTGCCCGGCCAGCCTGGCCACGCCGTCGTCGTCCGTTTCGGTGATCACGAACGGCAACGCACTGCCGGCCCGGGCCTGATCGTTCAAGGCGCGTACCATCTCGGAAAAACTGGGCAACCGGCCGCCGGGCTCCGGATTGCTGGCTTCCCAGGGCGTCAACCATTCCCGATTACGCGCCCGGACTTCATTCCAGGCCTGGCGATCCCGCTTTTTGATCGGCCGCAACCCCACCGAACCATAACTGAGCGTGGCCGGCCAGATGGCCGCGCCCCACATGGCTCAGGCTTCCAGTTTCGCGGTGAACTCAGTCAGCCAAGCGCGCAGATCAGCACCGAGATCCTCGTTGTCGCAGCCGAGAGTCACCACAGCCTGCAGATAGCTCAGCTTGTCCCCGGTGTCGTAACGCCGGCCGGAGAAGACCACGCCGTAGACTCCCGAGCCTTCGCCCTCAGCAGTGGCCAGGGTCTGCAAGGCATCGGTGAGCTGGATCTCCCCGCCCCGGCCGGGCGCCGTCTGTTCCAGCACATCGAAAACCCTCGGGTGCAGCACATAGCGGCCGATGACGGCCAAGTTCGACGGCGCATCTTCGACGGCCGGTTTTTCCACCAGTTGATTGACCCGAACGTAGTCCTTGCCCTCGATCGGGGTCATGTCCACGCTGCCGTAGGCGCTGATTTTCGACGGTTCGACCTCGATCAAGGCGATCACCGATCCGCCGGTCTGCTCCTGGACATCGAGCATCACGGAAAGCAACGGATCCCGTTCGTCGATCAGATCGTCGCCGAGCAATACTGCGAAAGCTTCGTCCCCCACGTGGGTTTTGGCGCGGAGCACCGCATGCCCCAAGCCCTTCGGATCGCCTTGCCGGACGTAGTGGATTTCGCCCAGATCAGTGGCATGCTGGACCGCTTCCAGTTTGCCGGCGTCGCCCTTGGCCTCGAGCAACCGTTCGATGTTCGGCACCCGGTCGAAATGGTCCTCCAAGGCGCGTTTGTTCCGTCCGGTGATCATCAGGACATCTTCGAGGCCGGCATCGACGGCTTCTTGGACTACGTATTGGATGGCAGGCTTATCCACCACCGGAAGCATTTCCTTGGGCATGGCCTTGGTCGCCGGAAGGAACCTGGTGCCCAAACCGGCAGCAGGAATGACGGCCTTGCGAATTCGTTGCGCTTTGGTCATTGTCCTAGGCTAACCGAGAATGTCAGGAGGAGGCATCATGACCGATTTGACCGAGACCGGGCGCAAAGCCGAATTGCGGAACCGATTACGCGGACGCCGCGCCCCGCTCAGCGCTGAAAATTTGCGCGAAAAGGCACTTGGATTCATCGAAACCGGCCGGGAAATGCTTGATTCATTGGACCTGGCCGCAGAACGGCGCGCGATCACCGGATATCTCCCGGTTGCCGCCGAGCCTCCGGTACTGGCAATGCTCGAAATGTTTTCATCCGCCGGTCATCCAATATTCATGCCGGTCTGCGAACCGCAGCGGCAACTCTCCTGGGTTCTTTGGCATCCCGGCATCGAGCTGCGGACCAGCGACTTCGGCCCGATCCAGGAACCGGTCGGCGAGCGGCACGGGCCGGAGGCCTTGACGTCGGTCGGCCTGATGGTCTTGCCGGCCCTCGCGGTCGACGGGGAGGGCAACCGGCTGGGCCAAGGCGGCGGATATTACGACCGCGCGCTGTCCCGAGTGCACGAGGCCGGGCAAACTCCGGTTTTGGCTGCGGCCGTCTATTCGGAAGACCTGCTGCCGCCGGGCGGCGTACCGCACGACACCCTGGACCAACGAGTGCAATTCGCACTGACCCCGGAATTCTTTCGGCCCCTGGAATGTTAGAATCGTTAGTCGGGAGCTGGCCCGTGAGGGCCGCATCCGGGGAAAGCAATCGGAGGATTCACAGTGCCAACCTACGCTTATGCCTGCAAAGATTGCGGACACAACTTCGACATTCAGCAGTCGTTCAGCGACAGCTCGTTGACGGTCTGCCCGGAATGCGGCGGAAATTTGCGCAAGAAGTTCAATTCGGTCGGTGTCTCGTTCAAGGGCTCCGGCTTCTATTCCACCGACTCGCGCTCCTCGAGTTCGGCCACCGCACCGGCAACTGCGCCTGCGCCTGCCGCATCGACGTCGGAGAGCAAAACAGCGTCGCCGGCCGCGGGCTGAGTTCGTAGGACTCCTCCTACCCTGCTCTTGGTTTTCGCCTTTCGTGCACATCCGGAGTGAACGCGTCGACCAGGCGGAACTGGTTCAGTAACCTCGCTGCATGGCTTCGGCACCGGACAAACCCCGATTTGCTGCTTTCGCCGGCAGGACCTTCCGACTCGTGCGCCGACGACGGCGGTTCTTCGCCGCGGTGTTGTTCTGCGCCGCGATCGCGATCGCGGTGAACCAACTCGCGCCCGGCAGCCAAGCCAGCCAAGCCGTGCTTTCAGCGGCCAGGGACTTGCCGTCCGGCACCCGGCTCAGCGCAGCGGACCTGCGTCTGGTCCGCGTCCCGACGTCGTTGCTCCCGGATTCGGCCTTGGCGCGGTTGGACGACGCGACCGGCCAACAGCTTGCCGGGGCGCTCCGCAAGGGGCAGTTGCTGACCGATGCTTCCCTGGTGGGCCAGAGTTTGCTGGCCGGCGCCCCGCCGGGCAGCTCCGCCGTCCCGCTCCGATTGGCGGACCCGGCAACCGCCCAGTTGGTCTCCCCCGGCCAACTGGTCACCGTAGTCGGCACATCCGACGACGGCACCGGAAGGACCGGAGCCGGAACCGTGCTCGCCACTGCGGTCCCGGTCCTGTGGGCGCAGCGCAAAAGCGAGGCCACGTCGAACTGGGCTGCGGTGAAGGACGCCGAAGGCTTGGTGGTGATCGCCGCGACGGCGGAACAGGCCACAGCTTTGGCCGGAGCCGTTGGCCGAACCCGGCTGTCCCTGGTCTTGGTCAGCCCGCCATGAACCCGGTCGACCGATCCAGACCGGCGCGACGCCGGGCAACTCAACCCCAGTGCGGAGGCTTCTGCTCGCGGAGCCACTCGTCGTGGTTGGCTGATTCGGCATCGCCCCAAGCCCGCGGATCGTCCTCCGCGGCCCGCTGCGGCAAAACCGGCTCCGCAGCTGCCGTACGGGCAGTGCTTTTCTTTTCGTCCATCTGAGCTTCCTGCGCCGGGGTCGGGCCGGATTCGACGCCGAGCAACGACGGCAAATCGACGTGGTTCAAAGAACGGTCCAGTCCGAGGTAGCCGCCGATCCGGTCGGCACAAGCCGAAGGGTCCGTGAACACTTCGATGGTCCACAACGGCATGTAGCGCCAACCCCGTTGTTCCAAAAGCTGCGGGCGCAACCTGCTGCGTTCTCGGACGCTCATCTGCCGATAACGCCGGGAACCATCCGATTCCACCGCCACGGGCGTCGGAATTTCGCTGTCGACCGAGCCCAGATACCTGATCGGATCAGCGGCCGCGACGATGTCGATGACCCCGTCGTAGTTGTACCAGACCCGGGCATCCCTGGCCCGGAGCCGATCCGCCAGGTCTGCCACCAACGGATCGTCCTCCAGGCCCTGACCTGCGGCCAACGTGTGCGGCGCCGCCGCTCCGGTGACCGATGCGCCGCCCAGTTCCCGTTCGAGCAGCTGATAGAAGTCCCGGGCCCCGTAGTTCAGTTTCGCGGTGTCCAGATCTTCCGGCTTGAAGCAGCTCAAAACCGTCAAATGCTCCCGCGCCCGAGTCATCGCGAGCGCGAACTTGCCCCGGCCGTCCGCCTGCGACAGCGGACCGAAGCTGTGCAGCGCCCTACCGTGCGGAGTCCGACCGAAGCCCAAAGAGAAGATGATCCGGTCCCGCACGAGTCCCGGTGCCCGGTCCAGATGGACCACCCGGAACGGCGTATCCGAGGTATTGGCGAAAAATTCCTGGAGCTCCGGGTGGTTCGCCAAATTGAGCCGGATCGCTTCGGCCACCCGCGCGGCATGCCTGGCGCTAGCCGTGATCACAGCCAACGAGGACCGCGGATGCACTCGCGCGGCTTCGAAGACCAGGTCGACCACCCGGTTCACTTCGGCGGCCACAGACTCGACGCCTTCGCTGTCGCTGCCCGGCAACCCCGTGCCATCGGCCAGATACTCGACACTGACCGCGCGATCCAGACCGGTCACCGCTTTGCCGTCCGGCAGCAGCCGCAACGCACCGTCGTAGAAATCCTGGCTCAGCTGAGCGCTCAGATCCTCATCGATACTGCGGTAGCTGCGTCGGAGCTGGACCTTCGGCCGGATGCGGGCCAGGGCATCGAACACACTGACCAGGGGTTTGGCATTTCTCGGCAGGCTGCGCGCCGCCGTCGATACCGCGAACGGTGCCGGGCTGAGCAGACGATCATCGCCGAACGCGACCACTTGCCGGGCCCTGGCCAGGGACGGCAACGCCGACTGGATCGAGACCGACTCGGCATCCAGGAAAATCACCGCATCGAACCGCTTGCCTTCGGGCAGCACGGTCGGAGCGATCAGCGGGCTGGCCGCCCAGACCGGTACCAATTGGTCCACCAGCTGCCCGGCATGCGCTTCGAGCAGGTCCAGGCTGATCCGGCCGTCCTTGAGCACATTGCGCAGGAATTCGCTTTCCCGACCGCGCCCGGCCACCAACTCACGCCATTTCGAAGCCAGATTCCAGCGCAACCTCGATGGACCGGAAACCACATGCGCCTGGTCCGCCAACCGGAATTCGGCTTCCAACCGGCGCAGGCTTTCGCCGTCGGACATCGCCAAGTAGTCGTCACCGCTGATCATTGCCTCGAGTGCCGACTGCCACCAGGCCAGTTCCAGCTCTGCCCGGGTCTGTGCCGGCAGCACTTCCCGCGCGGCCAGATCGTCGAGCAACTCGCCGAGCCCGTGCTCGCGCATGTTCTCTTCCAGCAGCGTGCGCTCCGGAAGGTTCTCCAGGGTGGCTTGGTCGTCGGCCAAATCGATCAGACGACGCACCAGCGCCTGGTGTTCGACGTCTTCCAAGCCGCCGCCGGCCGCAGTGCGCTCCAGAGCCGCGCCGAGCTTGAGCAACTCGGCAGCCAGACCGTGGTAGCGGTTCCGCAACTCGGCGAGGCCCGAAGGCACCGCAGGATGCCGTTGCGTCGTGGCGAACGCCGCCCATTGCTGACGCTGCTCCTGAACCAGCAGCAATGACTCGTGCAAGTCGTCGATGTGCACCCCCGGCCGCACATATTCCCGGGCCACCCGGCGCAGCCGTGATCGCTGCATGGAAGGCATTTCCAGGTTGCGGTCCCGGCGCCAGGTAGCGCTGGCCGTAGCGGAGATCAGGTCGTTGACCGGCCGGTCGAAAATATCCGGCATGAACTTGTCCAGGCTCTCCCGGACCGCGATCAGCAACTCCAGCTGTTCGCCCCACTGTGCAAAGGTGTTCCCCCGCCGGATCTGCGCGTAATCGGAGACTTCTTCCATCTTCTTCGCGAAGGCCGGAAGGCTTTCGCTCAGCGAACTGGCCAGTCCGTGCGCTTCCTCGGTCTCCTTGCGGGTGACCAACCGCGCCCCATGCCAAGGACTGCGTGTCGAGGAGGCGCTGAAACTGCCCAGCTCCGCCGCCCGGCGCAGCCGGCCGCCCAACTCGGAACGGTCCTTGATCGCGTCCAGGACGCTGCGTTTGAGCCGTACCGTCGTCGCCGGAGCCGGCTGGATCGAGGTCAACTCGGCCAGTGATTGCATTGCCTGGTAGGGCGAACATCCCCAACGCGGCCGAACCCCGTGCAACGAAGCAACGTGGTCGATCAACTGGTGCCGTTGCGCCACGAGCGTGGTATGCAGGGTGTCCAGCTTGGGCTGCGTCGCTTTTTCGTTCCGCACGATGGCCCGTACCAATTGCGACTTCAATTGCTGCGGACTGCTCTGCGCGCTCAGTTGCAACACCATGCTGTCCAAAGCGAGCCCGGCGAAACGCTGGGTCAGCTCATTCAGCGTGGAACGGCGTTCGCACAGCACCAAGACGTTTTTGCCGTCGTAGGCCAAAGCCGCGATCGCATTCAGCGCCGTCTGGGTCTGGCCGGTACCGGGCGGAGCAGCGACTACCAGGGATTCCCCGGAGCGAATCGCATCGATGGCGAGTTGCTGCTCCGGATCGGCATCGAGGACTTGGAATTCGTCCTGCGGCGAGCGCTCGTCCAAAGCCGGGTAGTCCGAGGCCTTGACTTGCCGCCCTGGTTCTGCCGATGCCGCATCGCCGGCAACTGCTTGCAGCAACTCGCCGACCAGGCCCTCTCCGGAACGCAATGCCGGATCGTCCAGGTTTTCACTGATATCGGCGAAACTTCCGGCGAGCAGACGGTGCTCGATCGTCACGCCTGGAATCGTGGCGGTCAGGATCCGCAAATGGTCGAGTACCGGCCCCGGATCGAACCTCGCGGTGTTGTAGGCCAGCCGGGCCACTGCCTGGGCATCGAAGCTGATCCCGTATTGTGCCTGCAGCAACCGGACCAACGCTGGATTGATCTTGGCCTGACCGGTGAGCTGGAGTTCGTAGTCTTCCTGTCCGGCCCGCGCGCTGAGCGCAACCGAAATCAACATGACCGGTGCGCTGATCGTGTGGTGGGTACCGCTGGCGGAGGTTCCCCAGCCCACGGTCCCGGCGGCCAAATAGCCCACATCGACGCCTCGGTCGGAGCCCAGTTCCTGGATCTTGGCACGGAGCGCGCGCGCCGCCTGCATCGCTGCGGAAAGCTGTCCGGGGTCCCGGATCAGCGTCGAGAGCCGGGTCTTCCGGCCGGCCAGGAGCTGGGCCAATCCCGAAGGGTGGGCATGCGTCAGGTCGACGCAACCAGCACCCCGGGGGTCGAAATCGAGCAGGGTGTCCGGCCCGCTGAATGGCTCCAGGGCGTCGAGCCAGGCGCGCAGTTGCTCAGCGTCTGCCGACTGGCTGGCGTTCTCTGACACGTGGCCCTTCTTCTCTACCTTTTGGCTCTCTGGCTTCTTTTCCGCTTTGGCCGGTTTCTTGCCCGGCCGCGCCTCCGTGGGCCGTTCCTTCTTCGCGCCCGAAGGCGGCGTCGCGGCCGGCGTCGAACTCGAATCCGCCGGTTGGGCAGATTCGGCAGATGCCGACGACGGCTCGCCTCGCACTGCTCGTTGCAATCTCGACCATACCGGCATGATTCTGAGGCTAACCGGTTAGTTCACGATATCGGGTATGGCACACGGACGCGAGCCGAAAACATTGCCTGTGACCTGGCACAGTCCGGGCACTGCAGCGCGGCTCACTCCCACTCGATGGTTCCCGGCGGCTTGCTGGTGACATCGAGGACCACCCGGTTGACGCCGTCGACCTCGTTGGTGATCCGATTCGAAATCCGGGCCAAAAGGTCGTAGGGCAATCTCGACCAGTCCGCGGTCATCGCATCTTCGCTCGACACCGGGCGGAGCACGATCGGATGGCCGTAAGTGCGCCCGTCGCCTTGCACGCCTACGCTGCGCACGTCGGCCAGCAGGACTACCGGCATCTGCCAAACCTCATGGTCCAAGCCGGCCGCAGTCAGTTCGGCGCGCGCGATCGCATCGGCCTTGCGCAGCAATTCCAGTCGATCAGCGGTGATCTCGCCGACGATCCGGATGCCCAGACCGGGCCCTGGGAACGGCTGCCGCTGCACGATTTCGGCCGGCAGGCCCAATTGCGCGCCGACCGCCCGCACTTCGTCTTTGAACAATGCGCGCAACGGCTCGACCAAATCGAACTGGAGGTCCTCCGGCAGACCGCCCACATTGTGGTGGCTTTTGATGTTCGCAGCACCCTCCCCGCCGCCGGATTCGACGACGTCCGGGTAGAGCGTGCCCTGCACCAGGAATTTGATCTGCTGACCGTCCTGACCCGCCTGCTCGACCAAAGTACGCTCGGCCTCTTCGAAGGATCGGATGAACTCCCGGCCGATGATCTTGCGCTTGGTCTCCGGATCGCTGACCCCGGCCAAGGCGGTCAAGAACCGATCGGCCTCGCGGGCGACGTAGAGGTTCACCCCGGTCGCAGCCACGAAGTCGCGTTCGACCTGCTCGGCTTCGCCTTCGCGCAGCAGCCCATGGTCCACGAAAACACAGGTCAACTGGTCGCCGACGGCGCGCTGCACGAGCGCTGCGGCTACCGCCGAGTCGACGCCGCCGGACAATCCGCAAATCACTTTCCCGGTGCCCACCTGGGCGCGGATCCGTTCGACCTGCTCTTCGATGACATTGCCAGTAGTCCAGTTCGGCTCGATTTTGGCTTCGTTGAAGAGGAAGTTCTCCAACACCTTCTGGCCGAAATTGGAATGCTTGACTTCCGGGTGCCACTGCACGCCGAAAAGGCATTTCTCCGTGTTGGCGAAGGCTGCCACCGGCGCTCCGGACGTGCTGGCGAGGACCTCGAACCCGGCGGGTGCTTCTTGCACCGAGTCGCCATGGCTCATCCAGACGTTCTGCTGGTCCGGGGTGCCTGCCAGGATGGAGCGCGCAGCACCGGTTGACGTGACGTCGGTGGCTCCGTATTCGCGCAAGCCGGTCTTGGCCACGGTTCCGCCCAGAGCCAGGGCCATGGCTTGGAATCCGTAGCAAATGCCGAAGACCGGCACGCCGGCCTCGAACAAGTCGGCACCGACCGAAGGGGCTGCCTCGGCGTAAACGCTTGAGGGCCCGCCGGAAAGGATGATCGCGGCCGGGTTCTTGGCCAGCAACTGCTCCGTACTGAAGGTATGCGGGACGATCTCCGAGTACACATTCGCCTCGCGGACCCGCCGGGCGATCAATTGCGCATACTGGGCGCCGTAATCGACGACCAGGACCGGGCGGTGGGAAGTCTGCGCATCGGCAGCGGGAATAGTCACCCGACAATTCTAGCGAACCGTCCGCCTGCTTTTTACCGGGCCGCCGCCGGGCATTCGAGCCGGACTCGGAAGCTGGAATCACGCCCCGCGGCTGTGGAACCCGATCGAGTCCGCCCGGCGGGCACGTGGACCGGCGGCGGGAAACCGGTTCAATAGCGTTTCGAGGCCTGCGGGTTCGCCGCGATCTCTTCGAGCGTCTGCGCATGGATCCGGCGTTCCACGAAGAAGGACAGCAACGGCACCACGCCGCCCAAGGCGATCAGGATGAACTTGCTGAACTTCCAGCGCATCAAGGACCACAACCGGAAATCGGCGATCAGGTACACCACGTACATCCAACCGTGCGCGATCAGCACCGCGGTCGAAAGGTTGAACGATCCGGTCACCGCGAAGGAACCTTCCGGCCCCACTTCCACGAAGCCGAAGCCGTGCGGCTGCCCGGTCACGGTGTTCGTGCCGCCGACCAGCAGAACCAGGTTGAAGACATAACGCAGGATCACTTCCGCGGTGAGCAGCAAAAGCATCGCACCGGTCAGGTACGCGAGCACTTTGTAGAACCCCAGCGCGGATCGGATCTGCGCCACCGTGCCGCCGAATCGCCGTTTGGCCGGCCGTTGCGGAGAACTCACTGTTGCACTTCCTTCGTCGAAATGTTTGGCCCGGCAGCGGCGGCCGCTTCACCGGCTGGCTGCGGATCGTCGTCGAAATCGTCCTCGAACTCCGGCTCGTTTTCGCGCCGGAAGTCGTCGGCGACCAGACGCCACCAGAGGAACACCGAGAACCCGGCGAACACGATCCATTCCACCGCGTAGAAGAGATTGAGCCAATTGAAGTTCTGGTTCGGCGGCTGCGCATCCACCGAGATCCCCTTGAGGTCGCCCGGCACAGCGTGCGCTCCGATGTCTCCGGCCGGGCCGACTTCGCTGAACGAAACCACGAATCCCTGGTAGCTGCTGACCTGCCAGATATTGATCAGCTCCGCGGTGGAGAGCACCGCCAGCTGACCTTCCGGCAGATTCTTGGCAACCACCGGGGCTTCGGCCGGGATCAAGCGCCCGGTCAAGGTCAACGGGCCCGACGGCGCCGGGCGGGCTTGGGCGGGATCGGCGATCCACCCCCTGGCCACTGGAATCACCGTGTACGGAGTGGCTCCGGCGCCTTGCAGCACCGGTGCACCGTCGACCACGAAGGCGTCGACCACCCAGTAACCCTTTTCGCCGTTCTGCAGCCGGTCCCTGATGATCGCCTGCTTGCCCGGCTCGAATCTGCCGGTCATGCTGACCACATGGTCCGCCGAACTGGCGAACATCGTCTCCCCCGGTTTGAAGATCGAGGTCAGCGGTTTGACCTCTTCGGTGGTTACTGTCGGCTGTTCGGCTGTCTGCGTGGAGCGGGAAAACTGCCACTGGCTCAACAGCACGAAAACCGACGAGATCACCAAAGCCAACAGCAACGCGGCGATCCAACGGGGTTTCAGGGCGGTTTTGAGCACAGGTTAAAGGTACTTCGTCCGGCTGTAGAAAACCGAACTGAGCCCGGTTCTGGCGGCAGCGACACAGCTTGGGCACAGATTCCGGAAAAAACTAGTGTCATCTCGGGCGGCCTGGGACTAGGCTGAATTCTTGTGCGAACCTACCCCTACCCGATCAAAACCTCACCGGACACCCGTTCGCCGGCGAGGTATTTGTTGTGGTTGGGCAGCCTCCAGCTCCCCTCGCTGATCGGCGGAATCGTCTGCGGTTCGATCTGGTTGCTGGCCCAGGCGACGATGCCCTTGGTACTCGGCCAGACCATCGACCGCGGAATCCTCGGCAAAGATTGGGGTGCCTTGCTGGCCGGCGCCGCGGTGATGCTGGTGTTGGGCTTGGTCCAGGCGATTTTCGCGGTGCTGCGGCACCGGATCGCGGTCTCCAACTGGCTGCAGGCGGCCTACCGTTCCGTACAGGTCATCGGGCACAAGATCACCCGTACCGGCGACGCTTTGCCGTCTGCGATCTCTACCGGGGAACTGATCAACACCGCGGCTTCGGACGCCGTCCGGATCGGCCAGATCTACGATCTCACTGCCCGGCTTTCCGGTGCAGTGCTCTCCTACCTCCTGGTCTCAGTGCTGATTTGGAACATATCCTGGCAGCTCGGGCTGATCGTCCTGATCGGCGTCCCGGTCTGCTGCGCCTTGTTGCTTTTCATCATCCGGCCGCTCCAGGCACGGCAACGCGAACAACGGGAAATGGCCGGAAAGATGACCGCGGTCGGCGCCGATACCGTGGCCGGGCTCCGGGTGCTCCGCGGCATCGGCGGGGAGCACATCTTCGTCGCGCGTTACCGGGACCGCTCCCAGGAAACCCGCTTCAGTGGCAACAAAGTGGCCCGTTCCGTGGCGACCCTGGACGGAACGCAGCTTGTGGTCACCGGGGCTTTCGCGGTGCTCTTCACTTGGCTCGGCGCCAATCTGGCAGTCAGCGGCGAAATTTCGGTGGGCGAACTGGTTTCGCTCTACGGCTTCTCGGTGTTCCTGGTCACCCCGGTCCGGATCCTTGCCGAAATGGTGTCCGCCGTGATCCGCGCTTTCGTCGGTGCGCGGAAGGTGGTCGCCGTCCTGAGCACCGACCCGGCCTATGCCGACCAAGGCAGCACACCCCCGCCAAGCGGGGCCGCACCGTTGCGGGACACCGCGTCTGGAGCCGTGATCCAGCCCGGAAGGCTCACTGCCGTGGTCAGCTCCGATCCGGCCGCATCCACGAAGCTGGCCGAACGGTTGGGCCGGTTCGACGACGCCGAACTCGCCGAGCACCCGGTGTACTGGGCGGAAACCGATCTGCGCCGGATCCCGGTGGCCGACATCCGGGAACGCATTGTCTTCAGCGAAGCCGATCCGCAACTGTTCTCCGGATCGTTGCGCGAACTTCTGGACCCGCGCGGCCGGGCTTCGGACGAATCGGTTCTGGCCGCGCTCGAAGACGCCGGCGCGCTGGACGTATTGGACGGCCTGGACGGGGGCCTGGACCATCAAGTCACCGAGCGCGGCCGCGGATTCTCCGGCGGGCAACGGCAACGCTTGGCCTTGTGCCGCGCCCTGCTCAGCAATGCGGAAACCCTGCTGCTCGCCGAACCCACCAGCGCGGTGGACGCGCACACCGAAGCCCGGATCGCTGCCCGGCTCCGCGCCGCCCGGAGCGGCCGGACCACGCTGGTGACCACGGCGAGTCCGTTGCTGCTCGGCGTCATGGACGAAGTGCTCTTCCTGGTCGACGGCCGGCTCGCGGCCAGAGGCACGCACCGGGAGCTGCTGAGCGTCCCGGAATACCGGACGGTGGTGATCAGAGGTGAGTGAAAACGCTGCGGACGAGTTGGCCGCGGAAACTGCACCGCGCCAAGACCCGGCGAGTCTGGGCGACGGGAAGCTGCCGGTCTCCGACCAAGCCCAGGTCAAACGCGAAGCCGTCAGACTGATCAAACAGCACCGCGCCGCGCTGCTCAAAGTAGTCGGGCTGTTCGTGCTCGCCGCCGTTGCCGGGCTCGCCGGACCTGCGCTGCTGCGCGTCCTGATCGACGACATCAGCGCCGGGACCACGCTGGAACACGTGATGCTTTTCGGCTTCCTGCTGATCGGATTCGTCTTGCTGCAGGCCGTACTGCAACGGTTCGCAGTGGCTTCGAGCATGATCCAGGGCGAAAAAGTCTTCGCCCAACTGCGCGAAGAGTTCATGGAAGAGGTCACTTCGCTGCCGCTCTCCACGGTGGAGAAGGCCGGGACCGGAGATCTGGTCTCGCGCACCACCAATGACGTCGAAGCGGTGTCCTTTGCGGTTCGCTTCGCGGTTCCGCAGATCCTGGTCAGCGCAGTGACCTTGCTGCTGACCTTGGGGGCAGCGCTGCTGATCTCGCCGATCGTGGCCGTGGCCCTGCTCGCCGGGGTTCCTTTGCTGGTGCCGGCGACCCGTTGGTATTTGAACCGTTCCACGGCCGGATACGCGGCCGAACGCGAAGCCTACGCCGTGATGAACGGGGCGATTTCGGAAAGCATCGAAGGCGCCCGGACGGTGGACGCGCTCAGCCTCGGAACACAGCGCCGGCAGAAGATCGACGCCGGTCTGGCCGGCGGTTTCCGCGCGGAGCGGTACACGCTCTGGCTGCGCAGCTGGCTCTTCCCGATCACCGAGTTCGCCTTCTGGCTGCCGGTCGCGGTGGTTTTGGTGTGGGGCGGCTGGCTGGCTTCGCAGGGCATCGTCACCGCCGGAGTGGTCGCAGCGGTGGCGCTCTACGCCGTGCAGTTGGTCGATCCGGTGAACACCTTGATCATGTGGCTCGACGAGCTCCAGGTGGGCGCGGCCTCGCTGGCCCGGATCACCGGCATCAAAGAGGTGCCGGCAGACCGGACCGCAACCGATGCCGAACCTGCGGACCAGGACATCGTGATCCGCAACGCCCGTTATGCCTACCGGCCCGGACACGATGTGCTGCACGGCATCGACCTGGTGCTGCGCCGTGGTGAACGGCTCGCCGTGGTTGGCCCTTCCGGTGCCGGAAAGTCCACCTTGGGCCGGCTGATCGCCGGAATCCATCCGCCCAGTGCCGGCAGTGTTATGGTCGGCGGGGTTCCGCTGGTGGACCGCCCCTTGGACGAGCTGCGCCGCGAAGTGGCCCTGGTCACCCAGGAGCACCACGTTTTCGTGGGTTCGGTCGTGGACAACGTCCGGCTCGGCCGCGACGAAGCAACCGTGGCCGAAGTCGAAAAGGCATTGGCCGACGTCGGCGCGCTGGACTGGGCCGCCAATCTCCCGGAAGGGCTGGAGACCGAGGTCGGCTCCGGCGCCTATGCGCTGACTCCGGCGCAGGCCCAGGAAATCGCCTTGGCCCGGCTGGTCCTGGCCGATCCGCACACCCTGGTGCTCGACGAAGCCACTTCGCTGATCGATCCGCAGGCTGCGCGGGACTTGGAACAGTCGCTCAATGCCGTACTGGCCGGACGCACGGTCGTCGCGATCGCGCACCGCTTGCACACCGCGCACGACGCCGATCGGGTCGCGGTGGTCGAAGGCGGCCGGATCACGGAGCTCGGCTCGCACGAGGAGCTGCTCGCGCTCGGCGGCTCCTATGCCTCGTTGTGGGACTCCTGGCGGACCGAGTAGGACGTCGCAACCCTGATGACAAACGTAAACCTTTTCTTGACATACTGAATATGTAAATTTATTCTTTACGCATGAACAATGTCGGATTGCCATGGTTGCGTCGACGATGGATCCCCTTGCTCGGGTCGGTCTCGCTGATCGGAATCCTTCTCGCAGCAGCCCCGCTGCCCCAGCAATTGGAAGTTTTTTCTGCCGGAAACAAAAGTTTCGCGGCCACCGTGAAGCCCCAACTTCCCGGCGGTGTGGGCAAAGTTTGTGCCGCAGTCCTCAATCAGGATCGGCAGGAACTCGCCTGTTTCGGTGCGCAACCCGATAGTCGGTTCGAAATCGGCTCTTTGACCAAAACGTTCACCGCCATGTTGCTCGCGGACGCGGTAAACCGGGGCGAAGTAGCGCTCGATACCCGGTTGGGCGAGCTTCTCGATGTGGGCCAGAGCCCCGCGTCGACAATAACTCTGCAGGAGCTGGCGACGCATACCTCCGGGTTGCCCAGGCTGCCCAACTCGCCAGGTTTCTACACCGGGGCGTTCTGGGCGAATCTGACCGCCGGAAATCCGTACACCCAAGATCGTCCGTCGCTTCTGGGCTATGCCCGCGAAGCGGCACTGAGTGACCGGGGAAGCTTCGGCTATTCCAACTTCGGCTTCGCCTTGCTGGGCGAAGCCCTTGCCGCGCGGGCCGGAACCGACTACTCCAGTCTGGTCCGTGATCGCATCACCACTCCGTTGGGCATGACGAACACCTCGGTGGCCGCCTCCTCATCGACCGGAACCGTGCCCGGGTACTCGACCTCATTCCGGGCTGCCGAGCCATGGATCATGCGCGCGTTCAGCCCGGCAGGCGCAATCACGTCGACGGTGCAGGATTTGGCCAAATATGCGAAAGCGATCCTCAGCGGAACGGCGCCGGGGATGAACGCCTTGGAACCGATATCGGCTATTCCCGGCGGCGACAGCATCGGATTGTCCTGGCTGACCACGGAGCGCAACGGCCGCTCGCTGAGCCACCACAATGGCATGACCGGCGGATTCGCCTCGATCATGGTCCTGGACCGGGAAGCCGGTTACGCCGCCGTGCTGATCGGGAACGCAGCGATAAGCCTGGACGAAGCCGGGTTCGCACTGGTCGCCGATGCCGCTGCAGAGTTGCGGAAATAACCATGGACTTCCGCACCGTGCTCCTCTGGCTGCCACTGGCGATCGGCCTGGTCGCAAGCGGTTCCGCCTGGTGGCATTTTTCCCGGTCCGACACGGCAGAACCTTCGCTGAAGGTGCTCAGCCGAGCCCTCGAAGCATTCGCCGTCGTCATCTTCAGCCTTCTGGTGAGCGATTTTTCCGCGGTTCCGTTCTGGTCCTGGTGGATCTCCGCAACGATCCTGACCGTCGCCTTCGGCTGCATGGTCGTGCGTTGGCCGCGGTTGGCCGCAGCACCCGAAACGCCAAGACGGCGCGGCATTCTGCCGGCCGCCGCACTCAGGTTCAGCCTCACGCTCATCGTCTGCGCATTGCTCGCCGTCGTTGCTTCCTGGTGAACGTGCTTGCCTGGCAGGGCCCTAGGATGGACGCGTGAACGACATCGATCCACCGCCGCCGGTTCCCAAGGTGCAGGCCGCCGCCGCCGAGCTGCAGAGGCTGCTGGACGTATCGCCATTTTCCCTGGTCGCCCGGGAAGCCCTGCACACGGCAGAACGGCTTCAGGCAGAGGCCGAGGCGACCTTGGCGTACGTGGTCAACAGCGCACGCGAATCCGGCAGCACCTGGCAGGACATCGGCACGGTGTTGGGCATTACGCGACAAGCCGCATTCCAGCGGTTCGGCTCGCCCGTTCACCCGGTCTCCGGAAAGAAGATCCCCAGATTGAGCAATGCTGACGCGGTCAAAAAGACGATCGAGGTCTTCACCCGCTACGCCGAGGGAGATTGGGCAGCCGTCCGGGACGAGTTCAGCGAAACGATGCTCGAGACGATCAGCGAACGCCAGCTCGAAGAGGTTTGGCTGATCGCGGTGACAAGCTCCGGCCAATTCGAGAAAATCGATGAAGTCAAGGCCAGACGCGCCGGAGCCATGCAGGTGGTCGAAGCGGTCTTGCAGTTCGAAGCAGGGAATTTCGCCGGCCGCATTGCCTTCGGCGACGCCGGACGAATCCAAGGCCTTCTAGTCTTCGACCCCGAACACACGGAGCAGGGCCGGTTGCCTTTTTGACTCCGGCATGACTTTGCTCCGCCCGGTCAGTGATCGAAGAACACCAGTGATGAATTGATCAGCTCCGCGATCACTTCGGCGTCGTGCGCCCGGCGCAGCGACTCCCGGAAATTCTCTTTGAACAGCGACCGGGCCAAAGTGGCCAGCACCTCCAGATGCTGCGAGAAGGAGCTCGCCGGGGTCCCGATCAACAAGATGATGTTGGCCGGCCCGTCCACGGCGCCGAAGTCCAGGGCATGGCCGAACTTGGTGATGCCCACCGCGATCGTGGTCTCGGTGACGAACTCGCTGCGCGCATGGGGCATCCCGATGCCGCCGGGCAGGCCGGTGGCCAGTTGGTGCTCCCGGGCGTTGACCTGGGCCAGGAACCCGGCCAAATCGGAAACCCGGCCGACCGCGAACATCTTCTCCGCGAGTTGGGCGGCGGCGTCCTCACGAGTTTCCGCGACCAACTCCAGGATCACCAGATCCGGTGTGGTCAGCAGGCCATCGTAACGTTCGAAAGGCACGTTCATCCTCGGATCTGGCTCATTCGCCGACCACGTCTTCCACGGCCAGGCGCACCGCGTCCGCCGAAGCGTCGTCGGGCTGTTCCTGGCTGAGCAGCTCGGCCTCGACCCGGGCCAGATACTTCTTGGTCTCGGCATCCTTGACCGCTTTGCTCCAGCCCAGGATCGGCGCCAGCAGATCGGCGACCACCGGGGCCGCAGCGACGCCACGGTCCCAGGACTCGATCGAAATCCGGGTACGCCGGGTGAGCACATCACTGACGTGCAGCGCGCCTTCATGCGTGGCCGCATAGACCACCTCGGCACGCAAGTAGTCCTCCGCCCCCGGCAACGGCTCGGCCAGGCTCGGATCGGCCGCGATGATCGCCAGAACCTCGGAGGTCATCGAACCGTAACGGCCCAGCAGATGCTCCAGCCGCGCCACGTGCACACCGGTCTCCTCTGCCGTCCGGTTCCGCCGGTTCCAAGCCGCCTGGTAGCCGACCGCGCCGAGCAGCGGAATGGTCTCCGTGCAGCTTTCCGGAACCCGCTCGTCGAGCGTCCGCACTGCCTCGTCGACGGCGTCTTTGGCCATCACCCGGTAAGTGGTGTATTTGCCACCGGCCACCACGACCAGCCCCGGCACCGGGTGCGCCACCACGTGCTCCCGGGAGAGTTTCGCAGTGGAATCGTTCTCGCCGGCCAGCAATGGCCGCAAGCCGGCGTAGACGCCCTCCACATCCTCGCGGGTCAACGGACGCTTGAGCACCTTGTTCACATGGCCCAACACGTAATCGATGTCCGCAGCCGAAGCCGCCGGATGCGCTTTGTCCAGCTTCCAATCGGTGTCCGTGGTGCCGATGATCCAGTGCCGGCCCCACGGGATCACGAACAGCACCGATTTCTCGGTGCGCAGGATCAGGCCCACCGTGGACTGGAACCGGTCCCGCGGCACCACGAGGTGGATGCCCTTGGACGCCCTGACCTTGAGCTGCCCGCGGTCGGTGACCATGGCCTGGGTTTCGTCGGTCCACACGCCGGTCGCATTGACCACTTGCTTCGCGCGGATCTCGAACTCGCCGCCCTCCACCAGGTTCCGGACTTTCGCCCCGACCACGCGTTCGCCTTCGCGCAGGAAATCGACCACTTTGACCCCGTTCACCGCTTGGGCCCCGTAGGAGGCTGCGGTGCGGACCAGGTCGTTGACCAGTCGGGCATCGTCGACTTGGGCGTCGTAGTAGCGGATCGAACCGACCATGGCATCGTCTTTGAGGCTCGGCGCGGCGCGCAACGTGCCCCGTTTGCTCAGGTGCTTGTGGAACGGCACACCACGTGAGTTTCCGCTGGTCAAGCCCAGCGTGTCGTAGAGCAGGATGCCGGCACCAACATATGGGCGTTCGACGAAACGCTTGGTCAACGGATAGAGGAACGGCACCGGGCGCACCAGGTGCGGCGCAATCCGCTGGATCAGCAAGCCGCGTTCCTGGAGCGCCTCCTTGACCAAGGCGAAATCGAGCATTTCCAGGTAGCGCAGACCACCGTGGATGAGCTTCGACGAACGGCTCGACGTCCCGGAAGCCCAATCGTTCATCTCCACGATGCCGACTTTCAGCCCACGGGTCACCGCGTCCAAAGCCGCCCCGGCGCCGACCACGCCGCCGCCGACAATGAGCACATCGAGCTCCTGCCCCGGTTGGTTCGTGGCTACGAGCTCAGCCAGAGCAGCAGCACGGAACTCCGGGCTCAGCTGCCCGCCGGGATTCTGGTCTCCAGGAATCCGGACATTGCGCGCCGAGCCGGACGTCGGCTCGGCTGAGCTGGCCGGCCTGGCTGAAGTCGCCGGTTTGGCTGAAGTCGCCGGTTTGGCTGGGCTGGCGGTGCTGCGGGAACGTGGCGTTGGCACAGGGATCTCCTCAACAGTGGCGGACAATTCCACAATAGTTCCCTCAGCCCATTAACGGCAGCGGCCGGTTGGCTCCGGTCAGTTTCCGAGCCGGACCGCCACTTCCTGCAATCTCCGGTCCAACGACTCATAGCCGCCCCGGGTCAGGGCACGCCAGAGCTTGATCGCCAGGTCCTTGTTCATTTCCTCCAAGGCGGCAATCGCCGTAGCGGGCAGGAACAAAGTCTCCAGCCGACCCACCGCGGTCAATTCGACGCCGCCCGCCCGGGCCCCGATCAGCGCCGATTCGCCGAAGGTCGCACCGGGATTGACGCTGGTCAACCGCAATCGACGGCCATTGGAGGCGGTTCCGCTGGAGATCACTTGCCCTTGCACCACGAAGAACACACCCGGGAAACTCTCATCCGGACCGAGGACCCGTTCACCGTCGTCGAACACGCGTTCCAGCATCATCGAGCGCAAGTCCAGCGCATCGGCATGGTCCAGCCCTTCGAAAAGCGAACTTTCGAAGATCCGGGCATGCTCCGGCGACTCGAAAGAGGTGCCGAAAGCGGTCAGGATTTTCGCTTCGCACCATTCGATCGCGTCTTGCCGGGAACCTAAAACCCTGGCGCCGGGCAGCTCCGGCGGCAGATCCACATCGCCCAATTTGCCTTCCGGATCGACCAGCAGCAACTCCCGGTCTTCCAACGCCAATCTGCTGTGCAGTTCGGCAATCATCTTCTTGGCGACCTCGGAGACCTCGTCCACCCGGAGCAGGTCCAAGACCACGTAGCGGACGTCGGCTTCGAGGTCGGAGACCGCACGGACCACGCTTTCCGCCCCGGAGAAGAGCAGGTCACCGGCAAGTTCGTAGACCCGGGCAATTCCACCGTGCTGGTTGAGCACCGCCCGGGATTCCTCGCTGCGCCTGGACCCCGAGGGCGAGTCCGCCACCGAGTATGAGCAACGCACCGCGGAGCGCCCGGTCCGGCCGGCCCGGACGAAGTGCATCTGCAAATCCTGCGACAGCCGCCGGCAGACCTCGACACCGCGCACGCTGTTCCCGTGTTCGTCCAAAGGCGGCGAGAAAACCGCCACGCCGATCTGCCCCGGCAGCACCGCGATGATCCCGCCGCCCACGCCGCTTTTGGCCGGCATTCCGACGTGCGTGATCCAGTTTCCGGCGCCGTCGTACATGCCGCTGGTGCCCATGACGCTGAGCACCCGTTCCACCACATCGTCGGTGAGCAGGCGCTCCCCGCTGATCGGGTTGACCCCGTTGTTCGCCAAGGTTGCTGCCATGATGCTCAGATCGTGGCAGGTGACTTCGAGGGAACACTGTTTGAAGTAATCTTCGACGATCGGGCTCGGGTCTTCTTCGATGATGCCGAAAGACCGTAACAAATAGCCGAGCGCCAGGTTGCGGTACCCCGAGCTCTGCTCGGACTCGAAGACTTCCTGGCTGAGCGAGAGGTCCCGCCCGGCGAAGCCGGAGTAGGCGGCCCGGATCCGTTCATAACGGCCGGCCGCTTCGGGCAGCACCAAGGAAGTGGAAACGATCGCGCCGGCATTGATCATCGGGTTCCGCGGCCGCCCGGAACCAGGCGTGAGCGAGATCTCGTTGAACGCTTCACCGGACGGTTCCACGTCGACCTTGCGGTCCACGGCGTCGAAACCCTGATCCATCAAGGCGATCCCGTAGCTGAACGGCTTGGAAATCGATTGGATGGTGAACGGGTGCCGGGCATCGCCCACTTCGTAGGTGTAGCCGTCCGCAGTCGCCAAGCTGATCCCGAACAGCTCCGGCGAGACTCTGCCCAGTTCCGGAATGTAAGCCGCCGGCGCGCCGGCGGTGTTCTGTTTCCCCTCAGCGTGCAGGTATTCGAGATAGCTCAGAATCGGCGATTTCATGTTTTTCCTTCCCCCAAGGACTGATCTGCCGGAGCCTGCAGCCTCAGTAGGGCGAGACCACTACTTCGACGCGTTGGAACTCCTTCAAATCCGAATATCCGGTGGTGGCCATCGAGCGGCGCAATGCGCCCATCAGGTTCGAGCTGCCGTTCGAGTGGTGCGCCGGTCCGAAGAGCACTTCCTGCAACGGGCCGACGGTCTCCAGCTTCACCCGGTCGCCACGCGGCAGCTCCGGATGATGCGATTCGGCACCCCAGTGCCAACCGCGGCCGGGGGCTTCTTCCGCCCGGGCCAACGCGGTACCGAGCATCACCGCGTCGGCGCCCATCGCAATCGCCTTCACGATGTCGCCCGAGGTGCCCATGCCGCCGTCGGCGATCACGTGCACATATCGGCCGCCGGACTCGTCCATGTAATCGCGACGGGCCGCAGCGACATCGGAAATGGCGCTCGCCATCGGCGAATGGATGCCCAGCGCCCGGCGCGTGGTGCTGCTGGCACCGCCGCCGAAGCCGACCAGGACGCCGGCAGCGCCGGTTCGCATCAAGTGCAGCGCCGGAGTGTATCCGGCCGCGCCGCCGACGATCACCGGGACATCGAGCTCATAGATGAATTGCTTGAGGTTGAGCGGCTCCTGGCCTTTGGAAACGTGTTCTGCGGAGACCGTGGTGCCCCGGATCACGAAGATGTCCACTCCGGCAGCTAGCACGGTCTTGTAGAACTCCTGCGTGCGCTGCGGGGTGAGCGCACCGGCCACGGTGACTCCGGCGGCCCGGATTTCCGCCAACCGGGAAGTGATCAATTCCGCTTGCACGGGCGCCTGGTAGATGTCCTGCAGACGACGGGTCGCGGCTGCGCTCTCGGTGCTGGATGCCAACTCCGAAATCTCGAGGAGCACGCTTTCCGGATCCTCGTACCGGGTCCAGAGCCCCTCCAAATCGAGCACCCCGAGGCCGCCCAATCCACCGAGTGCGATTGCGGTGGCCGGCGACATCACCGAGTCCATCGGGGCCGCGATCACCGGGGTCTCGAACTGGTAGGCGTCGATCTGCCAGCCAATCGACACGTCCTGCGGATCCCGGGTGCGCCGCGATGGCACGATCGCGATTTCGTCGAGGGAATAAGCCCTGCGTCCCCGTTTTCCGCGGCCGATCTCAATCTCGTAAGTCACCGCACCAGCCTACCGTGTCCCGCAGCACCGCACCCAACACGGCAACGCCTCCGAAATTGCCTGACGTCGCTGAAATTTCACCGGCGTCGGACAAAATCGACGGCGTAGTCCTCAGTGTCCGCCGTAGTTCGGCGCTTCCACGGTCATTTGGATGTCGTGCGGGTGCGACTCTTTCAAACCCGCCGCAGTGATCCGGACGAACTTGCCCTTGGCCTTGAGCTCCGGGATCGTCCGGGCCCCGGTGTAGAACATGGTCTGGCGCAGCCCACCGCTGAGCTGGTAGGCCACCGACGAGAGCGGCCCCCGGTAGGCGACGCGTCCTTCGATGCCCTCGGGGATGAGCTTGTCATCACCAGAAACATCGGCTTGGAAGTACCGGTCCTTGGAGTAGGAAGTGTTCTTGCCGCGAGTCTGCATCGCGCCCAGCGAGCCCATCCCCCGGTAAGACTTGAACTGCTTGCCGTTCACGAAAATCAGTTCCCCGGGGGCTTCCTCGGTTCCGGCCAGCAACGAACCGAGCATCACGGTGTCCGCTCCGGCGACCAGCGCCTTGCCGATGTCGCCCGAGTACTGCAGACCGCCGTCGGCGATCAATGGCACCCCGGCCGGGCCGGCGGCCTTGGCCGATTCGTAGATTGCGGTGATCTGCGGCACGCCGAC
>SXGS01613132.1_pt1 | contig 24210 bp, 22 predicted proteins | sample 3174681 | NCBI WGS metagenome assembly SXGS01 (sample SAMN11356861, study PRJNA531348) | freshwater metagenome | isolation source: freshwater sample F1-80 | place: China: Fuxian Lake, Yuxi | collected 2017-12-25
ATGGTCAATGTTCTTCAAACGGGGGACCACCATTTTTGCGGAAGAACCCGATCTTCGGCACGTGCTCTCCTGGCCGAAATGGTTGACCCTGGCCGGTACCCGCTTCCGGCTTCACCTGCCGCCGTTTCGGAGAAGGGGTTCCCCGTTCCCGCGGACGAGGCTCCGACCAGAAGTTACAGCGCCGCCGACAAGGAAGTCCCGTGATCAAGACTTTACCGGGGGATGAACTGCGGCACTCGGCCTCGGGGTTCGCGAGTTGAAGAGAGATGCCGGCAGGGGCTCCCCGAACGCGGCCAGAGACGTGCCCGCGGACTTTCCGGTACTGCGGCGATGGGCCGGATCCTCGTCTCCGATACTGCGATTGCTCGCGGCCAGAAGCCTACGGACAGCCCCGTTTGACCCGCTTCCGGCTCTCGAAGCGCTTACCCTGGATCCCTCTGACCTCGTGAGTGCGGAAGCTGCGGACTCACTCGTCCGAATTGGAACTGAAGAGGCTCGTCGGACGCTGGCTACCTGTATCAATGAACTCACTGAGAGCCAGCCCAGGCGACCCGGTCGAGCTGCCGAGAACGCGGTGGTGGTGGTGGGAGCACTGGCCGTATTCGCACTTCTGGCCGAGTTAGACATCGGCACGGCCGCCGCCGGAGCGCTGAGCATGGCCCTGATAAGTCAGTGGGTCATCCGATTGCTGCTTCAATTCGTCGACGACGGGGGCAGACTGTCAGCCGCACGGCAGGCCCTTCAGCGGTTGGAATCGCAACTTGCCGGGCGCAACGTCGTCCCAACCCCGAATGACGGGGCGCTTGAGTCCGTGGCTCAGGTTTGCCAGTTCGCCTTTGTCTCGACGGATCCCCGATTGCCCCTGGAGCGGCGGGATCGGCAGCTTGCGGCGCTCCAAGTTGCCGAGGAATCTGGGATGATCGCGTCCGAGTCCATCGTCGAGCTCCTGGGTTCTTGCCATGCCGCAGTGGTACGGCGAGCAGCGAAGTTGCTGGCAACGAACGGCGGCGATGAACTGGTCTCTGTGCTCCATGTCGCCTACGAGCAATGGAGACCCGTTCCATGCGCCTCTACCCGAAGAAATCTGCCACGATGGAGCAGTGTGCTCTCCCTGGGCTCTCGCACGGGGATGATGAGCTTTTGGGGATGGAGCTGCATCGCGACTCTAGCCCAATTCTTGCTTCAGGCTCTGCCAGTGCTTCCGGGGCCGCTGGTTCTCCCGTGTGGCGTGCTGTTTGTGTGGTTGCCGCTTCATTCCATTCGGAAGAACATTTTGTTGAGCCGTGAGGCGGCGCTCACCGCGCTGGCCATTCTCGACGCGCTCGATGGGATTACGGCGCGCCACTCTGTTGCATCTCCCGTGGTAATCCATGACGAGGTCCGGTCAATCCTCGCGGACCCGATCCGGGTGAGCGGTGAAGATCGCAGAACGGCGAGTCTCCTGCTCGCCGGTTCGGGGGCTAACCTGAAGGAGCGGACTCTTCCCGTGCCCGGCGGCGAGGGAGAACCGGTGCTCGGACCGCTGCCCCTCGCCGGCGCGGCGGCCATTGGGCACGAAGCGGGACAACCGGTCCGGCGCCACCGCGATGACGGGGGCAGCAGGCGAGGCGATGACACGCTGGACCGACCCTAGCCGGGACGGCTGCGCCGCTGGATGACATCCAGGCAGGCGCCGGCGAGGATGACCGCGGCCTGAACGAGCTTGCGCCAACTGGTGTCGCCGAACTGGCCACCCAGCATCGGGAGGCCGTTGAAGAGTACGGCGAGCAGAAGCGCTCCGAGCGCGGTTCCCGCCAGCGTGGCCCGACCGCCGGAGAGGCTGGTGCCGCCGATCACCACCATGGCGATGGCGTTCAACTCCAGACTGTCCGAGAGCGCCACCTTCGGATCCGCGGTTCGATTGACTCCCAGTTGGATCCACGCGGCGAGCCAGCAGCAGATGGCCATGAAGACATAGGCGGACGCCTCCAGCCTTCGGATCGGCAGGCCAGAAAGGCGCGCGGCTTCTCGGTTGGCTCCAACCGCCACCAGCGCCCGGCCGGACCGGGTGCGGCGGAGGAACAGCGCAGCGCCCGCGTAGAGCGCGGGCACGAGGAGGATGGTCAGCGGGAACGGATGTCCCAGGAGCTGCACTTCGCTGGAGCCGAGCGCCAGAAGCTCCGGCGGCAGATTCCCGACGGATTGGTTCCCGGAGAGCAGCAGTGTGGCTCCGTTGGCGCCGACCATCACCGCCAGGGTGACGATGAACGGCGGCATCCGAGCAACGGCAATCGCGGCGCCGCTTGCGACCCCAACCACCACGGCGGAGACCAGGCCCAGAAGGAGTGCCCCGACGGGCGGAATGCCGCCTTTCGTGACCGCCGTCGCCATCACGAACATCAGGAGCACCATCAGAAAACCGACGGAGAGATCAATTCCGGCGACGAGGATGACAAACGTCATTCCCAGCGCCAGCACGGAGACGGGACTGTAGTATCGGAAGATGAGTGAGAGCGTGGTGGGGCTCAGGAAGCGCGGCTGCACCACGCTGAACACCACCACCAACCCAAGCAAGACACACGCGATCCCGATCAGGGTGGCCGGAACCCCCCGGCCACCGCCGCCTACCGGCCGCCCTTCAAAAGATCGGCCCACAGCTTGCCTTTCAGTTGCTCTGCCTCCGTGCGCGTGACCAGGTGATGCCGAACCGCGACGTAGTCTTTTTCAGGAGCGCCGCCGTCGAGAACTCGCTTGACCTGGGCCACCGTGGTGCGCCCCATCTCGATGGGCTCCTGTGAGACCGTCGCCTCGATGTCGCCCTTGCGGATTGCCTCAATGGCGGCGCGGTTGCCGTCGATCCCGACGATCAAAACTCGCTTCGGGTCGTCGGCCTTCTCCCGGGACTTCTTCAGATCGAGCACCGCGTTGAGCGCGCCCATCGCGTTGTCGTCGTTGTGGCAGTACACCAGCTCCACATCCGGGTTGGCCTGAAGCACCGGAGCCAGCACTTCCTGGCTCTTGCGGGCGTTAAAGTCGCCGACCTGTTTGAGGACGGTGACCCCCGGGGTGCTCGCGGCGCCGAACACCTTCTCGAACCCTCGAGCCCGATCCTGTGCCGAAGATGCGGCTTCCATCCCCCAGAGGTGCACCACCTTTGCCTTGAGCTTCTTGACGTCGTCCGGTTTGGAGGCGTCCAGCCCATGGCGCTTGCAGAGGAGACTCAGGCCATGGCGCGCCGCCAGCTCCCCCATCGCGACGTTGTCGGTCTCGATGGTGCAGGTAACGGAGGCGCCCTGGGCCGTGACGCGGCGATCGATGCAGAACACGGGCACCTTCGACTGGTTGGCGGCGCGGACCGGGTTGGCCGCCTGCTCGGCGTCGACCGGCACCATGATGATGGCGCCGACCCCCTTCTGGATCAGTTGCTCGACCTGCTGCTGCTGGCTGGTGGCGCTGTCGTCGGCGACCACGATCTCACCCTTGAGCCCCTCCGCCGCCAGCCCCTCCTCGACGCCCTGTCGCATCCCGATGAAGAAGTTGTGGTTCATGGATGCGAGCGCCACGCCGACAGTCTTCCCCCTGGAGTTGCCCGCGCCGGGAGGAGCTGGTGCGGTCGTCTGTGATCCGGGCGGAGCCGTCGGGGGCGCTGCGCTGTCGGATGTGGTGGATGAGCTGTTGCTGCAGCCGGCAAACAGGACGCACCCCAGAATTCCCATGAACGTCAGGGCGCGGGAAGAACCGTTCGGAACTGCACGGCGCACAGGTGGTCTCTGCGAGGGATCTGGCCGGAAGTCGATCGGGGAACCGTCGGCACTCGAATCATGCATGGGAAGTCCTGGGCGTCGACGCCCGCGCCGCAGGGAAAGCCGCCGCGGCGATGGAAAAGAGGCAGGAACAAGTTCGACCTTTGCCAAGAGCCCCCTTCCCATGACAGTCCCCACTCAATTCCTCTCAGAGATCATCGCGCTGTTCGGCAGCCCCGTTGCCGAGAACCCCACGCAATACATGCAGGAGGAGGCATTCCGCGCGGCTGGGCTGGACTTTCGCTACGTGACGCTGGAGGTCCGCGCTGATCAACTCGCGGGAGCCGTTCAGGGGATGCGGGCGATGAATTTCACCGGAGCCAACTGCACCATTCCTCACAAAGTTGCGGTCCTCCCGCTCCTGGACTCGCTGACCGAGGCAGCGGAACGCATTGGCGCAGTGAACACCATCGCCAGGCAATCCGACGGATCGCTGCTCGGCGAGAACACCGACGGCAAGGGATTCATCCGCGCCGCGCGGGAGTCGGGGCGGGATCTCGCGGGCGGCCGGGCTCTGCTTCTCGGCGCAGGAGGCGCGGCGCGGGCCATTGCCATCGAGCTTGCGCTTGCGGGAGCTTCGGAGATCCTCATCGCGAACCGCACGCCCGCTCGGGGTGAGGAACTCGTCCAGCGGATCCTGGAGAGAACAGCGGCGCGATCGGCCTTCATCCCCTGGGAGGCGACGCTTCGCATCCCGGACGGCATTGACTTCGTGGTCAACGCGACCTCCATCGGGCTCTACCCGGATGTGGAGGCCATCCCCAACGTCGACTTCACCACGATTCAACCGCAGCAACTCGCCTGCGATGTGATTCCCAATCCGCCCCGCACTCCATTCCTGAGAGCCGCCGAGGAGCGTGGGGCCACCACGTTGGACGGGCTGGGGATGCTGGTGTACCAGGGTGCGATCGCCTTCATGCTGTGGACCGGGCACGAGGCGGATGTCGAAGTGATGCGGCGCGCTCTGGAGCGCGTGTTCGCTGCGGCTTGAGCCTGGCGGAGGTGCCTTTCCGATGACTCAGCTCTCCGTTTCATCGCCGTGGGTTTCGAGGTGGAAGTGGTGCTTGGTTCTCACCTGCGGAGGGATAGCCGCCGCATCCCTGATCGCCGGCTGCGGCGGCGCGGGGACGGAAAAGCCTGAGACCGCGAGTTCAGGCCCCGGGCAGCCCCCTGCCGCGACTACTGCCGCGCCCCCCGCTGGGAAGTCGAAGACTCGAGGTGAGATTCTGTTCGAGAACAACTGCGCGGGTTGCCACGCGCCGAACGGTGAAGGGGGGCCGGCCGGCAAGTCCCTTCTCAATGCGCATCGGCTCACGCCCGAGGCGATTGCGACGGTGATCCACGATGGTCAGGGGATGATGCCCGCGTTTGAAAACAATATTGCCGGCGAGGATCTGCAGCAGTTGATCAAGCACATTCGGGGGCTGGGACACCACGACCCGGAGACGGATGCAACTGCCCCAATGGCTCCGGCGAAGCCGTCGTCTTCCCATCCGGCCGTTTTGCCCAAGGGCGACGCCGAGCCGCCAACGAGATAGGGTCGAGTTGTCCCGATACGATCCCTTCCCCTCGCTACCATCCGGACCGGACGCCGGCGCACTTCAGTCTCAACTGGCGAATCGGGTTGAGTTGAGTCCGCTGCCCCCCGGCTGGCGGAGGGTGGCCGGGATCGACCTTGCAATGGGTCGGCACAGTCACCTGGGCCGGGCGGCTGTGGTGGTGTGGGACCGCGAGTCGGGAACCATCGTGGAGGAACTGCGGCACGAAGGGCCCCTGAACGTGCCCTACCGGCCGGGTTTTCTGGCGTACCGGGAGGCTCCTCTGATACTTGAGTGTCTGGAACGGCTCCGAACCCTGCCGGACCTGCTGATGTGCGACGGTCAGGGAATTGCACACCCTCGGGGCCTGGGGATCGCGGCGCATCTTGGGGTGCACACCGGCCTGTCTTCGATAGGTGTCGCCAAGTCTCCCCTCTTCGGCCGGTGGGAGCATCCCGGGCTGGAAGTGGGGTGCACCAGTCGGATCCTCGCCCCCGACGGCCGGAGGATCGGCAGCGTGATCCGCTCCCGTGCCGGCGGCCGACCGCTCTGGGTGTCTCCCGGGCACCGATGTACCGTCGCTGATGCCGAGGCTGCCGTGCTCGCCTGCCTCAGGGGTCATCGGCTGCCGGAACCAACACATCTCGCAGATCGGCTCAGCAAGCGCCGACCCGATCTCATTCCGGAAGAGGTTGATCCGCTGTTTCCGGCGTGAACGCCAGGCACGCGATCCCGAGCACGTACACCGAAGACGCAATCACCGCCGCAACCCGCAGGCCACCGACCTGCTGCGAGAGCAGCGTCATCAGCCACGGACCCGGGGCCGCGACGATCCGTCCGACATTGAAGCAGAATCCGGCGCCGGTGGCCCGAAGTCGGGTCGGGAACAACTCCGGAAAGTAGATTGCGTATCCGGCGTGCATCCCCACCGCCGCGAAGCCGAGAAAACCCAGCGCGACGACCGCCTGCCCGTAGTCTTGTGCTCCAAGGAACGCAATCGGAGCCATCAGCAGCACGCCAACGTGGTAGACGAGAAACGTACGACGCCGGCCCCAACGCGCGGTGAGCGGCGCAAAGCAAAGGAGCCCGGCCGTGTTGCCGATGTTCATCAACAGCATCGCCTGACCGGCGAGGCGGCGCAGCTCGGTCTCATCGGTCATACCGCTCCCTTTGAGCACCTCCCGCGCGAGTTCCGGCGCCCAGAATGCCGTGGACCAGAGACCGGCGAGACCCACGGTTGCGAGACCGGCGGCCGCCAGCGTGTGGCGACGCAGTACCGGGTCGGTGAACAGCTCGGGCAGGTTGCCCCGACTCTCGACTCCCTGCACGCGAGTCCATCTCTCGGGCTCCTGCACCCCGGCGCGCACCCCGAGCGTGAGGAGCGCCGGCACGAGCCCCAGCAGAAACGCTGCGCGCCAGTCCGTGGCGCCGATGGTCATTCCAACGATGGCCGCGAGGAAAACACCAATCCCGGAGGAAGCGTGAAACAGACCCGATGCCGCGGTCCGTGCTCGCTCCGGGAAGATCTCGGACACCAGCGCCGCCCCGACCGCCCACTCTCCGGCCACCCCGAGCGCCACCAGGAACCGAAGGATGGCCAGTTCCTGCCACGTCCGGGCGAAGGCCGTCAGCGCGGTGAAGATGGAGTAGAGCAAGATCGTCATGATCATGACCTTGCGTCGTCCGATCCGATCCGCCAGTACGCCGAACACGGCGCCGCCGAGGGCTCCCCCGGCGAGGAAACAGGTGATGGTGAGGCCCGTGATGGACTTCACGTCATCGGGAGAGGCCCCGGGACCCATCACGGCCGTGACGGCGGGGGTCTTCAGCGTGTTGTAGAGTTGGCCCTCGAAGACATCGAAAACCCATCCCAAGGAGGCAATCAACAGCACCATCCACTGGGGACGGGTGATGCCTTCGTACCAGCGACTTTCCGTTTGCGGTTTCACGACGAAACCGTTCGGTCCCGACTGGGCTGACACCTGTGTACGGATTGGGGTCAACCGTCGAGGCGGTTCAGGGTGCGCTCATGCTCCTGCTTGTCCCTAAGCAGCTTCTGTGCCCGCAGTGAGAGTTCTCGCCGCCGGGCGTTTGAGTCCGGCTGCTTGCTCTTCAGACCCGCCGCGCCGGCCCACACAATCCCGACCACGGCGGTGAGGCCGGCTGCCGCCACGCCGGCCGGAGAGAGCATCGAGGCCGCGCTCCATACCGTGAGGGAGATCCCAGCTCCAGCCGCTACCGCCAGCCCGGACCACTTGTCCTCGGCCCAGTGGTGTGCCCGGCTTCCGAAGCGATCGTGCAGGTTCAGGACGGACTGGGTGTGATCGAGTTCGCGCGCCACGGTGTCGAGGGCGGCTCGATGCTGCAGGAGCATCCGTCGACGGGACTGCTGCAGCACGGCCAGCACGCCGAAGAGCGCCTCGTGCCCATCCCGGTCCCGCACCCCCATCGCCAGATTGAGGAGATTTACCGGACCGGATCCCATCTCTGGAAGCGATAGCGGCCACCTCTCCAATGCCGCAGCGAGGCACCGGCATCCCGCGGCCGTCTGGCAGAGTTCGTGGAGCACCGCGCGCTGGATGTGCTCCGGCACCTCGGCCGTCATCCCCGACGCGGGGCCGGGCGGAACACCCGTGACACTGTCCCAGGCTCCGAGCGCATCCTGGAGGTAGGATGCGCGTCTCAGCGGCTCGGCGGCCTCCCACGCCTGGCGCACGTAGTGGGTGAAGATCTGACGCTCGCGCTGAACGAGTCCCCCACTGGAGACCTGGAGCGGCAGCATCCCCAGGCGTCGCCCGGCGTGATCCAGCACGACATCGTCGGTGGTGGCGGGCAGCACACCCCAGGTGGTGGCGCCGAGCAGGCGAGCCAACGCCCGTATCACGCCCTCCGGCGTGGAGCCGGGAGACGCCTTACAGATCCGATGAACTCGCGCCGCTTCTTGGGCATTCAGAACCCGGAGCTGGTCGATCATGATCGGTTTGCCGGCCCGACGGTCGAAGATTGGGGGTGGGCTCAGTCCTCGCGGTCGGACCAGTCCGGCCGGGGCCCACCATAGCCCTGAGATCGGATGCCGAACGCGTCGGCCACCCGATTGAAGAACGCAAATTTTGCGATGATGTACACGCCCTCCGCAATCTGGAGATCCGTCCAGCCGACATCCCGAAGACCCTGCACCTGCTCGTCGGTGGTTCGATAAGCGTGCCGGGTCACGGTCTCCGTAAACTGCATCATCCTCCGATCCTTTTCCGTGAATCCGTGATCGGGATCGGCGTCCGGGAGGCGGCCCTCGGCGAGTGCGTTTGTAACAGTATCGGGTTCACCCTGCGACCGCAGGAAGGCGCCGTGGCTGTCCGTTCAGTACGGGCACCGATTGAGACCGGACACGAACGTCGCGATCCGTTCCTTGTCCCGCCGAGTCAGGTGTCCGTCCGAAAAGTGGATCGTGTTTGAGGCCGCCATCATCTGCGCGAGAAAGTCGGGGCGCGCGGAGAAGCACTTGAGGATATCGGGCACAAAGGTGCGCCCAGTTGCCTGCATGTACGACTCGTAGACTCTGGCTACCTCGCCCTCTGCTTCGGCTTCGTGCGTCCATGCAATCCTCGGAACAAACGGTTTACTCACCGATGATCTCCCTCCCCCCGCTAACGACGCAGCCCCATGCGCTCCCGCACCTCCACGATGGTTTGCGCGGCGACGGCTCGGGCCCGTGCGGCGCCGGCGTCGAGGATCTCCCAGACGTCTCCCGGCTTTCCGGCGAGCTGTTCGCGGCGCTCTCGGATCGGGTTCAACTCCGCCACCACGGCGTCGGCCACCGCGGGCTTCAACTCTCCGTAACGAAGGGTGCCGGCCTGGTACTGCTGCTCGAAGTACTCTACGGTTTCCGCCGGCGCAAATGCGGCAAGGAGCGTGAATAAATTCTTCACGCCGGGACTCTTTTCGCCTTCCGCCTGGGGACCGGAGTCTGTGACCGCACGACCGATCTTCTTTCGGATCTCCTTCTCACTCTCGGAGAGTGAGATGAAGCTGCCCGTCAGGCTCTTGCTCATCTTTCGGGTGGGCTCGTTGAGCGCCATGACGCGGGCAGCCGGCGTCAGCTCGGGCTTGGGTTCCGGAAACGTGTCCCCGAACCGACCGTTGAAGCGGCGCGCGATTTCCCGGCTCAGCTCGAGGTGCTGGAGCTGATCCTCGCCCACCGGAACCACCCCGGCCTTGTAAAGCAGGATGTCCGCCGCCTGCAACACCGGGTAGTCGAAGAGACCCACGTTCACGTTCTCTCGAAACTGCTCGCTCTTCTCTTTGAACTGGGTCATCCGTTCCAGCGCCCCCACCGAGGCGAGCGTGTTGAAGTACCAGCAGAGCTCGGTGTGCTCGGGGACGTAAGACTGGACGAAGAAGACGCACTTCTCGGGATCCAGACCCGCTGCGAGAATGTCGAGCGCGGCTTCGTAGACTCGCGCCGGCATCTCCGGCCCTTCGTACGGGATCGTGATCGCGTGGAGATCCACGATGCAGTAGAAGCACTCGAAGCGCTCGGTCATGCGCACCCAGTTACGAACGGCGCCAACGTAATTGCCGATGTGAATCGCTCCCGTCGGCTGAATACCGCTGAAAACGCGTGCCTGCTTCATGCGTGTCCGTTCCCCTGCTCCACCCCGAAGTTATCCGTCGCGGGATCTCAGTCCCGCGCACGGCATTGTCCCGTACGACGTCTCGCGCGGCAACCCGGCGCTGCGAGGCTATCCCTGGCCGAAGGGTCGAGGGTAGATCTTCCGAATCGTTCGATCCATAATCCACTCCCGATCGAGTTCGGTCAACCAGGTCCACTCCTCGGTGTAGAGCCGCATGGCTCCCGCGTAGCCGCATTGATCCCGCACGAGCGGCCAGTCCGTGCCCCAGAGGCAGCGCTCGCGGCCAAAGGTCTCGAACACCTTTCGGAATATGGGCTCGGCCTGACGATAGGGGTAGGCTTCGTCCTTCGAGATGGCCCATGGATCGGTGATCTTCACGCGAACGGAGGGGTATTGAACCAGCTCCAGGAGGTGGCGAATCTCAGCGCCACTCGGTCCCTCGGCCAGAGGCGGCCAGCCCATGTGGTCGATGATGACGGGCACTTCGGGAAAGCGCGAGACGGGGGCTTTGAGCATGGCGAGCTGCTCGATGTGCGACAGAATGCAGACCGAGGCGCCTAGCTCGGCGCACTTCTCCCACAGGGGAAAGGTGGCGGGGTCCGACAGCCAGGTGGAATTGCGGTCGTGACAGGGCCGCAGCCGGATGCCGGAGAATCCGCGCTCCTTCACCTCGAACTCCAGCTTGCTCGGAGCGGCGGGATCCTGGGGATCTACCAGACAGACTCCGGCAAAGCGGTTCGGGTACTTCTGCAAACAATCCGCGGCGTAGCTGTTATCGTAGCCGTAGAAAATGACCTGAACCAGCACGGCGCCTTCCACCCCGTGGGCATCCAGCGTTTCCAGCAACTCCTCGGCGGTGGCGGACTGCTTCGGGGGGTTCGAAGTGCCCGCGGCCCACGGATAGCGCTCGGTGTCCAGGGTCCAGACGTGAACATGGGGCTCGATGACCGGCATCGCCATTCAACTCCTCGGCCACTGCAGAGGGGCGATGCCTCGGCTGTGTACCTTCGCGCCCTCCCCCGGCCGATGGTAGAATGGAACGCTATGGCGCCTTTCGCCTGCATCACTGTCGAATTCGACTTCGAGTCGAGCCATCAACTGAGCCGTTCGGACTGGTCCTCGGAAGAGAACAACCAGGTCTTCGGCAATTGTGCGCGTCTCCACGGGCACAGCTACCGGTTGCTCGTGACCCTGCGCGGGGAAATCTCGCCGGATCACGGAATGGTGGCCAACTTTCGGGACGTGAAACGAGTCACGCGGCGGCAGGTGATCGATCTCCTCGATCATCGCCACCTGAACGATGTGGTGAACGGCCTGACGACGGCCGAAAACCTGTGCGTCTGGATCGCCCGGCGGCTGGTCCCGGAATTCGGAGACCTGCTGCATCGCGTTGAGCTCTGGGAGACTGCGACGGCGTGCGCCTGGCTGGACCGCGACTCGCTGCAGGCTCTGTAGACACAGGCCCAGGAGCCAATCCGGCTTTGTGGGGAGAAGGCTTTCGTGGCCCCTTCCTCGAACCTGCTCTCTGCAACCCCGCAACCCGGAGCGAGATCCCCAACAGCAATGAGCAAACTGGTTCTTGTCGTCGACGACCAGGCGCAGATCGTCCGCCTGATTCAAGTAAACCTTCAGAAGGAAGGTTTTGAAGTCCAGACTGCGGCCGATGGCGTGGAGGCGATGAAGCGCGTCCGGGAGCGGAAGCCGGACCTCATCATCCTGGACGTCATCATGCCGCACAAGGACGGCTTTGAGGTGCTTCGCGAGATCAAGGAAGATGAGGGACTCTGCGACATCCCCATCATCATGTTGACCGTGAAGACCCAAAATGCGGACATCATGCACGGGCTGCAGGAGGGCGCCGAGCTCTACCTTCCCAAGCCGTTCCACCCGAAGGAACTCGTGGTGCTCGTGCGCCGGGTGCTCGCGGGCGACGTGGTCGAGATCTGACCAACGGCAGAGTACGTGGGACCGGCCCTCACTGCGGCGCGCCGGTCCCACAAACCCGATCTGGGCTTACGGCCGGATCACTGTGCCGTCCCACCGGCGAATCGCCGGCCAGCAGCCGTTGGCTTCGCGCTCGGGGAACGGATACCGAGCAGCGGCTGTTTCATCCACGTCCACACCCAAGCCCGGTCGATCGTTCGGCCACATGCAGCCGTCGTGAATCTCCGGCGCCCCGGGGAAGACCTCCCGCGTTTCGTCCTTGAAGAAGGTCTCTTCCTGGATGCCGAAGTTGTAGCAGGCCAGGTCGAGATGCATGTTCGCGGCGTGTCCCACCGGGGAGACATCGCCGGGCCCGTGCCAGGCCGTGCGGATCCCGAAGTACTCGCAGAGCGCTGCCAGCTTTCGCGAGGGTGAGATCCCGCCGATCGTGGAGACGTGGACGCGAATGAAGTCGATCAGTCTCTCCTGAATGAGGGGCAGATATTCGGTGACGTTCGAGAAGAGCTCTCCCATCGCGATGGGAGTGGTCGTCGCCTGACGGAGCTGCCGGTGGTAGCCCACGTCTTCCGGGGCGAAGGGATCTTCCAGGAAGAAGAGCTGGTAAGGCTCGAGCTGCTTCGCGAGTTGGATCGCATCCCGGGGCGGCACCCGCTCGTGGATGTCGTGGAGCAACTCGATCTCGTAACCCAGGGCGCCTCTCAGATGTTCAAAAAGCGTGACCACCGAGCGACAGTACGGGCGAGGCTCCCAGATATCGGGCTCGTCCGGATTCGGCTTCGCGCCATACGTGCGGTACTTCGGCACCGCCATCTGAGCCCGGCAGTACCGGTACCCCTTCTCCATCGACGCCCGGATGTCGTCTTCCACTTCCTTCGGATCGCGTCCGGAACAGTGGTGGTAGAGGGGGACGCGGTCCCGGCACTTCCCGCCGAGGAGCTGGTAGACGGGCATCCCGGCGCGCTTGCCCTTGATGTCCCAGAGAGCCTGATCCACGCCGCTGAGGGCGTTGTTCAGAATGGGTCCGTTTCGCCAGTAGGAACTGACGAAGGCGCTCTGCCAGACGTCTTCAATGTCGTCGACATCGCGTCCCCGAAGGAACGGATCGAGGTACTCGTCGACTGCCACCTGCACGGTGTGCGGACGTTGGGTAAAGGTCGCGCAGCCCCAGCCATACAGGCCGGGCTCGCTCGTTTCCACCTTCACCACGACCAGGCGAATGCCGTTCGGCGCGGTGAAGAGTGACTTGACTCGAGTGATCGTTACGGGCATGACTTTCCTAAAGCCGGTAGTTGTCGCCCATCGCAGGGCAGGTCACGGTCCAGTTCAGTTCGGCGGTGATCTTCGCCTGCAGCGCGGAGCGAGCTTCGGGTTCGCCGTGCACGAGAAACGTGCGTCGGGGCGGCGCCTGGAAGTCGGCCAACCACCGCATGATCTCGCCCCGGTCGGCATGGGCGGAGAGGGCGTCGATCTTCACGATGCGCGCCCGGATGGGCACCTCCCAGCCGAACGCCCGGAAGTTCTCGACACCGTCCAGGATCGCGCGACCCGGCGTGCCGACCCCCTGGTAGCCGACGAAGAGCACCGTGTTGCGCCCGTCTGAGATGCGGTTCAGCAGGTGGTGACGGATGCGGCCGCCGTTCGCCATCCCGCTTCCCGCGATGATGACGCCGGGTCCCTCGTGGTCGTTGATCGCCTTCGACTCTTCCCGAGAGTGGGTGTAGCGCACGCCGGGACCCTCGAAGGGGCAGCGATTGGAGTCCATCAACGCGGTCATTTCGAAGTCGTGATCTTCAGTATGCTGGGCGAAGAGCGGGATGGCGCTGGTTGCCATCGGGCTATCGATGTAGATCGGAAGCGACGGGATGCGGCCCGCCTCGCGCAGTTCGTGGAGAAGGTAGAGCACCTCCTGGGTGCGGCCGATGGCGAAGGAGGGAATGAGCACCCAGCCCCGATTCGCGATGGCGTGCCGCACGACACCCTCGAGGGCCGAAAGCACGTCGACATCCTCATGATCGCGATCGCCGTAGGTGGACTCCAGCAGCAGATAGTCCGCCTTGGCGACGGGAGTCGGGTCCGGAATGATTCGCTGCCCGTAACGGCCGAGATCGCCGCCGAAGAGCACGCTTCCGGCCTCGGTTTCCGTCATGGCGAAGGCGGAGCCGAGGATGTGGCCGGCGCGCAGGAAGTGCATCCGGGTGGTGGGCACGGGGTCGAACGCCTCGCCGTAGCTGTGCGGCTCCAGGTACTTCAGGCAGCGCTCCACGTCCTCTTCGTCGTAGAGCGGCGCCGCCGGCGTGTGGCGGGACCAGCGATGGCGATTGGCGTGCTCGGCCTCCTCGACCTGAAGTCGCGCCGAGTCACGCAGCATGATCCCCAACAGGTTCTTCGTCGCCGCCGTGCAGTGGACAGGACCCCGATAACCGTCCTTCACCAGACGGGGCAGGAACCCGGTGTGATCCAGGTGCGCGTGGGTGAGAACGATCGAATTGATGTCGTGGACCGGAACCGGAAACGGACGCCAGTTCCGTTCCTTGATCTCTCGTGGTCCCTGGAACAGGCCGCAGTCGACGAGGACCTGATGGTCGCCCGCCCGAAGCAAATGCCGCGACCCGGTGACGGTGTCGGTGGCGCCATAGAACGTGATGCCGACGGCCATGTCGACCTCCCAACTTATGCTAAACGGCCTTGAATCGATCCTCGTCCGGAGCGGGTCCCGCGATCCGCCGTACCCCGCGTGACGCGTTCTGGGCGAGTCGGCGCAAGACGTGGTACACGCCTTCTACCCCATCCGCACTATCGTCAACGCTCATTCGCATGGCCAGTTCCGCCGCAGTGACGGGTTCGGCCGCTCCGCGAAGGGCTTCCACCACGCGCGTCTGCAGATCGATCACCCGTTCGGCGGCGAGTTTCCCCGCTTCGACTCCCGGTTGATCGTAGGCGTTCACGTTGATCATGTACGCGTAGAGGCCGACTGCCCGATCGTAGAGCGCCACCACGCGACCCAACGTCGCGGCGTCAACCTGCTCGAGCGTGAGCGTGAGGGAGTCGCGCGTGCTCTCGGTGAGGGCGCGGCGGGTGCCCTGAAGGAAGCTGTTGAGAAAATCGCCGGTGGTGATGCCGGGGCGGATGTCGATCGGGTGGGGATCGCCGTCGTTCAGCACCTCCACGAAGGTGGCGAAGTAGTTCTTCGGGCCCTGCCGGAGCTGCTGGATGTAGGAGTGCTGGTCGGTGCTGCCCTTGTTGCCGTAGACCACGATTCCCTGAAACACGGATTCGCCATCCAGGTTCTTCTCCTTGCCGAGCGACTCCATCACGAGCTGCTGCAGGTAGCGCGGCAGGAGCTGGAGCCGGTCGCAGTAGGGCAGGATCACCATATCGCGCTGCCCGAGGCCCTCTCCCGCCACGTGCCACATCATGGCGAGGAGCGCCGCTGGGTTTCGTCGCGGATCGGAGTTCCGGGTGGCGGCGTCCATCTGGCGTCCACCCGCGACCAGCGCCTCGATGTCGAAGCCCATGAGCGCGGCCGGAAGGATGCCGACCGAGGAGAAGAGCGAGGTGCGGCCGCCCACCCACTGCCATACCGGGAAGCAATCCTGCCAGCGCTCCGTCTCCGCGAGGCGCCAGAGCTGACTCCCGGGCTCGGTGATCGCCACGGCATGGCGGTTGAAATCGAGTCCGGCTCGGCCGAAGTAGACCCGGGCTTCGATCATTCCATTGAGCGTCTCGGTGGTTCGCCCGGACTTCGACGCCACGATGACTAGCGTTTCCGCAAGGCTGCCGGTCAGCTCGCTGAGCACCCGGTGAATGCCCGCGGGGTCGGTGTTGTCGAGGAAGTAGGGCTCGATCGGCTGCCCGGAGTAGGCAAGGCAGTCGGCGATGACCTGAGGCCCGAGCGCCGAGCCGCCGATGCCGATGAGCAGCAGTTTGCGAAACGGCCGGCCCGGCACCGCGGTTCGTGCGCCGCGGTGCACGGCGGACGCGAACGCCTTGATCCGCTCCACGGTCTCGATCACGTCGGCCGCAACGGCGGGATCCGGAGCGAGTTCGGGTGTGCGGAGCCAGTAGTGACCCACCTGGCGCCCTTCGGTCGGATTCGCCACGCTCCCCTGCTCCAGCTCATCCATCCTGGCGAGTGCGGCCGACATCCTCTGGATGACGTCGGCGACCTCGGTCTGGTCGAACAGGTCGGACGGAAACGACATCCGGCTGATGTCCAGTTCCAGGCCCATCTCGTCGCTGCGGTAGTGGGTCTGGAGGAAACGCTTCCACCTTGAGTCGGAGTTCACTCTCTGAGTCCTTTCGCCGCGATCTCGCTCCGCGGAGCCTTACAGTTTCAGGCCCGTCCGAATTCGCTCCACGGCCGCCTCGGTCTGCTCGCGCGAGCCGAAGGCGGTGAGCCGGAAATACCCCTCGCCGCTGGGTCCAAATCCGGAGCCCGGCGTGCCCACCACATTCACATCATGGAGCAGGCGGTCGAAGAACTCCCATGAGGTGAGCCCCGACGGAGTTTTCACCCAGATATAAGGAGCGTGGACGCCGCCGTAAACGGTGAGCCCCGCCTGAGCCAGCCCTTCGCGGATAATGCGGGCGTTCTCCATGTAGTAGTCGATGGCTTCCGAGATCTGAGCCCGCCCCGCCTCGGTGTAGATCGCCTCGGCGCCGCGCTGGATGATGTAGCTCGTGCCGTTGAACTTCGTGCTTTGACGGCGGAACCAGAGCGAGTGAAGGGACACTCGCGTACCGTCGGGTCCGCGCCCCATGGCGTCCTTCGGCACGACCGTGAATGCGCATCGGGTGCCGGTGAAGCCGGCGGTTTTGGAGAAGCTGCGGAACTCGATGGCCACCTCGCGCGCGCCCTCGATTTCGTAGATGGAGCGCGGCACTTCGGGATCCCGGATGTATGCCTCGTAGGCGGCATCGTAGAGGATCACCGCCTCGTTGGCGCGGGCATAGTCGACCCACTTCTTGAGTTCCGTCTTGCTCATCACCGCCCCGGTCGGGTTGTTGGGGTAGCAGAGGTAGATAAGGTCGACGTGCTGGGTGGGCAACTGCGGCGTGAAGTTGTTCTCGGCGGTGCAGGGGAGGTAGACGAAGCCCTCGTAGCGTCCGTCGGCGCCCGCTTCCCCGGTTCGGCCCGCCATCACGTTGCCGTCGACATACGCGGGGTAGACCGGGTCCATCAGCGCCACAACGGAGTCCGTGTCGAAGATCTCCTGGATGTTGCCGCAGTCGCACTTCGAGCCGTCGCTGACGATGATCTCATCGGGATCGATGTGAACGCCCCGGGCCGCATAGTCGTGCGCCGCGATTTTTTCCGTCAGGAAGCTGTAGCCGGCCTCGGGACCGTACCCGCGGAAGGTCTCCGGGCGCGCCATCTCATCGACGGCCGCGTGCATCGCTTCCACGACGGCCGGCGCGAGCGGTCGGGTGACGTCGCCGATTCCGAGCCGGATGATCTTCGCGTCGGGATGCTCGGTGGAAAACTCCCGAACCCGTCGCGCAATCTCGCTGAAGAGGTAGCTGCTCTTCAGCTTGAGGTAGTGTCGATTGATTTCAGCCAATGCTCTGTTGCTCCCACTAAACCGGGCTCTGCAGCCCGAACTCTTCCGCCAGAAACCGGAGCGCGTCCGCGTGGGCCGCGCCCACGGGGATGCCGGTCTCGGCGTACTCCTGCTCTCTCAGGTGCTCCATCCCACCGGACGGCACGGCGCGCTCGAATCCCGTGAGCGGTTTCAGCTCGCGGACTTTTCGCAGATACTCGTCCATCTCCGCACGGAAGACGGCGGGATCGCAGAACTGCGTGAGATCCACCGCGATGAAGAAGCTGCCCTGATTGGCGCCCGGCCACTCCCGCTGGGCCCGGGCCGGGTCGACGGGCACACCCGCGAGAAACCCGCCCATCGCCTGGCACACGGTTCCCATGCCAATGCTCCGGAACACGGTCCCCGGAGCGAGCTGAGACAGGGTCTCGAGGTGCGGCGAGCCGGGATACATGTCGTGGACCGCGCCGAAATCGAGCACGAAGGGCGGCTCGTCACCCGCCGGGATGGCGAAGGAGTGCGGCGAACCGCCCGCCGCGGCGACCAGCGGCTGCCCCGGATGGAGGTGAAGCTGGTGGCCCGACGTGATGTAGCCGAACAGCCCCTGCTCGACCGCAACGCGGGTGTAGATGCCCGCGGCGCCGATGTGGCCGTGGTTGCGCGTGAGGGCGGCGGCGATTCCGACTGCTCGCGCTTTCTCGCACGCACGGTGGGCCGCCTCCCAGGCCGGGAAGTACCCCAGCCCGCCGCCGCCGTCGACCACCAGCGTGGTGGGCGATTCCCGCACGACCTGAACCTCAGGCGCTGGAGTGAGTTCCTGCTTGCGGAAGTGGCTGACGTAGGCGCGCGTCTGGCGCGTGCCGTGGGAGAAGACTCCCCGCAGATCGTTCTTCACGAGCAGCGAGGTGATGAGCTCCGCACGCTCGGCGGGCATTCCGGCGGCGAGGTAGACGCTTCGGATGAAGTCCCGGAGCGGCTCCGGGCGAACGGGGGTGAATTCTTCGGGTGGTCGGTTCATAAACGGGTGAGGCGCTGCCCACCTGCGGCCGTGTGCCGGGCGGCGCTCCAGACGGGGTTATTCTAATCCGAACCGCCCGGAACACCGCCCCTGTGAACCCGACTCAGACGGCGTCGGGATCGATTCCTCGCGCCTTGAGCGCCGCCCGCCAGGAGTGAGTGAGGCCGTCAGGCCCTCGCAGCCGGCAGCGGCGGGTGATGTCGGCCTCGCTCTCGTGCAGCAGTGCCGCGAGATCCACGGCGATGCCGTCGCGCCAGACGGCGTCGACCCGGATTCGACGGTCGGTGGCGCGACGCCCACCGTGGGTGTCCCACAGCACCGTCGCCTCCGAAGCCACATGAAAGAGCGTCACATCGGCCGGGGAGCCGGGTTTCAGGGTCCCGAGCTCCGGACGGCGGATGGCGCGGGCGGGACCGCTCGTCGCGAGGGCGATGACCCGGTCGAGCGGGAGCCCGAGGTGGAGGAACTTGGTAAGGGTGAGCGCCATGTCGTAGAGCGGTCCGTGCAGGTTGTAGGCGTGGAGGTCGGTGCTCACGACATCCGGCACGTATCCGAGCTCCAGCGCCCGCTCCGCCTGCTCCCAGCGGAAGCTGCCCCCGCCGTGCCCGACATCCATCACGACGCCGCGCGCCCTGGCCTCGACGGCCGCCGGGTGGAGGCTCCCGGTCTCGTCGATCACATTCTCGCCAATGCCGCCGCGGCCCTGGAAGCAGTGGGTGATGATATCCCCGGCGCGCATCTGCTCCAGCACACGCGCCAGCGGGATGCCCTGGGCGATGTGGCACATGACCGGCGTGCCGCTGATCTCCGCCGCCTCGAGCGCCCGGCGCAGCGGCTCGGTGCCGTGGTCGCCCACCTGCTGACGCCCCTGACGAACCTTGATGCCGACCACGAGATCGGAGTTCTCGGCGGCGTGCTCTCCCACCGTGAGCGGGTGGAGGTGCGACAGATCCTCGCACTCGTTCACCCAGGCATTGACCAGCCCCACGCCGCTGATGTGGAGGAAACAGAGCGCCCGAACCCGGGTCCGCTCGTGAATCAGCCAGCGAAAGCCCTGGAGCATGGTCCAGCCTGGGCTGCCGGCATCCACGACGGTGGTGACTCCCCCGGTGAGGCACGGCGGGTCGGCGACGGCGCCCCAGGAGGTGACTCCGGCGTAGACGTGGGCATGGATGTCGATGAAGCCCGGGCTGAAGAAGCCGCCCTCAGGCGCGGCGACGACCCGATCGGCCACGGCGTCGGGGAGCCGCTCGGCAACGGCGGCGACACGACCGCCGCGGATGCCGATCTCCCGGTAGCCGTTGATGTGCTGGGCGTCGTCGAGCAGCGGGCCCTTGAGAAGCAGATCGAAGTGGTTGGCGTTCATGCGTTTCCCGTTCACGCCGCCCGCCGGAATTCCCTCATGCCGCGGAAACTCCCACCCCCCGTTGGGATCGCGGGACCGCCAGCAAGGAGAAGGACCGGAAACCTCGACCTCGGACCCGGTGTCTTACCCGATGTCGGACCGGTCGTTGATTCTGGGGTGTGGGGGCTTATGTCGTTCGATCTTCGCCATCGGGAGCGTCTGTTGGGCGCCTGCTCGCGGCGCGGGCTCCTCGCCCACCTCGGCATGACCGGCGGACTGCTCGGGCTGCAATCGCTGCTGGCGCAGGCGGCGGAAGCGCAGGCGCCCGTCAACCGGGATCTGCTGCAGCGCCCCACGAACGACTCGCCCCGCGTAAAGCGGATCATTTACCTCTTTCAGAACGGCGGTCCGAGCCACGTCGACCTCTTCGATCCCAAGCCGCGCCTGAAGAAGCACGACGGCGAGAAGCCCGGCTCCGACTTCGTGAACGACGTCGACGCGAAGAAGACCGGCGTGTGGCTCGGCAGCCCGTTCGACTTTCGCCGTTACGGCCGCTCGGGCATGGAGATGTCGGAACTGCTGCCGGAGTTGGGCAACCGCCACGCCGACAACATCGCGTTGGTGCGGTCGATGGTCTCGGATCACGAGAATCACGAGCAGGCCTGCTGCCACATGCACACCGGCTCGGCCATCTCCGGCCGCCCGACCATGGGAGCGTGGGTGACCTACGCCCTCGGCACGGAAAACCAGAGCCTGCCCGCCTACGTCGCGATTCTGAATCCCGCCGGCCTGCCCGTGGACGGCGCCCGCAACTGGTCGAGCGGCTGGATGCCTCCCCTCTTTCAAGGGATGCCGGTCCGCGCCGCGAAGACCTCCCCCATCCTCAACCTCGACCCCCGCATCGCCGCCGACCCGGCCCGCGCCCGTCTCGATTTCCTTCAGGAGTTGAACCGCCGCCACCGCCAGGGTCGCGAGGACAACCTGGAGCTCGAAGCCCGCATTTCCAACTTCGAGCTGGCGGCGCGGATGCAGCTCGCCGCCACCGATGCCCTGGATGTGACCACCGAGAGCGCCGCGACCCATCAGCTCTACGGCCTGGACAAACCCGAGACCGAGGTCTACGGCCGCGAATTGCTCCTCGCCCGACGGCTATCCGAGCGTGGCGTCCGCTTCGTTCAGGTGATGATGACGGGGCAGCCCTGGGACACCCACTCCAACAACTCGAACCAGCTCAAGACGCTTTGCCGCTCCACGGATGTGCCGGTGTCCGGGCTGCTGACCGACCTGAAGCAGCGGGGTCTGCTGGATGAGACGCTCGTGCTGTGGACGGGCGAATTCGGCCGCACCCCCTTCGCCGAGGGCAAGGACGGCCGCGACCACCACAAGCGCGCCTTCAGCCTCTGGATGGCGGGCGGCGGCATCAAGGGCGGGGTGACCCACGGCGGCACCGACGACTTCGGCTACGCCTCGGTCACCGACGTGGTCCGCGTCTGCGACCTCCACGCGACCATCCTCCACCTTATGGGAATGCGCTTCAAGGACCTGACGTTCCAGCACGACGCCCGCCCCCAGCGCCTGACCGACTTTCACGAAGCCCAGATTGTGAAACCCATTCTGGCCTGATCTGGCGCGGGTGGGGTCTATCTTCGGGGGGACGAGGGGAAGGTGTCACGCGAAGACACGAAGCCGCGAAGAAGAAGGGGAAGTAGGACGCGGGGTCGGTCGTCGACTTTATGCATACCAGACGCGAAGACGCGACGATGAGGGGGTGAGGGGAGGTGTCACGCGAAGACACTAAGCTGCGGCGATGAGGGGGTAAGGGGAGGTGTCACGCGAAGACACGAAGCCGCGAAGAAGAAGGGGAAGTAGGACGGGGGGGCCAGCGCCGTCTTGAAGCATACCAGACATGGCGCGTCAGTTCCTTCTTGTAGCCCAGCAGGTTCGTGGGGCCGAACCCGTTTCACTAGAACTGCTTGCGGTACTTGCGGCCCTGGATCCTCGGGTCGTAGCCCGGGGATGACGGTGTTCGGTGGTCTTGGCGGCTCGTCGTTGGGGCGGGCTCGCCACGGTTCGTCGATCTGCCGGGAACCGCGAGTCTGCTGCACGGCCCGCCCGTGGCCAAAGCATCTCTAACAGCTCGCTCCGTCCCCCATCGTCATCCCCGCAGAAGCCGCCGTGGGCGGTCGGCAGCTCGTCAAAGCGGGGATCCATTCGATGCGACCTGGCGCGTCGCCCCAACTGACTCGGCCGTGGCGGTTTCACAAGAGCTGCTTGCGGTACTTGCGGCCCTGGATCCTCGGGTCGGAGCCCGAGGATGACGATGCTCAATGATCCTGTCGGATCGACGTTGGGGCGGGCTCGACCCAGATCGTCGCGCTCACGGGAACCGCGAACGGAAGCCACGGTTCTCGCGGGCAGAAGCCAGCATCCTCGCCTCGCGACAACCCCCCACCGTCATCCCCGCAGAAGCCATACCGGCCGGACCCTCACAGCGCCAAAAAAAGACCGGCCCCCCATCGGGAGCCGGCCCTTTTCCGCCGAGGGCGGAGTGCACGAGGCGGACTACAGCTTCAAGTCGATGATCGCCGACACGCCGACGCCCTTGACGCGCTTCATGCTCGTGGGAGAGCGGGCGTTGATCGGGATGAGGATCTTGGCTCGGGAGCCGCCGATGAGCGGGACGCGAGTCTCGAACTGGGCCACGGCCTTCGTGTCTTCCACGCCTTCGCGGGGACCAGCGACCTGCACGATGCCGACGAACTTGCCGTCACCCACCGAGAGGATCGGCACGACCTTGGTGTCGACGTCGGCGTCCAGGTTGTTCTGACCGGTCACCTTGTTGATGACCTTGTCGATCCCATCGCCGAGCTTGTCCGCCACGAGGACGGCGCCGCCGACCTTCAAAAGCTGACCGAAAATCTGCGCCGAGGCGGCTCCGGCGGTGAATAGAGCCAGAGCGCCGGCGACCATCACCAGCTTGGGACTTCGTTTCATGAATCGTTCTCCTCCGAGGGCGTTGTACCACGCCGAACCGGATGCGCAGGCACCTCTCACGCCCGGCGGATGGGCGTCTTCTGTTGAGGAAGACCCACCGTGAGGGCTTTCGGTTCCGTCTGAACCGCAGCGCCGCGTGCTCCGGGGTCCTCTCAGAATAACTCTTGAACGGGCTGTCCGTGTGGAAGGATTGGGGTGGGGCGCCCCTGGGTGTCGTTGAAGTGCGTGTCGAGCGGCACGCCGAGGTACTGATACCAGGTCGCCAGGAGGTCATTCGGCGTGAGCGGCCGCTCGGCGGGCTCCTCGCCCAGGCGGTCGGTCTCCCCCACCACCTGACCCATCTTCAAGCCGCCGCCCGCCATGAAGACGGACATGCTCTTGCCCCAGTGCTCGCGCCCCGGCTGGCCCTGGTAGTTGGACATCCTGGGGGTGTGCGACATCTCCCCCATCACCACCAGCAAGACTTCCTTGTCGAGGCCTCGCTCGTGAAGGTCGTCGATGGTAGCGGAGACCACCTGATCGAGCACGGGCAGGCGGATCTTCATCTGCTCGAAGATGTTCCAGACGCTGGCATGATCGTCCCAGCTAAATGCCTTCTGCCCCGGCACGCACGGGAAGTCGACGGTCACGATGCGCGACCCGGATTCCACGAGCCGCCGCGCCAGGAGCATCCGCTGCCCCACCTCGTGCCGGCCGTAGCGATCGCGTACGCTGTCTCTCTCCTTCGACAGATCGAACGCGTCCCGCGCGGCGCCGCTGGTGAGCACGGAGAGCGCCCGCTGCTGGAAGGAATCGAGCGCCAGCGTCTCGGCGGTCGCGTCCATCTGCCGACGTGCGGACTCGAATCGTTCGAGCAGCCCCGCCCGCCGCTGGATGCGCTCCCGGATCGGCTCCTCCACGGTGAGGTCCGGCACCTTGAACTGCTTCTGGCTCGGATCGCCCGTCACCACGAGCGGATCCAGGTGAGAGCCCAGGTAGGCCGAGCCGTTGTAGCGGGTTCGAGGCAGCGAGACGTACGGCGGCACCTTGCGGCCCCAATCCCCCACCATCCGGTTCGCCACGGTGAAGAAATCGGGGTACTTCGGCCGGTAGGGCGCGGTTTCGACGGTCTCACCCGGGTACGCGGTGAGCATGGTGTGGGTGCTGTTCACGTGCCCCGGGCTGTTGTGGTGCATCGAGCGGAGAATCGCGTATTTGTCCGCCCGCTTCGCCAGGAGCGGCAGGTGCTCCGAGATGCGAATTCCGGGGACGTTCGTCCCGACGGGGTTGAACTCGCCCCGGTACTCCGACGGCGCATCGGGCTTGAGGTCGAAGGTCTCCATATGACTGGGACCGCCCCACAGCCAGAGCACGATCATGGACTTGCCCGAGGGCCGACTCGCAGCGCCGCCCGAAGCCGCCGCCGCCCGCGCCTCGCC
>SXGS01198691.1_pt1 | contig 24209 bp, 19 predicted proteins | sample 3174681 | NCBI WGS metagenome assembly SXGS01 (sample SAMN11356861, study PRJNA531348) | freshwater metagenome | isolation source: freshwater sample F1-80 | place: China: Fuxian Lake, Yuxi | collected 2017-12-25
GTACCAAAGCGCCCACCGGCTCGGATGCCGATGAACAATAGGGCAAAAGATACCACTCTCTAACTTATACCCCACCTCAAACCCAAATTGGTACCTTTTCAAGCGCCCATCGCTGGTACCTTTTCAAGCGCCCAATGACAACTGATAGCATCGCAAGGCTAATTGGACGTAACCACTTTTGACAGCCGCCGGGGCAATAACCCCAGGTTTCCAATAGGAAGCGCGACACTCAATAACCAGGTCCATGCAGCAGTCCTTTGATCCACATGTTTTGGGACGACGAACGTGTCACTGGTAGTAGTGAGCGGGGCGATAGCGAACAAGCTTTATCAGGGAGGTGAGGCTTGGGTGCGTTTGAGCTATGTGTTGGGCTTGCGACGTCTGGGATATCGAGTTCACTTTATCGAACAGATTTCGCGCGACTCGTGTGTGGATGCCGCCGGTCAGCCGTGCGAATTTGAATCGTCGGCTAATTTGGCGTATTTCAATAGTATCGTGTCGGAGTTCGGGTTGACGGACTGCGCCACCTTGATCCCAGTGGATCACGATGGGCAAGCGCGGATCGACAGCCGGCTGACGGACATCGCGGATGCGACCGAGGCGCTGCTGAATATCTCCGGGCACCTATCAATCGAGACGCTGTTTGGTCGCATGAGGAATAGGTTGCTGGTGGACATCGATCCTGGATACACTCAGTATTGGCAAGCCCAGGGTTTGGCAGGGGCGCGCGTCGCGCGGCACGATCGATTTTTTACGATCGGTGAGAATGTTGGGACGGACTTTTGTCCGATTCCGACATGCGGCTTGGTGTGGTGGCCGACGCGTCCGCCAGTGGTGCTGGAACAGTGGCCCGATTCCCGATCACAATGCTTGTTGCGATTCACGACAATCGCGAATTGGCGCAGTTCCACCCGATTCCCGAAAACGACGCGGCATGGGGCAAAGGATTTACGGAGTGGACAAATGTCGCCAAGTCCAAGCCGCTCTTCGAGGGTCACTATCAGCCGCATCTGCCGGCGAATCTCGGCTTTTACGATCTGCGCCTCGCAGCGTCACGACTCGCCCAAGCACGACTAGCGCGACAGTATGGCATCGAAGGATTTTGTTATTGGCACTACTGGTTCAACGGTCAGCGACTGCTGGAGAAGCCGTTTAACCAAGTGCTCGCCTCAGGTGAACCCGATTTTCCATTCTGTTTGGCCTGGGCCAATGAAACTTGGTCCCGTCGCTGGCTTGGCGAGGAGAAAGAGATTATCGTCAAGCAGACTTACTCGGCCGAAGACGATCACCATCACATCCAATGGTTGATGAAGGCATTTTCCGATCCACGTTACATCCGAGTAAACGACCGGCCCTTGTTTTTGATCTATCGCCCGCTCGATTTGCCCGACCCACGGCGGACGACACAGCTATTTCGCGACGAGTGCCGGCACCACGGGGTCACCGAGCCATATTTGCTAGGCATCAACTCGCACCGCGACATTGACTACCGTCAACTTGGCTTCGACGGCACTCAGGACTTCGAGCCTCAACTCGGAGTACTCGCCAACCCGCTCTCGGATGGTTTGAAAGTCCACGACTACACGGCTGCCCGCAAGAAAATGATAAGTCGCACTCGTGACTTTCCAGTCTACCCTTGCGTCTTCGTCTCCTGGGACAATTCACCTCGACGGGGAGAAAACGGGATCGTGTTCGTCAACTCGTCGCCTGAAGCATTCGAAACTTGCTACGAGAGACGGTGCAATCGGTGTTGTCGCGTCCGTACGACGACCGCTTGGTCTTCATCAATGCCTGGAACGAGTGGGCCGAAGGTAATCATCTGGAACCGGATCAGAAATACGGCCTCGGATATTTGGAAGCAGTGCGCAGCGTGAATTGTCGAGAAATGATCACTGAGCACGAGACAGTATCCTGAGATGCGGCGCTTGATTCTGTATTCCGGAGCGCTGGCGCAGATGCCGAATCAGGGTGGGCTGACGTGGTTTCATCTGCAGTTCTTGCTCGGCTTGCGGCGACTGGGTTGGGACGTCCTGTTCATCGATTGGCTAGAGCCGAAGATGTGCGTAGACGTGGCCGGCTGTCCGGCTTCGTTGGACGATTCACAAAACCTTCGATACCTTTTGCAAGTGATGCGGGATTACGACCTCACCGAGTCGTTTTCCTTGATCTACAACCGCGGCGAGCGAACCACTGGCATGCCGCGCGAGCGTGTTCTGGAGCTTGCGGTCGAAGCGGATTTGATCCTGAATGTAATGGGATATCTCGACGACGAAGAGATCCTCAGCCGCGTGCGGCGGCGAGTGTTTATCGATATCGACCCGGGGTTTGGGCAGATATGGCGAGACCTCGGCCTGCATGATCCGTTTCGAGGGCATACGGACTTCGTGACGCTGGGACGGAATATCGGTCAACCCAAATGTGCGATTCCGACCTGCGGCCTCAATTGGATCACGATTCCGCAACCGGTCGTGCTCGAGCATTGGCCGGCTCAGGCGCTGCGGAGCGAGGGAGCGTTCACCAGCATCGGTGCCTGGCGCGGTCCAAATGGGCCCATCGAGTACAAAGGCCGAACCTACGGATTGCGGGTCCACGAGTTTCGGAAGTTTGTCGGCCTGCCGTCGTTGTGCCCCGACTCGCGGTTTGAGATGGCTTTCGACATTCACCCAGGTGATGCGAGAGACATAGGAATGTTGCACGGACAGGGCTGGTCGCTGGTCGATCCCAAGGTCGTCTGCGGCGGACCAGCAGAATATCTTGCCTACATAGCGCGCTCGAAGGCCGAGTTTATGGTCCCTAAGCAAATGTACGTAGACACAAACAGCGGCCTGTTGAGCGACCGCAGTGTGAATTATCTCGCTAGCGGTCGTCCGGTACTCGCTCGCGACACGGGCATCAGTGACCTTTACCCGACAAGCGAAGGTTTGCTCACCTTTTCAACGCTTGACGAGGCTGCCAAAGGTGCTGAGGCAGTCAACGCGAACTATTCCCGACACGCCCGCGCCGCACGCGAAATAGCGGTCGAGTATTTCGACTCCGATAAAGTACTGACCAAACTGCTGGCAGACTTGGGAGTTGGCTGATTTCCCATTGCATTATATTTGTGACGTCTCGCCAGGGCTGGTAACATTTCGCGATCTAGATGAGGCGACCGCCGGGGTGGCAGAGATCGAAGGCAACTACGCTCGGCACCAGCGCACCGCCAGGGAATTAGCCGAGGAAGTATTAAACCCCCAGCGTCAGTTGAAAAAACGACGCTGAACGCGTGCAGGTGAACACAACTTAACAGTGTCGATTTTCACATTTACGAAACCGCGAGCGCATTTGTTTATCCTCTAACGGTCAAATGACGCAACCGCATTACCTCACATGCCCGTCTGTGGCAATCTGGCCTGCAAGCTGTCGAGCATGGTTCGCAGATCTTGATCATTTTTTGCTTCAAGTTCCTGCCGCGTCGAAATCGGTAACCGAAGAAGTTTCTCGATCAATCTTATTTGGCCAATCAATTCCCCTTTCTCGATTCCTTTCTCGATACCTATGTCAATTCCTTGTCGGACGCCGATGGCAATCAGATCTTTGCCGGATTGGGTTTCACGCAGGTCGGGTAGTTCGCCGATTAACATGGTCTCTATCTCCGTTTTTCCGCGATCTTTGAAGCGCTGTTCTAACCAATTTACGAAGACGTCCAACATCTTCGTCTTCGATGTTTCCGCCAGCGAACTGGTTCTGATCTGATTATAGTATGCCGCCGCTCGCTGTTCGAGCAATGCGAGATCATCCAGCAGGAGAGGTTGAAACAAGGCCACCAGCGGATGACGCGGCACTCGCCGTTCGAGATCTTCCAGCAGTTTTGGTAGGTAGAACGCATGGACAACTCGGGTCCAGGGTTCCGTTTTCGGGTCGTGATCTGGCGACAGAAAGATAATCATCCCCGCCAAGCGTCGTCCGGGGTACTCTTTTTGTACCAAAGCCATTTCCACGACGGTGCGATTGTAGATATCCTGATCCGAGTACATTTGCAACTCAACGACCCACAGAGTCGCATCCGGCGCTGCCGGAATCAGCAACCCATCCAATCGTCGTTCGATGGCTTTGCAGACCATCGAGTGAAACTTGCACGGCCCGGGAGAATCCAAATCCGTCAGCTCGAATATCCACTGCGGTTCGGTTTCGAAAATCGAATAGAATTGTTTGTCGGTTTCCATAAGCGTCAAATGATCCGTGCTGAGCAATCTGTTTCAAGCTCTTGTGCGACATACTTCATGGGCCGCAGGCGATGAACGAATTGGCACCCGACCACCCGACGCCTAAACACAAATGTGACGCAACCCCATGAACACTCGAGGACGAGCTGTTCTACAATCTACAATCACGCGGCCGCAACATCAAACTCGGCACTAATGATATAAGTTTATGTGGCTAATGCGAGCTGTAACATCATTGAGGTAAAGGTTTCATGTCTGGACAGATTCGAAGGTTGCATTGGGGGTGTGGCAGTTGGACGCCGCCTGGCTGGATTAATTCGGATATCAAGGAAGGGCCGGGAATCGATCTGGCGTGTGATATCCGGAAGGGTATGCCTCTTGAGTCGGACAGCATTGATTATGCCGTCAGCATTCATGCGCTGCCGGAAATTCACTTGAACGATCAGGTAACGGTGCTCAGCGAATTGAGGCGTGTATTGAAAAACGGTGGCGTGCTGCGTCTGGCTCTGCCGGATTTATTGAAGGGGGTTCAGGCTTATCAGCGAAAAGATCGCGATTACTTCTTGGTGCCTGACGAGGACGCGGCGAGCTTGGGGGCTAAGTTGATTACTCAATTGATATGGTATGGCTATGTGCGCACTCCGTTTGTACCAGAGTTTATTGAGGAATTGTTAGTCAAGGCTGGATTCGGGCAAGTTCACCATTGTCGGTTTCAACAGACCGCGAGTTCCTTTGCCGATATTACCAGCTTGGATAACCGCGAAGCCGAGAGTCTGTTCGTTGAGGCAGTAAAGTGATCTGGCGGCTAATACGCAGATGAGAGTAAAACGGTTGTCCTCAATCGTTTATTGGGCTGAGTGCTGCCTGAGCTGAGTGTCGCCTGAGCAATTGAGGACAATTGCTCTACGCTCTGCTACTGGCGTACTCTGTCACCGAAATTGTGGCGAGATGATTTTTTGCTGGGGCGATGGCCACAGGGTCACGGAATCGAGTTATCATAGTGACGCTCCAGCCAACGTAGTGGCTGTTGACCAACCGATTCCGTAGTTTGAATGAACCGCCGGCCCACCGAGGAATTTTTTGATGTCCAGCAATCCGTATACTCCCAACAATGTTTCAGGGTCCGGTGGTGGTCCCGATTCCAGTTTTATCGGGGAAATTGATCGAGGATATTGGTGGAATTATCTAACGAAATACCATTGGTTCGTCTTTGCGATGGCCGCCCTGTCGTGGCTGTTCGATTGCTTGGATCAGCAGATTTTCATTTTGTTTCGCGATAGCGCCTTGACCAGTTTGTTGCCACAGGGAACTGACGTAAAAGCGTATGGTGGCTACGCGACATCGATTTTCGTGGCGGGCTGGGCAACTGGCGGATTGATTTTCGGTTCGGTTGGCGACCGGATCGGCCGGGCGAAGACGCTGACGATTACTGTGCTACTTTACTCGCTGTTCACCGGCCTTTCGGCTCTTTCAACTACGTGGATCGATTTTGCGATTTATCGATTCATCACCGGTCTAGGTGTGGGTGGAGTGTTTGGATTGGCGGTTGCATTGATCGCGGACACGTTGCCAGACAAGGCTCGACCGGGTGCGCTGGGAATGCTGCAAGCCTTATCGGCGGCGGGCAATATTGCTGCTGGACTGATCAGCATGTGGATGGCTTCCCTGATCAAGGCGCAAACTATTTCACCGGCGGTGGCGTGGAAGTACGCATTCTTGATCGGTGCCGTGCCGGCCTTTCTGTGCGTGTTCATTCAATTTAAGTTGAAAGAGCCAGAAAAGTGGGTCAAGGCTCGTGAAGCTGGTCGAATCAGTGGTGTGAAGTTTGGTTCGTACGTTTCGCTGCTGGGCGACGCTCGCTGGCGCACTCCGGCGCTGTTGGGTATGGTGCTGTGTATCGCGGGCGTGATTGGTCTATGGGGCATCGGTTTCTTCGCGCCCGAGTTGGTGGGAGACGTGATCATTACTTCGCTGCGTGCCAAAGGCGTCGCGGAAAACGAAATCGCTAGCCAGGCTGCTTATTATCGCGGATTGAACGGCATTATTCAGAATGTGGGTGCTTTTTTTGGAATGCTTACGTTTGCGATTGTCGCCCAGAGAATTGGGCGTAAACCAACGTTTGCAATTTCTTTTGTCGGTGCCATGCTGGCGACCAACTTCTATTTCTGGATGTTCAAGAGCATGGATCAGTTGTGGATGAGCAGCGTCATGGGCTTTTTCCAGCTTGCTCTGTTCGGCGGATTTGCGATCTACCTGCCCGAGCTGTTTCCGACGCGGTTGCGTAGCACGGGTACTAGTTTCTGTTACAACGTCGGGCGGTTCCTCGCGGCAACGGGACCGTTCACCTTGGGAGTTCTGCAAGGCAAGCTTGCGACTGCCGCGATCGCAAAGCTGCCCGAAGGAGCAGATGCGGCCGCGCAGGCGGCTGCGAAGCTGGGCGCATTTCGCGAAGCGACTAGTTGGGTGAGTCTGGTGTTCTTGGCAGGTCTAGTTGTGGTTATCTTCTTGCCCGAGACCAAGGGCCGCCCCATGCCGGAAGATTAGGAACGGTCTAGAGATTATTTCCCAACTTAACGAGTCAAGTGTGCTCCGCGCCAGTTTCGAAATACAGCGGAATTACTTGCCCGTCAGCATTTCAGGGCGATCGATGATCAGGTAGTGCCCATGGTCGGCAGTGACGATGACGTAAGTATCATGCCAGCCACCATGGTTCTCGATCCACTTGGCTAAGCCCAAAAAAGCATTGTCACCGCTGATCACAGCGCCGATTGAATTGTCGATATTGTTTGCGTGGTTGGCCCAGTCTACATCGCCGGCCTCGACCATCAACCACCATCGATCGGATTTCGCTTGCAGAACTTCAGCGGCTGCCAATGTCATATCGACCAGTTCGGGATTTTCGTCGATATCCGCTGATGAATATTTCTCCGCCTTGTCTGTCGCGGCAGTACCAAAGCTGTCGACCGGCTGGAAATCGCCATTGGCGGTACGAAACGGTAGATGGCCACCTTTGACACCAAAATAGCCGAACAAACGCTGCTTGCTTAGGGCAGCCAACTGCGCGGCGTGCCGCAGTTGCGACTTGCCGTTGGCACCCGCAGTTCGCTGAACGACGTGGTACTTTCCGCCGTTACGCTGATCGATCTTTTCAAGGTCCGCGTCTGTCACGTAACGATTGCCGGGGACGAAGTTCTTGCCTTGTGCGCCATCTTTGTCCTTGGTTTCACCCCACCCACCGCCGAGCAAGACGTCGACGCCTGGCAGTCCGCCTGAATGAAAGATACTGGCGACTCCCAATTGATCGCGCGTCAGGTCTTGATAGTCGTCGCGGTGGATGTTGTTCGAGTAAGCTGCCGCTGGAGTGGCGTGGCTGATCGGCACGCTCGAAACTACTCCCACGGCAAAACCTTGTTCTTGAAGTGTGCGCGCGATCGGCAGTACTTCGCGCCCGGAAACATCGACGTTGATTGCGTCGTTATAAGTCTTGATACCACAGGTCATCGAGGTCGCCGATGACGCCGAATCGGCATACGCGTGTTTGACATCTTGATTGGCGGCGATCGGATATTGAGCGTCGGGGAAAGGGGACCATGGAAACTCGCCACAGCGAGCCACGTCAAAGCCACCGGGAATATTGCCACCGACTTTGGTAACTCGCTGATCATCGACATTGATCGTCGTGCCTTCGTTCAGTGGACTGGTAACAAAGTACCCGAAATCAGTTACAACACCACGATAGTCCTGAAAGCCCAACCCGCTTCCTCGTCCAGATTCGTAAGTCACCTTTCCGGCTTTGAATATCGCGGCAGCGTGCGTGGTTTGCCAATCCATACCATCGAACACAAACAGTACGATGCGTTTCTTGCCCGCTTCGACCGCCCACTTTTGCAGCCGGTAGATATCCGTTTGATCGAAGTAATCGGCGGTCGGATTCAGAGTCTGTGTTGGCTCGAATCCATACAGTTCTTTTATTCGGTCGGAGTTTCTATAAACGCTGTTGGCACCAGAAACTTGACTGGCGTTTCCGCCGAAAATGTAAGCCGGAATCAGACGATTGGAGTGCGTCTTCCAAGACGAGTATTTCTCTGAGTTTGGCCCCCAGTGGCCCCAGGTCACTTGATTTGACTGGACCGACTGCTGCTGGAGCGTGGCAATTGGATCAGATGTGGATTCGGGCGGTTGTGCGTTACTGCGTTCGGTCCACCCCAGAACGCCAATGGAAAGCACGGTCAAAATTCCTCGAAACAAATAGCTCATCAGTTACTCTCGCTAAGTTCATCAGTCGCCGATTCAATTGCGATCAATCGCCGCTTGCCTGCCAGCGGCCGGCGACGAATTTGTCGCCTTTTCTAGTTTGCACAGAAGTTTTCAAAATTTCTTGTCCCCGGCAAGGGGTCGCTTACGCCATGTAATTTGTCAAGTCGAGTCGGAAACCACACCGCTCGCAAGTTACAGCAACGTTAACAAGGGGGAGTCAATCATGAAATGTCGCACAAAAATTTGGAAAGCTGCAATCTTTCTATGCCTGGTTTCAGTCGGTGGAATCGTCAACGCACAGAGTGCCGGAACCCATGTCGACGTTGGTCCCGGACATGCCGGTGCCGGAGCTTCGGCCAGTGGAGCTTGGCAGCATACTGACACGGAATCGCGTGTCGGCGCGACTAACATGGGGCGAGCGTTGGCGATCGGCGCTGGGCCCAACGGCCTGTCGCTTTCGCACAGCATCGGAGTAAACGCCGGCGGGAGAGGAGTTGGACACAATTTCAATCTCAGTATCGGTCCGGGCGGCTCCCATGTCAGCCATGGTGGCGTGGTTACTGAACGTGGCAACTCGCGAGTAATCGCAGGTGGTAATACTCAGGGCGGGTACTTTCCCAACGGCGGAAGCACAGTGACAGGATTTGGCCGACGCACCCATGCATACACCGAAAGTCGAACTATGCCCACACCTCCGATGTTTCCTTTTGCACGGCGAGGGCGCTGAATTCCGTAGCATAGCAATTCTAAGACCATCAACCATTCACTACCCCTAGGACCATAATCATGAAACGAACTCTACTTACAGCCGCTTGTTTTCTCATGCTTGCCAAAGTTGTTTACTCGCAAACTCCTGGCGCGATCGATATTCATAGCCTGCGCAATTCGGTGCTATCGCAAGCTGCCGCGAATCTCCATTCAAGTGCCGCGGCCTTGGCACAGAGCGCTGTGCTGCCGGCTCCGCCGACTGCCGCCCAGACCTGGGGCGTCGAGGTGATGGTGGTACCTGACTTGTTCGCCAGAACGCTGCCCGACCTTGCCAGCGGTCCTGGACTGCTGATTACCAACGTGCTGAAAGGCAGCCCTGCCGATCAGCTCGGATTGCGCAAAGGTATGGTCCTGTTAGATGTCAACCGCAGGCGGCTAACCAAGGAATGCGAACTTCCTCAACTGGACAAGCCCCTGGCATTTGTCGTTTTGACCAACGATGGTGCCAAAAACGTCGAAATTCACCCAGATCCACTGTGGCTTGAGCAATTAGAGAATCCACTTGTTAATCAGCTTGGCAGTCGAAGCGCAAGAACTGTTCTACCGATTCAAGAAATACACTCGGCGTGTTCGGTCTCGATGGCGGAAGCTAACGGCAGGCTGTCGATTTCTGCTATGGTGCCGACGCCTGCTGGCGAACGCGAAGTAAGCTTGCGCGGGACTCGCGCCGAAGTAGAATCGCAACTTCAGACTTTGCCAGTCGATGTCCAGGCTAAGTTGAGGCCACAAATCGGTTTCTAAAGCAGCGCCGCACCACGACGTTGCTCACAGGCTAGCTGTTCCGCAAAACGTGTGTCCGATACAATCTCGCTTTCTTCAAGTCGAACGAAACTGAACCAAGCGAATAAGGAGCTGATGCATGTCTGCCGAACAACGACTGGCCAAATTGGGGCTCGAATTACCACCCGCTCCCAAGCCGGGAGGATTGTACAAGCCGGTAGTCGTGGTCGGAAACGTCGCGTACGTTTCGGGCCACGCTCCGTGGCGCAACGACGGTACGGTAATCGTTGGCTGCGTCGGAGATGACATGACCCTTGAACAAGGCCAACAGGCGGCGCGGCAAACGGGACTGGCAATCCTATCGACACTGAGATTTACATTAGGTACGTTGGACAGAGTAACGCGAGTCGTCAAGTTGCTAGGATTTGTGCGCAGCACGAATGCTTTTCAGCAACAGCCTGCTGTATTAAATGGGTGCAGCCAATTGTTCGCGGATGTTTTTGGTCCCGACCAGGGCATTGGTGCTCGCAGCGCGATCGGAACCAACGTCTTGCCCAATGGCATAGCCGTCGAAGTCGAAGGTATCTTCGAGATTATGTAATTCGGACGCGGTTTAAACTTGGTATCAGTACCCAGCGATGTTCGAACCAGTTTTCCGGCGGTAGGGAATGAGAATCACTCCCATTTATCGCACAGTGTCCGAGAATGAGTTGGCGGGAGGGCGAGTCGGGCGAGTCTCCGGCCGAGCCGTGATTTCAAGCAAATTAGACTCGGCCGGAGCCTCGCCCGCCTCGCCCTCCCAGCTTCCGGACTGGCTGGTTTTCGATTATTAATTAGAATTGCGGTTTGGTTGGGATCGGCAACTAAATCGTTTTCTTCATAGGGATCGGCGGCCAGATGGAATAGTTGCTCGCGATCGAAATCTGGCCAGAAAATGTACTTCCAGTCCTTGCGAACCAGCGCCTCAGACGAAGGGATAAACGAGACATCGCGAATGGTCGCATGTTCGTAAAAGTACTCGGTTCGCCAAGCAATTGATTGGTCGGTCAAATAGAGCTGTGCGAGATCTCTGCCTTGCATGTTTTTTGGCGCAGCAATTTGTGCTGCGGAAACAATGGTGGGAGCGAGATCAACGTTCAAAGTCATTGCGTCGGACAATTCCCCAACTCGCCGCAGAGGCATCCGCGGGTCATGCACAATCAACGGTACTCGAATGCTCTCTTGATATGGATACCATTTGTCGGCCAGCCCGTGTTCAGCGTGGAAATAACCATTGTCGGTCGTGAAGATGACCAGCGTCTTGTCAAGCAACTTTTGCCGCTGAAGTTCCGCAATGACCCTGCCGCAAGTCGCATCGACTTCGGTAGCCAAGCGGTAGTAGTTCTTCATATACTCCTGGTATCGCTGGGGAGTATCGAACCGCCAGTGCCAACGATTGCGACCCTCGTTCTTCTCGTTGCTAATGAAAGGGGGCAAGCGACGAAAATACTCGTCGGTGGAGGTCTTGGGTACCGGAACGACAACGTCCTGGTATAGCGACATGCTCTGCGGTTGAGGTAGATATTGCTTCGGGTTGTGGTCCTCGGCATGCGTCGCGAAAAAGGCCAACGTCAAGCAAAACGGTTTGTTACCCGGTCGAGTGCGCAGGAACTCCATTGCATCTCGTTCGTTTTTTTGCGTCACGTGAATCTCGGTACCATCGGGCTGCTTCATCCAGTGCGTACCGTCGTAAGCTCGCCCAAAGTCAAACCGATCTTGAGGGAATTTTCCGTTATGCCATTTACCTACATGACCCACGTGGTATCCATTGGCTCGCAACAAGCCAGGGTAAGCTTCGGTCCAAGGAGTAGTGAATTCCGAAAACTGACGATTTCCGTGTCGTGACATCCATTGCCCGGTGAATAGGGTCGCGCGGCTCACGCCACAGATCGAAGTCGTAACGTAATTGTGGGTGAACCGATATCCACTCTTTGCCAATTCATCTAAGTGTGGAGTTTTGACTACCTGGTTACCCCCGCACGAGAGCGTATCGTGACGCCAATCGTCGGCAAATAGCACCACGATGTTCAGCGGCTCGACCGCTGCACAACGCACCGAATTCAGCGTGAGCACAGCGCATACACAGGCTAAGGTCAGGCAGCATTTCATATCGAATTACTTTCCAGCCTTAAGGTCAAACGTGTAGCTGTTCTCTTTATCGGCGCTAATGTGAATCCCGTATTACGAGCTGCCATCGATCCGTACTTCCCACGAAAACCAAAAATTAAAGAAATCATGCCGAGCCGATACCTTGCCCGGACTTGAAGCTGAGAAGACTAAAAAGCGATGTTACGAAGAGCGGGGCGGCGTTGTCTATATGTTGTCGCAAATTGTGAGGTTTTACCGGTTCTTTTCTCTAATCAAGCGATTTGCGTCGCTCAAAATGCGGCTATTCTTCGAATAATGCAAGGAATTCTTCGTAGCCTTCTTCAGCCAACTTGTTCGTTGGGATGAACTTCAGCGCGGCAGAATTCATGCAGTAGCGCATGCCTCCGCGACTGGGAGGACCGTCGGAGAACACGTGACCCAGGTGCGAATCAGCCAGTTTGGAGCGAACCTCCGTCCGAAAGGGGACTTGCTTTCGATCGATGCGCGTTAACAGTGATTGCGGGTCAATGGGTTTGACAAAGGATGGCCAACCGGTTCCCGAATCGAATTTATCTTTCGAAGAGAACAAAGGTTCACCGGAGACCACATCGACGTAAATGCCGTCTTGATGATAGTTCCAGTACTTGTTGCGAAACGCCGGTTCAGTAGCGTCCATTTGAGTCACGCGGAACTGGGTATCGGACAACTTGGATCGCAATGTTCCCGCAGGCGGTTTCTTGAAACTCTCCCAGGGTTTGATTGGCGGGCTTTCTTCAGCGGTGGCTAACGATTTTTCGGGCGCGCCTGGGCGATCAACTGCGCTCGACTCCTTCGCACCTTTGTCTACGGCGGTTGGATCAGATGTCTTGGCGGCTGCGTTTTCAACTGGCTTGGACAGGGGCAGTGAAAGGACATTGGCTCGGCTGCCCCAGTGCCGGAAAACAAACGCGTCTCGGCCAGACAGTGTTCTATAAGCGTTGTACTTGACGCCATTTTTTGCATGGTAGTTTTGGTGATACTCCTCAGCCGGCCAAAACTCCGCGCGAGGTAGCAAAGTTACCGAAATGGGTTTGCGATAGACCTTCATCGCTTCGATCGCTTTGAAGACTTGATTGGCAGCATCTTTCTCTTGATCGTCGGCGTAATATACCGCCGGACTGTACTGTCGACCCTTATCGCGAAAGGAACCAGTTCGGTCGGTCGGGTCGATATGCTTAATGAAATACTCCACCAGGCCCGCAAAGGTCAACTTGGTTGGGTTGTAGGTGACATGGACGACTTCACGATGTCCGCCCAGCGAATAATTTTCATAGGTCGGGTTCTTCGTGCGGCCGCCGCTGTATCCCGAGATGACATCAAAAACGCCAGGTAGTTTTTCCAGATCGGTTTCGACGCACCAGAAACATCCGCCAGCCAAAATTGCCGTTGCTGGTGGAGTTACACGAATCGAACTGGAATTCTCTGCCGCATCAATTGTTTGAGCATGAACGACTGCCGCGAAAAACAGAATCGCTAACCACGCCATCACAGCAGTAGTTAGTAACTCAAGTGCACTAAAATTGCCAGATCCGCATCGTACCCGGATCGTGTTTTTGAAAATCCTTTCTACCATGGTTGGACTCCCAACAAGTGATTCAAGAAGTCAAGAAATTTTGAGTATCGAGTCCGGACAGTTTCATCAATGCTGCTGATTCGAAATCAGAGTGCATTCATGTCGCTGGCCGGTTATCTTGCTAATTTGTCGAGCTTCAAGAATTGTATCCACTTTTGATGCCAATCGCCAAACTTCATCAAATAGTTTTTCTAAGCTCGGGGATGATCCTAGCTCGACTCCCAGGACCCACCAAAGATGAGTATGGACCGAACTGAGACCTTCAGCATTCTGGGAAACGAAGCTTTGCGAGTCAGTTCTGTGGGGCTCGGATGCTGGCCGATGGCTGGGATTACTTCCGTGGGGGTCACCGATGAGCATAGCTTGGCGACCATTCAAGCGGCGCTCGACGCGGGCATCAATTTCTTCGATACAGCCTATGCATATGGCTACGAGGGACAATCGGATCGGATTCTAAGTCATGCGCTGCGCGGTCGCCGCGACCGAGTTGTCTTGGCCAGCAAAGTCGGCATGTTTTGGGACGCAAACAAGCAGCGAGTTTATGACGGCCGCCCAGAGACTTTGCTAAAGCACGCGCAAGAGGTGCTCCGGCGATTGGACGTTGAATATGTGGACTTGATGTATTTGCACGCCGTCGATCCGCTGGTAACCATCGAGAAATCGGCCGAGGCGATCGCGGAAATTGTGCGACGCGGTTGGGCTCGTTGGGCTGGCGTGTCGAACGTAGATTTGGATCAAGCACGTCGATTTCACACCGTGTGTCCAGTGATCGCGATGCAGCCTCCGTTCAATATGCTGCAACAACAAAGCGTCAGTGCATTGCGGGACTTCTGTCGCGAACACACGATTGGATTGGTTTGCTACTGGGTGCTGATGAAGGGACTGTTGGCTGGACATCTGAATCGCGACCATCAATTCGACCCCAGAGATCGCCGGTTGAGCTACGAGATTTTCAGAGGTGAACTTTGGAAACGTAACCAAGATTTCCTGGACCACTTGCGTGCGATTGCCCAGCGAAACGACTGCACAGTATCGCAGTTGGTCGTAGCCTGGACCCTCCAGCAACCCGTCATTACCGTGGCCCTATGCGGCGCGAAACGCCCCGAACAAATCGTCGAAACTGCTGCGGCTATGCACCTCAAACTCGCACCTGAGATATTCCAAGAAATCGACCAACGAATCAGTGAGTATCACAAGGGAACAGAAACGTAGAGCCTGTGTTACGTTCGGCCTGAGATCAACCGTCTGCAGTAGAGGGTCGCGCATTCAAATTAAAAAATTGGCGGCAATTAAACGCGGGCAGCAAGCCAAACTCTACCCCCACCAGTTTTGAACCCTCGCGGACATACCGTGAGGATTCGCACTGAACACCAACTGATCCTCTTCGACTCTGTGGCATTCTGCCGGAGGAAGTTAAGAATCGCATTCCACAGTGAGGTAATCATGTCTGCCGATCCAGCAGCGGTTTCAAGTGCTGCAAGACCTATCTTCGAACAGATCAAGCCATCCCATCTACGCGATTACAAGAAAGAGTGTGTATCGATCGAGCCGGAGTCGCGATAGTTCTTAGGCGAGCGGCAGATGGGAATATACCAGTACAAGCCCGAAGCGCAAGCGAGTGAGAGCCTGGAGTGACATACGCCTGGATTGACGCACTCGCTTGCGCTTCGGGCTTGTATTGGTAAATTTCCTTCTGCCGCTCGCCTTAATCGGCTCGACAGTGTCGGAAGCTGTCGCACGAGCACGTCAGAAATATCCAAATAGACTGGTTCATACTTTTCGATTGGGACATACCGCAGCCGTGCATTTCGGAACGCAGACTCGATGAGAGGGCACGTCGATGAGTCTGGCAGAGCGAGTTGGTTTATCCGGCAACTACCTTAGGTGCGCGTTTATCAAGGCGGCTCTTTCGTTGACCATCGTCTATCAAAAGAGTTCTCGTTCGGATATTCGTTTATTTGCTTGACGATGACTCAATTGCCGAGCCAAATTGAAAAGCATATAGGTCCGCGTCGCGCAATTGAAACCGCAAACGGATTGGTTGGTTGGCTAGGCGGGTGACTTGTGAACCGCCGCTCCAGGTAACTGTTCGATCGATGGCGTCACCAAAAATGGGAGCGCAATCGGATGACGCAAATCCCGGGATTGGCTTTCCCTCTAGGTCTTGTATCTCAACGCGGACTTCGCCAGCCGCCGAAGTAGCGAAATTGAGTTCCAATCTATCTCCTGAGAACTTGATGGGACGAGTCAGCATTTCACCACCCTCCCAGGGCGCACTAACGGACACGAAGCCGTCCATGCGCAAGGTGTAACGCCGAATCTCATTTTCTTTCCCGTGCCACGATCCTTCGCTGGCATACAACGAAATCTCATCCGGCGCTCCGGGCAGCGACGATTGAGTCACGACGGTGTTCCAAGCGATATATTGGTGTCCATACAACCATGTCTTGGGGCGCTGCGGGCCCGGACGCAAGAAGGCTTCGTTCCAGCGTTCGAAATGAACCCCGTCGCGACTGGCCATGATCAGCCCTTCGGTCAGCGCCGTGCCATATCGCAAGTGCGCGGCTGAACGCTGTTCGCGCTGTGCCAGTTCCGGTAGCGCTCGCATTGAATCCGACCAACCACGCTCGACATACCTCGTAGGAAAGCCGATAAGGATATGGGGCGCACGAGGATAAGGAGCAATCTGATTCGTGTACAGATGCTCGACGGGTGAGTTCTTGTAAGTCAGATCGGCCTCGTTCTCCCAAGTCAAAAAATCGCGTGACGTGGCCGTGCGAATCGCTCGGAAACCGGCGGGCTTCCATTCCTTGCCAGTGGTTACACCGGCTGTGAAAGTACGAAAGTAGGCGCGATAGAGACTAGCGGTGGGGTCCCAAAACGCTAAGTTCTGCGAATCGAATGCGCCGCGAGTCACCACCGGTTGCTCGCTCATCAACGACCAATGAATTCCATCCGCCGAGTGAAATGCGAATAGGCCTCCTTCGGCTGCTTGCCCACCCAGGGCTTTGAACTTGGAACTAGCCGGGCAATCGGGACGTGCATCAAGGAACGGAGCAAAATTGTGGGTGCCCACTCCTTTCCAAATGATATTATTTTGCTTGGAACCCTGAAACTCAAACAACTCCAACGTTGGTTTGGCAAAGCTCAAGCCATCTCGACTCTCCGCGTAGCAATAAACTTCGTCTCCCAACGTTAATCGTCCCTTTTCCACGCCAAGCGCCGAACCGCGATAGTACATTCGCAACCGGTCGCCGTCGCGAATCATGCTGTGGTATCCGCTGCCCGCTCCTTCCCATGCAGCATCGTGCACGATGGCAATTTCTCGAGCCACTGGATGATGCAATTGACGCCGTGCGTTATTTAGTGACTGAACGAGTACATCATCGACGAATAATTCCCTGCGAGATCCAATGTCGATTGGGGAAGTCGTATCCGCAACACACCAAGTCGCCAACAAGCTCAATATGGCGATGGATCGTACAACCATGAGGATTTGCTCCTTGTGACGTTCGTTCACCGGCAAGTGTAATGTAACTCAGTTCAATCTTTTCCGATTGACTTGATGCGCAAATTTCTGAATTCGACGCGCATCCCGCGCTCATGTAGTTGCAGTCCGATGGCCCCACGCGCAAATGGCTGAGGGCGAAAGTTATCGGTGAAGGCCGAAGCGAATTTTCCGTTAATCGAGAACGAGCCGTGGTTCCCTTTGGCAACGACATGCACATCGTTCCAGTCACGCACACGCACATCCTGTGGCGAAAGTGAGTTGGCGATAACAGTAGAACGAGCCTGATCTTGTTCGTCGATCACAATGCTGGTGCCACGCGGACATGCATGTTCTCGACGTTGTTTGCCGAAATGAAAATCCCAGGCCCCCAAAACATTGGGGCCGATATCTACATGGCCAATATCCACGTGATATCCCTGGAAGGGACGCCTGAGAGTCGCGTCCGGGTTGGCGCGGATTTCCACACCGGTATTTCCGTCCGTCAGAAGCCGATATTGAAACTTCAGCTCAAAGTCGGCCAATTCATGGTCCTTCCATACCAAATAGATTTGCCGATCCTGGCTGCCGATGCCGACGATGGCACCATCGCGCACCGACCAATCGGCGGCTGTGTTTTCGGGAACTGCACTCCAGCCCGTCAGTGACCGTCCATCGAAAATAGGCACAAAACCTGCTTCGGATGTGGCGCTGGGCCTTGCTGCCGAATCCTGCGCGAATACATGGGTCGAAAAGACAATCAACAGCACCCAGCACAATGCCTGTCTCATCACGTAAGAACCTTTCTACAGTCGTTCCAACTCAATTCCCGAGATGACACTTTGACCTTTCTCAGCTTCAAAGCGCAATTCAAGTTCGCGACCGATCATTACATGGTCCAGTGTATGGATCGCAGGGGCAGAGGAGGTACTGACTGTTACATCCTCCAGCACCTTTTTACCTTGCGCCCAGAGGTCGAAAACGCGGGCCTCCAATTTCGCCGCTGTCGCAACCACGTGCTGCGGCGCGCCGCACAGAATGCGCACTCGATACGGATGCTCAGCTACCGTGATAGTTGAGACCGCTTCGATTTCGTCTGCATCGATAATCAATCGCGGAGCAGTCGCACCCTTGCCCGTGGCGGCGGCAGCAACACGTTTGCCGGTACCGGTCAACAACAAAGTTAGCGAATTACCCGGTTTCCAGTCGGCGCGATTCACTACTTCTTGAATAATCGCTGCGAGATCCGGAGAGCGCTGAGCCGAACTAGCTGCGCCTTCTTTTTCCCAAGCAAGAACGGTCCACGCAATCGAATTACTAGTGCGCGATCGCGCGGAAATGTCGTGGCGTTTCTTGTCGAGTTTGGCCGAGTTGCCAGCCGCTTCCGCGAAGATCGTTAACTGAGTCGGCTCGGTGGAAACTTCGTCGCAAGTAAACTGCATTGCCGCCGATCGGACCTTGCCGCCACGAGGAATCGTGATGTTGTTGAACCGCAAACCAATCGTCTGCCGGGAAACATCGCTGACCAGTTCCAGGTCGCTGCTGGAAAGATCTACATCCCCCAACTCATCTTCCTCCGCATCATCTTGTGCAATCTCTACGAGCCGACCGTCGACGAGTTTCGAAGTTTTGACTGGCGGCAACATGCTGATGCGCATCGATTGCACACCTTCGATGCCCGACGCCGTTACCCATGGCAGTTGGGAATCGTCGCCAATATTTACTTGATCACGGAAATAGCGCACATCGCCGTCGATCATTATCGGCACCGGCGAGTCATCTTGTGTGGTCTCGGGGTACTCCACCCACAAAACTCCGCCGGAGTCCTTGCGATCACCGGGAGCACCGAAATTAATGCCGATATGTCCAATCTGCTCATGCGCGGATCGAGCCTTGGCGGAATGGTTCGCGGACCAAAGATCCAGTTCAGGCATGTGTACGAGCGCCAACGAAGTTTGATTCTGGTAGCCACAGGAGCAAGTTCGCGTGTAGTCGGGAGCATTCAGCACCCCGTTGGCGACGATCAAATTCGCAGTGCAGCCGGAGCGAAAGCCGCCGAGATTGCCCGTTCCAGCGTGAGTTGCCAGATCGTAGAAGCCCGCAGCACCAGAGCGAAACGTCAGCAGATTCTCGCTGGCAATGATGCTGTTGCAGCCGTACGATCGAGTCAGTTTCCACGGTTGTAACTGACCGGTGATCGGATTGGGAATCAAGCGTGGTGAGCCATTGATCAAACTAAAGGCACCGGCAGATTCCGCGTACGAGTTCGCGTTAGTGATGACCGTGTCGTTGTGCAGCACGCAAGGGCCAGAGTACTTCAGCGATTCTTGATACCACTGAACGGCACCGTCTTGGCCTCGCAATACAGCCATTCCCTGTCCCGTTTCTGCAGCCAGTCGATCGCTGGCGGACGCTCCGGCCTGCAGTAGTAGATCGTACTTCTCCGAGAAACCTAGCCAAGTTCCAAAGACTCCGTCGTGTTTCTCCCAGATAGTCTGTCCCGTGAGATGATCGAGCGCGACGATCCGATAAGTACTCGGCAATGACTTGCCGCGACGACGCAGCAGGTCTTCAACTGGAGTCGGATTCTTATCCAGACAAAAGACTTTACCGTTTCCAGCCACAATGCCGTTGTGCCAGAAACTGTGCACCGCGTCGGCTCGCCAAAGCTGTTTGCCAGTCTTGCGGTCGAAGGCGATCAAGCCAGCACTTGCCGATCGATCGAGAGACTTAAGCCCGAACGCGGCTTTCTTTGCTTCCGTTGAGTTGGTTGGAATGGCGTCCTTGGTGAACGCATGTCGATCACGATAGTTGGCAAAACCAAGACCACCCAGCAGGACATCCCGATACACGCCAATATACGCCCATTGGACTGGGTTCGCTGGATCGGATTGAGGAATCGCGATTTCAGTCAGGGTATGCCCGGTCGCTGGATCGAGTACATGGCATACAGCACCCTCAAGGATATAAACTCGATCTTCGGTAGCAACGAAGTTCGTACCACGACCATTGGCGCCGGGGATATGAATTTGGTTGTAGGCTGGATCGAGCGGCGTATCCTTGTACGTATCGTCAAAATAAATGTCGTGCGTCCCCAGATTATTGAACTCGCGTTTCCACAGCACTCGTCCGGTATAAACGTCGCGAGCGCTCAAGGAACTCATCCCTTCGATGAACAGTCGCCCACCAATGATTTGCTCGGGAGGGCCATGTCCGTGTCGTGGTAGGATATCCACATTGCTATTGCCGCCAAACCAAAGAACACCCAGCGGCAGTTTGACTCGCGCGTCATTGGATTTCAGTGTATTCGCCACGTCACCATACTGATGAGTCCAGTCACCCGATTTTGGCAAGGGACCGACGCGGCGAACAACAGCTCCATAGGGACCCGCTTCGACCGTGGCCTGTTCCATTCGGAGCGATTCAATTTTCTTGACCATCTCGTGGATCACCGGCGACTTGTCCGGCGCGTCGCACAGTAGGTGCATGGTTCCACCGTAGGGGCGCAAGGATTCATAAACCTCGGCGACCAGCGTGGCATCATCGGTGAATGGCTGCGACCATTCGGGCGACACAAAGATCATTTGCGCAACGTAGGGAGGAGCATTGAAGTCGCCGGTGCTCGAGTGATGAGCGGTCACGCGTCCGTACAATCCTGCTGCGTCTAGTTCGGCGCGCGTTGCATCAACTCGCTGACGATTCGAATCTACCAGAGCAAGTTGTACGAAAGCACTTTTCGCGGCGATTGCACGCGCTAGTCCATGTTGGGTATTGCCAAACCAAATTCCAAAACCGTTGCCGCCGTATTCAGGCATAAGCGAATGGGCCGCAACGCGGTCGGCTTCTGAAGTGTCAATTTCTTTGACGTTCGCTTGCCAAACTTTCGGAGGCTTATTTTGTGCCTTTCCAAACGCCATAATCCGACCGTCGAGAGTAACCGCGAACAGCTTGCCATCACCTGCCAACAGCCGCTCGACCTGGACATCCAACGATACCAATTTATCGACCTTGGGTAGCTTGTCGTCGCCATCGGGTAGCGACAGTACCGAAATATCTTTTGTGCCAGCCGCATACAAACGACTTCCCGCGAGAATCAAATCGCCTCGACCGTCGCCAGCAACTTGCCAGGTCAATTTCTTGTCGCGACCGAACGCTCGAATCACTGGCTGATCGTTTTCGAGTTGTGCGGAATATAGACGATCTTCGGTGATAACAGGTTGGTTCGGCATGAACTCGGTTTTCACGCCATCGGCAAGATTGAATTGTCGCGTTCCCTTGCCACGAGTGTGTACAAACCAAGCTTGATCATCGGCGGCGACGAACGATCCTCCCGTCCCTTTGCCGGCTGCATTAATTTCAAAGTAACGGAACGCTCCTGTGTGCCGATCAAATGCCGCTGGAATACTTCGACCGCCGGGAACTAGCAAAGTGTCGTGAGTTGCGACCAAATTTCCTTGCGGCGCGACTCCACCGAATGCCGGTGCGCTGTGCGGCTGTTTGAGATATTGTTCCCCCGAGTCGTCGTTGACCCACACGATTTCGCCAGTGACAGCGTCCAAGGCATAGATGTAGACTCCCATAAAGGGCCAAATGCTGGCTGCGAAATAAACTCGGCCATCGCGCACGACCGGGCCTCCGCGAGCTGGCCATGCAGAAATCAACCGCGAGTTGCCAATCGCTTTGCGAGAGTTGGGTCCGCCGGCAAATTGCCAGGCCAATGAACCATCCTCCGCGCTAACGCAATACAGCTTGCCATCGTCGCTCGTAAAATACACTCGGCCGTTCCAGCCCGCAGGGGCCAATCGCACCGGAGCGTCCGTGAAAAACGTCCATACCTGCGCGCCAGTCGAGGCATCGTACGCGACCACACGATCGGTATCATTGAATCCTACGAACATCTTTCCGCCCATCACAATCGGCTCGAAGACTCGATCGAAGGTCATTAGATCTTGGTTAAGCGGATCGTCCCACGTTTGTTTGCGTGGTGTCAATTTGCGTGTCCACAGCAGTTCCAAATCGTCGCCTAACTGCTCGCGCGATACTGCGGTTCGACCAGGCGTGCAGCGCCACATCGGCCAATCTTCGGCCCAGACGGTAGGCAGGTCGCCGAACAAGCTCAACACGGAAAGTAGAACGATTGAGGATCGCTTCAACATAGGAAAATTGTACTTAGTTCTGGCGATGACTACTCATGATACGGTGATTCACCGCGTGCGATCGTTCCCAGCGCGGAATAAGTGGAGCCATCAATCGTTTCGTTGACGAAGCTCACATGACCATCCACGAAAGCGAACTGCGCGCCGCCATGGTGAAGACTACTGAAACAAAGTTCGCGTTCGTCAATGAACAACGAGCTATTAAGAAATGAATTGATGCGCACTCCGGTTGAACCAATCGCCTCGGATACTTCGCCGAGCCAACCGAGACTGTTGATCGACGCGATATCAGTGGTACCGATTTGCCAATGGTCAACGATTTGCACCACACCGGTATGATCGGGGCCAGTAACGTTGGCTCGGAACAAGGACTCGCCAATCGCGACCGTTTGCGAAGTGCCATCGAGAAAGTTGGCCAGTCGAACGTGGCTGTTAACATACAATGCGCCATCTTGCTCCAACCGTCCCATATGTTTCGGCTCGACTCCCGATTCACGATTGGCCGTGCCGCTGCCGACACACAAATAAGCTCCGGGAACTCGATCGCGAATTCCTTGAATATCGACGTGCTGTGGGACGTCTGAACTGGGGCAACGATAGACCGGCAAAAACGTCGCGCAAGCGCGCCCATTGGCCGTCAATGCGTCGATCCAGGGGGCGCCGAAATCGCAAGCTGAGTGCAAGTTTTGCTGCTCGACGAACGGCAACAATAATCCTGTCCACATAGCGCGATTCGGGTACACCACGCCTGACGGCAAGCGGTTATGAACTCCATGATATAGTTGCAAGGCCAAGCCCATTTGATGCAAGTTGTTGGAACATTGAACTCGTCTGGCAGATTCTCGAGCAGCTTGAACTGCCGGCAAAAGTAGCGCGATTAAAATCGCAATGATGACGATGACCACCAGCAGTTCAACTAACGTAAATGCGCAGGGCGCTGTGCGTTTCATACGGAGCACCTTTCTACTGAGCTGATCCGTTTACTGAGCTGTTCCAGGACCTTCTCGGCGACGAGAAGTCCATCTGCAACGAGAAAATGCTAACCGGCCGATACGTCGACGTCTGCGTCGCAGTGCCAATCCACTAACAGACTATCATGAGAAGGAGCAAGCTTTCAACCATTGTGCAAGCCCAGCGACCTATATTTTATCCTGCGCGGACGTGTATTGCACAAACTGACGCTGCATGGCGAGGCGATGGATACTGCGCTGGCCGAGCATCGCCGGGACTGCAGCGTAGCGCCGCCGAGTTTTGGCAGAGGAACTAATGAATAATAAATAGGGTCACGGCGTCGGGTGGCACCGACCAAGTATTTGTTGTGTGGCACTGGCCCAGCCGGTGTGACCGGAGCGAAGTTGGGCTGGTCAGCAGGAACGACAAATCTTGTTACAATCGGAGGTGGTTATTGGTTCGCACTCCGCGTAGACGAGTTAAGCGTGTCGAAGAAAATAGGAATCCGGGCTTGGATCGATTTTGCGTTTCGCAAAATCTTTGGTAAACCTGGCAATGAAATCTGTTTGATCAGTTTGCTCAATTCTGTTTTGCAGCTATCCGATCCAATCGAAAAAGTCGAGTACCAGAACCCCTTTTCGCTCCAAGATTTCGAGGATGACAAGCTTGTTTGCGTCGACGTAAAGGCGACTGACAGTCAGGGGCGGCTCTTCGTCGTAGAAGTACAAATCGTCGTTCATTCGAGTTTTGCCAAGCGAGCCCTATACTATGCATGCACGACTTATGCTGATCAATTGCGCGCCGGTCAAGGCTACGGCGAGCTCAAAGCAACCTATTCGATTTGCTTGCTAATGAGGGACTTATGGAAGGACAATCAACTTCATCATCACTATCAACTGGTAGAGCGAACTACGGGAAGAGTATTGGAA
>SXGS01639545.1_pt1 | contig 24188 bp, 20 predicted proteins | sample 3174681 | NCBI WGS metagenome assembly SXGS01 (sample SAMN11356861, study PRJNA531348) | freshwater metagenome | isolation source: freshwater sample F1-80 | place: China: Fuxian Lake, Yuxi | collected 2017-12-25
TATGCGAGCGAGGCCGCCGTCGGCTCGTTGATGATCCGAAGCACCTCCAGCCCGGCAATCTGACCGGCGTTCTTCGTCGCGGTTCGCTGGGCGTCATTGAAGTACGCCGGAACCGTGATGATCGCCTTGTCGACGGTGTCGCCGAGAAACGCTTCGGCATCCGCCTTCAGCTTCTGAAGAATCATCGCGGAGATCTCTTCCGGAGCATACTGCTTGCCCTGGATATCCACCACCGCCATGCCGTTGCGGCCTTCCACGAGCTTGTAGGGCACGATCTTCCGCTCTTCAGTGACCTCGTCGAAGCGACGACCCATGAAGCGCTTGATTGAGAAAATCGTATTCTCGGGATTGATCACCGCCTGCCGCTTGGCCGGCGCCCCCACCAACCTCTCGCCATTCTTGGTGAATGCCACCACCGAAGGCGTGGTGCGACTCCCCTCGGCATTGGGAATCACCACCGGGTCCGACCCGTCGAGTACGGCAACCACCGAGTTGGTGGTTCCCAAGTCGATTCCTACCGTGCGTCCCATACGTCTGTCGTCTCCCCTCCCACCGGCCTACGGCGGAGGTGTGCCCGCCGTGAGCCTGATGGACCGCACCGACACCCCCTGAGGGTGTTGTCGGAGCGACTCCTTCAACTCACAGCGCCGAATTCTTTAGCGCGATAAATATATACGACTTGAGTGCTAGATTGTCAACTGATGCGAGATGCGCGAGTAGGAATCCACGTGGTCGACGGCGAAACTCTTCAGGAATGCCGATACAATCCTTGCAGAACCGTTCGGTAACAGCGGAGCGTCGGTGCGAGGACTGCAGACGGTTAGCGAGGAGGCAGTGTGTCACGCGGCTCTCACACTACGATGGCGGACCGGCCCTCATCCGACATTGCGGATCCCGACTCCCCCATCACCGCCTGGGCGGCTGAGTCCATCGTCCGCCGGGCCTCGGACATGCTCTCTCATCTGGGAGGCGTCACGCGAGGAGAGGACATCGAGGCGGTCCACGACATGCGGGTCGCCTCGCGCAGGCTGGTTGCGGCAATGCGAGTCTTCGGAGCGTACTTTCCGTCCCGCAAGTACGCCGGCTTTGCCCGAGAGGGCCGAGCGGTCACTCGAGCGCTCGGCTCCGTTCGAGACCTGGATGTCCTGATCGATCAGTTCAAAAAGACCGACCCGGGGCTTCATACTCCGGCGGGCCTCGGAGCCCGATACATGCTGTCGCTCCTTCGCCGAACCCGTGAGTCGACCCGCCCCCCGATGCTCAAAGCACTGCACACGATCGCAGATTCGGGGTTTGTCCCACGGCTCTCAAAGTACCTCAGCTCTAGAGGCGACTCCGGCGCGGTGAGCTTTCGCTCCGCAGCGCCGCAGTCGCTTCAACAGCGGTACGACGAGTTCTACGGGTTTCGACCCTATGTTCACGACCCGACCGCCTGCACGGAACTTCACGACATGCGAATCGCAGCCAAGTGGTTCCGCTATACGATGGAGCTCTTTGCGCCCGCATATTCGGACGGGTTGAAGGACAATCTGGAACGGGTCAAACGGTTCCAGGAGCTTCTGGGGGACTTGCATGACAGTGACATTCGCCTCGAACTGCTGGCTACCACCCTGGGCGCATCTCTCAAGGCGCGCCATGTCGACGCCACCGGCGAGATTCATCCGGACCGGGTCCGAGAGGGAGTCCAGGAACTGAGTCGGCAGGAGCACGCGGTTCGCGACGCGTGCTACCGCGCGTTTCTCGAGTTCTGGGAGAGCAGCGAGCAGGAACACTTTTCAACGACATGTCGGGACCGCATCGCCCATCCAGACGCGGCCTATCTCGGGAAGGCAGAGCCATGAGCCAGGAAGAGTCCTTCGACCTCTCTCGAATTCCGGGGCTCGGCCCTCGGCGTCGCCAGGCGCTGGAAGCGGCGGGGATCACGGATATTCGCGAACTGCTCGCGATGAAGACGGCCGAACTCGCTGCCATCCGGGGCATCGGGCAATGGCAGGCACAGCGGATCCGTGAGCACCTGCGTCAACGTGGGATTCTCGTGGAGGTGGAGGACGAGCAGGGACATGAAGCGCTCGTCGCCGTACCTCAAACGGTGGAAGAAGCCGTCGAGGTCTCAGCAGCGGTCGAAGAACTCCGAGAGAATGCCGCCTCGGAAGCACAAGCGGCCGCTGAGGTTGCGCTCCTGGAGGCGGTGGTTGCCCATGTGGAGCTCGCAGAGGAGGCTCCAGCCCCAGAGCAGGCTCCATCTGTAGAGGAGGCTCCGGCTGCAACGAAGGACGCAGATCCGCCGCCCGCCGACTCTCCAGTGGCCGAACCGGAGGAGCCCCGAGTTCCCGAGCCGGATGTGTGGCAAGGGCGTTTTCGCCGAGAGCGAGACATGGTTCCCACGGCCGCACTGGACCTCTTTGAGGCGATTCGACACGCTGCGGTGGCTCGCGAGTTAACGCGCCAGATCACCCGGTTCCTCATCCGGTCCGGTGAGTGTCTCTCGGAGGATCGGGAACTCTCCTCCGACGCGCGCGCTGTTGCTGAGGCTTGCGTGCTGGAAGTGGAGCAGATCCTCAAGAAAGCCGTGGAGCGGAGCGACTTCACCCTTTCACGGCAGCGCGCCGTGGCGGAGCGAATTCGGAGGCGCAGACGGGCGCTGGAGAAACTGCTCGGTAAGTAGACGCTCATCAACGGAGATCGACTCGAATGGCTGTGCGGATCGGTTTTGTGGGCGCGGGCGGAATTGCCGGCGCTCATATGAATTCCCTGGAAAAAATCGAAAACGCCCAGGTCGTGGCGTTCGCGGATATCGACGAAGCTCGGGCTCAGAAGGCTGCGGCCCGCTTCAGGGCCGCTACGTACACTGACTATCGCCGAATGATGGAGACTGAGCGGCTCGACGCCGTGTATGTCTGTGTTCCGCCCTTCGCGCATACGGACGCGGAACTCATTGCCGCCTCCCGCGGGATCCATCTCTTCGTCGAAAAGCCGGTCGCGCTGACCATGGGGAAGGCGCGTGAGATCGAGCGTGCGATCAGCGACTCCGGCATCATCGCGGGCGTGGGCTACCACTGGCGTGCCTACGACACCACCGCGCGGGTGCTTCAGGAGCTCAAGGATCGAACCGTCGGGATGGTGATGGGGTACTGGCTCGGTGGGCTGCCTGGGGTGCCCTGGTGGCGCCGGATGGATGGCTCCGGGGGCCAGATGCTGGAGCAAACCACTCACATCGTCGACATCGCCCGGGTCTACGCAGGAGAAATCACCCGAGTTTACACCGCCTATGCGCTCCGCAGCATGCAAGATGTCCCAAACCTCGACGTCCCCGACGTGGGCTCCATGACCGTACACTTCGAGAGCGGGGCGGTCGGGCACATCGCCAATAGCTGCATGCTGCCCACAGGATACACCGTTGGCGTCAACATCATCACGCGTGACCTGGTCATCGAGCAGCGTCATGGATTGATTCGATTGCTCGGAAAGTCCGACACGCTGGAGATTCGATCGCAAGTGAATCCGACGGTGGTGGAGGATCAGGCATTCGTCGACGCGGTCGAGCAGGGCGATCCCGGCCGCGTTCTCGCGAGCTACTCCGACGCCATACGCACCATGGCAGTATCCGTTGCAGCCGGGGTCTCGGCGGAACGCGGCGCCCCGGTCGACGTCGCGGAAATTCTGGGTTAGCGGCGAGTACGGACCCACCCTCGGGAGTTCGGCCGGGGGTGGGTTTACTCCGGGCGGCGGGTCACAGGGGCCAGGGTGCCCGTGTTGATCTTACCATCGATCACGAGGATAGAGATCAGGGTGGCCGATCCCGAGCCGGGAACCGGAGGCGCAGGTTCCGCGCTCACCATCACCACGCCGGTCTCGTTGGGTCGTTGGAACAGTAGGGTCGGACGGTTGGGCTGCGATTCATCGCGGCTGACGGGCGTGCCCCAACCCAGCTTCACCGCTTCGTTCATGTAAAAACTCACCAACATCGCGTCGTTGAACGGCTGGAGCGTGCGAAAGTTCCAGAGTTCGACCTTGGTCGCCTGCGGGATCACCACCCGTGCAGTGGACTTCACGCCCCGAGCCAGGGTTGGGGACTTCTCGATGGACTCCAGCAACAGCCGAAGCTGTTGACCCGCCAGCGAACGCGAAGGGCCTGTCGGCACGGCGCCCTGGGGCCGCGGCGGCCCGGACGTGTTGAACTTGTAGGTGAGGGCCAGCATGGTCGAGAGGCTGCGCCCTTGCGCCGTTGCCTGCACCGCACTGATTGGGCCCTTCAACACCACTTCATACGCAATCTGGTGCTGCGAGCGCTGGTTCCGAATAAAGCCGAGCACCACAAATTCATCCGGGGTACGCCCTGCGTACACGTTGGTCTCTTCGGTGTTGGCTTCAGGGTCGGCCGTGGCCGCCTCTCCCGTCGCCAGTTTGGCGGCGCTGAACACCGGCTTCTGCCCGGCTCGGAGCGCACCCTTCTGTGCAAGCATCTGAGTCAACTCGCTCCAGGTAAGGTTGTCACCCTTCGGCTGAAACACCAGAGCCCGTACCTGGAGCACGGTATTGCGAGGAACGTCGGGTAGCGACGAGACGACGGCGCCTGCCGCGTCTGCCCAGATCTTCGCATCGGAGGGATGGAAGAGTTCGCTCTTTTTGGCCTGAACGGCGCCGCCGTCCACGGCCCAAACGGCGCCGCCGGACGTCGCGAGCAGCGTGACAACACAAATCAGCGCTCGGAAGACCACAGATCTACCGATCATGCTCGGCTCCGGTTTCCGTTCCAGTAAAACTCGGGTTCGCCAGGTTCTCCAACAACCCGATCGCCCGGGTGGTGCTGGACATCAAATCCGGCTCCGAAGAGGATCCCTGCCACGGATTCGAGGCCGGTTCGGGAGCGGCGCTGCCAAAGGACACATCAAGCCGGTTCCCCTCCGGAGACGGGGGCGGTACGGCCGCGTCACTGGCAAAGACGACCCGAAGGTCCTGCAAGTAGGCTGCCGGCCGCTCCGCACGAGCCAGCCAAACCAGTTCGTGCGACTCCCCACGCGCCGGCCGCCGCAATGAGGCCCGCCGTCGGACCGCCACCCGAGCAGCAAACCCAACGGACCCAACCGTGGGCGAGGTCCCAACCGCCTCGGGTGAGGAGGTCGGTGGGGCCGAGCGAATCTCTCCGGCCGTCGACGAAACGACGCCCGCTGTAGACGCCGAAGAAGCACGTTGTTCGGAAGATAGAGGTGGTGACGAAGATCTTAACCCGAGACCGGGGAACGCCATAGAAACCACGAGTGCCGCCGCCGCGAGAGCGGGGACCACGGCACTCTCCCGCATCCCCTTCAGCCCCTTGAGAATCTGCAGCCAGGGTTGGAACCGCGCGTTGTCCTGCGCAAGACGCCGGGAGAATGGTTCCCACAGGTCCGGCGCCTCGGTGGATTGCGCTACCGCATCCAGGGCCGTCAACGCACGTCGGTAGGCATTCAATTCGCTGGTGCAGGTCTCGCAGCGTGCCGTATGAGCGATGGCCCTCTCCCACGCTGCATCTCCCACCGGTTCACAAACCAGTTCGGAAAGCGCTAGCGCTGCCTCCTCGCACGACACCTCAGCCGCCAGACGCGCCTGGAAGCCACTCCACAGGTCCGGCGTCGACGTGGCTGCCGCGGCTCCGGAGAGAGCGCGGTAGATCGGCAACTCCAGCACGCGTCTGGACTCACAGCGGGGGCAACTCAGGAAGTGCGCCTCGAGCAAATCCGCCTGGTCCGCGGTAAGCGAGCCGGCGAAGTGATCCCAGAGCATGAACTCGACATCGCTACAGCGCACGAGCATCCTCCGCCGCAGCTTGCAGGAAGCGGTCTTTGAAGAGCTTGCGGGCTCGGAAAAGTCGTGTCTTCACCTGACTCAGAGAGAGATTCAACACCTCTGCGATCTCTTCGTAGGCGAGTTGCTGGTAATGCCGCAGCACCATCACAGCGCGGTAGTCGGGGGGAAGAGATGAGAGGACCTGACGAACCGACTCCCGTTCGGCCTCGTCCTCGATCGCATCTTCCGGGGATGGGCCCACTTCTTCTCGGCCGTCGCAGTCCTCATCGCGACGGATCTCTTCAAGAAAGTGCAGGTGAGAGCGTTGTTTCTTCCGGAGTTCCGTCAAGCAGAGATTCACCGCCACCCGGTAGAGCCACGTGCCGAAGGAGGAGTCCCCTCGAAAGCTATCCAAGTTCCGGTGCAGTCGAAGAAACGTCTCCTGCGTGATGTCGGCGGCGTCTTCAGCGTTTCCCATCATCCCGAGGCACACGTTGTAGACGTAGGTTTGGTATCTCCGAAACAGAATCTCGAAAGCGCCCGCGTTGCCGTGGCGGCACAGTTCCAGAAGCTGGATGTCGGGATGCGATTCGGCACGGGAATCGCGAGGGGCGATGCCCACGGCCCGGGTCGGAGCCAGGATGGCCAATTCTATGTCTCCTCGGCAATTAGACGCTAGCACTCTCGCCGAAGTTGCGCGGCTCGTTTGTCGGCTTTGCGAATGTCTCCGATTGCGGGCAGCAGACCTCTGGGCGGCTGAGGGTAAGTCCCGCCGGATCGAAGGCCTGTCGTCGGCAGAGTTGAAGAAGCGTTGAAGAGAGGATTGAGCAAGGATGGGAAGAGTCGCCTTTGTGTTCCCCGGGCAGGGGTCCCAAAAGGTTGGGATGGGGCGGACGCTGATCGAAGCGGACCCGTCGGTCGGCGCACGGTTCGACGAAGCTACGGCAATCCTGGGGTGGGATCTGCTCGACCTTTGCCTCAACGGTCCGGAGGCGCATCTGGGTCAAACACAAAACACACAGCCGGCGCTCTTTGGGATCGGCGCTATCGCGGCGGAGGTGCTTCGCAGGCGAGGATGGTCTTGCGCCGCGGCATCGGGCCACAGCCTGGGTGAGTACTCGGCGCTCGCCGCCGCTGGAGTGTTCACATTTTCAGAGGGCATGGGGCTGGTACGGCGCCGGGGCGAACTGATGGCTGCTGTCGGCGACCGAACCCCCGGAGGAATGGCAGCGGTGCTGAACCTGTCCCCCGAGCTGGTGGCCGCGGCATGCGCGGAGGTCAGCGATGTCGGCTGTGTCCAGGTCGCCAACTACAACTCACCGGATCAAACCGTGATATCCGGGGAGATCTCGGCCCTGGAGGCGGCGTCAGCCCTTCTCAAATCCAGGGGAGCACGCCGGGTGATCCGTCTCGGCGTCTCCGCGCCGTTTCACAGCAAGCTGATGGCGCCGCTGCAGGCTCCGATGGGGGAGGCGCTGGACGCCGTGTGTCTGTGCGCGCCGACCTGCGATGTGGTTGCAAACGTCACTGCCGACCTGGTTCGCGAGCCGTGCGACATTCGCGGCGCGTTGCTGGAGCAATTGGCGGGCAGCGTACGCTGGACGGAGACCGTTCAGAAACTCGCGTCGATGGGGATCACCGACGCTGTCGAGGTAGGTCCGGGAAATGTCCTCTGCGGACTGATCCGGAAAATCGAGCCTGCGGTTCGAGTCTGGACACTCGACGAGGCCCTGCAGGCGGACCCTCCAGCCTGACGGTGGGAGGATCCGTTTGCATCCACGTTACGGCGCCAGGCTCGCAATTGCGAGGGCTCGCGTCTTCAGTTGCCTTCCGCCCGGGGTGCGGAAGGTAACATCAATCCAGGCTCGAGTTCCATCCCACGAAAGCGGCGCCGTAAACGGCACCACCACCGCATTCTTGCGGGCGCGGTGCTGAACGATGCCCTGGGTTTGAGCCCCGGTCAGGCGAAAGTCGGTCCCGCGGCTGCCGGTCACGACTCGCCACTTGCCGTCGGAGCCAAGCGCCTCGACTTTGAAGCCTTGTTGGCGCCCTCTTCCCATGATGGCGAACTGGGGCGAAACGCGAATTTTTGTCGCAGCAGCCATCGCAGCTCGGGCGCGGGCCGCCGCAGCACCATCCTCAGGACGCTCAAAGGGATTGTCCTGGTCAATGAAACTCCCAGCGCCCGGCTCGCCGGTGCCGTCGTAGGTGGATGTCGGTGTGTCATTCACAAAGAGCGCCGGATTCGTTGAGCCGGCGATCGGCGCCGTACTGGTGTTGCTGATCGAACTGCTGACCGCATCGCTCGGCGTTGATCCCGATCCTCCGTCGATCCGCGGCAAGTCTCCACCGGGCGGAGGAGTGGGAGGCGGCGGGGCCGGCGGTGGCGGGCTGGGAGGCGGCGGCGACGGCGGTGGCGGGCCGGGAGGTCCCGGAGGGCTGATCGGCGGCCCCGGAACATCCACGACGGCATCCGCCGCGTTGATGTCCGTTACGAAGCACACCGGCAGATCCGAGTTCCGGAGCTGCGCCTGGAGTGCCTGTGAGTTTCCGCCCACGGCATAGAGTTGCAGATCCGGCGGCTTCAGGGCCAACGAGGAGCTGGATAGGAGCGCCGTGTCCGCGAGGATGGGACCCCGCAGCGGAGTGGACGGCCGCATTGCGAGCAACTCCACACGACGGGGCGCGCATCGCCGTCGACGCCGGTAGCCGATGCGCGTCGGCCCGTTCGAACTCCTTGAGAGGATGACGGGAGCGCCCGTTTCACTAAACGGCGCCTGGGTCTTATCCGGCGGGTACATCACCCAGACCGCCGAAGCCGCCAGCGCCATAGCACTGCCGCCGGCGAAAATCGATCGGATGATCGAATTCCCGCCGCTTCCGGCCGCATTTCCGGGCGACGCAAACACCGCCTGGGCCGCCTGCGCAGGCCCGCTACCCCAAGGTCCCATCGTCCAACTCCCCTGCCGCTGTCTGCGGCAAGTCCGGCTTGGAAGCACTCACGTCGGCCTCGAGGCCATCCGTGGCGCTTCCGCCGCCGGCCAACACCAATCCCACGCCGGCCCAAAGATGAATGGAGCAGTAAGCGAATTCCCAGGCCGGACTTCCGACCGCGGAATACATTTGAGAGACCACTGCTCCCACCGCCCCCGCCAAACCCCACCGACGAGTGGGGTCCGTGCACTCCATCACTCCCCGAACGCCAACGCTGATGGCTCCCGTCAAAATGCAGAGGTAGAGCGCCAGACCCGGCAGCCCCAGATCGGCAGCCAATTGGAGATACGAGTTGTGCGCGTTCTCCGACAGGCCCTGACCTTCCAGCGCAATGGTCGCCTGGTCTCTCGTGTACTCTCTATAAAGTGCCTGCTGCAGAGGAAATGTGCCAGCCCCAAATCCACGCAGTGGACGATCCAGTACCATGAGCCGCGCCGCTCGCCAACTTCTGAGGCGACCGATGAATGCGTCGTCCTGCAGCAAGCGTGTAAACGAGGTCGCTCGAGCCGTCGAGCGGTGCGCCAGATTGGCCACCCCGATAAAGAGGCCGAGCGCCAGGAACAGGCCCACCACCGGAAGCGCCGCCCGGTACAAGCCGTCCCATTCCCTCTTCTGTCGCTTCGCGGACATCCACTCCAGGAGCAAAACGGTGATTGCGCCCAGAGCGGTCCCAACCCAGACACTCCGATTTCCGGTGGCGATCACGGCGGTGGCCGCAAACATGCCGAAGAACCCGGCCAATGCGCGACGCCAGGTCCGCTGGGAGCCGAAACCGAGCGCAAGCGCCACCGGCAGCGCCATTCCTAATGCCGCGGCGAGAAGCTGAGGGTCTCCGTAAGCGCCAACCAGCCAGCCCCGCTCGTGCCGGGTGGCTGATGCCAGCCCGACGACCCCCGAAATCCCGGCGCCGATCACGATCGAGGTGGCCAGAGTCGTGAATCGGGCCGCAGACACGCCGTACGCGATGGCGAAGCACAGCAGGACGCCCGAACACTGCCGAAGCGCATCCACACGAGCGTAGGGGAAGAATTCAGCAGTGAGGGCAGATCCCACGCACCAGAGCATGAAACCGATACCAGCCCACGTGACGGGCCGGCGGAATAGCGTGGCGGTTCGTGCCCGGGACCACGGTTGCGCCCAGATAACCCATCCAGCCAGCAGCACCGACGCGAACTCCAGCGCAAAGACCCGCGCCCGCTGAAAGTCGGACCCCTGAGGCGCCACCAGACAGCCGTTCACCAGAAGCAGCAGTCCCACAATGCCCGGGAACGCGCGTTCAGCCCACGGAGTTGGAATGCGCCGTGGTCGACGTTGGCGCGTTCCTTGCCGCTGAGAACGCGGCGCTTCGGATCCGGTCGCCACTAAGATCCCTCAAACGTCACAGCGGGCACCCCGCTAGGCGTCGAAAGATCGATCCACGGGGAGCGCGTTCGGACCCGGCGGCACCCCAGGACCGCCGGGCGGGCGTCGCTTACCGGAACCCACGGGCGGATTGGACGGGTACTCTCCGTACGGGGAGCCGGACGCGCCGTAGCCGTAACCATATCCGTAGCCGTAGCCATATCCGTAGCCGTAGCCATATCCGTAACGTCCGCCCGAGCGGGTGCGGTTGAAGACCAGGCCCAGAATGCGGGCCCGGGAGCGCGTGAGATGCTCCACCGCAGAGGAGACGAGACCCTTCTTGGTGTGGCTCACGTGAATGACCAGCAGCACGCCGTCCATTCGACGCGCGACCACGAGAGGGTCGGTCACCGGCGTGCAGGGCGGGCTGTCGAACACCAGGACATCCGAATCTTCCTCCAACCGCTCAAGGATCCGGTCGAAGGCGTTGGAGCCAAGCATCTCCGCCGGGTTGGGCGGGATCGGTCCGGAACAAATCGCTCTGAGGTTCGGCACCTCGGTGTCCTGGATGACATCCTCGATGGTCGCCAGGCCGGCCAGAACCTCGGCAAGGCCGTGTTCGTTGGGCAGATCCAGCAACCGGTGCACACTGGGTCGACGGAGGTCGGTATCCACCAATACCACCCGCTTCCCCTCCATCGCCATGATCATAGCGAGGTTCACGGAAGTTACGGACTTGCCCTCGCCTTTGGACGGGCTCGTGATCATGATCCGGCGGATGGGCGCGTCGATCGCGGCGAAGTGGATGCTGGACCGAAGCGACCGGTACGCTTCCACGACATAAGAGTTGGGCGCCAGTTCGCTCAAGAGGCGAGGCTGATCCTGCGGAATGAGCGGCACATACGCCAGGCCCGGAAGCGAGGTCACTCGTTCCAGATCTTCCGGCTTATTGACGCGGTCATCCATCTTCTCCATGCCGAGCGTGAACAGGAGCGCCAGGATCAAGCCGGCCATCACCGACATTCCGACCATCGTGACACGGCTGCTGGCGCTGGCGGCGCCGGGCACTTCGGCACGCTGGATCACTCGGTGGATGTTGCTCTTGTCGGCGTGACCCCGCCGAAGCTCCAACTCTCGAAGGTTCTTCTGCCAATCCTGGAGGGCGTCGCGGGCGGCGATGACCCGCTGCTCAGCCTGCTGGCGATCCAACTCCGGATTGCCTTCGATCTCCTGGGGCTGGCCAATCGAAGCAAGGCGGGTGCTGGCGACATCCAACTCCGTCTGAGCCTGCCGGAGATCGTCTTCCGACTTGTCGAGCTTTCGCTTCAGCTCCAGGTACTCAGGATTGTCCACCGATTCCACCGGTCCCTTGAGTGTTTCCGGAAGCGGCGTCATCTTCGCCTGTACGGCGGTAATGTCCTGAGTGATGCTCACGACAATGGGGTGCGTGTCCACGAACTTCGCCAGGGCTTTTTCGCGCTCGGCTTCAAGCAGTTGAAGTTGGGTCTCGTAGCGCTTTCGTTCCGGGTTGATGATGTCCCGCTGCCGTTGAATCTGAGGTGGCGTCTTTTTCAGCCGCCCCACCAGGTCAGCGTACGTCCCCTTCGCTGTCTGCGCTCGAACCAGGGTCGACTCTCGCTGCGCCCGGGCCGCGTCATAGTCCCGCTTTTGGGCGACGCGGCTCTGTTCGGCAGACTTGGGGAAGTCGCGCTCAAGAGTGGCGAGCCGCTTCTGAGCGGCTAGGATGTTCTTCTGCTCTTCCTCGATGCGCGTCCGAACCTGCTCCCTGGCCTGATCGATCACACTGAGGTCTTTGGATCTCAAATCCGAAAGTTTGTTGTCGGCAATCGCGTTCGCCAGAGCCGCCACATCCTTCGGATCGCCACCCTTGGTGGCGATCGTGATGATGTTGGTCTCCTCTTCGGCAGTGATGTCGTACGACGGAGACTGAATCCCGGGGCGGTCTCTCACCGTTGCCTTGTAGGCTTCGCGGACGATGGGTCCGGTGAGCATCTCCTGGAGCTGAGTTCGGAGCGGCTCATCGGCGTCACGAGAGAACAGTGAGGCCACGGGACTGTCGCCCGTACTAAAGATCCCGACGTCACGACGGATTCCCACCAGTACCGCGGCACGGGCTTCATAGACCGGCTTGGACATCACCACCGCCGCCAATCCAAGCGCTACGACGACGGCGAACGTCTGCACGAACGTCGCCTTGCGGCGCTTGATGATGTCCCAGAGTTCTCCGAGATTGAACTCGGAGCCGGCTTGCGGTTCGAAATCTTGTGCCATGCGGTAAAGAACGGTAGGAGAGGGTCTCCGCTGCAGTCGACAGCGAAGTGCGACGACAGCAGCACCCGTGCAACTTGGGAGTCACGCGAGGCCATGCCGGACCGGTTGACAGTACTCAGGTTACCGAATCTGAGCCGGAACGCCTGCGTCCCTTCAAAGCCGTCACCGGTTTCAACTCTCAGAACCATCCCTCATCAACGAGGGCATTCGGTTCCCGGGAAACCCGGCTTCCGGTGGTACAATTGCCGGTGACCACCGGAAGGAACCCGTAATGTCCTCTCGACAGACGTTGACACCCCTGAAGCGACGGCGGACGAAGGTTGTCGCCACGATCGGACCTGCGTCCAGCAGCGCCCAGGTCCTGGAGCGGCTGATGGATCGAGGCGTGAACGTGTTCCGCCTCAACATGTCTCATGGCGACCACACGCTGCACCGCGCAGCCTTCGACCTCATTCGAACCGTCGCCGCCGAGAGGAATGAACCTGTTGCGGTCCTGGCAGATCTCTGCGGACCTAAGATTCGGGTGGGTCGGTTCGAACACGGCGAAATCGAGCTGAAGAACGGCGAACTGGTGACCGTTACGACGAGAGATGTCGTCGGGCATTCCGGCCTCATCCCGTCTCAATACGATGGGTTGGCGCACGACGTGAGTTCCGGATGCAGAATCTTGCTTTCGGATGGGTTGATGGAGCTCCGGGTACTCTCGGTGGAAGGCACGGAAGTATTCTGCCAGGTGACCCATGGCGGCACCCTGAAGAATCGGAAGGGCATCAACCTGCCCGGCGTGGAAGTGTCCGCTCCATCGCTCACCGAAAGGGACCGCGAGGACGCGCGCTTTGCCCTCGAGATGGGAGTCGATTTTCTCGCCCTTTCCTTCGTGCGCCGTGCTGCCGACGTCGTCGAACTCCGATCCCTCTTCCCACCCGACCACCCGGCGCACATCATCGCCAAGATTGAGCGGCCAGAGGCGGTGGACGAGATCGACGAGATCCTTGACGTTTCCGACGGCATCATGGTGGCGCGCGGCGACCTGGGTGTGGAACTGCCGCCGGAGGAGGTTCCCATCATTCAGCGCCGCCTGATCGCCGCGGCAAGATCCCGGAACAAGCCCTCCATCGTGGCGACGCAGATGCTCGAGTCCATGATCGAACACCCCCAGCCGACGAGGGCCGAGGTGTCGGACGTCGCGAACGCCGTCATTTCCGGGGCGGATGCGGTAATGCTTTCCGCCGAGACGGCCGCCGGCCGGTTTCCGGTGGAGGCGGTAGAAATGATGGACCGTGTGGCCCGTCATGCGGAGTCGTACCTGTGGGCGGACGGCGCTTTTGGACGGTTCTCGGGAGAAGACGTGCGTCAGCCCCCTGTTCCGCTGCATGTCGCCATTGCCCGCTCCACCGGACAGCTCTCGCGAGACCTTCGGGTACGCGGGATCGTCGTGTTCTCGTCATCCGGCACCACCGCGGGGATCGTCTCATCCGCTCGACCTGCGGCACCGGTCGTTGCGGCCACCGTGGATGCGGCGACTTGCCGGCGAATGTGCATCTTGTGGGGAGTGGTGCCCATGCTCGTCGGGACCCGATCGCTTCAGCATCCTCGCAGTCTTGCGAGGCGGTTGACGCGCGAACTGGGGCTCGCCGAGACGGGCGATCACATCCTGACGGTAGCGGGCTTTGGAGCGAGAGGCGCGGAAAACGCGCCGGCGGTGACCGTGCTGACGGTGTAAGGTTTGGGGAGGCGTCTGGTTCGCATGCGACGCGTCGTTGTGACGGGGGTGGGTTTGTACGCCCCGTTGACGTTCGAAGAATTGTTGGAAGGGAAGTGCGCCCTCAGGGCGCCTTCGGGCTGGGAACTGCCGGGACTCGGCATCCGCATTTCCGGACCGACCGCAGACCCAGCAGCGCTGGTGCGAAGCTTGCCCGGCTCCTGGAAGCCGGATCGACTGGACCCCGTGTCCCAGTTTGCGCTGATCGCGGCCCATCGGGCGACAGAAAGCGCCGGTCTATTGCAGACCGATCTCGGGCCGGCTTCGGTTTCTGTCTCATCCTCCATGGGGGGAGAACGCACGCACGACGCCGCCAGCAGGCTGTTGGCGGAGCACCTCCTCACCGGCAAACGTCTCCGGCTCTCGCCGTTTACCGCGCCGAAGCTGATGCCCAACGCTTCGGCGGCCAACGTGTCGATTCTCCTCGGCGCCCACGGTCCCAACACCGGAATGTCTGCCGCGTGCGCCAGCGGCGCTTACTCCATCGCGCAGGCGTTCGACTGGTTGCGGCTGGGCCGGGCCGAGCTCGCCTTCGCCGGCGCCAGCGAGGCGCCCTGCGAGGAGATTTCCGCCAGAGTGTTCTATGCAGCCGAGGCCCTCTCCCCCACGGGCAACTCGCTCCCATTCCACCGGAAGCGGGACGGCTTCGTACTGGCAGAAGGTGCGGCTGTGCTGGTGTTGGAAACCCTGGAACACGCTCTGGCGCGGGGAGCCGAGATTCTGGCGGAACTGGCGGGTGTTGGACTCTCATGCGACGCCTACCACGTGGTTGCGCCTCACCCGGAAGGCTCCTTTGCCCGTCGTGCAATGGAACTCGCTCTCAGGGAGGCTCGCGTGGAACCGGGTGAGGTGGACTACATCAATGCCCACGCCACAGGTACTCCGGTCGGAGACGTGGCGGAAGTTCGCGCCATCGACGAACTCTTCTCCGGATGCGCCCCGTTCCTGAGTTCGACCAAGGGCGCCACAGGGCATCTGCTCGGCGCGGCGGGAGCCCTTGAAGCCGCGTACACCGTACAGGCCATACGAACCGGCCGCATCCCCGGAACCGCGGGGCTCACCCCGGACTCGGTGGATCCAGCCTGCTCGCCCCAACACGCCAGGCTCCTCGCGGCCGAACCAGTGGAAACTTCAGTTTCCGTGGCCATCTCCAATAGCTTTGCATTTGGCGGCCACAACGCAACCCTGGTCTTCCGGCGTCACTCGAACTGACGCGTCCGATCGGGAAACGTTGCGGACTGAACGGATCCGAAGAGCGACATGACACGCAGCAAAGCACGGAACCGAGGAGCTCGAAGCTGCTCCGGAGTGGTACTCGGACTGGGCGCGCTGCTCGCGCTCCATCCGGTAACGGCCGGTCGATCTCCGTTTCCAGATGACCTGCCGCCGTCAACGAGCGGGCCCACCTCGCTGGCGTTTTCACCGGATGGGCGGCGCGCGGCGGTTACGCTTGCCGACAACAACTCTGTAGCCGTCATCGACACCGCCACCCGGCGGCTTGTCGCCGAAGTCCCGACCGGCGGCGCGCAACCCGATGGGCTCGCCTTCTTATCAGCCTCTCAGCTCCTCGTCTCCAATCAATACGATGGAACCGCCTCTCTCCTGGATGTCTCGGCGAAGAAGCCCGTTTCCCGAATACGACTCCCGGGGGGCCCGGCTGGTGTCGTGGTCGACCTTCGCGCCAACTGCGCGTACATCGCGCTATCGCAACTGAATCAGGTGGTGCGGCTCGGGCTCCCGCGTCTGGAGGAACGGGGCCGCCTAACCGTGGGTCGACGGCCGCTTCGGATGGAACTGTCCGCCGACGGAAGTCTCTTGTTCGTTGCCGGCTCGCAGGATGGCAGTGTCACGCCGATTTCCACGACCTCGTTTACGTCCCTCGAACCGATCCAACTCACCGGGATCAATGTCCGCGGGCTGGCGCTGGCGCCCGGCGGGACCACGGCGTACGCGACCGGGCAGATTCCCGCGAACACCCGGGTCACCCGAGAGCCGCTCGACATCTGGACCAACACCGTTTTCGCGATCGACCTGCGCCCGAAAGCCGTAGCCCGCAGCGCCGAGGGGTGGATCGACTTCACCGGCGCCCCGTCTCCCGACCCCGCCGGAGTGGCCGCTCTTTCGGAGGACAGAGCCATCGTCGCTCTCTCCGGTTCGGACGAGGTACTGCAACTTCGAGCCCCAAAGCCCCGCATGCGGACCTATGACCCGGTGATCACCCGCCGCGTGAGGGTCGGCTTTCAGCCGTCGGATGTTCGCCTCTCACCAGATCGACGGGAAGTCTGGGTCACCGAACTTCTGGGGAGTTCCGTCGCGATCCTGGACGCCGAGACGCTGGAGCCGCGGGGACGAATTCGTGTTCCCGCCGCTGCGGCGGATGATCTTCGAATGCCGGGTCGGTATCTGTTCGGCTCCGCCCGGCTCACCCGCGGCGGGCAGTTCTCCTGCAACTCCTGTCATCCGGGTCTGAACACGGACGGCCTGACCTGGCAGTTCGTGCATGTACCCGATGGGATGCAGAAGCGGAATAGCCGGAATCTGAGAGGCGGCGTCAATCAAACCGCTCCGTTTCGATGGTCGGGCCACGACGCAGAGATCGAGCAGTTCTTCCAGGAAGAGATCACCGGGTTGTTGGGGGGCGAGGCTCAGCCGCATCCCGTGTTGCACGCTCTCTGGAACCTGATCGAGCGAAGCCCCATGCCCCCCAGCCCCCACCGAAGCGCGGACGGCAGCCTGACGGCTCCCGGCAAACGCGGGAAGGAGCTCTTCAATGGGAAAGCCGGTTGCGGCGGGTGCCACATGGGCTCCATGTGGGGCGGTACCGGCAATCGGGCCCACGTCGGCACAACGCTGAACGGGAAAGCTCTCGATGTGCCCCACTTGAAAGGGGCGTACGACACGGCGCCGTACCTTCACGACGGCCGAGCATTAACCCTGGAGTCGGTGTTCGAGCAGCACAATGCTGCCGGGCTCCACGGGAAGGCCGCTGAGCTGAGCCGATCGGAACTCGCCGACCTGCTCGCGTTCGTGCGCCAGCTCTAGCCCCCGAGCGACTTCCCCGTTCGCCCCCATCGATCCTTGACCGGCACGTGCGGCGCATGCGCTCGCAGCGCTGCAATGGTGACAAACTCCTGAAGGTTGCTCCGCGTGAGCAAACCCTCCACACGACCCTGCCTTCGCACCGCCACCAGCACGTGACCGGAACCGGCGACCATTTCCAGCACGGCGGTCAGGTCATCGAACTCGTCCACCATCGGGGGCGGCTCCGTCATCACATCCCCAACGAGCCGTGCTCCCCCGCCGCTCCCAATAACCTCATAGAGATGATCCCGGGTGAGTACCCCGACCACCTCGTCTCCCTGAACCACAGGAAAGTCGTGTTGAAACCCGCTGACCAGGAGCCTGACCGCGTCATCCAGCGTATTCGATGGGCTGAGAGACTGGTACTCCCACTCGGTGGCCTCCCTCACCTTCACCGCCGTCAGCAGCGCCGACGACTCGGTTCGAGCGTCTTCCTCACCCGCTCCCACGAAAATGAAAAGCGCAATGAAGATGAGCACCGGAGACCCCTGCAGCCCCAGAAGCGCGAACCCAAGCGCGATGAACTGCCCCAACCGGGCGGCACGGTGGGTCGCCACCGCGTACGGCTCGTGCTTCGCGAGAAACGCCCGGAGTACTCGACCGCCATCCATCGGGAATGCGGGAATCAGATTGAACAGCCCCAGGCTGACATTCAACCACCCCAACTTCCCCACCAGCGATTGTGGGTCGTTCCAAATTCGAATGGGATCTGGAAAGTTGCCGCCGTGAGCCACTGAGTGGAGCAGCAAAAGGAGCGGACCCAGGACAAAGTTCACCGCTGGGCCCGCGATTGCAACAATCAGTTCCTGGTTCGGATCTCGGGGAATCCGATCCATGCTGGCAACGCCTCCGATGGGGAGCAGCGTGATGTGTCGAACCTCGATGCCGAAGCGCCTTGCGGCGAGAGCATGGCCCAGTTCGTGGAGCACGACGCAGACAAACAATCCGAGCGCCACGAAGGCGGGGGTTAGATTTCGCGAACTGAGACCACTCCCGAATATCCAGAGCAGCAGGGCGATGAACGTGACGTGAACCCGAATTGGAATATTCGCTACTCGTGCTACTTGGAACGACCAGACCATAGGAGCCAACCTCGAACGGATCCGAGAGCACCCGACAAGACCGCGCTCCCGGATCCGATCACAGCAGGTTACCGCGTGGAGAAACGGTATACCGTGGTCTGAGTATAGACCTTTCCGGGCTCCAGCACTGTGGTGGGAAACTCGGGATGATTGATCGAGTCCGGATAGTGCTGGGCTTCCAGGCAGAATGCCGCGTGCTTCGGGTACGGCTTCCCGCTCTTGCCCTTCAGCTTTCCGTCAAGGAAGTTGCCCGTGTAGAACTGCACTCCGGGCTCGGTCGTCCACATCTCCATCACGCGACCACTGCCGGCTTCATAGGCGCGGGCGCCGAGAGCCAGGCTCTTGCCGCCGGCGTTCAAAACGAAGTTGTGGTCGTAGCCGCCTCCGGGAATGTGGCTCAGCGCCTTGATGCGAGCCCCGATGCGGTGCGGCTTCCGAAAATCGAGCGGGGTTCCGGCCACCGGCTTCAGTTCGCCGGTCGGGATGAGAGTCTCGTCCGTTTCGGTGAACCGATCCGCCATCACGGTGAGCTCGTGACCGAGGATCGTCCCCTTCCCCTCGCCAGCCAGGTTGAAGTAGCTGTGGTTGGTGAGGTTGATCGGCGTGGCTTTCGTCGTGGTGGCCTTGTAGTCGATGCGAATCTCGTTCTTGTCGGTGAGAGTGTACGTGACGTGCGTCGTCAGTTCACCCGGAAAGCCTTCCTCTCCATCTGCACTCACATAGGTAAACCGAACGGCCGGCCCCACGGTGCTCGGAACCGTCTCGGCCATCCAGACTCGCTTGTCGAAGCCCTTCAGCCCCCCGTGGAGGTGGTTGGGCTCGTTGTTCACCGCGAGGGTGTAATCCTGACCATTGAGGGAGAACTTGCCTCTGGCGATCCGGTTCGCCACTCGACCCGTGGTAGCCCCGAAGAACGGGTGCCCCTTCAGATACGGGTCGAGGGTGGAGAACCCCAGAACAACGTCGCCCATGTGGCCCCGACGATCCGGCATGTGGAGCTCGGTCAAGAGCGCCCCATAGGTGGAGATCTTCGCTACCGCCCCCCGTCGGTTTGTCAGGGTGTAGAGATCGACCGTCGTCCCATCCTCCGCCTTGCCGAACGGCGCGTGCTTCACCGCCTTGCTTCCCTTCCCGCCAGTCCCCCTCGTGCTGCCCTTCGCGTTCACGGCGGCCTGCGCGCCAACCACCATCAACGCCGATAGCAGCAGGAGTGAAGCGTTTCGCCACTTCAACGTCATCATTTCAATCCCCGCCTCTCCATCGCCTCAGCTCTGAGAATTCACTGATGGGATGTTGGGCTCCGGGACGTCTCGACCCTGCTTCCCCGCCGATCTGCCCCGCGGCATCACTCCAATCCTCTCCGGTGGGACGAGAAGGAAGCACCCCGAGGTCACGGTGAAAGACTCTAAGAGTGGGTTTGTCGAGGGAGGCTTGTATGAGCCACGATCGCGTCGATCCGTGGGCCGGCGAAAAGATGTCGCGCAGCGATGCGCAGCGCAAGTATGCGAGCTTGATCCAGTATCAGGTGCGTCCGATGGTCGGCAACCGAAGCCTGAGCGACGATGCGCGCATTCAGGTCATCAAGCGCGTGATTCGCGAGGCGCACCGAACCCGGTATGAGAGTGGCGCCGTACCTCAGACGGGATCCCGCGAGGAGATCACGGACCTCCTTCGAGACTACTTGAAGCCGGAGCACTGGGCGAGCGAAGAGCTCAAGTCCTGGATCGTTCGGGTGCTTCGAGCCTATGGAGCCCTGATCGAAACTTCAGACTAGGTTCCGGAGTCGCCGCTCTTAAGAGCCCGTGCCGCCTGGTTGAGGGCGGCACGGGCTCCGTTGAGCCGCTCCGGGCCCTCGGGGAGGGAACCCACCAGCCAGGGGTTTTGCAGCAGCATCCCTCCGGCCACCGGTCCGGGCGATTTTTGTGCGATCTGCACGAACTGATCTCTCGCCGACCGGAACGCGCGAAGCTCGCCCAGTGCGGTCCACATCACTTCCTCGCATGCCGCGAGGGCCGGAGTTGGCCAGATCCGCTCCCGAAATCGACGGGAGCGCTTGAGGCGCGTTGCCTCCACGGCCTGCCCTAACGCCAGGATCGCCCGTTCCGGGGCTCGCGTGGCCTCCAAAAACTGCGGCGTGGCCGTCAACTCTCCCAGTCGGCTCAGCGCATCCTCGGTTTCCTTGAGGCGGGCCGCCAATCGCTCGGGCATCGCCTGCTGAAGCAGCGCTTTTCCACCCATGGAGCCCGCAATCCCACCGAGGTACTGGCCCACCATCGACCCGATCGGTCCGAGCGCTGCCCCGAGCCCGGCCCCGATCTTCCGTCCCACGTCGGTTCCCACCTGGGTGGAAAGACCCGCAATCAGCGACTCCGCGGCGCCGCCTTTTGGGGCCAGCGGATGGACGAACTCGCACTCAGCTCGCCGGAGGGCCGTCAGAATGAGCAGCAGATCGGCGCCCGGAGCCTCCTCCACAATCCGACCGGCATCCACCGGCAGCGGCTTCGGCGCTGCAGTCAGGTCTTCCATCGGCGCCAGCGGGATGGGGTTTTTGGCGCGCTTCTTCGCCGCCGATCCGGAAACCGCGTAGGCGCGCCCGTTCCAACCCAGTTCCGCGCCTCCCCACCAGGTGGAAGCGCGCGCGACTTCATCCCGTAACAGCGCTGCACTCTGCTCGGCTCGGGCCGGCGGCAGGTTCTTCCACAGATCGGCGATCAGTTCGTAAGTGTGGGTGGTCTTGGCAACGCGAACCCGCGTCACCCAGAACTCTGCAACGTCCGGATCCACCCGAAGCCATTCCATTAACGCCGCAGCCGGGGAAAACTCCGTCGCAAGAGAGCCGGACCCGTCCTTCACCAGCCAGCCTGCCGCTGCCCACCGCGCGAAAAGATCCTGGGAGAGGATCCTCGGCTCTCGCAGCGCCCGACCCACGCGCTTTCTCACGATGAACCGTCCGACCCAATAGCTGAGAATCAGGGGGGTTGCAGTCAGTGCCCCCACTAGGATCGGCAAGAGCTCGTCTGTCATGGATTTCGTCGCGGTTCCGAGAGTGCAGCGGTCGGTCCTCTCCCGGAAGTTTAGACCCTGATCAGACCGACGCCAACAACCAAGGATCAATTGAGAAGTTGACAATGTTACAGGATCTGAGTTAACTAAGGTTAACTAATCAAGTATACCCATCAGCGTTCTCCCGAAGTCGATTCGTGGTGGACCTGATCCGTGAGACACGTCGATGATCCCCGCTTCTTCCAACCCTTTCACTCCCGCTGCCGGAGTGATCGCAGCATCCGTCCTCTTCGCATGTCCCTGCGCCGCACAGGTGAAGCAAGAACCTCCGCCCCTGATCTCGGATCGACCGGACTTCACCGAGTCGAGCAACGCAGTGCCCCGCGGTCTGCTTCAGATCGAAAGCGGCTTCACGTTCACCAACGACAGTTCCGGGTTTCGGCTCTTCAACGCGCCGGAAACGCTGCTTCGGTGGGGCGCCGGTCATCGAAGCGAGTGGCGCCTCGGGCTCCCTGATGTCCTCGCCCAACGGCGGGTGGGTCGACGAACCGGCTTCGGCGACGGCTACCTCGGCTTCAAACGAGAGCTGGGGCACGTGAAGGGACTTGAAGCCGCCATCGTGCCCGGAGTGTCGCTGCCGACGGGGTCCGCCGGTTTCGGAACCGGCGGCCTTGATCCCGAGATACTCCTGACCTGGGCGGCGCCACTGGGCGGTCCGTGGGCGATCAGCGGCCAGTTCGGCGCGGCGTGGTTTCGAAACGAGACCGAGCGAAGTCTGAACTGGTCTCCAACCGTGTCGGTCGGCCGCTCGCTCGGGGGTCGGTGGAACACCTTCGTGGAGTATGCCGGATCCTTCACCGGCGGCGACAGCGAGGTGCACCTGCTCCACCACGGATATCTTTACTCGTTGACGCCAAACTCTCAGCTCGACATCCACGGAGGGTTCGGACTCTCCCGAGATGCGCCTGACTTTTTCATCGGAGCCGGAATCGTTGTCCGCTTCTAACAACAACCCACCTGTTCTTGGAGTTGCCGCCCAGGACTACCTGAAAAACCTCTACAAGCTCTGCCAGGAGGGATGCGGCGTGACGCCGTCGCTTCTGGCGGAGCGGCTCGGGGTCTCCCCGCCGGCGGTCAGCAAGATGCTCCGGCGCCTTCAGGATATGAACCTGGTGCTCTACTCCAGGAATGAGTCGCTCACCCTCACGCCGTCCGGCGAAAAGATCGCGCTGGAGGTGATTCGCCACCACCGACTGCTGGAGATGTATCTGATCCAGGCTCTGGGGTATACGTGGGATCGGGTGGATGAAGAAGCCGAGCGCCTGGAGCATGTCATTTCCGAGGAGTTCGAGGACAAGATCGACGAGCTGCTCGGCTATCCCACCCACGATCCGCACGGCGATCCCATCCCGACCCGGGACGGAAGAATTGCCGCCGCCTGCCGAAGCAGCCTCGCCGACCTGGAGCCGGGACAGGAGGGCCGTATCGGGCGAGTGACCGATGGCGATCCTGAGATGCTTCGTTACCTGGGGCGGCTGGGTCTCTACCCGGAGACCGATGTGCGAATGGTGATGAAGGAGCCGTTTGGCGGCCCCTTACGGGTTGAGGTCGGCGGTCACGAGCACGCCATCGGGCGCGAGCTCGCCGCGAACGTCTTCGTTCATTCCGATGGCCGAACCGATGCTCGGCAACACGAAGGTCGATTAGAAGAAGCGTAAGGAACACCCGATGATTTGTCGAAGGTCAGTGCTCTTGAGTGGATTCGCCGGGTTGGCGTCACCCTGGCTCGCGGGCTGCGGTGCTCAGGCGGGCGGCCCAAACGGCGGTTCCGGCGCGCAGGGCAGCGGCGGTCTCAAGATCGTCGCAACCACTGGAATGGTGGGGGACACGGTCCGGCGAGTCGGCGAGGACCGTGTGCAGCTCAACGTCTTAATGGGGCCGGGAGTAGACCCCCACCTCTACAAGCCCTCCGAGAACGTCATCGACACGCTCTCGAACGCGGACTGCATTTTCTATAATGGCCTTCACCTCGAAGGTAAGATGCAGGACATCCTTGAGAAGATCGGCGCCTCCGGGAAGCCAACGGTTCCGGTGGGCGCCGGCATCAACCCATCCAAACTGCGCACGCCCGCACAATTCCAGGGGCATCCCGATCCCCACATCTGGTTCGATGTGAGCCTCTGGAAAGAGACGGTTCAACCCGTAGTCGATGCGCTCTCCCGGCTGCTCCCAGCGGAAAAGGCAGCCTTCGAATCCCGTGGCAAGAGGTACGAAGCCGACCTGGAAGCACTGCATCTCGAATGTATCGACACCCTCAAGCGCATTCCGAAGGCCCAGCGAGTGCTCGTCACGGCCCACGACGCGTTTGGCTACTTCGGCCGGGCCTACGATATTGAAGTGGTGGGACTGCAGGGCATCAGCACCGCGAGTGAGTTTGGGCAGGCGGATGTGGCTCGAATTCGGGATCTGATCGTCGCCCGCAAGGTCAAGGCGGTATTCGTCGAGTCCAGCGTGCCGCCGCGATCCATCGAGGCGGTGGTCGCAGGGTGCCGATCCCAGGGGCACGAGGTAAAGATCGGCGGAACGCTCTACTCGGATGCCATGGGCGCCGCGGGTACGGAGGCCGGCACCTACCTGGGAATGGTGCGCCACAACATCAACGCCATCGTGCAGGCGCTCAAGTGAGACAGGCTCCAGCGAGGAAGTCGTCATGATGAGTCTCGGCGCTCAGAAGAGCACACCGGTTCAAGCTCCACCCTCCACGGCGCCGCCGTTGGAGGTTCACGATCTCACCGTCGCCTATCAGCGGCGGCCCGTCCTCTGGGACATCGACTTCACGATCCCCGAAGGGCATCTCATCGGCATCA
>SXGS01302680.1_pt1 | contig 24184 bp, 23 predicted proteins | sample 3174681 | NCBI WGS metagenome assembly SXGS01 (sample SAMN11356861, study PRJNA531348) | freshwater metagenome | isolation source: freshwater sample F1-80 | place: China: Fuxian Lake, Yuxi | collected 2017-12-25
AGCGCGATGCGATCGGTGGGCGAGGTGATGGGGATCGGTCGCACCTTCCAGGAAGCCTGCTTGAAGGCGATTTCCTCGTTGGAAGGAGGGTGGCCGGACGTCACCGATTGGGTGGATGAGCGGATCCGCGGCGCTATGGCGGTGGCCACTCCGGACCGATTGGCCGCGATCTTTGAAGGCTTCCGGCGCGGTTGGGACTCATCGGCGATCCATCGTATCACCATGATCGATCTGTGGTTTCTGAACGAGATTCAAGCACTCGTCGCCAACGAACAGGCCCTTTCGGGGCGATTTATCGATGCCGTCAGCCGGGAGGAACTGCTGCGCTCCAAGCGTATGGGTTTCTCCGATGCACAGTTGTCGAAATTGCTGGGATGCAAAGAATCCGCGGTTCGCCAGCGCCGAGCGGACGATGGCATTGTTCCGACGTTTAAGCGGGTGGACACCTGCGCAGCTGAGTTTGAATCGCATACTCCGTACCTGTATTCCACCTTCGAAGATGAGGATGAAGCAGGGGATTCGCCTTCGGATCGCGTTCTCATCTTGGGATCTGGACCCAACCGGATCGGACAGGGGATCGAGTTCGATTATTGTTGCTGCCACGCGGCTTTTGCCGTTCGGGACATGGGCCTGACCGCGGTGATGCTGAACTGCAATCCGGAAACGGTCAGCACCGACTACGATACTTCAGACAAGCTGTATTTCGAGCCGATCTCCAAAGAGTATGTGCAGGCGGTCATCGATCGCGAAAAGCCGCGCGGGATCATTCTCCAGTTGGGCGGGCAAACCCCGTTAAAACTCGCGCGGGACATTGGCCCGGTTCTGGGCACCTCAGCCGACGCCATCGATCTTTCCGAGGATCGCGCTAGGTTTGCAGACTTTCTGCGGGGACTCGACATTCCGCAGCCGCAATCGGCGATCGCTTACAGTGAGCAGGAAGCCTTCGATGCGGCCAAACGGATCGGATTCCCGCTTTTGGTCCGTCCTTCCTATGTGTTGGGCGGCCGAGGCATGGCTATCTGCTACGAAATGGGCGATTTGGAAAGGGTGGTGACCGAAGCGATCCGTTCGTCGGAAGCCCGCTCCTTACTGATCGATCGCTACCTTGAGCAGGCCATGGAATACGATGTCGACGCGATCTGCGACGGCACCGAGGTGATGATCGGTGGGATCATCGAGCACATTGAAGAAGCGGGTATTCACTCCGGAGACTCCGCAGGGGTGCTTCCTCCGGTGGTGCTCACCGCGCAGCTGCGCCGCCAAATGGAAGAGTACACCAAGCGAATTGCGCTGGCGCTGGGCGTGGTTGGCCTAGTGAACATCCAATATGCCGTTCAGGACGAGATCATCTACGTGATCGAGGTCAATCCTCGCGCCAGTCGCACCGTGCCCTTCGTCGCCAAGTCGATCGGCCTGCCTCTGGCGCGGATTGCGACTCAAGTGATGCTCGGCAAAAAGCTCTCGGAGCTTGGACCCTTTCGCAGGCGCGGCGCCGACTTGTTCTTCATCAAAGCGCCGGTCTTCCCGTGGCGAAAGTTTCCGGGGGCCGATGTGGTCTTAGGCCCAGAGATGCGGTCGACCGGCGAAGTTATGGGCGTTGGTTGGGGGTTTGGAGAAGCTTACGCCAAAGCTCTCCTCGCTGCAGGGATGAAGTTACCGACCACGGGGGCGGTATTTTTGTCGCTGCGCGACAGCGACAAGGCCCAGGCGATTGGGATCGCGGGTTCGCTCGCTCACATGGGCTTCAAGCTGTATGCCACCGGTGGAACGGCCAAATGTTTGGCGGATCACGGAATCGCCTGCGAGCGCGTCGCCAAAGTCGGCGAAGGGCGACCTGACGTCAACGATCACATCAAGAACGGCAACCTTCAGCTGATGATCAACACGCCGCTCGGTCGAAAAGCCCAGTTTGACGAGCGTTCCATGCGTTTGACCGGTTTGCGGTTTGGCATTCCGTGCATCACGACGCTGTCCGCGGCCAAAGCGGTGGTCAGCGCGATTCGGAGCCTTCGCGCTGGTGAAATGCGCGCGATCAAGCTGCAGGAAATCGTCTAGGGACGGCCGGGTCCCTATTGTGGGCTTTGAAACCAGTCTTCGAGCAGCACGAGCAAGCGCTCGCGCACTTCCACGACGTCGTCCTGAAGCCCGTACGCCAAATGCAGCGAAAGACCGTCGATGATCGCGTGGATGAACCGATCGAGGCCGCGCGCATTGGGCCGCCGAACGTAGCCATCCGCGATGGCAACATCCATCAGCATGGCACAGGCATCTCGGAAATCGCGCCAAGCCTGCCGAACCTCTTGCTCCACCTCCGGATGCTCCTTGGCGTACGACCAGACTTCCGTTTGAAATCGGATTTCGGTCGAGAGTTGCGCTTGGGACGGCAGGACCGCCTCCAAGAGCACCTTCATCCTCTCCCGGGAAGACATGGGTTGCAGAGCGATTTTCGAGAGATTCTCGGCGTACTCTTCGTGGAAACGACGAATTGCCGCCAAAAAAAGCGCGTCCTTGGTCGGAAACCAGTAGGTGACCACCCCTTTGGACACGCCCGCGCGCTCAGAGACCCGAGCCAGAGTGACGCTTTGCCAAGACTCTTCGGCGAGGAGTTGGATGGTCGCCTGGATAACTTGTTTCTGACGATCCGCCTCTAAGGCGCGGTCTTTGCGTCTCGCCATGGCTGCCCCAGAAAGTGGCTCTAACCGGTCACCGCGCTCTGGACACCGGGGAGCGGTTTTATTAATAAGTCGACCAGTTGGTTTAACTAAAGGAGGCCTCCCATGAGAACTGACCTGTTGGCGGGAGCGGCGGTGGATCCTCATCCGGCGCGCGCGCAGGAAATCTTGAGGAGACACCCCGAAATTCGGCGGCTATTTGGGCGCGATCCGAGAACGGCGGCCATCGCTGTAGGGCTGGTGGCGCTTCAGTTTGGCCTAGCAGGACTTCTTTGGAGGAGCGAGGCGCCGTGGTGGGCAGTGGTCGCGGCTGCCTGGGGGTTTGGCGCTTTCGTGGTTCATGCGTTGTTCGCCGTTCTTCACGAAACCACGCACGATCGGGTGTTTCGGTCTCCGTTGGCCAACACGGCCCTCGCTGTGTTCGCAAATCTACCGATGCTCATTCCATTCGCCGCGCCGTTAGCGCATTATCACCGTGTTCATCATCGCCGAATGGGCCAGGAGCAGGCGGATCCGGACCTGCCGACGGTGTGGGAGGTGCGGCGGTTTGCCGGCCTCGGAAAAGTGTTGTGGATGCTCCTGTTTCCCTTTCTGCAGCTGACGCGTCGCGCGGATCTGGATCCTTATCGATGGTGGAATCCAAAGTTCATTGGGGGTTTTGTGGTGCAAGCGTCGGTGTGCGCGGTATTGGTGGCCTCTGGCGCGTGGGCAGCGATCGCCTATCTATTGTGTAGTGTGTACTTCGTGTTTTCGTTCCATCCGCTGTTTGGTCGGTTCATCCAAGAGCACTACGTGACGGACGCCAGCCAGGAGACCTCCAGCTACTATGGTGCGCTGAATTGGGTCTCGTTAAACCTGGGTTACCACGCGGAGCACCATGATTTTCCGGCGGTGCCGTGGAGTCGGCTCGATCGGCTTCGGCGCTCGGTTCCCGAGGTGTACGGCGAAGCCCGCTCCTATTCGTCGTGGACAAGATTGTGGTTGGAGTTTCTCGCGAATCCCGCTTGGAAAGTCGCGGGTCGGTTGGTGCGACGCTGTGGTGAAGCCTCGCTCGAACCCTGATGGTGGATCGCGTGCTATTCTCGGGGCGAGGACGCTCGTGAACGATTCGGAATCTCGGCGCTATCAGATCCATGAGGCCCTTGGCAAGGGCGGATTTGGTACCGTGTACCGGGCAGAGTTGGCCTCTACGGGGGGGTTTACGAAGCCGGTGGCTTTGAAAGTTCTCAACCCCGACATGCAGAGCGATGACGACGTCGTGAGGCGCCTCCGCGATGAGGCCCGCATGCTTGGGCTTCTCAATCATCGCGCAATTGTGAAGGTGGATGGACTTGTTCAGCTGGCAGGGCGCTGGGCGGTCGTGATGGAGTACGTCGAAGGCGCGTCCTTGGACCAGATCCTGCGTGCGCAAGGCCCGACTCCCGCGCGGGTCGCTTTGTAAATCGCCGCCGAGGTAGCATCCGCATTGGATGCGGCTTATGCGCGACCGGCGGTGGGCGGAAAGGCCCTCGGGTTGATCCATCGCGATGTCAAACCGGCCAACGTTCAGCTGACCAGCTCCGGTGACGTCAAACTTCTGGATTTTGGCGTTGCGAGGGCGGGTTTTGATGGGCGGGAGGCGCAAACCAAGTCGGTGACTTTCGGCTCCGTCAACTACATGGCCCCGGAAAGGTTCGAATTGGAGGACCACCACGTCTCGGATGTGTACGCCTTGGCGGCCACTCTTTTTGAACTGCTGGTGGGTGAGCCTCTAGGTCAGGCCTCGCCCAACCCTGCTCGCCATCAACAACGCTTGCAGCAAGGCCGAGAAAAGCTCGAAAAATCAGCGATCGACGCCGCGCTGATCGCCTTTGTGATGGATGGATTGACCTACGAAGCCAACCAAAGGATGGATGCACGCCGGTTTGAGCAGACCGCCGAGTCCTTGTTGGCGACGATGACCGGCCCGCGGCTACGCGATTGGGCGGAAGTCAGCGTTGCATGGGTGGTACGGGCTCGCGAGTTGAAACCGGACGAATTGACGGGCCAGGTGTTGTCCGAGGCGTTGAGCTTTGGTCGTCCACCGCCTCCACCGCCACCTTTACCCCGAGGAGGGACGCCTCGCGGGGCTACGCCTCGGCCAGCGGAGGTTCGTCTTCCGCCGCCTCCGCCACAGAAAGCTGTTTCCAGCGGGACTCCGGCCGGACGTGCTGCTACTCCGCAGCGTCCCCAGCGGCGTGCGGCACCGCCGAAACCTGGAGCTGCAGCACGGGTGCTGCGATCGATTTTCTTGGCGTTTGCCCTTGCCTTGGTCATCGCGCTATCCACCATCGCCCTGTCGTTTGTGGGTTGCTGCGGAGGCTGCGGCACGCTCATGGCGGTGTTGGGTGCGACGGCCGACCAGGTCAATGAGGCCAAGGCGAAGGTGGCATTAAACGTGCCAAACGACCCGTTGCGGCCGCGACTGGATGCGCTCTTGGACCGCGGCTACACAGATATCCAGGGCGAAAAGCTCTTGTTGTGGGAGTACTCGAATTTTTCGGTGGACGTCGACGGTGCGGTGAAGGATGGCGTGCTTTCCCAAGGCGAAGTCGACGCTTTGGAGCGGACCTATCAGCAAATGCTCGCGGATTAGTAAACAGCTTTACGATGTCGTGCGCGGCTGGGTTGTCGGCTATTGCGGCCCGCAAAGCGAGTTGTCGACGGTGACGTAGATGAAATCACCGGCGTAGGGTTCGACGGAGGTGTGGTCGGCATGAACCAGCTCCACCTGGAGGCGCCAAAGCCCGTCTTCCACCTCGGAAATTTCAAAGGACTCGTCAGCGTCCATCGCCACCTCCTGACCGTTCAGCGACAAATCGATGTGTCCCTCGCCATCGTTCGGCGAGGAACCCTCGGAAACCGGCACCAAGGTAAAATTCTCGATTTCAAGCTCGACGGCCAAGGGGGTCCCGCAGACGACCGCATCGTCCGCCGGGGACACAATCTGAATGCTCGGATCGGCTTCAGGGCCGGGGTTTGGGCATCCCAGCAACCAAAGGAAAGCGATCATTTGGCGAGGTAGGCCCGAAGGTCGGAGGTGTTGGCCTCCAAGCCGGAGGTCTGGAACCAGCGCACTAAAAAGCCAGGAACGCTCCCACCCGGATCATAGCTCAACGTGTGAATCACACGGATCCCGCCGTTCTCTGCCTTAGCCTGCCAGTAACCATCGCTCCGGGCAGTTTCGACATTGCCCTTGGTGACCGTGAGCGCTTCTCCGGTAGCTTTGGTCCAACTGTAGCGGTCGTAGCCGTCCACCACCTTATGGCTCATCCAAAGCAGGATTTCACGGTCGTTGATCCCTTTAGATCGATGTTTCTGGAACACCAGCGAACGGTCGCCATCCACCCGCTTGACCGTTGAGTCCACCACGGTCTCCCAATAGAGGTCGTGGTTGTCGAGGTTAGCCATGGCTTTATTGAACTTTTCGATGGTGATCTCGGGCCACACGCATTCGGCGCGCATGGGCACGACGCCGTCCTTTTCCGCGGGGCCCAGCGAGAGCTCGCAACCGTTCGCACTGGGCTTGGTAACTCGGTATCCGGCAGGAGCGGCCGACGCCAAAGACGCGACAAACAGGATGAGGTTCAGCATGCGGCGACCATTGCACGATTCCGAGGCCTTCGCAACTGAAATGCGCGCGAACCGACGGAATCAGCGTTCGCCGTCCCACTCAGGGTACTCATCGTATTTTCGAGCGCTGCCTTTGACGCGGTCGACCGGGTATTTACGGGCGGCCTTGGCTAATTTTGCGGTGACGGCCTCGCCCAGATCGATGCCGGATCGATCGCACAGATTGAGCAGTAGAATCAGCACATCCGCAGCTTCTTCCGCAACTTTTGGTGTACGGTCGGGGCTTGGTTGCGGTCCTTCGTCCGTCGTCCAGAGGAACAGCTCCAGCAATTCGCTGGCTTCCACCGAAATGGCCATGGCCAGGTTGCGCGGAGAATGGAATCGGCCCCAGTCGCGGTCGTCGGAGAATTGTCGTACTTGAGTGGTCAATTCGGCGAGGGTGGCGGTGTTCACTGGGAATCCTCCGGAGGTGCGGTGATCGTCATCAGGCGAAAGGGCGAGTAACGCTTGAACCAAGACTTTTCGTACGTGCGTACGGCGGGTACATTGGCTTCGTTGACGTGAAGCGTCACAAACTGGTGTGTTTTCAGCAATTCCTGGTTCAACAAGCGCATGGCGTGGGTGGCGATACCGGTGCCGCGAAACTTCGGAGGAACATAGGTTCCACCGACTTGAACGCCACCGGCATGTGAGGCGCCAACGTTGATCTGAAATGCGATTTCACCATCGCACTCCAAGACCCAGACCCGGCCGTTCAAAATGCGCTCACGAATGGTTTTGTGGTGTGCTTCCGGTTCCTCGTCGGCGGGGTTGCGGCCGAGATCCTCGCGCTCCATTTCCCCAGCGTAAGCGGCGATGACCCGCGAATCGTCGAGCCGTGCAAGCCGAAAACGTTTGTCGGACGGTGTGCTTGGAGCGTTGTCGCAAACATAGAGCCGCTGATCGTAGGAGCGGTGGGGCGATAAACCGCGGCCCCATGTCGACCACAAGGCATCCACCGCGAGTCGAGGTCCGACCAACATCATCGAATCGTGTAACGGAGGGAGAAAGGCGCCAACGGCTGCGGCTGCACTCGGATTGGGGGCCCAAGGTACCGCGAGTCGTTCACCAGGATAAAACACCACTCCCGTCAGGACGTCGTGGTTGAAAGCCCCATACCAGAACGGACGCTCCAAGGTACGTGGATCGAGCTGTCCGAGCAGGAACAGGTTTTGAATGGGATCCGCGCCCAACAGTCGCCGTACTGCCGGTTCGTGTTCACGCGACAATCGGGCTGCGTACACGACCCCTCCCGGACGGCATGCTAACCGGTCCCTTGCGTGGTACATCCTGGACGGGGAGGAACCCTGATGGAAATTCGCAGTGAGTCCCGGATTAAACACCCACAGGACCGTGTTTTTGCCGTATATCGCGATCGCCTGCCGGAGGTTGCGAAGTATATTCCGGATATCAAGGAAGTGATCGTCAAAAAGCGGGAAGAAGCAGGGGATGTTATCAAACTGCATAACGAATGGGCGAGCGATCGCGACATTCCATCGGTTCTGAAGGCGTTTTTGAAGCCTGAGTATTTGCGCTGGGACGACTTTGCGACCTGGAATGAGACCGGGAAGTACTGCGACTGGACGATTAAAACACGGGTGTTCACCGACTCTTTTGTCTGCTCGGGGCGAAACAGCTTCATCGCCGATGGGCAGGAAACCCGGGTTGTGTTGACGGGGAACATCTCCATTAATCTGAAGGAACTTCCTGGAGTTCCGAGCTTTCTCGCCAAGCGCGTCGGACCTCAGTTGGAACAGTTCATCGTGTCGACGATCACGCCGAACCTTGAGCAGGTGAACAAGTCATTGCAACGGTTCATGGACGAGAAATCCTGATGGCCATTGCGCTCCCCAAAGCCGAATCGGTGACCGAAAAGGGCGAGCCGGACGGCTGGTCGATTCCGGCTGCTTTTTTCCAACAACACGATCCTACCGGACCGACGCGGCTGGTGGTGTCGGTTCCGACGGCGTTTTTAGGCGAAGTGTTTGCCGCCATGGTGCGCGCACTGAATGCGCCGGTCAGCGTCTTGTATCGGCAGAAGGTCGATCGGACGCGACCTCGCCCCAACGGTTCGCCGCCCCGAGACTATTTGGCGTTGGAATTGGAGCCTGAGGTGGTGATCGCAGCGGCACAAGAGTGTTCGGACCTCCTGTTTCATGATGCGCGGTTTGAGCTGTGGGTTCGCGGCCGACAAAATGAGCAATTGGTATTGGATGCCGACGGCATGATCTACCTCTATCCCGATGATCCATCGTTTCGGGATGTTTGTCGCGGGTTTGGTTTGGTGGAAGGGCGAGTTCCCACCCTGATCGATCGCGACTACGTAAAGCAATGGTACCATGAGGAGAATGATGTGCAGGAACAGGCGTTTATTGCAGGGTTAGGCCTGGAACCCATGGCGGCGGAGCGATGATTCGGCGCGAAGTCATGGAGCAATTGGCGGAAGATGGCCTGCAATTCATCGGAGCGGTGGAGTGCGGGAATTCGTTGGTGGTGGGCGATCCCGCGCGCATTGGCACGGCTTCCTTCCGCACCACGATTGAGCCAGGAGAATGGCGTTTGTTCCTGCGGATGGACGAAAAGGACCTGCCGGCGGAGTTGGTGGCGTGCCATGTGTCCATTCTACCTGAATTTTATGACCGGTACGATACAGCGGGCGTCGTATGCGAGTTTTTAGTGGACTCCGGGCGATTGGCGCTGTTGGATGGCCCGCTGGCGGACGATGTCGGGGTGCTGAGAGAGATGTTCGAACCGGACGATCTCCCTTGGGTGTTGGACCGGGCGGTGGTGGCAGAAGCGCGATCTCCGGCAAGGGTGTACGTCGACGGCGGCGCTCCTTTACGGATGCTGAGCGTCGCCTTTGGACCGGCCCCAGTTATTGCCCAATCGGCGCCTTTGACCGACTGAACCCCGATTTCGGTCGCGGGTGACCTGAAAATGGGTTAGAGGCGCTGGCATGTCTTCCGATTTGCCGCAGGAACTGTACGTTCGCGATGTTCGCATCGCACCCAACTTGATCCTCGCTCCGATGGAGGGGGTGACGGATTTGACCTTCCGTAGGTTGATCCGTCAGATTGGTGGAACAGGTCTCACGGTGACCGAGTTCATTCCGGCCGAAGGACTTCGGCGCGACATCCCAAAAATCCGAGAGATGGTCCAGTTTGACGCGGACGAACGACCGATTTCGGTGCAGGTGTACGGCCGATCTTCGGAAGCGCTCGCGGAAGGTGCGAAAATCGCACAGGATTTAGGGGCGACCATCGTCGATTTCAACATGGGCTGCCCCAGCAAAAAGGTGTGCGCGCATTCCGGTGGGTCGGCGCTGATGAAAGAGCCCGAGCTCGCCCGGCAATTGGTGCGTGCGATCCGTGGTGCCGTTTCGGTTCCCTTTACGGTGAAAATGCGCACCGGTTGGGACGTGCAGCACAAGAATGCCGTGGAAATTGCGTACATGTGCCAGGAAGAGGGCGCGGAAATGGTCACCGTGCACTGGCGCACCCGGGCGGATCTGTACGGCGGCGTGCGCGAGTTGGACACGATCCGGCAGGTCAAAGACCGCCTCAAAATTCCCGTGATCGCCAATGGTGACATCGTTGACTATGAGTCCGCGATGGACACCCTTCGAAAAACCGGCGCAGATGGCGTGATGATCGGACGGGGAGCGATCAAAAACCCCTGGGTGTTCAAGCAGATTGCGGCGCAGATGCGCGGAGAACCGCCTTGTGTGGTGGACACGGACGAGCGAGAAATGGTAATGCTCGGCTATTTTCAGCAGATTCGGGATCGGTTCCAGCACGATCGCGGTGCCCTAGGAAGGTTCAAGAAGATCGCGAAGTACTTCACGCACGGCGTTCCCTATGGGTCGGAGTTGCGAGAAGGCGTGCTGCATGCGCAGGAAGTCACCGAAGCGATCGAAGTGGTGCATCGGTTCTTTGACCGTCTCCGCCGATATGAGGCGGGCGGCGCCAATCCGTTCTTGGGGCCGCGGGAGGAAGGATTGGTGATCCCTGAGGAAAGTTGCGGGATATCAGCTTCCTAAGAACCACACGACCAAGCCCAGTAGGGACATTCCAAACAGCGCGCCGAGCACGGCCGCCACCAACAACGACCGAAGCGGCGCTCGCGAGGGAACCTTGGTGGCTGCGCTCAACGGCGGGGTGTCCACCCGGACGGTGCGGGTAGGGGTTTGGCGCGCCGGCGACCGAACGGGAGTATCAAAGGTTTGCTCTTCTAAATCAGCGGCAGCGAGGATCCAACGGCCGGTGGTTTCCTCGGTCGATTCGACGTGGATGGGCTCCGGAATCTCGGGATCGAGAAAAATCGATTCATCCGGTTCGTCGGCTGCTATCCCTCGGATGTCGGGGTTGGCATCGAGGGGGGTGTCCGGGACTTCCTCAATCCACGGCAACCACTCGTCGCGAACGAGCTGCGCCAACGGAGCGCCGCCCGAGTTTCTCCCGAGGCGCTCGACCACTTGCGCCACTTCGTCCATCGTCGGTCGCGCGCTTTCATCGAAGGCGGTGGCCCGCAACAAAAGGTTGCAGAGTGCTCTGTCGTCTGCAGAACCCAAACCAATGTCCGGCATCCGAGCGACTAAATCGGCGAAAAAGCGGTCGTGGTCAGGGTTGCGCGCCGGAAGCCGGCGCAACCATGCGCCCCCAAGCAGCTCGGTGGCCAAGATTCCGAGGGCGTAGACGTCACCCGGGGCGCCGTCGCGCTTCCCCTCGCGCCGGGCGGGTGAAAAGTACTTGAGCAGGCCGTTTTGGAGGGCGCCGGCGCGTGCGTTGCGCCCAACGATGGAGGTGTAACCGGTCCCGAAATCGGTGAGTACGACCTCGCCAGTTCGCCGAATCATGACGTTGGTAGGCTTTAGATCGCGGTGATGGCCGACCGGCAGTGCTTGGGAGAGTGCGGTTGCAATATCGGTGACCACCTGCAAGGAAGCGCGCACCGGAAGCCAACGATCCCGCTCTCGGAGGACTTCGACCGCATCCACCAAATCCAGTCCGTCGACCCAGGGGCTTAAGAACGCCAATTGTCGGTTCACGCGGAGAATTTTCTCCGCGCAAACCAAAGTACGGGAGGTACGCCGAGCCGCTTGAGCGTGATCGTTCAGGCCACGCAACAGAGTGAGGTCGCGCGGTTGTCGGTGAAGAATGACTTTGATTGCTACAATTCGGCTGTTGTTGGACGTGTTTTCCTCAGCAGCGAACAACGCGCTTGCGGGTCCTGTGGCCACCGCGCGCAGGAACCGAATCTGATCCGCGCTGTCGGAAGGGTGGCGCAAGGGGCCTCCCACGGTCGCCAAATGCGCCGGCGCGACGTGTCTGGAGACCCTATCATGCACGCGGCGATGCGAACCCCCCATTGCAAACGATCGGCCGCTTGTGGCACAAAAGCGGTGATCCGTCCGGTCAGCCGTCGTGAGCGGCCTCGGGAGAGTGGGATGACGAATTACGCGATAGTGCCGCTGTTCATTGGTGTGTTTGGTGCCAGCGTTTGCAGCGGAATCTTGGGTGGCGGTGATGGGCCGGAAACCACCAAGACGGCCGATGACCTTCTGAAAACCGGCGATCTTCCTGCGGCGCATGCCGAATACCAGAAGATCGCCAACGAGAACCCGGACTCCGTGTTTGCGGCGCAAGGGTTGGCGTACTCTCTCCTGCTAAAGGGGGATTACGATGGAGCGGGCAAGGCTTTGGCGGACGCCGAGGCAAAAGCGACCGCCGCTGGGGCGCCTCCGGAAGAGATCGGCGAGATCAAGGTTCGTAGAGCCATTGTCGCGCTGCGGGCTGGGAAACTCAACGAGGTTAAGACCTACGGGAAGGCCTCGGAAATGCCCGTTGGCATGTTGTTGGCGGCTGAGGCGCATTTGGCGGATGCCGAGAGCGATCTGGCGCTTCAACTGTTGAAGAGCGCCGCCAACGATCCAGGGGAGGTCGGCGAAACGGCGAAAAATTACTTGGCAATGCTTGAAAGCGATGACCCCATGTCGCAGGCGCTCGCGGAGGCGACGGCGCTCTGGGCAGCAGGCCAAGGGAAAGTAGCTGTTGAATCGGCCGAAGAACCCGTGAAGAATCTTCCGGAGGACCGTGCCGACAAGTCGGAGCTGTTGCTTCTGTGGGCGGGTCGAGCCGTGACCCACGGTCGGCCGGATTTGGCGCAGGGAATGCTGGATGCCATCGTTGTTCCCCCTCCGGATCAGGGGTGGCGCGTCGAAGCGACCAAGGCTTTGATTGCGATCGCCGATGGTCGAGACGAGGAGGGGATCGCCGCATTTCAGGCTTTGGCGGATGCCGGCGCCCCCGGCGATGGCCTCCAGGATGCGTTGGCCACCGCAGCGGGTTTGACAAAAAATACTGAAACCGCTGGGAAACTTGCGGGTCAGTTGAAATCGGTGGCGGCCGCCAGGGGTTTGTTGGAAGCGGGTTCGTCGGACGGGGCACGGGAAGCCGTTCCGCCTGGGGATTTCGCAAAATACTTGGAGAACCAATGAAACTTCGCAATTTGATCGCCGGTGTGTGGTTGGCGGTTGGATCGTTGGCGGTACCTGCGAGCGCTCTCGCCAAACCACCTCCTGAAGGCGTAAAAGTGACGGTGATCGTGGTGGATGAGGCCGGTGCGCCGATCCCCACGGCCGTGGTTCGGCATCCGCTGGAAGCGGATCGACACCGCGTAAACACGGTGGATGGGGCGTTTTCGGAAAGCGTGCTGTATCTGCCCGATGGAACGGAGCTGAAGTTTCTGCCCGGAATGGAGTTGGAACTTGAGATTTCTGCTCCCGGCTACGTAAACCGACCCGTGAAATACGTGATCCGAAAGCGAAAGAACGTGATCACTGTTCCTCTGGCGAAAATGGAGCTCTCTCTCGATGAAGAGGAGCTCGAAGATCCGATGATTCAGTTTGCTCGGGAGAAGCCGATCGACGGCCAATCCGGCGACCCCTCACCGTAACGTCCGTTTTTCTTGGAGCGACCATGATGCGTGTTTCAATGGCTTTGGCGTTTCTGACGGCTGGCCTGTTTGGTGGGTCCGCATGGGCGGGCGGCGGCTGGACCGATTATGCGGCGGCGTTCCCGGTCTTTGCCTGTCAGGACGGCTGGATGGCCTGTTTGGTAGACGGCAACGGCGTGTCTCCAGAGATGCAGCGGGACGGCGACGGCCGGCCTCGTCCGTCAGATTTGCGGGTGGGCTGGGACCTAAAGCCGACGCCGAACTTTTCGCCGTTTGTTACCTTGTCGGCGTACACCGGGCAGCTTGTGGCTGTCGCGGAAGAGCCGCCCCCGGAGGTTCCGCCGGAAGTGCCGCCGGAAGCCCCACCGGAAGCGGACACCGGCGATGCGGTTGCGGTGGTTGATCCGGACGACAAAAAGGATCCTCCAGAAGTAAAGCACGACCCACCAGTGGTCGCGAAGAATGATCCTCCGCCGAAGGGCCAGGATCCGGTTACTCCGCCTCCAAAGGCCGATCCCCCGCCGACCACCAATGGTGGTGGAAGCAAGGTTCGTCCGAAGAATGGGGAAACCACGGTGGGCGGCGGTACGACTGCACCCGTCGCGAAGAACGATCCGCCAGCGAAGGCGGATCCCCCGAAGAGCGACCCCGGAGCTGGGATCACACTGAAAGCGGATCCGAAGCCGGCGCCGGTCGATGACTCCTGCGACAACATCACCGCGATGGAAAAGCAGTCGATGCTCGGCAAGCTCTCCGACGGCCAGCAAGCCTGTTTGGAGGGATCGTACAAGGGTGCTGCAAAGCAGACCGAGAAGGACAAGTATTCTCGCATTCTGATGGCCAATGCCTATGGCAAGGGCGATCTGAAGGGTTGGGAGAAGCTGGTTCGCCGGCATCTGGAGGAGATCGACCAGTCGGACGCCGACCTCTGCTACAAGTACGCACTGCACTTGGCGAAGGGTGGATCGGGTAAGGCCCCCGGCGTTATTCGTTGGGCGAACGTCGCACTTGAAAACCGCACCGTCTGGACGGGCAGCACCTACCAAGACCGCGTTTCAAGCCTATACAAGATCCGCGCCGTGGCCGCCCAGTCGATGTGGAAGGCTGCAGAAGACGATCATGCGAAGAACCCGACGGATGAAACCAAGAAAAAGGTCGACGATACCCGTAGCCAGACAAAGGTGTTCGCTCGCGAATGGTATGAGTACTGCAAGGTGGCGGGCAAAGACACCACCACGGCGCTGCAGTTGTGCACGTCGGCTGCTGGTACGAAGGACTATTGCGAGGGCGGGTGATGCAAGGTTCGGGCGGTCGAGCGCGAGTTCAACGATGGACGTTGGTTGCGCTGTTTCTCGGGGGAGCGCCGGTACTGGGGTGCAGCGGCTCGGATGAAGCCGTTGATACCGCGGAAAACGGCGAGCTGCCTGCTGAATTGATGGCGCAGGCGTGGCCGCTGAGCTACGCCACGCCGGCGGCGCAGAACGCGCTGATCGACCAATCGAAGGGTTGGGTCACGCTTCTCACCGATCGTAACTACCGCACCGCCGTGGAACAATTTGGCACCGAGGGCGGTCTGGCCACCGCGCGAGGGCACGCCGAGGCGGCGGGCCTCTATCGTCAAGCGGCGTTAATTGCTGCTTATTCTTTTATCCAGACGTACGGTTTGACTCCGCAAGATACCGATCCCTTGGGCGCTGCCCATCTGCTGTCGGTGTCCTACGCGGTCACGGGGGATTTGGAAAAGGCGAAGGCCCAAAGCACGCTTCTGGACGGGGCAACCGATCCCACCACCGCGTGGCATGCGCCTTGGAAGCAATGGCTGGCCTCCGGAGCTGCGTGGCCACCTGATTTGAAAGCTCTGCCCATTACACTTCCGCCGCCGGCCCCCGGGGAGTGGCCGGAAGTGGAAGGATTCCCTCATTACTCCTTACCAGAGCGCGCTGGCGCCACCACCACGGTGGACATGGCCGATCCCGGGGCGCTGATTGCGTTGGCGTTGTGGCATGACCAAGCGGCGAAGTTGGCGGCCGGTGATAAATCGTCCTTGGTAGACACCTATGTAGCGCGCTACCGAATGCCGGTGGAGCCTCACGTTCAGGGCGTCGCTCTGCCCAATGAAATGTTGTTTGGGTCAGACTATGCGACACCCGAAGATGCCTCATTTGTGGCGGCTTTGGTCGGCGATCAGGGCGCTTCGGCCGTCGATGCTTTCGCGGACAAGAGCCTGATCGCGGCGCTGGCTTTGCAGTCCCGGGTCGATGGAAAGTTGAATCCTGAGAAGGCTCTGGATTTGGCCGCCAACGTCCGCACTCAGCTGATCAAGGACATGCAAACCAAGAACAATGGGCAAGAAGACGGCGGGCACCGCACGTTTGCGGACATTGTCCAAGTCGGCATTTTGCGAAACTTGGCGTTGGTCGCGGAAGTTGAGGGCAACAAAGAAGCCAGCGGCATGTTGCGCATCAATGCGATGGAAAAGAGTGACGGCCCGACGGGTTGTCCGAATGGGCTGCTGTCGTTGGCAGCGTGGGACGCAAACAATCGGTATCCGAGTCGCGGTGCTGATATTCTTCATCAACTGATCCGACGGTATCCGTCGCTGGAGACGGCCCGGTTCGGCCTCGATGTGCTCGCGCTACGCGTGAGCCGCGAGGGAGCCAAGCTGCCCCCGGGCATGTAGGAGAGCTGCCGTATGCGCCGATTTTCACACTTATTGGCTCCCCTTGGACTCCTTGGAACCTTGGTTCTGACGGGTGCAACGGTCTCGTACAGCGAGGAGTCGCTCCCATCCTCGATGAATCCACTGTTCGCACGAACGATGGTGGATAATCGAACCATGGAATTGGTGTTTGACCGCCTGTACTACCGTTCCGCACTCGACAATACGCTGAAGAGCCGAATTGTCGAGCGACACGAGAAGGTCGGGGATGGCACCAAAATCAAGTTGTTCTTGAAGCAAGGGATCAAGTGGCACGATGGCGAGGCGCTGACCTCCGACGACATCTGCTTTACGATCCAAGCGATGCTCGATCCGAAGACCCCTTCGGCGATCGCCAAGACCTACCGCGAGCGAATCACCTCTTGCGAGTCGCTACCGAAAGAATCGGCGGCGGTGGTCACCTTTAACAAGGTCTACCACGAGCCTCGCGAACACTTGGGTTTCTCGATCCTGCCGAAGCACAGCTTCCCCGGCGGAACGACCATTTCGCCGGATCTAGAATTTTCTTCGCGGCCGATCGGTTCGGGCCCGATGAAAGGGAGCAAAGGACGCCGAGAAGTGCGTTTTGATGTGTTCCCGAACCTGCATCACGCCGCAAAGATCGATGTGTTGTCGATGATTGAAGGCGGAGATCCGCTGCTTCAGGTACGCAGCATCATCAATGGCGACACCCAAGGGGTCATTTCGGTCGCGCCGCCGCAACGTCCGGACGTTGCCGCACAAGATGATGTCGCATTGAAGAGTTACGACCTTCGTTCTTGGTGGTTCATCGCCTTGAACACCAATAAGGGCCCGCTGAAGGACAAGAAGGTTCGTCAGGCGTTGAACCTGTCGCTCGATCGTTCCGAATTGCGTGAATTGACCATCGGTGTCGATCCGGCGGACGAAAATCCTCCGTGCGAATTTGTTTCTGGACCCTTTGTTCAGGTTTCTCCGTACTATAACCGTCAGGTTAAAGTGATCGAAAAGAGCGATCGGGCTAAAGCGAAGGAACTACTCAAGTCAGCGGGAGCTACCGAAGCGGCTGGCCGTTGGTTGTGGTCGGGCGCCCCTCTGAACCTCAAGATCGGCATGAATGCGCCGCTGGATGGCGAGGCCACCGACCTGCTCAACCAAGTTGGAAACCAGTTCCAGGCAGGCGGATTCGATCGTACGGTTTATCGGATCACCGCGGACGACTGGGGACGCAAAGCGGTGACGGGCGACATGGCCGATTTCGACATGTTGATCGGCAAGTGGTCTTTCGGCAACGTGGAAGACGTGAATCCGCTGTTCCACACCCGCGCCAACGGTAAGGGGCTTTGGAACATCTTCAATTACAGCAACCCGCAGGTGGACGCGATCCTCGGCAAGTTTGATGCCGCCAAGACGGACACCGAGGCGAAAGACGCCTACCACGAATTGCATGCTTACTTGGCAGACGATCTCCCATACCTTTTCCTGTGGAAGCTCGACACCAAGAGTGCGTGGCGCAACGAGATTCGAAACGGGACGATCACTCCGTACTTCTACTTTACCGAGTTTGACGGCTGGAAGTACGAGGGGAAATAATGCGGCGAATTCTTGCGCTTGCGGCCTTGTTGTTGGCGGGGACTGGGGCAACGGTTTCTTACTTCGAGGAATCGCTGCCCACGACCATGAATCCGTTGTTTGCCCGAGGAATGGTCGACTACCGGACGCATGAACTGGTGTTTGACCGTGTGTACTATCGATCTGCGATCGACCATACGCTAAAAAGCCGGATCGTTGAACGGTTTGAGAAGGTGGGCGATGGCTCCAAGATCAAGCTGTACCTGAAGGAAGGCATAAAATGGCACGACGGCCAGAAATTGGGGCCGGACGACCTCTGCTTTACCGTTCAAGCGATGCTGGATCCGAAGACTCCCTCGGTGATTGCGGAGACCTACCGGGGCCGTTTGACCGGTTGTGAGGCGGTTTCCAAGGAAAACGCGGCCATCGTCTCCTTCAACAAGGTATACTACGAACCTCGTGAATACCTAGGTTTTTCTATTCTTCCAAAGCACGCGTTCCCCGGCGGAACGGCGGTGCCGCCGGACACCGAGTTTGCCACCCGTCCGGTTGGATCCGGCCCGATGAAAGGAAGCAAGGGGCGGAGGGAAGTACGTTTTGACGTGTTTCCGAATGCGCATCAGACCGCGCTGATCGACGTGCTCTCAATGACGGTCGGCAGCGACCCCTTGGTGCAGGTGAGTTCAATCATCAATGGTGATGTTCAAGGTTTGATCTCGGTTCCTCCTCCGATGCGGCCAGATGTGGCCGCGCAGGACGATGTGGCGCTGAAAAGCTACGATCTGCGATCGTGGTGGTTTGTTGCCGTGAATACGAGTCGCGGCCCATTGAAAGACAAACGCGTTCGCCAAGCTCTCAACCTCAGCGTGGACCGAAATGAGCTTCGCGAGCTGACGATGGGGGTGAACCCCAACGACGAGAATCCCTCGTGCGAGTTTGTGTCGGGGCCGTTTGTGCCGGTTTCTCCGTACTACAACCGCCAAGTGAAGGTCACTGAAAAAGCGGATCGGGCCAAGGCGACCGAATTGCTAAAAGCGGCGGGTGCGACCTCGTCTGCGGGACGGTGGCTGTGGCAAGGAGCGCCGATCAATCTGAAGATTGGGATGAATGCACCGTTGGATGCGGAGGCGACCGACCTGCTGAACCAGATCGGCAACCAGTTTCAGGCCGGGGGATTCGACCGCACCGTGTACAAGGTGTCGGCGGATGATTGGGGAAGGAAGGCGGTGACCGGAGCGCTCACAGACTACGATCTGTTGATTGGGAAATGGTCGTTTGGAACTGTGGAAGACGTAAACCCCTTGTTCCATACTCGTGCGGCCGGAAAAGGTGCATCGAACATCTTCAATTACAGCAGCCCGCAGGTGGATGCGATCCTTGGCAAGTTTGACGCTGCAAAGACGGATACCGAAGCGAAGGACGCCTACCACGAATTGCACGCTTACTTGGCGGAAGATCTGCCGTACCTGTTTTTGTGGAAATTGGACACCAAGAGCGCTTGGCGAAACGAGATCCGCAACGGGATGATTACGCCGTATTTCTACTTTACCGAGTTTTCCGGTTGGAAATACCAGAGCCGATAAACATGTCCGCGGCCGCGCCGCGGACATGGGCGCAGAATGGTCGATGACGAACTCGTAATGCACGGGGAAGCTGGGGTATCGAGTGCGTCCCTCACGGCACACTGCTTCTGCTATTGTCCGGGCGTGCAACCGGAGCCTTCGTGACTTGGTGGATTCGACCGCTGGTACGGCTGATCGCCGCTGTGGCGCTCCCGTTGATTGTCCCGGCCGTCATTACTGGCATTTTATGGGCCCTTCCAGGTGATCCCGTGGAGATTCTGTGTCCTCCCGGAATTTGCACCGGCCAGGAGGAATTGGCACAGCGCTGGCACATGGATGCCGGACCGATCGGTTTTTATACGCATTGGCTGGCCAATGCATTCACGGGTGATTTTGGGCGCTCCATACGTGTGATGCAAGGGCAAACCGTGGACACCTTGCTCATGGAGTCGATCATGCCGACCCTTTGGCTTGTGTTGGCCGCGTTGCTGCCGGTGGTCGTGTTGAGCGCTGTGTCCGCTGCAAATCGGATATCGGCGCGCTTTGATCCGGCGTGGCAGTTGATCGGGCTGGTGCCGTCCGTGTTGTTTGCGTTGTTGGCGTGCGCGCTGCTGGAGATCAACCAATCTTGGTTCAAATCGGTTTTTGATCCAGTTCACGAGGCCGGTTGGAGCGGTTTGTCCGTCGTTTTGGCGTGGGTGCCGCAGGCTCTCCAGTTTCTGGTGCCGGTGCCGGCGACGGATGGCTCGATGTCGGCGTTGCGAATTGCTTTTGGTGCGGTGGTGCTCGGTCTCGCGGACGGGGCGCTTTCGGGCGCGGTGACGGGGACGCGGTCGGTTTTCGAGGAAGAAACCAAACAACGGTATGTTCAGATTGCGGTTCTGCGCGGTGAAGGGATCCTTGGGAACATGCTGCCGAACGTCATGCCAGCGTTGATTGGTCAGTTTCGCGGTCGAATGTTGCACCTGCTTTCGGGAGCGGTGGTCGTGGAGGTGGTGCTTGGCATTCCCGGCCTCGGGCAACTCCTATGGGATGGGACCTTGCTCCAAGACTTCTTTGTGGTGTTGGCGGCGGCGTGGGCGTTTTCCCTGCTGTCAGGGGTGTTGCTCCTGATTCAAGCAGCCACGGAAGTGTTGGTGGAGATGCACATTCGGCGTTCGCCGGTAGTTCCGGTGGCTGCATGAGCCAGACCGCATTGCAAAAAAACGCTGCGGCCCGCAGGTTTTGGTCGATCGTTGCGGCAACGGTGTTGGCGGTGCTGGCGTATTCGACGGTCGCTGCACCGGAATTTCTCTCGGCACCCGACCTCAAACAAAAATACCTCGGGCCCTCCGAAGTTGCCCCCTTTGGTACGGACAATCTTGGCGTGCCGCTCGTTGAATACGCGTTGCAAGGGGCTTCGGTGGTCAGCGGCCCAGCGTTGGTGGCGGGCCTGATGGTGATGTTCTTGGCGATGCTGGCGGGTTTATCGCGATGCGCGGGCCTGGGATGGACGGATACGGCGTTGCAGGCGTTCACGGAGATGGTGGGTGCGCTGCCCCGTCTGGTCGTCATCCTCGTGGTAGCGTTGGTGATCCCTCGTGAATTTCGATCATTGTATCCAATTGGGGTGACCTGGGCGATTTTGGCGGCGCCGGGCGCGATGGATGAGGCTGCAGCGACGGCCGAACGTCTTGGCGGCGCACGGTTTGTAGAAGCGCTGCGCGCACATGGGTTTTCCGCATGGCGGATCTACGTGGTTCACATCGTCAGCATGAACCTTCGCTCGGTGATCGTGCGCCAGGGCGCCGAGGTGGCCATGCAGGTCGTGTTCCTGGAGATCGCACTTTCCTACCTGGCAGAAAGCAGGCACGAACCTTCGTTTACACACGCGGATTCCATGAAATCGTGGGCGGCGTTGCTCTACCATGGGTATACGGCCCTCGTCGCTGGGATCCCCATGTATCATGCCTTAGCCCTTGGCTTTGGGTTGGTTGCCATGGTTGCCCTCATGGCGCAGGCCGTGCGGTTTTCGGCGAGGCCGCGATGAGTGCCGTTCTACTGAAATTGACGGATCTCTGCATTCGAACCCCCGATCGCACACTCGTGGACGGAGTGTCGTTCGAGGTGGTGCAAGGTCGGGTGACGGCCGTGGTTGGGCATTCGGGCTCCGGAAAGAGCCTTTCCGCCCGAGCGGCGATGGGGGTTCTGGATGTGGATCCGGGAATCCAACGCGGAAGTCTGGTTTTCCCTGGAATTTCTGATCGGGACTGGTTTTCGGGTGTTTGTAAGCAAGGGATGTCGGCACAGCGACGCTTGCTCAAAGAGACGGCGGCGCTGCGCGGGGGGTACGTCACCTATTCGCCACAGTCCGCATCCTCCGCATTAAACCCCGGGCGGACGATCGGTCGGCAGTTGGAGCTGGCGATCGGTCGGCGCACGGAAAAGCCGGGTGACATCGGGGTTGCGGTGCGGGAGGTTTTGGCGGACGTGGGGCTGCCGCCTCGTGCTGCTTATGCTCTTCCTCGCGAGCTTTCCGGTGGCATGGCGCAACGTGCGGCGTTGGCGGTGGCGATCGCACCTCGGCCCAAGATCCTTATTGCGGATGAGCCCGAAACCGGCCTTGATCCAGTATTACGCCGGGTCGTGACGGAGCTGATGCTCGATTGTGCACGTCGGTTGGGCGTTGGGCTGATGTTGATCTCCCACAACATGGACACGGTGGAACGCGTGGCGGACTTTGTTGTCACTGTAGGTCCGCCTCCGAAGGGCACTCCGGTTGGCGCTCCCTCCCGGGGTGTGTTGGCGGAGGCCAAATGAACGAAGCCCCGTTGAGCGCAGAAGTCCGACAGGTGTTTGCGGACAAGGCCCCGATTCTTGAGGTGGGTTCGGTCAGCAAGACGTTTTCCCTGCAGGGAACATGGCCTTGGAGCGCCCGCCGTACGGTGCATGCGGTTCAAGACGTGTCGTTCACGCTGGTCCCTGGGGAGGTCATCGCCCTGATCGGTCAGTCAGGCTCCGGAAAAACCACCGTTTCACGCATGGTGTTGGGCCTTGAACAGGTGTCCCAGGGCAAAATCATGTTGGAGGGTCGCCCTTGGCACACCTTGGCCGAGAGCGAACGCCGAAATCTTCGAGTGTTCTACCAATATGTTCCGCAGGATGCCCTGTCAGCGTTGGACCCTCAGCAGACCGCCCTCGAGCACGTGGTGGAATCGCTGACGGTACTGGGCGGGCGTGATCGCGCGAAAGCTGAGCGCGAAGGCGTTGAAATGTTGGAGAAGCTTGGGTTGGCACACAGGCTGCACGCCCTGCCTCGTGAGATGTCAGGGGGCGAACAACGAAGAGTAACGTTGGCTCGGGTGTTTGCGCTCCAGCCGCGTTTGGTGGTGGCAGATGAGCCGACCAGCGGGCTCGACCCCGACCGACAGGAGTCGGTGCTTGAGGACATGATTCGAAATCTTCACCCCGAAGCGGGATGCATTCTGGTTACCCACGATATGGCGCAAGCGCGCCGCTGGTGTCATCGTGGGTTGGTGATGCTGGAAGGACAGGTAATTGAGGAGATCCGATTTCCGGACGGACAGCCCCAACATCCGTACAGTCGGATGTTGTTCGACCCATGGGGAGAACATGATCTCACGCGATCGAGCGATTTCTAGTATTCTAGGTGACGTCGAACTTGGAGTGGTGATGCGCTGGTTCCGATTCCTACCGTTTTTGGCTCTCGGGGCAGCGGTGTTGGTCGCGTTCGAGGAGCCTGCCTATTGCGATGATTCGGGTAAGGAAGCGGAAAAACTCCGCTTGCAGGAGGAAATGACCAAGTTGGCCTCTAAGAATGCTTGGGCCGGCGTGGAATCCAAATATCAGGCATTGGTCGACCTGAAACTCCCCTTGACGTTCGATGATCACTTCTACGGCGCACAGTCGGCGCGGTTCTTGGGCAAAACCTACGAGACCTACAACCGTCTCGACGCTGCGCGTCAGATCGACCCGCGGCCGGAGATCTTGACCGAGTTGGAAGGTATCGACGCCCACTATGGGCGCGTTGAAATCAAGGGCAATCCGCGGCGCCGGCCCGAATTGGTTGCGGCGATGATGCCGTTTGCACCGGATGAACGGAAGAGTATTGAATATGCCATGGAAGTGGTCGTCAATACCGGTTCGTTCAAAGGGATGCTTCCCTTTGGTGAGTATACCGTGGGCGACAAGACGTTTACGGTCGCGGAAGGCAAGGAATTCCAGATCGTCCAGGTCAGCAAGAACGCTGGCACGGTGTCCGAAGGGACGATTGTGTATGCGGGACCGATCGTTTCAGCCGGGTATCAGTTTTCCGCAACGCCCGCGCCAGGATCCGCACCCGGCGGAGATGTGACGGTGGAGCATCCGGACACGATGGCGGGGTCTGGCATTGCCATTGATGCAGGCGCGGAAATTGGATTTAGCAAGACGTTCGGTGTGGCGGCGACGGTCGGTTACACTGGTCTGTACGGCGGCGACATCCTGCATGGTGTCAGCGGTTGGGCTGCAATGACGGTTCGCCCTGGCGAACTTCGTATTGCGGCTGGTCCAACGTACGGCATGATTTGGGGGCGCGGAGTAGGGATGGCGGAGTGGTGGGACATCGGCCATGATCAAGCCGCTACGCCCAATTCGTCGCTCGATTTCGTTGGCCTGGGGCTCGTGGGCGGGGCCCGGATGTCGGTGGGCTACGGGGTGATCGATTTTTCGGAGAAGATTCAAGGTTCCGTCGAGCTCGGCGGATCTTGGCAGTTTGATGGTGTGCGCTCCTATTTCGGGGGCGGGCTCCGGGTTGGAATCGTGCCGAAAATTCAGCGCTACAAGGGATGAAACCCTTCGCGCCGGTTGTTGACGTTTGGTAAGGACCGCCCCTCATTGGTGAGGCATGGAGAACCTGATGAATTCGCAAAAATCCTCTTTGGTGAAACGATCCCTGCAGCTCATCATGGGCATTGCCATGGCACTACCGCTGGTGGCAAGCGCGGGGGAGGTTCGGTTTTCGCCAGAAGACGGCCATGCCTACAATCCAGTCTGGTCTGCAGACGGGAAATATGTGGCGTTCGAGGTTAATCGTTACGATGGCGGCAGCATTGACCTGTTCATCTCTCAGGTGAGCG
>SXGS01098146.1_pt1 | contig 24183 bp, 18 predicted proteins | sample 3174681 | NCBI WGS metagenome assembly SXGS01 (sample SAMN11356861, study PRJNA531348) | freshwater metagenome | isolation source: freshwater sample F1-80 | place: China: Fuxian Lake, Yuxi | collected 2017-12-25
CGAATACATCAGATCATGCATCGAATCCTTCAGGAAAAAGCTTCCCTCACCTCGACTCATCCCACTACAGGGTTGAGAAAATCGGGACCCTGGCTACTATTCCTATACCCGTTTAGCACTAAAACCCGTGAACGCATACGGGTTAAGATACATAAGGGGTGACTGCCATTGATAAAAGTTGAAAAGGTCATGAAAAATCACCGCGCATTTAAACAAGCTAAATCAACCTTTATTCTTTTTTCCGGGGATGGCTTAACCACAAATGGAAGCAACAAATCCTTCGTTGTCTCCCAATTTTTTTTGTTTAACGGGCTTCTTTTGGGGGCTAATGCAAGTCGGATTGCCTTGGCAAGGGCCTAAAGGGCAAAATGGGGGGAGCCACGGAGAATTGCCATGTTGGTTGGGTTTTTGCTTGCTCTTCTCACTAACGCCCTTCCATCCCGCCAAGAGGTCCAAACCGCCCCAGCGGGTACGGACCTTTCCGTTACGGCGAAAAAAGTGATCGCTCGCGGAATCGAGGCACACGGGGGTCGGGAATTACTGACCAAAAGCCGGGCCGACCGGGTCAGGATTCAAGGCAACATGGTGGTAGGAAAGGTCGAAGTTCCCTACAAGGCGGAAACCCTTGTCCAGCTCCCGGGGCAATTCAAAAACACCATCCAATTCAACCAGGGAAAAAAAGAGGTCACCCTGACCCAGATCATCGATGGTCCCCGCGTGGCAATTTGGATTAATGGGGAAAAACAGGTCCTTGCTCCCACCCAAACAACAGACCTTCGCCAAACCCTTGACCTCAATCGGGCCATGCGTCTTGTAGGGCTTTTGGAGGATTCGGCGTATGATCTTAAGTATCTGGGGCAAACGGATGAGGCGGATCAGAAAGTGCATGTCGTTAGGGTACTCAAGAAAAATATGCGCGAATTGCGTATGTTCTTTGATGCCAAAACCGGACTTTTGGTCAAAACCGAACACCCCGTTGAGTTCCAGGGAAAACAGATGCTTCAAGAGGAACATTTCAGTGACTTTCGGGATCTCTCGGGATTTCGGAGGCCGGTCAGGATGACCGTTTACCGCGGGGGCCAAAAGATCCTCGATTCGTCGTTGACCCAGGTCAACTACCTCGAGTCCATTGATTCCTCCCGCTTTGATCCGGAACAAAAACCGTGAACCCGATTGCTTGGCGAGCCACCGTTTCCGCAGGAGAAGGTGGTCAAAAACTCGACATTTGGATTGCCACCAAAGCACGCCTGACCAAAAACGCTGTTCAAGTTGCCTTCAAGGAAAAACGCATTCAACAAGGCAAGCAAACCGTCAAACCGGAAACCCTCACCGTCCCTGGTCAGGTGGTCTTGTTGATGGCCCGCAAGGATGTTTTGGCCCAAGCCAAACGGGAAGAGCAAAAAACCAACCCACCTCCACCCAAGCCAATTCCAATACTTAAAATCGTTTATCAGGATAAAAACCTTGTCATCGTGGAAAAACCGGCCGGGCTGACCACCAACCGAAACGCTGCCGAAGTAAAGGCCTTTGGCCATCGTGCCAAGAAATTTTTGCCCCCGACTGTGGCGGACTTGCTTCCCCCCTACTTGCCCCGTTTGAGGGACGGCCGAACCTGCCAGGTTTTCCCCATTCATAGGACGGATAACGAGACCAGTGGTTTGTTGGTTTTCGCCCTGGACTCCACCACGGCAAAAATCCTTGCCAAGGCTTTCAAGGAACATGCCGTTGATCGTTGCTATATTGCCCTGACCCGAAATATCCCGAAACCCGGCCGTATTGAAACGCGCCTCATTGATGACCGGGGAGATGGCAGGCGAGGGTCAGCCCCGGATGGAGAGCCCGCCATTACTCATGTGGAAATCGTGGAAAGTCATGCTTGGGGGGCTATGATCCGGTGTACCCTTGAAACAGGTCGAACCCATCAAGTCCGCATCCATCTGGGCGAAATGGGGACTCCCCTTTGCGGAGAAACCATCTATGACAGGCCCCTGCATGGCAAACCGTTACCCGATCCATCCCAGGCATCCAGGATCATGCTACACTCCGCAAGATTAGGCTTCCACCATCCCGCAACGGGCAAGAAGGTCCTTTGGGAAAGTAATCCACCCGCCGATTTCCAGGAAGTTCTGGAACGAATGCGAAAAGGCCCGGCTCCCAAGCCCGTGAGAATCCTGACCAAACCCAAAAAGGCCGGTCGTTAGGATTTTGTAATTACCGCCTTGGCATTTTGGGATTAGGTCCAGGAAAACTTTTAGCCCACGGCTTTCCACCAGGAATCATCCAAGGTTTGGGGCGGGTTTTGGAAACAAGCCAGCCATGAAAAAAGGCCCCCGGAAACCCCAGGAGCCTTTTCTTTTGTAACAAAACCAACCAAGGCCTTATTTCTTCTTTTCTTCTGTCTTAACGGGAGCGGGAGTTTTCTCTGCTTCCTTCTTGGTTTCGGGTTTGGTTACTGGGGGAACGACTGGTGGGGCTGGAGGGACAACAGCGCGCTTGACCGGGGTCGTGGCACCGGGGACAACGGGAACAACCGGTAAAGCCGGTGTTAATGGGTTGGCATCAAGGGTATCCACGATAGTGTCCTGGGTTTGGCTAAGGATGACCTTGGTACTTTGGCCGCCAATTTCAATGGTCAGGGAACCATCCACGGTCAGGTTGGTGGAGGATTTTTCCACGCGCCCCTTGGCGGGGTCGAACAGGATACTGCCCCCGGCGGTTTTGCTTTTAAGGTCGGCGGAGGTGATTTTGAAGGGAAGCCCACCCGCGGTGCTTTCCCCGGCTTTATAAACAAGGTTTAGGTCCACTTTGATTTTATCCAGGGCTTTGTCTTTGCCTTCGTAGGTGTAGGTGTAGGTGTTTTCGTATTTGCCGATAGGACCAAGATCAAAAGTGGAAGAGCGTTTCCAGGTCCCGGATTTTGCATCGCCCTTGGTTACCTCGTGACCCGGAATGGCACCAAAAGTGGGTTCCGCCATGTCCTTAAGGGCCTGTTCATTGAGGATTTTGTCCAACAGGGATTGCATTTGAGGGTTGGAAACCACCATCTTGCGAATGAATTCATCCCGGCCGGTGATTTTGGTGACCTTGTTTTCTTTGGTATTCAGGGTGATGACAAATTCAGAACCTTTCAAGGCTTTGAAAAACTCGGAAAGAGGATTGGCGGATTCGCCTGAATCCTTGGTAGAATCGTAGCCGATCTTGTTTCCACCAATGTCAATGGACATGGTTACGCCTTCAATGCGTTGTTTGAGTTCCCAAGTATCACCTTCCTGCTTGATGGGTGTCCAAGAAAAATAAAAGGTCTGTGCTTGGTCCTGCTTGACCTCGTTGTCGCCTACCTTCATGTTTTGTTTTGTGGTGGTGGTCATTTTCTGAAAGAATGATTTGTCCTTCTCAAATTTCCATTTGAGGTTGGATTTTTCCTGACCAATCGCCGGGGCGATACCAACGCAGCCAGCCAGAACCGCCATCAAACCGAGCCGCAACATGAAAAGGACTCCAAAAAGCTCGTAATCCCCACGAATCCATGGAGAAGACGGAGAATTTCCCTGATGTAACCGTTCTATGAAAGGGGGTGGGACCCAAGCAAGCCACACTTCCCTAGAAATATCCTAGAATCCCACACGGAGTCGGCCATGGATTTGCTCTCAACACTTTCCGGTTCGTTAATGGAAAATTTTTTTCCAAAAGGTTGGAACCTGCAAAAAATCGATGCTTTAGCCGAGATTTCCGGTGCTTCCCTGTTGGAAAAACGGCCCTGGTGGAATGCAAATTTTCAGCCGGTTTCCTGCCAGGATCTTTCGGAATTTGATGTACGAATGGGCCATGAAATCGCCCTCACCATTAAAAACGCCCGGGATGAGGGACATCCTTTGGCTATGATTTTGCCCGTAGGGCCCATGGGAATGTACAAATGGGCCATTTATTTCCTCAAGGAATGGCATGTTACCTGCGATCATGTTCATTGCTTTAACATGGATGAGTGGGCCGATTCGCAAGGCAACACCCTACCTGGAAGCCATCCAGGCTCCTTTCAAAACGCCATGGAAACCGCCTTTTATGATCCGTTAGGCGAACAAACCGTTCCACCAAGCCAGCGCCATTTCGCCTGGAAAAACAAGCTCCCCACCTATGCCGAAAGAATTGCCGACCTCAAAGCCAAGGGTGCCAAGCTAATCGTGGTTTTTGGGATCGGAAGGGTCTGCCACATTGCCTTTTGGGAACCCCATTTTGCCGAGGATTATCAAAACGAAGCCGGGTGGAAACAGGCCACGCACCGCTTGGGGGCAAAACTGCATCCGCTTACCGTTGAACAAAATGCCCTTACCAGTTTTCGAAGCCGAACCACCCTGGTACCCGCATATGCCAACACCATTGGACCGGCTTTATTCCTTCAGGCGGATCGAATCATAGGTGGATGCGATGGCAGCTTTGGACGGTCGATGCAGTGGCAGGGACTTTCCCTTCGCATGAGCTTGGCCCACGAACCATCACCTTGGATCCCCTCCACCTATATGCCGACTCAACCCGGCCGACTTTTTATGCTCAAGGAGCTACTGGACCCGCTCATTGCCGATTGCAATTAAACAATAACTTTGAGTTGCCCTGCCACAGAAAAGAACCCCACCCAAAGGCTATACCCTTGGGTAAGGTGAGAAAAACCAGCTCACCTTATCATCTGGCAAGAAGGTCTATTGCACGAACAAGAATTCCTTGGAGTTCATTAAAGCCCAAAGGATGTTTTCGTAGGCCAATTTCTTGTTGGCAGAATGTTTTGCAATGTGTGCCAAGGCCGCCGCCTTTTGATCCTGGTTGGGTTTGTGACCAAATGCCCAAAGGAAAAGTTCCTCCACTTTCTGATCATCAGGACGCTTGTCCTTGGTAGCCAGGGTGTCGGCCCGGCCGCCTCCCCGGGCGACTTTCCCCTGGATATCATCGGAGTTGAGCAAATGGAGGGCCTGGGCCAGGTTTGCCTCACCGACTCGTTCACATTCACACGCACTTATCCGTTGGGGCTTTCCAAACACATCAAGAAAGTAGCTGCTATAGGACTCATCGGGAAGCATAATAGCCCGCTTGGGGGCTAACTTGTCCTGGGGAAGGCCGCCAAAGGAGGCAGGGGCATCCGCAAGCTGACAAACGGCGTCATGGAGGATTTCTGCCGACATCCGCCTTGGATAATATCGGGCAAAATTCTGCTTGTCCGCCATATTCGTATCGCTAGGGATCGAGCTGAGTTGATAGGTTCGACTGTTGACGATGTTTCGAATCAATCGCTTGAGGCTAAAGCCATTTTTGGCAAAATCCTGACTCAGGGCGTCGAGTAATTCAGGGTTGGTTGGTGGGTTGGTAACGCGCATATCATCGAGGGGGTCAACGATGCCCCGGCCAAAAAAATGGGCCCAATACCGATTGGCAACCGCTTTGGCAAAGAAAGGGTTGGTGGTCGAGGTCATCCAATCCGCCAGTTTTTGGCGCGGATCTTCGTCGGAGGAAACCTCGATAGCCGGGGCATCCAGGGCCTTGATGGGTGCGGTTTTACTGGTCCGTTTGTTGGCAACGGATCCGGTTGGGTTGGTTACGATCAAAGTGGTTTTGGCGGGCTGGCCCAAATATTCCCCGGGCAGGTTGATTTCTTTGCGACCAATGCGGCCAAAAAACGCCGCCAATCCCCAATAGTCATCCTGGGACCACTTTTCATACGGGTGGTGGTGGCATTGCGCACAGGTGAGCCGTTGTCCCAAAAACACCTGAGCCGTATCGTCTACAAATTGTTCTGGCTGGGTGATGGATTTGGTCCACAAGGTCGGGGGATTACTCCTTTCGTCGCCCGTGGCCGATATTACGGCTCTTGAGAATTGATCAAAGGGCATATCCTCTTCCATGGCTTGGCGAATCCAGCCATGAAAACTGAAAGTTCCTTGGGCACGGTTATTATCCCCTGAGCGTTTCACCCTGAGAATGTCGGCCCATTTGCTGGCAAAAAGATATCCAAATTCGGGACTGTCAATAAGCTCATCCACAATCAAAAGGCGTTTGTTGGGGCGTGCATCCGCCACGAATTCCAAAAGCCGTTTGGGCTCGGGCAGGGTACCTGTCAAGTCAAGGGAAACACGGCGAAAGAACTGTTCGTCCGTGGATAGGGCGGACGGGGTTAACGCAAGGCTTTTCCACTTGGCGGCCGTATGTTTATCCACAAATGTTTGTTCGGGAAAAGCAAAATCCACAGGCGTTTCGGAACGCGGCACCGTGGCCCGAAAAACGGTAACATATTCCTGGTAGCGAGCCATGATTGCCGCTTCTCCGGGGATCTTATGGGTGGCCACCAGCCCGGCTGGGTCCACCGTGGCAATGGTGGTTTCGTTCGATTCGTACTGCGCCCGACGGGTGATGTCTTCAATGCGCCCGTCGGAATAGTGGGCCAAAACGGCAAATTGCTGGAAGGAATCGCGGGAAAGGACCCGTTGTTCGGGAACAACCTGGATTCGTTTCACAACCGGTTCAGTGGCTTCTCCTACCGGAATGCCCGAGGCAATCCAGCGCCGCAATAGTTTGTATTCATCCGAATCGACCTCAAGTCGCTTGCCACCACCATGGGGGGATTGCCCCGTGGCCTTGGTAAGAAGGACACTTGCTTCAGGGGCGGCAGGGAAAACACGCCGTCCGCGGCCTTCTTTGACGATCGCTATGTAGTCAACATCCGGTTCGTAGCCAAGTAGCGATATCTTGAAACCATTTTGCCCGCTGGCTTTGCCATGACAGCCACCGCTGTTGCAACCAAGCTTGGTAAAAATGGGAACAATTTGATTGGCAAAATGAATGGGGATAGGAGACTCGCAACCCTGAATCTTGACACCTACCTCACGGACCAATGCTCCATCGGAAATGCGAAGGGTGGTGGATCCGTTTTTCAAAGGGATGACCCGCCCAGCTGGAGTGACTTTCAAAAGGGAGGGGTCCACAGCCTGAAACTTGGCATCCCGGGTGCGATCCGAAAGCCTACCATTGGCCAAAGGCAAAGAAACGACCATTTGGACGGCATCATCCAATCCCAAAAGGGTGATTGCGGGCGGAAAAACATCCAAAGGGGAGGGGGGAACTGGTGCCACCGGCACCAAGGGCCCGGCGGAGAATACCATTGCTACAAAAGTCAGGGTGGAAAGCATGGCCAAATTACCCTCTAAGGTTGGTTGGGAGGGTGAAAGGGAAAAGGAATGTATTTGTATTTTCGACCTTGGGAGGCAAAAAAGCAACCAGAAAAGGGGATGAAAGCGAAATATATCAAGAAAAAACGCCCCGTAGGACCGGAGCGTTTTGCGTGAAATATCGTCACTTTTTGATTTTAATTGCCTTTGTTTTGGCCCACTGTCCGGCGGCGGACATCGAGTTCAATCCCGCCAAAGTTGGATTCATGGCGCTGTAGGGTCATGCCAAGGGCACTCCAAAGACGCTTGGCGGTATAAAAATTCATGATCAGGCGCTGGTGAACATCAATTTCTTGTCGGCCGGTGGCAAAGGGATTGGGGTTTAGGGCGAAGTCCACAATAACCTCCTCGGGTGTGGCGGTGACCCTGGCAAAGTTTGCATAACTTGACTTGGCCCCTTTGTCATGGACTACCATTTCCGTGGTGGCCTCGTCGGTAGGCTTGATGGAATCGGACATTTATGTCTCCGGTTGGGTATTGGGGGGGACTGGATTTCGGTCCCTTCAATACGGATGTAAAACTCCCCTAGGATTCCCAAATGGTAGGTCCAAGGCAAGGCCAAAAAAAACAGGAAGGGGAGTGATTTAAGATGCCGGGAAAAAGGCAAAATTTTTCCCTTTGACCCTGCGTCAAAAACCGCCTGATACCCAAAATCCCTCCTTTGGTAACCCTTGAATCCTACTGTCACAATTTTTACCCTAATAGCTGGAGGATTTTGCCTTTCATGAGGCTTTCCCCAAAAAGGAAAACCAATCCAGCGTCCGTAGCTCAATTGGATAGAGCAATGGTCTTCGGAACCATAGGTTGGGGGTTCAAGTCCCTCCGGGCGCATTGATTTAATTTGAGGAAAAACGCCGGATTGCTCGAAGCCTTTTGCAATTAGGGTATCGTCAGGATATTTGGGAATTTTGATTCGGAAAATAGGGGTGATCCCAATAAAAAATTGCCCCTAAAATGGGATTAGAAAAAAGGCCGCAATTCGTCTGGATTTTCCCTTTGAACGAATGCAAAATCCCCTTTTTAAAGCCGCCTGGTTCTCCTCATTTTTCCCAATTGGTTGCTTTCCTTTCATACTGGTTATCCAAATCCAGGCTTCATTGGAATTTCATCATTACCCTGTGTCGAATTGACAGCAGATCCCGTTTGACCCTATACTAAATCCATACCATTTAGTTCAATTCTTGAATGGGTTTGGGCGCTTTTGTGAAACTTTTCACCTCTTTATTGCTCCTCCTGGCGTGGATGCCTCAGGTTTTGTCCACCGCATTTTGCACCTGCCCTTGGGCTGGCAATAAGGTTGTTTCAAGCGTTTGTGTCGAGGAATGTTGCCAGGATCATGGGGTTGAAGGAGTAGGTGTTTCCTGTTCAGTGGATGCCTTGGACCAATCTTTTGAGGGAAATGCCTTATTAGCCGAAATCCCATTCCCATCCCATAACGACCCATTTGCCTTGCCTTGCCCGTTGTGTGGAGAGAGCCCATCGATTCCAGTCCCTCCAAATCATTCCGGCGAGGGGAATATTCCACATGTTAAATCCTTAAACGGGTTTGCTTGCATGTTAAATGGTTGGCTGGATTATTGCCAAATCCCTGACCAGAAAACCGCCCCAGGCTCCTCCAGAGGGCATGGCCACACCAAACTCTTTTTAATCCATCATTGTCTTCTGCGATAACTCCAATCCGTTGATTTTTTAATGGAAGGTTGGGTTTATTCCTGCCTTTCTTGCTTGGATTGTAGAGTGATTTCTTGGCAAATGGATCTGTTGTTTCTGGAGGAGAATTCCCATGAGTGCTTCCATCCATGATATTCCGGAGCCGAAATTGGAATCGGTATTTGGGCCAAACAAAAAGTCTCTTTTTGGGATTATTGGCTACTTTCTGGAGTCCTTGCCCCTTGTGTTTTTCCTGGGCCTTACTGGTTTTCTTGGATGGGTTGGACATACCCATCAATGGAAATTGCCGAAGTGGTCCACCCTTGGAAGCGAAATCAAGGAACCCTTGCAATGGTGCGATGAACATAGTGTTTCCGAAATGGAATGTGTGGAATGCAATGACAATTTGCTTCCCAAAGGAAAGGATTTTGGCTGGTGCAAGGTGCATGGGGTTGCCCAATGTGTCCTTTGCAACCCGGAGTTAGCCCAATTGGATAAAGCTCCCTTTGTGGGGACCACGGATTTGGTAAATAGTCAACGATCATTGGCCTTCAAGGGAAGGCCGAGCAACAATCCCATTTGCAAGGTTCATCAAAGAAGGATTCAATTTGCTTCACTAGCCGATGTTGACAAGGCGGGTGTTTCCGTGGCCCCGGTTTGGCGTCAACCGGCCCTTGAAACCCTTTCCGTATCGGGCGAAATTGGTTTTGATCAAACGATGGTAGCCCACTTGTCCTCCCGATCCCCCGGAACGGTGTGGCGGGTCCTTAAACATTTGGGGGATTGGGTTAGCCCAGGTGAGGTTTTGGCATTGGTGGATGCGATGGATGTGGGCAAAGCCAAATCCGAAATACTGCAGGCTTTTGCCCAACTGGACCTGATGAATCAAACCCTTTCCAGTACCCGGGGTTCTGCGGGGACCATTGCCGAATTGAAAATCCGGGAGGCAGAATCGGCGGTTCAGGCGGCCCGCATTCGCCTTGAGGCAGCCCGACAATCCCTTGTCAACCTGGGGTTGCCTATTTCGGAATTGGACTTGCAAGGGACCACGGCAGTGAAACTGAAGGCAAACCTCCAATTCCTTTCGTTAGCCAAAGATTTGGTAAAGGGGTTGGATCCAAACCATGCCACAACAAACCTGATGCCCATCATTTCCCCAATTGCCGGGGTAATTAGTTCGCGGGAGGTCGTGGCAGGCGAGGTCGTGGACGCAAGTAATATCCTCTTCGAGGTGGTAGATAGCAGAAAGCTTTGGCTGACTGTTGATGTTCGTGGTGAGGATGTTCGCTGGTTAAAAGTGGGCCAGGAGGTTCGTTTTCGACCGGATGGCATGGTTGAGGAGTTGTCTTCACGGATAGATTGGATTAGCAGCAAATTGGACCCCAAAACGAGAACCATCAAAGCCAGGGCGGAATTACAAAACCTCGATGGAAGACTGAAAGGAAACACCTTCGGATCGGGTCAGGTGGTTCTTCGAAAAGAATCGGAAGTCATTTCGGTTCCCAATGAGGCCATTCAATGGGAAGGTTGCTGCCATGTGGTGTTTGTTCGGGACAAAAGCTTTTTGAAGGAGGGTTCCCCAAAAGTGTTCCATGTGCGCAAGGTTCGCCTTGGGGCAAAAGGTGATGCATGGACAGAAATCCCGGCCGGCGTGTTACCCGGAGAGTTGGTTGCCACCAAAGGCAGTGGCCTCCTTTTGACCGAGTTGTTACGAGGCAATCTCGGTGATAGCTGTGCCTGTCACTCCAAGAAATAAGCAACCTCTACCATGCTCAATGCGATAATTGATTTTTCCCTCCGTTACAGATGGCTAGTATTGGCCGGGGCGTTGGCGGCCGCCATTGCTGGTGCGGTTTCGCTTCGGTTTCTCGATATCGACGCCTTTCCGGACACAACCCCTGTGCAGGTTCAAATTAACACGGTGGTTCCCTCGCTAGGGCCTGAGGAGGTGGAGCAACAGATCACTTTTCCCGTGGAACAGGCGCTTTCAGGTCTCCCCAACATCGAACAAATGCGGTCCATTTCCAAGTTTGGCCTATCCCAAGTTGTGGTGATATTCGAGGACGGGACCGACATCTATTTTGCCAGACAACTTGTGAATGAACGGTTGGCTTCGGTGCAATTGCCCCAAGGGCTTGAACGGCCCAGGATGGGTCCTGTTTCCACTGGCCTTGGAGAGGTGTTTCATTATGTTGTAACCGGCAAGGGAGATGACATCACCCAACTTCGGACCGTCCATGATTGGGTCATCAGGCCTCAAATGCGCAAAGTTCGGGGGGTTGCTGAAGTAAATTCCTGGGGCGGGTATGAAAAACAATATCAGGTTCGGATTGATCCGGGAAAACTGGCCAAACATGGACTTACCTTTGATTTGGTAACCAGCTCCATTCGTGAAAACAACCACAATGTGGGTGGCGGGGTGATCGAACGGGGAAGTGAAATGGTGCTTGTCCATGGCATTGGGCGAACAACAACCATTGAACAGATAAAAAATATCCAAATTAAGGCGGTGGAAGGAATTCCTGTCTTTTTGGGTGATGTGGCCGAAGTAGGGATTGGTCACGAGGTTCGCAGGGGGGCGGTTACGGTAGACGGCAAGGGCGAGGCAGTTTTGGGTTTGGGCTTTATGACCATGGGGGAAAACTCAAATGTTGTCACCTGGGACCTCAAACGACAATTGGATGATGTGAAAACCGCCCTTCCCGGAAATGTTTCGGTCACTCCGGTTTATGATCGCACCGAGCTGGTCACCCATGTCATCGATACAGTCAGGACAAACCTGTTCGAGGGTGGGCTTTTTGTAATCTCGGTCTTGTTCCTATTTCTGGGAAACATCCGGGCCGCACTTATCGTAGCCCTTGCCATACCGCTTTCCATGCTCTTTGCCTTTTCCGGAATGCTTCGCTTTTCCATTGCGGCCAGCCTGCTTTCCCTTGGAGCCATCGACTTTGGCATGGTGGTGGACAGTAGCGTGGTCATGATTGAGAACTGTGTCAGGCATCTGTCCCATTCGAACCCTGGCAAAAGCAAAAGGGAAGTGATCCGGGATGCGGCGGTCGAGGTTCGAAGGCCTACGCTTTTTGGCGAACTGATCATTTTGATTGTCTATCTTCCCATTCTGACTCTTGAGGGGATCGAGGGGAAACTATTCCGACCGATGGCATTGACGATCATTTTCGCCCTTGCAGGGTCAATGGTACTTTCGTTGACCCTTATGCCAGCCTTGGCGAGTTTGGGATTGCCCCGAAAGATTTCCGAACGGGAACCGCTTTTGATCCGACTGCTAAAGGCAGCTTACCTACCCATCCTTAGGGTCACAATGCACCACCGGTTGGCGGTCTTTGCGTTTGCCCTTTTGGTTTTGGGATTTTCTTTTGGGGTGGTTGCTCCCAACCTAGGCACGGAGTTCATACCCAGGCTTTCCGAAGGGGCCATGGCCTTGGGAACCGTCCGCTTGGCGGGGACAAGTTTGGAGGAGGTGGTTCAAACCAATACCCAGGTGGAAAAGGTGTTGCTCAAGGCATTTCCCGATGAAATCAACCATGTTTGGAGTCGGTCCGGAATGGCGGAGGTGGCAACGGATCCCATGGGTGTGGAATTGACGGACATTTTCTTGAGCCTTAAACCCATAAAGCTGTGGAAAAAAGCAGGCACCCAGGAAGAGTTGACTGTCCTGGTCGACAAGGAGCTTCGAACCATTCCTGGTTTGAAATTCCAGTTTTCCCAACCAATCGAAATGCGGATCAACGAGATGTTGGCGGGAACCCGCCAAGACCTTTCGGTGAAGTTGTTCGGGGATGACCTGGAAATATTGGGAACAAAGGCCGAAGAGATCCGCAAGGTGATGCAGGAAATCCCCGGCGTGGAGGACCTTGTTGTGGAACAGGTTACGGGACAACCTGTCCTCCAGGTAAAGGTCAAACAGGATCAAATCGCCCGTTATGGCATTCCTGCAAGGCAAGTGCTTGATTTGGTTGAATCCATTGGAACAAAACACTTGGGGGAAGTGGTTGATTCCGCTTACCGATTTCCCTTGGTGGTACGGTTACCTAACCATTGGCGGGAAAATTCTGAAGCCATCGGTTCGATCCAACTTCCCACCTCCACCGGGGAACGGGTGCCCCTTTCCCGGGTTGCCGACCTTAGGGTTGTGGATGGTCCCTCCACCATAACGCGGGAATGGGGGCAACGCCGAATTACCATAACTTGCAACATTCGGGGCCGGGACCTTGGCAGTTTTGTCGCCGAGGTGAAGAAATCGATCCGGGAAAAAATTACTCTCCCCCCTGGCCGGTATCATGTTGCCTATGGAGGCCAGTTTGAACAGTTGGAACGGGCGCAATTGCGCCTTTTTATCGTGGTTCCCGTGGCCTTGTTGCTCATTTTTTTGCTGCTCTATGCGACCTATGGCAATGTCCTTGACACCATACGGGTGTTCACCGGGGTGCCGTTTGCCTGGGTCGGGGGAATCCTTGCTCTCTGGTTTAGGGATATGCCCTTTTCCATTTCAGCCGGAATAGGATTCATTGCCCTTTCCGGGGTTGCAGTTCTGGATGACATGCTATTGGTAAGCACAGTAAGGCAGCTCCAAAAGTTGGGAAGGTCCCTGGAAAAAGCGGTGGAAGAGGCCGCCATGATGCGATTAAGGCCAGTATTGATGACTACCCTGGTGGCCAGTCTTGGGTTCATACCCATGGCAATGGGGACGGGAATGGGGGCAGAGGTCCAACGACCCTTGGCAACGGTGGTGATTGGTGGCGTGATTTCCGCCATGATTATGTCCCTGCTCGTTTTGAGGGTTTTGTTTGTGGTGTTTCGATTTCCGGGCAAAAGACCGGTACTGGTGCCGGACCTTGCGCCCCTTTCATGTCTTGGTAATGGCACTCAATAAGGAGAGTTTATATGCGTGGAAAATTGGTTTTACTAGGCTTTGGGTTAATGATCGCCGTTACGGGGTGCGGGGTTGAGGCTCCAAAGAATAAAGAATCGGGGGAAAAACCCTCCGGCAAAACCTCCCAAACGGTAAAAGGATCCAAAACCGAGGTGGTCAAAGGGGAGGGAAACCACGAGGGTTGGTGGTGCGATGAACATGGAATCAAGGAAGAAGAGTGCAGTATGTGCAACGCCAAGGTTGCCAAATCATTCCAAACCAAGGGTGATTGGTGTAAACTGCACGACCGGGCAAAATCGCAATGTTTTATATGTGAACCCAAATTGCAAGAACGATTTGCGGTGGAGTATAAGGCCAAATTTGGCAAGGAGCCACCAGAGCCTATTGGCCAAAAACCTGAAACCAAATAAGCGGTTTTACCTGGCCTATCACCCTTCCGTTTTAGCAACCTGTCTGCCAAATGGGCCCCTTAAATCCCATTTGGCGTAGATAGACCCATTCTGGGGGTTGAGGCCAAAGCAAGGGTCGGCGGATTTCCTCAAGCCGGGATAGGATGGGGTGTTTTTCATGAAACCGAGCCAGCTCCATCGGTTCGGTTGGAAGACCCTTTTCCCAACCCAAAGCCATTTCATCCCATGCTGGCCAAAGGTTTTGAAGCGTTTGCCAAACGGGTTCGAGGAGCGGTGCTCCTCGAGGATCAAGCCAACCCTTAAGCACCCAGCGAACCTTCGGTGCCAGGGGATTGGACTTGGGTGAGGAATTTGCTCCCAAACACCGCAAGTTTTCTGCTTCCCGAGTGATCCAGGCCAAGGCATCTGACCTCATGCGAGCTAATTTTTGCAAATGAATTTCGACTCGGGAAACAAGCTGAAACCCTCTCCCTGAAAAATAAGGGTCCATCGAACCCACAAGGATCCCTTCGGGGACCGGCCCCCCAAGAAGCTCAAGTTCATCACTTTTGAGCGAACAACTTAACAGCCGAATCCTTGGGCCAGCGTGTTCCTTTAGCAATTCCAGAAAGGAGGCAAATCCCGGGGCCGACCAGGCGGCATCGAACTGGTGGAAGAGGGGCAAATCGTCCGAGGCAAACAAAGCCCAAAGAAACCAAACCTGATTTTTCGTCTTGTTTAGAAATTTTCTTGTTTTGGAAAGCCAAAACTCAAACCCCTCCCCGACCATCCTTGGATCAGGCACTTCCATGACAAGGATCTTCGGTTTCACTTTTGGCAAATCGACCTGAACCAAATCCCAGCGCAAGTGATAGGGATTTTGGGGGTCACCCTTGATCGAAAACAATCCTGCCTCAACCGCTTCGCCAAAAGCATCCGGAAGGGAGGGTTTTATTGGATCAGGGGGGGGCGGTTCGCCAAAAAAGGAGGCAAAAGCACCCTGATCCAACTGGATTAGGAGATGGCGGACTTCCCTAGTCAAGGTGGCAGGGCTAAACGGGACAGATGGGAAAGATTGGAAGTTTAGGAGCCTTTCCAAGGCTTGGGAAAGTTCACGAAGGGGCTTTGCGGGCAATTTTGGAATATGGCTTTTGAGAAAACCGGTCAAAAACGGGCCGTTGAGCGGTTCCAATCCCCGTGTGGTTTGAATCCAAAGCCCTTCCATGGTTTTGCCAACAGGCACCTATTGAGGCCGCCACTCCCAAACCGGCTTGATTCAAACCCTTGGAATATCTTATGAAATGAAGGGTTTGAGAAAGATTTTTTTGAAAGTGGAACCGGGTGACTTGGCGCAAGGAGGCGCACCCTTTGAACAAGATTGGCATGCTTTCTTTGGTTATCCCGGCCCATAATGAGGAAGCCGTTATCGTCCAAGCCGTTACCGAGGCCAGGGACGCTCTTTTATACCTTGGCATTCGTGGGGAGATTCTGGTTGTAAACGATGGGTCGAAAGATCAAACAGCTACCCAAGTTCAAAATCTTTGTCAGCAGATTCCCAACCTGGTTTTATTGCACCACGATACCAATCGGGGGTATGGAGCAGCCCTTCGGACCGGATTTGAGGCCGCCCAAGGGGAATGGGTTGCTTTCACGGACGCCGATTGCCAGTTTCACCTGGAAGACCTCGAAAGGTTGTTGCCCCTTATCGGGGCAAACGATTTGGTCACGGGGTGGCGGGAAGACCGCCAGGATCCTCCCTTTCGACTTTTTTTATCCAAAGGGTTTAACCTTTTGGTGGACGCCCTCCTTGGGATAAAGGTGCGGGATGTGGATTGCGCCCTCAAGGTCTTTCGGAAGGAAAGCCTAAGCAAAATCCTGCCCGTTAGCCGAGGCTTTTTTGCCAACACCGAAATGATTGTTCGAGCCAGACAAGAAGGGTTAAGCGTTGCCGAAGTAGGCGTACGCCACCGACCAAGGGCAGCAGGGGTAAGCAAAGTCAGCCTGATGGCGATTCCAAAAGTGCTTACCCGTTTGTTACCTTTTTGGTGGACCAAGGTACTTCACACTCCTCAGGCAAATCCCAACCTTGCAAACCCGTTGCAAGGATTTGGTGCGTTGGGCGTACTCCTTCTTTTGGGACTTTTGGTCTTTGGGCTGGGGTCGAACGCTCCTTTGATGGAACCCACTGAAGCACGAAACGCTGAGGTAGCCCGCGAGATGCTTGCCAAAGGCAATTACGTGGTTCCAATACTGGCAGGTGAAGCCTATTTGGACAAACCACCCCTTTTGTATTGGAGCCTCATGGGGCTTTTTGGCACTCTGGGTGAGACGGATCGCATAGCCCGGATTTTGCCCATGCTTTGGGGTACGGCTAGTGTGGGACTTGTGTGGTGGTGGCTGCGTCGTGAGGTGGGCCAAGGGGCAGCCTTGCTTGGGGGATTATCGCTTCTATTTTTACTTCCATTTGTGCATTATGGCCGCCTCCTAACGATGGATGGCCTCATGGGAATGTGGCTATTGGCTGCCTGGGTTGCTACTACCTCATCGGTAAAAGGGAAGGGCCTTTCCTGGCCTATCTGGTGGGTGGCAAGCCTTTTCCTTGGGTTGGCTGGGTTAACCAAGGGACCGGTAGCCTTTGTCCTTTATGGACTGATGGCTGGTCCGTTGATCCTGTGGGACGAACGATTGCGAAAACCAGGTATTTCAGGTTGGATAATCCTCGGTGCCATGGGGGTGGCTCCCCTGATGGTTTGGGGGTTTCTTGTAGAGCAAATCCATTCCGGGTTTGTGGTCGATTTTTTACTTACCCACCATTGGGTCCGCTTCGCCGACCCAATCGACCATAATCAACCTTTCTGGTTTTACTTTCCCTATTTGACCCTATTCTCTTTCCCCTGGTCGCTAGGGTGGCTAGGGGCAATGGGAGTTTATTTCCGGTCACCAAAAGCTCTTCGTCCGGAACTTCCCCCTATTACAGGGGTTGCTATGGTAGGCCTTTTCACCGGGTTCCTGTTTTTCACTTTGGCGGGGTGCAAGCGACCAAGCTACCTGGTGCCAATAATGCCCTATTTGGCAATCGTTTCAGGCATACTTTTGCATCATTTCAAAAACCGGGGTCAATCGCTTTTCCTGGGGACCTTGGGTACCTGGAAAATAGGGGCCCCCGAGGTGGGTGCCATGGCTTGGCTATTGGGGTTGGTTTTTGCAGGCTTGGGGAACTACCGAGGTTGGATCGATAACACATCCGCCCTGTTTTGGGTCATCCTTTGCCTGGCCGGATTGGTTTGGACCGGATGGAGCAAACGCCTCAAGGAACAACCCTTATTGATTCACCTGGGAGCTTGGGCGGTAGTTGTGATTTGGGGAGCTGGGTGGATCTTGCCTGGTTATAACATGGAGTTTTCCATTCGTGGGTCGCTTGAGGGTTTTGACCTGGATCCAAAGATGGTTCAATCGGGTCAGGCCAATTCACCCTTGGTCCTTTGCTATCCGCAGCGGTTTTATTCCACAGGATTTTACACGCCAGACGCCAAGGTGGAGGTCTTCGGCCATGGTGACCGTTCCCAGCTGTTAGCCAGAATGGTTGCGGAACCCAAAGCGGTTGTTTTGGTGAAATCGGTACGGGCGTGGCAAGAGTTGGCTAGCGCGGTCCCCCCAGGCTGGCATTGGCAGTTTTCGGAAAAACCGGGTCAATTTCGGGCGGGTCGGTTGGTTCGGGAACCCTAAAGAACAAGGGTCGTTGGCCTAGTTCCAAAAACAACGAAAAAGGGGCCCAAAAGGCCCCCCAAACGAGATACAATTCAAGCAATTACTTCTTGGCGGCGTCCTTTTCCTCGGTTTTGGCGGCTTTCTTGGCCTTCTTGCCAACCTTTAATACTCGAACCTTGGGTATGCCAAATGGGCTTTGATCGGGCTTCCATTTGTCTTCCGATTTAAGAAGTTCTACCCGTTCGGTTCGGGTCAGAACATTTCTCGTGCGTGTTAAGGAGTTTTTCCTTCGGAGACTTTTATCCATCGACATGATCAGGACCTCATTTGCTTTCCAAACCGATAATATACTCCATGGAACGGTATTTGGCCAAGAGACACTTGTTCGGATAGGATTCATGAATCCCATGCCCAGCCCTAAACCGCCCTCCTTCTCCCCCCCCCTGGAGCTGGATAGTACCTCCCCTTATGGGCCATCCTCGGCCAATAAGAGGACTGTTAAAATGGTCGCAACCTCTTGGTTATCAAAATATTGGGTCATTTGGCTTGTCCTTGCTTTTATTGTTTTTGAAACAACCTCCCAACCTGCCCTTGCCGCAATGCTAGCCTGTGTTAAGGTTGGCTGGGATGATTTCACCCTGGCCCGATGGCTTTTCCGAATTGACCCAAATCGTCGTGGGGCATTGGTTCGATCTTCGGTATTTGTAGCTTGGGGTTTTGCCAAAATCGCACTGACCGGAACTTTGGTGATGGTAGCCACTATTGTGGTAATGGATTTGTTGCGGTGGGCAGGGCAACCTTGGCTTCAACTAATTAGGGCCCTTTGGGGGGCCTTGGTGGCCCTCCTGATTGGGTTAACCTTTTCTGGGTTAGTGGCCCTGTACGCAACCCTTTGGGCGTGGATTTTGGGACAAAAACTCTTCGTCGGCAAAGCCGTTACCTTGGCACGGGAGGGGAATTATTGGCCTCCCATCGAAATAGAGGCCCGTTGGAGCCTGTTTGATCGGGGAGGCAACCGGGTTTCCTGGTTGTTTGCTTTGACCTGGCTTTGGACCCTGGGATTCGGAGGTGTGTTTATTCAAACCTATTTTGCAAGGCAGATTCCCAACCGCATGGAGGCCCGACAAAAAGCCGCACCCTGGATTTTGGCATTTGCGGGCTTTACCATTCTTGGATATTTTTACCTCGGGAGAAAAACCATAGCAACATCCCCGGAGGAGTGTTGGGCCCTTCCCGATTGGGTCAATTCCCAACATTTCTTGGGGGTTGATCAGGATCAGGAGGGTGACACCTCCTGGGAGGTCAATAACTTCCCGGAAGGAAACCCAATGGTTTCCAAAACAAGGGCTTATCCCCCTTCCCTTTCGTGATTGGTAGGGCTTTTTTTCAAACGGAGCATGGTTCTTGCATTTTCTCCATGGATACCTTTTGATCGGTGCGGTGATGGCAGGGATGCCTGTTATCCTCCATTTGCTCATGAAGCAAAAACCCAAAATCCAATCGTTTCCCGCCCTCCGGTTTCTGCAAAAGCGAATGCAAAACTCAAGGCGAAGGTTGCAAATCCAAAACTGGCTCTTGTTGTTTTTGCGCATCTTTTTGATTTTGCTGCTCTGTTTGGCCCTTGCTTGGCCCCAGTTAACCAACCTGGGGGAGGGATGGGGAATAAGCCGGGAGGTGGCGGCCCTTTTTGTCGTCGATACCAGTGCCAGCATGCAGGTCAGGATCGGGGAGAAAAACCGGATCGATATCGCCAAGTCGGTCATCGGGGAGGTCAGGGCCAGGTTTGGTTCTGAAAGCAAGTTGGCTCTGGTGGATACAGATGAGGGGGGGGAGGTAACCTGGTTGTCCCTGCCCCTATTTGAACAAAAACTATCTACCTTGGGAGGTAAAGCCAGTGGCGGGCCACTTGGCCCTGCCATCGCACGAGGTTTGGAGCTCTTCCGGAAGGAAGGACAGGTGGTCGGCCTTGGCAAGGCAATTTATATTATAACGGACCGGGCCGAACGATCATGGGAAGGGTTGGAGGCATCGATACCCAAAGAAGCAATACCCCAAGGAGTCCATATCCATTTGATCGATGTTGGCCCGGAAAACCCCATCGACGCCGCTATTGACAGAGTGGAAATCGAGCCCACAACGGTATCGCCTGGCAGCAGGATAAGCATTAGGGTGGAGGTCCATGCCACAGGCGAGGCCTTCAAAGGTCAACTCTCCTGCATATTGGAAAATGACCCCGAGCCCGGGGTAAAACCAGAAATCAAAAGTATTGAAATTCCTTCCAATGAACGAAAGGTGATCGTATTTGACAAAACGGTGCCGGTGCGACCTGGGGGAACTTCGGGGGAGTTCCTGGGTCAGATCAGGGTTGTGCTTTCCCCCGACGATAATTGGTCCTCAAACAATCAGGGACAGGCGACTTTTTTGGTCCGGGAACGCCGTCAAGTCCTTGCGCTTGCTGACCGGCCGGAGGATGCCCGGATTTGGAAAGCCGCCCTTGAGGCCATGGGAACCTATAGCTGTGATGTTCGGTCGCTTGGGGATCCGGTCAATTGGTCGGTGGACACCCTTTTGCCCTATCAGGTCATATGCCTAATGGAACCGCCAAGCCCATCCACGGCCGTTTGGATCGGGCTTTTGGAAGCCGCCAAATCAGGAAAGGGAATTGTGGTAGTACCGCCTGGGGACAACTATAACAAGGCGGCATGGGAAAGTGCTCCCGCCAAGGCTATTCTTCCCGCTACCATGGGATCTCCCATCACGGTTGAGGTCAACAAACCAGGCATCCCTTGGGCAGAGTTTCGGGGGGACAGCCCGCTCACGGCGGCTTTCAGGACCTGGTCCCGATCAGTCGATCCTGATTTTAGCCGTCCAGAACTGAAACCCTTTGCCAACCGTTATTGGAAAACCTCAACCCTTGAGCCGGGAGGGTCGGTTGTAGCCCGGTTTCTGGATGGCCAAGATCCCCAGGCACCGGCACTTTTGGAACGAACCGTGGGAAAGGGGCGAATAGTATTGTTTTCCACGCCAATGTCTGGCAAGCGGTTTGATGGAAAACGGCCTTGGCACAACTACTGGCAGGATTCATCGTTTGGATTGATTTTGGCGGATCGGGTATGTGCCTATTTGGGGGGTGATGCCACCGCTGCCATCACCACTTTCTATGCAGGCCAAATCCCTTACATAAACCTGCCCAATCCCCTTCCCAAGCTTCCGTTATCCCTTGCCGGGCCGGGCTTGAAAGGGGCGGAGGCAAACCTTTCTGTTCCCGAAGGTGCAACCCAAATTCCCTGTGCCCAAGTCCGCGATCCGGGAAATTACCGGATCCTTGACAAGAACCAAAACCCTATCGCAGGCTTCTCCGTTTCGATGCGACCCCAGGAATTTCAACTCGCCAAGGTGGATTTGGAAATCATAAAGAGGGGTTTACCCCAGGCCGAACTTACCAATGGGCTAAAGCCCGTGGATCCGGATTTGCTTCTGCCACCAGGTGAGGGAGGCACGCTTGATCTACTACCCTGGTTAATGATGTTTGTCCTGGTCCTGCTTTTGTGTGAAGGGTTGGTCGCCAACCGTTACCACAAAAAAGTTGATCCCAACCAGGAAGGGGCAGGGGTTGGACCAGCCCCTAGGTCCCTAACAACCTGAAAACAAAGGACTGATACCGGATGGAGTTTCTCGTTGATCCCTACTGGCCCTGGAAACAACCGGGAAGTTTGGCTTTTGCCTTGGGAATGGCAGGGCTGTTCACCATTATCATTGTTACCTTATTAAGCTACATCGGGGTACCAGGTGCCTCTTTGAGGCGAATCATTATTCTTGTCCTGTTAAGACTTTCCGCGTTTGTATTGGCCCTGGTTCCATTGCTTCGTCCCTCTGCCGGGATACTTCGCCATCATGAGGATGACTCGCAACTTTGGGTTTTGGTAGACACCTCTGAAAGCATGGCGGTAGGGGATGAAACCGGGGGCAAAACCCGCTGGGACCTTTTGCAAAAACAAATTGGGGCCAACCGGGACCTGTTTGAACGCCTCAAGAACGAGCAGGGAACCACAGTAAAATGGTACGCCTTTGACGAGAAGATCCATGAGTGGGACCCGGATAAACCAGCTCCCCCCGCAGGAAAATTGACCGATATTGGTGGGGCTTTGAACCAGCTCCTCGATCTGAAAGGCCAACAACCCTCCCGCGGTTTGGTCCTGTTCAGTGATGGTTCGGAAAATGGCCCCCAGCGATTTCCCGCTCGGGCCGAAGCAGGGCGTTGGTTGGCTTCGGGCTGCCCGGTTCAGACATTTGCCTATGGAAATGCCAACACCACGATAGGTCAAAAGGATGTTGCCCTTTCCAATATCCTGACCGAACCGACCCCCCTTATCCCAATGGGGGGGGAAATGACCGTCAAGGTCAGGTTGGATGCCCCTGGTTTTACAAGCAGCTCGGTCCGAATCCTCCTCAAGCTTGACGATAAACTAGTCCAACCCAAGGTGGTGGTCGATGGAATCGAACTGCCCTCCGCAGATGCCCTTCGTCGAAACCTGGTTCGGCTTTCTCGCCCAGAGGGGATGGAAGTTTGGCTAAAACACAAACCCATGGACAAGGTCGGGGAAATCAAGGTCAGTGTATTTGTGGAGGATCCGGATCGTCCCGGACAGGTCCTTTTGGGGGAACAAACCCCAATCAACAACCGGATTGAAACCTTTGTAACCGTGGCCAAGGAGGGACTTTCTGTCCTCTATTTGGAGAAACCCCGGGCATGGGAACCCCAAGCTCTTATTGATGCCATGGTTCGTGATCCCCAGATCTCCGTTTACCCGGTGTGGATCCGTGGCGGACTAAAAAATGCACCGGACTTGGGGGGGGATCCCCTGGGTTTGGGGGACCGTGCCTGGGATGTGGTCATTTTGGGGGATGTGCTGGCGGAACAAATTCGCAAGGCGGGCGGACCGGATGCATTAACCCGAATCGAAAAGTTGGTCCGCGAACGCGGGGCCGGTTTTTTGACCCTGGGGGGATACGCCACCTATGGAGATGGGGATTGGGCACAAACCCCGCTTGAGTCGCTCCTTCCCACTCGCCTTGACCGCAAAGGCCAAAATGAAAAAGAAACCAAAATGGTTCCCACGGAGCCTGGCTTAAGGCTGTATGGCTATGTAATGAATCTTGGCCAAGGCGTTGCGGGGGTAAAGGATTCATGGGATAAACTCCGCGAGCTGGAGGGGCATTCCACCTTGGGTTCCCCCAAACCGGGTGCCAATATCCTTGCCGAGTCAAAGGATGGTTCCCCGCTTTTGGTGAGTCAAAACTATGGCAATGGTCGGGTCATGGCGTTTGCGGCTGACACCACCCACCGGTGGGTTCGAAATCCCCAAACTCGCCTGCTTCATGACCGATTCTGGCAAAGAATGATTCGCTGGCTAGCCCATCGCGAAGAACAGGGGGGCAGCGTGTATGTTGCCCCCGACACCCGCCGCCTTCCCACCAGAAGTGACCTTGGATTCAGGGTGGGGATCCGGGGCAAATCAGGTTCGGAAATCGAAGGTGGCACCTATGTCGTCGAAATTCTCCGTCCGGACCAGACCAGGGAGATGGTACCTACTAACCGAACAGGTGCCGAGGTTCGGGGCCGTTTCGAGGGAACAGAAAAGCCTGGGGAATATCGGGTTCTGGTTCGTGGTGAGGCCAAGGATGTCGATGGAACCATGATTCAGGGGGAGGCTTCCGCCAGGGTGGTGGTTTACGAGGAGGATCAGGAAATGGCCCGCATTGCCGCAGACCCCACTTTTCTTGAAAACCTCGCCCGTTCGGGAGGGGGCCAATTCGCAGGAGAACGGGGAGAACGGTTGGGCGATTATTTAAGGATGCTTCTCGAAAAACCACAAAAGTTTGATCGGGCGGATTTCGAACTCTATCCCGATTGGCGCAATATGGAATCCTCCCCAACAGGATCAGGGTTTTTACTCCTGTTTTATTTGACATTTGTCGCCATCCTGGGTGGGGAATGGCTTCTTAGGAGAATGTGGAACCTGGCCTAGGGGATCCATGGGAAGGATAGCTGGCTACAAAGGATTGCTTTTGGCGTTGCCCCCTGCCAAATAGGTCAACTTTTTCCGGGTTTAAGGTTGGGCTAAAAGGGAAAGCCATTACCCACCTTTTACCTTATCATAGTCTTCGAGAACCTTGATGTATTTTGCAAGTCTTTCCTTGGTATGCGTTCACGGGATTTTGAGATTTTAGTTGACACGAATGGGTCTTTCCAGCGATACCAGCTGGCATGCAGTCACCCGACATACTTTTGGAAACGGTACACGATCTCGAGACTTTACTCAGATGTGCCAGGGAGGAG
>SXGS01369754.1_pt1 | contig 24174 bp, 13 predicted proteins | sample 3174681 | NCBI WGS metagenome assembly SXGS01 (sample SAMN11356861, study PRJNA531348) | freshwater metagenome | isolation source: freshwater sample F1-80 | place: China: Fuxian Lake, Yuxi | collected 2017-12-25
ACGGACGGAATTGGCAGACACACTCGGTGAGGGACGAAGTCGAAACAGAGATATGCGGTCGTGGCGAAATTGGCAGACGCACTAGCTTGAGGTGCTAGCGCCCGCAAGGGCTTGGAGGTTCGAATCCTCTCGACCGCATTCAGTTAGTCCGAAACGTTTTACGTTACCTGGCGACGTTCGCCAGTGCGGCTGAAAACCTAAGTTGGCAGTGGTAGTAACTACCACTTTGTCACGGGAGGCCGCGTTCAATGGTAACTTCATCTCGTTTTCAGGCTGGCCGGATTCCGGCCTACACGCTTCACAAATCGACCGGACAAGCGCGAACTCGTGTTGCTGGTCGGGACTACTACTTGGGCTTGTACGGCTCGGTCGAGTCTCGTCAGAAGTACGGCGAACTCATCGCGACCTGTGCGTCAGGCGTGGACATCACCCCCGACAAGCTCAAGGCCGGCACGAAGATTGATCCCGGACAGTTTACGGTCAACGAACTATGCCTCGCGTTCATGCGGCACGCCGAGCAGCACTACCGCAAAGGCGGAGAACCGACAGACGAGATCGACTGTTTCAAGTCGGCGATTCGGGTGTTGGTGGACGTGTACGGTCACGAAACGGTCAACGATCTTGGACCGATCAAGCTCAAGGCCGTCCGCGGGAAGATGGTCGAAAAGGGCTGGTGTCGAAAGTACGTCAACAGGTCAGTGAACCGGTTGAGGCACATCTTTCGTTGGGGAGTCTCTGGCGAACTGGTCGAACCGACGACGCTGCAAAAGTTGGAAGCCCTCGCGCCGTTATTGATCGGTCGAACGGAAGCGCCTGACCATCCCCAGCGGCAGGCCGTTCCGCAGGAACATGTTGATGCAGTTCGCAAGATCGTGTCCGCTCAGTGCCGAGACTTGATCGACCTGCAATTGACGAGCGGTGCGAGGCCCGGTGAGTTGTTGCTGTTGACGAGCGGCATGATTGATCGGTCGGGCGAGGTTTGGACGGCAGAACTCCGCGAGCACAAAACACAGCATCGCGGCAAGACTCGCCGGTTGGCGTTCGGGCCGAAGTCGCAACTGATTTTGCGACGGCATTTGCAAGCTGATCCCGACGCCAAACTTTTTCGCATTCGTCGCAACGCCTACCGGACTGCGGTTGTGAGGGCTTGTGAGAAGCTGGAGATCCCGCGTTGGACTCCCCATTGGCTGAGGCACAATGTCGCCACAAAAGTCAGGGATGAATTCGGTATCGAAGCGGCTCAAGCGATGGCTGGTCACGCTTCGCCGCTGATGACGGCGCACTACGCGAGCAAGATGGATGTTCTGGCCGTTCAAGTGGCCAAGTCGATCGGCTGATTGGAAACCAACACGGGCTAGACCGGCCAGTCGAAAAGCGGACACCCATCCGCCTGCCCGTGCTTTTCTCTTGGGACCGGAGGGACCGGCATCATGGCGAAGAAACGCGATAACAAGACTCCACTCAAAGCCTCCGGCAAAACGAATCGGCAGCAACAAAACGACTCAGCTCTTCACTTCACGGAATACAGCGCCGTATCGTCGTTGGCACCCTGTTCGGTCATCGACGGGCTAATATCGAAGCTCGAAGCCGAGTACGCGGATTTCCCAAGAACCGTCGGTCACTTCGCCAATGAACGTAGAGAATCCTACATGGCGGATTTCAAGGGACTGGGAACGGCCGAAGGCGAATGGCAATACCTCGGTTGGCTGATCGCCGGTCTGCTCAAGCTGATGGATGAAGCGAGAGAAAAGGGGCACACCATCGACGCTACACGGTTCGCTTTTGAGGCGGGCTTGCTTTGGAGTAGTAGTCGTCATCCATCGGCGAAACGAATTGTCAAAGCAATCAAGAACGACACAAAGAAAGCGACCCAAGGGTTGATAGATCGGAAAGACGCCAAGAGTGAGATTGCCCGAAAAGAGTTTGTTATCCGCATGGCGCAATTCAAGGATTCTTCGCGGCGCAAGACGGACACGCTGAGGACAATGGGCAAAGAGGTGTTGACCGACGAACAAGGGACACCGTTCAAAAATCGAAAGGGCAAGACGTTCAAAAAATGGGGGAGCTACGCCCGTTTGGTCGAATGGTCGAAAACGTGGTAAGTCTCACACCGTCGGAATGAGACTGATTTTTGGTCGCACTCCGACGGAGTGCGACTGAATACTGCGACTGCTGAGATTCTCGCCGCGCTCAACTCGCTGTCCCATTCGTTTTTCGCAATCTCACGCGAACACGAAAAAGGACCGAGACTATGACGACCGCTACTCTGGCCGATACCGCGACCGACCACCTGACGGTCAATCAACTCGCCCGACGCGAGGTGAAAAGCTGGTCGAACATCGTGGCCGACATCAACGACCGCATGACAGTCAATCAATTGGCACGCCGCGAGGGCGTTCATTGTGCGACGCCGTGGAGATGGATGCAGCACGGTGTCCGAGGCGTCAAGCTCCGCTCCGTGCGCGTTGGAGGACGCCGCTACATCCTCCAAAAACATTGGCAGGCATTCGCCGCCGCGCTCAACGCCGATCTGAGCGACGCTCCGCAGACTCCGCCGCGCTCCGATAGCCGCCGCCGCAAAGACAGCGACGCTGCCCGCGATGCTCTCCGCCGCAGCGGTATCTGATCGACCACCAGAAACGACGGAAGCCGCGCTACCGACCAAAGCAACGCGGCCCGTCTTTTGGAGAACACGAGGATGATAGCACACTCTGATCGTCAACAACTGCTCGCCGCAACTCGCCGCAATCGCCAACGGTGCGGACTCGACCAAGAGACCGGCAAGAACACGATCACACGTCGCACGACGTTGGCGGCAGCGTGCTCGGCATTGGTCGGGCGGTTGGTTGGGAAGCGAGGGCGCGCATGATCGCGACCGCATCACGCAGTAACGGAGAGGCATTGGCTGCGAAGTTGGCAGCGGTTCAAGCCTATGACCTGCGAGGTTGGCGCATGACGCCATGCCGAGCGAAAGGCAAAGAACCATATCGCGATCAATGGCAGGCCGAGAGGCTCGGTGCTGAGGAGATGACCGAGGTGCTGTCCAATCGGCACAACGAGAACATCGGGGTGCTGACCGGCAAGGCGAGCGAGGGGCTGGTGTGCATCGACCTCGACAACCCCATTGCCGTTGAACTTGCCGATCAATTCTTGCCGCCGACCCCGCTGCTTGTTGGACGAGGGGAGAATCCGAGAACGCATTGGTTCTATCACGTTCCGGGCGGCATCAAGGCAACAAAGTTCAAGCTCCCCGTAGACCCCACCGACAAGAAAAAGAAGCTGACCGTTGTGGAGGTGCTGGGCGATGGCAACCAAGTCATCGTTGGTCCGTCCGTGCATCCTAGCGGCGACGTTTATGACCTACTCGAAGACGACCCCGCAGAAGTCGATGGTGCCGAGTTACTCGAAGCGGCCGAGTCCCTTTTCCATGCGGTGCTTGATCGGCTCGGATTGATTCCAGAAGAGAAGCCAAAATCTAACAGCAACGGCAGATCACAAAGCACAGGTGGGAGCAGCGACCTATCTCCCGGCAAAGACTTTGACGACCGAGGCGATGTTCGCGAATTGTTGCAGCGGCATGGTTGGACGAGGATCGGCAACAGCGGGGATGACGAACGCTGGCGACGACCGGGCAAGGATCACGGCATCAGTGCCACCTTGAAGGACGGCCGGCTGTTCTATTGCTTCACGTCTTCGGCAGCGGGTGTTGAATCCGGCCGGGGTTATGGTCCGTTCGGGCTGTTCACGGCATTGGAGTGCAGCGGCGACTTTCATCAGGCGCACGAGAAGCTGAAGGTGCTCGGATTCGGCAATTCCGTGAATTGTGTGAATTCTGTGTACGGGGTCGAAGATTGGCAGGAACCGATTCCGCTGGGAGCTGATCCCGGTGCTCAATTCCCAATTGAGGCGATTCCGAGGCAGATTCAGGAGTATCTCGGCCAGCTTGCGGAGTTCACTCAGACACCCATCGACCTGGCGGCCGGCATGTGGCTGGCAGCAACCGGGGTGGCAGTGCAAAAGAAGGTCGTGGTTGAACCAAGTCGCGGTTGGATCGAACCGCTCAACCTGTATGTGCTCGCCGGGATGGACCCAGCAAATCGGAAGTCCGCCGTGGTCGCTGCGATTGCGAGGCCGCTCCGACTATTTGAAGAGACGCAAGCCGAACTGTTGGGGCCGACGATCCGAGCAGCACGATCCGCACACGAGATCCGAACCAAGCAACGTCAGCGGCTGGTCGATGAAGCGGCCAAGACTCCGATGGGCAGCGACCGCGACGCGGTTCTCCACGAGGTTCAGACTCTTGATGAAGAAATCGCCTCGAATCCCGTCCCGGCCGAACCTCGACTACTGGCTGACGACATCACTCCCGAGCATCTCGCCACGAGAATGGCGCAGAACAACGGCCGGCTGGGGGTGCTCACTGCCGAGGGCGACCTGTTCGACATTATGAGTGGCCGGTACTCGTCCAAGGGTCAGGCCAATCTCGGCATTTTTCTCCGCGCTCATGCTGGCGATGAAGTTCGTGTTGATCGAGGCAACCGACCGTCCGAATTCATCAAGTCCCCCGCCCTGTCGTTGGGCTTCTGTGTTCAGCCTGAAATTCTCCGGGGGCTGATGCAACAGAAGAGTTTCCGAGGGCGCGGATTGCTGGGGCGGTTCCTGTATCAACTGCCTGAGAGTCTTCTCGGACGCCGCAAGACTTCTCCGGCCGAAGTGAACCCGATGACCGAGGCGGATTACACGTCGATCATGCGGAAGCTGTTGGACCTGCCCGTTCGTCAGTGCGACAACGGCGAGTTCCTTCCCGAAGTGCTCAGTCTTGCTCGTGAGGCCGACGACCAATTCCGCGCGTTCCGTGATGAGATTGAAGTCAGTCTCGGAGAGTTTGGCATTTACGCCACGATCAAGGATTGGGCCGGCAAGCTACCAGGTGCAGTCGCTCGCATCGCCGGGTTGATGCACGTTGTCGAGCACGTTGAACGTCAGCCAATCCCGACCGTCATCAGCGGTAGCACAATTCAGAACGCCATCCGACTCGGCCACTACTTCGCCAGTCATGCAACAGCGGTGTTTCGGATTATGGGTCGAGATGAATCAGTCGCTCTCGCCGAGCACATCGTTCACACGATCCAACGCCACGACATGCGGACGTTTTCAAAACGAGACATCCACCAGCAGGTCAGGCGACGAGTCGATACCCCCGACGAACTGGATGGTCCGCTGAAGCTTCTCGTGGATCACAACTACATCCGCGACGTGCCGCAGTCATCCACCGGACCCGGACGAAAGTCATCTCCGAGCTACGAAACCAACCCCAGGATCACCGGAACGGAACTCTGAGATGCGTACACACAATTCACAGAATTCACCAAATCAACCGACCTGTCCCGCTTGTGGCAGCGAATACCTACGCCACGAGGCCGACGACCGGTATCAGTGCCGACGATGCCTTTGGCGTTGCCGTATCGGATCGACCGGCAAGGCACGCGACTGGCTGAGCATCGGCAAGGCCGGCGCAGCAACACGCGAGCGACGTGGAAGGCCAGCAACATGACCGCAACGCGGCATTCGGCAACTCCCGCAGCTCGGACATCAAGGACGATCCCGAATGCTTGGCGATGTTTCGTGAGGCGATGAAGGAACAAGCAGGAAGGCCAAGCAAAGAATCTGCTGACAATGTTAGCACAATTCAGAGTGATGGTCGCAACACGGAACACGGCAACAGTCGGGCCTACAGCATCGACGGCGTGAAGCGGGAGTGCGAGCCGGAAGTGGTCGCCAAGGTGATGGAAGGCCAGCAACATGACCGCAACGCGGCCGGCAACCTCGCCGACGGGATACCCCCCCCACCCATCAAAGGTACTTCCGAACGTCTCGCAGACCGATGCTACATAGACCGCCGCGCTCCGTTGTGTTTTTTTTACTTACAGAGCCAACACGCCAACGCAGCGAGACCGTAGCGCTCACCGTTGTTTCGACGTGCTCTGACTCAGACGGATGGCCGCGCGTCGATCCTGGATGATCCTGTGCGGTCGGTTTTGGTGTTGCTCATCACCGATCGGCTTGTTCGTCACCAACTGACCAGCAACCGCCGTGGCCGTGAGCGTGCGGCATCGTTGGCCGCGACGTGGAAGTCAAACGCGATGACTTCCATCGTCATCGACGATCACGACCTCGGTGCTGGCAGCGAAACGCAGGTCACTACCACCGCTACCACATTCCGAGTCGTTTACCACAAGAAACCGCGAGAATCCGCAATTGAATAAGAGTGATTGCGAGAGTGAATGAATCCGATAGAATTCCGTGAAACCTAGTGTTTTCAGCTCGAATCGTGACGGTCAACAAGTTGATTGAGGTGCTAGCGCCCGCAAGGGCTTGGAGGTTCGAATCCTCTCGACCGCATTCCTACTACTCATCCGTCTGCCGGGGCTGAGTTCGAATCCTGTCTTGCTTACTGATTGAGGACTGACGCCAAGCGTGGTGTCAGTCCTTTTTCATTTCAGCAGAGATGCCAAATCCTCAAGCCAGGATGTTCGTGACGACTTCGCCATCCACATCGGTCAGCCGATGATCGCGGCCCGCGTGGCGGAAGGTCAGTTGCGTGTGATCGAAGCCCAGCAGGTGCAGGATGGTCGCGTGGAAGTCGGGCATCGTGACTTTGTCTTTAGCAACGTAGTAACCGAAGTCATCGGTCTGGCCGTAAGTCATGCCGCCTCGAATTCCCCCGCCGGCCATCCAGATGCTGAAGGCGTGCGGATGATGGTCGCGTCCGTCGATGCCTTGAGCGGCTGGAGTGCGGCCGAATTCCGTCCCGAAGATGACGAGCGTGTCGTCCAGCAGCCCGCGTGATTTCAGATCGCGCAGCAGTCCGGCGATTGGCTTGTCGACTTTCTTGGCGTTGGTCGAATGATTGTTCCGCAAGTCGCCGTGCGCGTCCCAGTAATTTCGGGGGAAGCTAAAATTGACTTGAACGAAACGGACTCCTGCTTCGATGAAGCGCCGGGCCAACAGGCACTCGCGGGCGTACTCGTCGGTCGGTTCTTCTCCCGCGCCGTACAGCTTGCGAGTGGCCTCGCTCTCTTGCGACAAGTCCATGACGCGCGGCGCTTCCATCTGCATCCGAAAGCTCATCTCGAACGCGGCGATGCGCGCTTCGAGCCGTGGATCGTCGCCGACACGAGCGAGGTGTTCGCGATTTCGTCGTGAGATCAGATCGAGTTGCAGCCGTTGCAGCGACGGATGATCGCCCGGATTGAGGTTCGACAGCGTCGCTTGTTGGAACGGCGAGGAACCATCGCCGATGCGTGTCCCTTGAAAGCTGGCCGGCAAAAATGCCGAGCCGTAGTTCTGTGCCCCGCCGTGATACAGCGACGGAGCGAGGCTGATGAAACCGGGCAAGTTTTGATTCTCGGTGCCAAGCCCGTACAGCGCCCACGCGCCGAGGCTTGGCCGAGCGAAGACGCCGCTGCCGGTGTTCATATTCAACAGCGCCGGTCCATGCGAAACCTGGTCGGCTCCGTTCATCGATCGAATCACACAGATGTCGTCGATGACCGAGCCGATCTCAGGAAAAAGCTCGCTGATCTCGACTCCACTTTGCCCGTGCTTCGCGAACTCCCACGGCGAAGCCAGCAGGTTGCCCGTCTGAGCGAACTCGAACTTCGGCTTCGCGATCGGCAGCGGTTGCCCGTTGCGTTTTGCCAGTTCCGGTTTTGGATCAAGCGTATCGACGTGCGAAACTCCTCCGTGCATGAACAGAAACACGACTCGCTTGGCCTTCGCCGGATAATGCGACGTCTTCGGCGACAGCGGATTCACTGTCGATATTTCACCGCGAACCTGCGATGACAGCAGTCCGAGCAATGCGACATGACCGAAGCCACACGCGGCGCGGCAGAGGGCTTCGCGACGGTTGACGGAGATAGTGGTCATCGCGAATTACTCCAAGTAAATGAACTCATTCTGGCAGAGCAACGCCTGACAATAGCTTTGCCACGTCGTCAGTCGCCATTCGTGTTGGGGACGCGTTCGTGTCTCTGGAGCCGTGAAGTAAGCATCGAGAAATGTGTGACCTTGTGCCAACTCATCCGGTTCTGGTTGGCGGCCGAAAGCAAGCTCGTGAGCACGTTGCAGACGCTGCGCGTCGGTCGCTTTTTCGTCGGCCAGCAATCGCTGAGCAAAGTGGAGCGACTGTTTGCGGAGCAGCGGACTATTCAACAAGAACAACGATTGCGACGGGACTGTCGTATCGTTGCGCAGAGTCGTGACACCGTTCGGATCGGCCGCGTCGAACAGGGCCAGCACGTCGGGCAGCAAGTTGCGGACGACCGGCAGATAGATGCTCCGTTTGGTGAAATCCGTGTAAAGCGGATGAGAGGCTGGCATGGCGTTCGTGCGGAAGCCTCGTTTGTCATCGAGCCGATCCGCCAAGTCCCAGACGACGGCCGAGCCTTCATCCGCTCCCGGTTCACGATCGAGCTTGCCGCTGGCGACCAAGACCGCGTCACGCAACTCCTCCGCCGAAAGTCGGCGTCGCTGGAAGTGTGACAGCAGCCGGTTGCCGGGATCAGCCAAAGTCGGAATTCGGAGTGCGGAGTGCGGAACACCTGCATTCAATTCCGCATTCCGCGCTCCGACTTCCGAACTCTGGGAACTCTGCTGATACGTCGCACTCAGGCACATCAATCGGTGCATCGCCTTCATGCTCCAGCCACTCTCGACGAACCGCGTGGCCAGCCAGTCGAGCAATTCGGGATGCGACGGGCGTTCGCCGCGCTCACCGAAGTTATCGCTGGTCGCGACGAGACCTTGGCCGAAGTGATGCTGCCAAATGCGATTGACCATCACACGAGCGGTGAGCGGGTTGTCTTTGCTCGCGATCCACTGAGCCAACTCCAACCGGCCGCTGGTTGCGAACGAACTGCCAAACGATCTGGCGAGCGGGGCGGCGCCAGCCCCCCGGTTGTTTGTGGCGTTGGCATCTGACCGGGGGGCTGACGCCGCCCCGCTCGCCAAGACTTGGGGGAATCCGCGCGGCACGACTTGCCCCAACGTGAAGCGATTGCCGCGCAGATGGACGCGCAGGTTGCGTGGCGTCGTTTCTTTTGGGGCCATGACCATAAACGGCTTCTCGCCGGGTGCTTGAAACAGCGGGAATTCCCACCACATCGACGCGTTGCGAGCCTCATCCTTGAACGGCTCGGTACTGCGGAAGATCCCGGCGAGCGCGTAGTAATCGACGGCCCGAATCGCGTCGAACTTGTGGTCGTGACAGCGGGCGCAGGCGATTGTCAGGCCGAGAAACGCTCGGCCGGTCACGTCGATTTGATCGTCCACGATGTCGAGCCGAGATTGTTCCTTGTCGGTTTCGGCGAGCGCCTTCGGGCCGATCATCAGAAAACCGGTCGCCGTCGTTCGACGAATACGAGCGTTGAGATCATCCGTCGGCGGCAGCAGATCCCCCGCGAATTGCTCGATGATGAACTGGTCGTAGGACAGATCGCGGTTGAAGGCGTCGATGACGTAGTTGCGATATCGCCAGGCAAAGCGCATCACGGCGTTGGCATCGTTCGCGGTGGACTCGGCGTAGCGGACGACATCGAGCCAATGCCGGCCCCAACGCTCGCCGTAGTGAGGTGAATCGAGCAACCGATTCACGACCTTCCCGAACGCTTGCGGCGACTCGTCTTTGAGGAACGCTTCAATCTCTTCGGGAGAGGGGGGCAAGCCAGTGAGGTCGAAGGTGACTCGGCGAATCAACGTCCGCTTGTCGGCTGGTGGTGCGGGAGCCAAGTTGTTCTCTTCCAACTTGGCGAGAATGAAACGATCCAGCGGCGACTTGATCCACGCCTCGTTCTTAACGCTTGGCGGCGTTGCGTTGCGCACCGGTTGATAGGCCCAGAAGCTTGTTTCTTCCGGAGTGAACGTGGCTCGCGTCGCGGCGACTTGCGAAGCCAGCACGATCCCGAACTTCTCGGCGAGATGACCTTCGACCGCTGCACGGTCGGGATCGGTCAGAGCTTTGTTGTAGACGATGACTTCGCCGACATCACCACGAAAAGTGCCGGCCCAGCTCAACGCTTTGCCCATGTACGCGCCGATGTCCGTACGATGCTGGATGTCGGGGACTGTGTCGCGGCCTTCGAGCGGCGCGTCGGTCGACTTATTCGCCAGCTCGCCGTTGATAAAGAATCGCGTTGTGCTATGGATCGGGCCGGGGCGCTTCGTCACGCTGAGGATGATCGACTTCCCGTACAACGGTTTGAACGATCCGGATCCGAGCGAAGCGTCGTGATTCCAACCTCCGGCGAAGTGCAATGCGTGATCTTCACCACGATTGATCTGCACGAGCGCGGCCAACGGTTTGCCGGGGTCGCCCGTGGGATTCGCCGGGTTGCCGATGCCGATCACTCCATCGTAGGGCGGCTGCGTATCGTGCGATTGCAGATTGATGACGAGCAGCATGGTCAGTTCGGCATCACCGCGAATCGCGACCGGGTTGTGCGGTGATGCTGCCAAGCCTGTGGTCGTCTCGAATCGCACGGCTGGCCGGCGTTGCAGCGTGCTTTCTTTCGCGAACTTCGCCGGCAGGCCGACACCTTCGGGTCGCACTCCCTTTGTCGCGGAGAAGTCGCGGCCGTGACCGCTGTGATCGGGCCAGACGAAAACCGATTCGCCATCAGCCAGTGCCAGGTCATCGGCTCGCAACCAGAGCTGCAAGGTCTTCGCCAAGTCACCGGCGTTGGGGCTCAACGCAGATTGATCTTGCCCGTGAGCGAGGTCGATCAAGTATCCAACGTCGGCGAGTAGGAACGCCGTCAAGCTCAGCACATAAAGGAGAGGCGGAACTCGCATGTCCAAAACTCCCGACGCTTTCGACAGCCTCTGTGGAATTCGGGCCGTTCGTTGTTGTCGAATCAAATTACAGTCGCAGAGTGGCCACGAACAGCGAGTGATCGTGTCCTGCGCGACCGAATGGTCGTCGAAGCCAACGTTGTGGGGCGGTTGCTCTTCTCAGCGTGTCTGTGTTGAATCCAGCAAGCCGTTCGTCACATCTCGCTCAGCATTTCTGTTTCAGCCCCGTGGAGTTCGTCATGCGGATCGTACAAATCAGTTCGGAAGCCGTTCCGTTCGCGAAGACGGGAGGATTGGCGGACGTGGCGGGCGCGCTGAGCAAAGCGCTGGCGGAACAGGGACACGAGGTGACGTTGATCCTGCCGTTGTATTCGCGGTTCCTCGCGAAGAACGGTTTCGAGATCCAGCCGGTCGGAGACGGTTTTGAAATCCCCCTAGGCAATCACCGAGTCTGGATTCAGCTCAAGCGGGCGCAGATGCCGGGCAGTTCGGTGAACGTTGTATTCGTCGATTGCCCTGAGTTCTTCGACCGCGGCGGGCTCTATCAGGATCCCGTCACGAAAGCCGACTACGCGGACAACGCCGAGCGTTTCATGACATTCTGCCGAGCCGCGCTGGAGGCGGTGGCTCGACTGCAACTCAAGCCGGATGTCATCCACGCTCACGATTGGCAGACCGGTTTAGTCATGGTGTTGCTGGAGGCTCAGTTCCGCGACTGGGTTCCCAATCTGCGTCGCACGGCGGCGATCTTCACGCTGCACAACATGGCATTTCAGGGAGCCTACCCGGCCGAAATGATGCCGCTGACGGGCTTGGGTTGGGAGTACTTCACTTGGACTCGCATGGAATGTTGGAATCGAGTGAACCTATTGAAGACGGGCATCATCTTCGCCGATCAGCTTTCGACAGTCAGCCCGACGTATTCGCGCGAGATCCAATCTCCGGAATTCGGTCACGGTTTGGATGGCGTGTTGCAGGACCGATCCGCTGATCTGACGGGGATCCTCAACGGCATCGACCCCCATGAGTGGAGTCCAACGAACGATCCTCACCTCCCCGCGCGATATGACTTCGATTCGATCGGGACGGGAAAAGCCACCTGCAAGCGCACCTTGCAAGAACAATTGAATTTGCCGGTGCGCGGCGAAGTGCCGTTGCTGAGCATGGTCTCGCGCATGACGTGGCAGAAGGGCTTTGATTTGATCGGCGCTTGCGCCGGCCGATTACTCGAACGCGACGTGCAACTGGTCTTCTTGGGAAACGGGCAGCCGGAGTACGAAGATCTCTGCCGCCATCTGGCGTCGGCGTACCCGGACAAAGTCCGAACCATCATCGGCTACGACGAAGCGCTGTCGCATCGGATCGAAGCGGGCTCGGACATGTTCCTGATGCCCAGCAAATTCGAGCCCTGCGGATTGAACCAGATGTATTCGATGGCTTACGGCACTCCGCCGATTGTCCGCGCCACCGGTGGACTCGCCGATTCGGTCGTGAGTGCGACTCAAGAGACTCTGCATGCCGGTACCGCCACCGGCTTCGTCTTCCACGAACACCACCCGGATCGGCTTTGGGAGCAGCTCGACTGGGCCTTGCGGCTGTTCGCCGATCAACTGACCTGGCGTGGCATTCAACGAGCCGGGATGTCCCGCGATTGGAGTTGGAACCGCTCGGCCCGCGAGTACATCGCGCTTTACGAAAAGGCGCTGTCGCGGCGAGCAACGTAGACGAGTCACTCCGTGACTCGAATGTTCCGGTCACGGAGTGACCGGTCTACTTTTGAAGTCGTTGTCAGTAATGAGTCAAGGAGACGACCCATGATTGTCGGTGTGCCTCGTGAGATCAAACCGGACGAGTATCGCGTGGCGATGCTGCCGTCGGGGGTTGAAGAGTTGGTGCGACGCGGGCACCGTGTGTTGATCGAGCAAGGTGGTGGCATGGGAAGCGGCATCACCGACGAGCAATACGCCGCGAATGGGGCCGAGATCGTCGATGGTCCGGCCGCGATCTTCGGTCAGGCGGAGTTGGTCGTGAAGGTGAAGGAACCGCTCGCGGCCGAGTGGCCGTTGTTGCGTCGCGGGCAAACGCTCTTCACGTACTTTCATTTCGCCGCCGACGAAGAGCTGACTCGCACCGTGCTGGCGACGGGTGTCACGGCCGTAGCGTATGAGACGCTGCGCGGACCGAAGGGGGATCTCCCCTGTTTGACTCCGATGAGCGAAGTCGCCGGGCGCATGAGCATTCAAGAAGGAGCGAAGTATCTCGAACGTCCCCAAGAAGGCCGCGGCATCTTGCTGGCGGGAGTCCCCGGCGTGGCACCCGCTCACATCTTGATCTTGGGTGGCGGAGTCGTCGGTAAGAACGCGGCGCAGATCGCGGCAGGCTTTCAGGCGGACGTGGTCATCATCGACATCAACATCGACCGCCTGCGGTATCTGGAAGACATCATGCCGCCGAACGTCAACACGCTCTTCAGCGACCGGCACAACATCCGCGAGGAGCTGCGGCTAGCGGACCTCGTGATCGGAGCCGTGCTGATTGAAGGGGCTCGCGCACCGGTGCTGGTCAGTCGCGAAGACCTCAAGCTGATGAAGCCCGGAGCGGTCATCATCGACGTGGCGGTCGATCAAGGCGGCTGCATCGAGACCACGAAGCCGACGACGCACTCCAAGCCGACGTATCTCGTGGATGGCATCGTGCATTACTGCGTCACAAACATGCCGGGAGCCGTCGGCCGGACCAGTTCGTATGCGTTGTGCAACGTCACGTTTCCTTACGTGCTGAAGATTGCGAAGCTCGGCCTGGCCGCCGCGTGCGCTGCCGACACGGGTTTCGCTCACGCCGTCAACATGTACGGCGGAGTGATCACCAATCGCGCGGTGGCCGAAACGTTCGGACTGCCGTTCGTGCCGTATCAACCAGGATGAGCGGCACGGCGCTAGCCGCCGGTCAGTGCGAGTGGAACCACCACGATTCACCGGCAGCTAGCGTCGAGCCGCTCACAAACCCAGCGAAGATCACCCAACATGCAAACGCGGCGCGAATGGCTGGCGGTACTGGCGACGATCGGACTCGCCGTGGGCCTGACGCTCGTCTTCTGGCTTCCGATTTGGTGCGGAGCGGGCTTTGTCGGCGGCGACATTTACTCGTACTTCTTTCCGCAGAAGGTCATCTATGCGAAAGCTCTGCACGCCGGCGAACTACCGCTGTGGAATGCTCACGCGGGCTTCGGCTATCCGTTACTGGCCGAAAGCCAGACTGGAATCTTCTATTCGCCGAACCTGCTGCTGTATTCGTGGCTCGATGCGCACTCGGCGTTCCATGTCAGCTTTCTGTTGCACTACATCGCGGCGTTCGTATTCTCGACGATGGCCGCGCGGCGATTGGGCTTGAGCCTGCTCCCCTCCTGGTTGACGGCGATGGTCTACGTCTACGGTTGGTTCCCGCCTCGGACGTGCGTCGAGTGGGCAATCATCGGCGGCACATGGTTGCCCGCTGCGTTGTGGTGCGCGGAATCGTTTCTGGCCTCTCGCCGATGGCGATACGCGATCGGCTTGAGCGGCGTGCTGGCCGTGCAATTACTCGCGGGTCATTTCCAGATCGCATGGATCACGTTGCTGTTGCTGGTGGTTTATGTGCCAGCGCGCGCTTGGTGGGTTGGGGATAACAGCCATCAGTTTTCAGCCAACAGCTTACAGCCGGATTCGGACAGGCGAGTGCCGATGGCCGAAAGCCGATGGCCTTTATCCTTTCCTCTTCGAGCCATCACCGTCGCCTACGCGGCGATGCTATTCGGACTGACGCTCGCCGCCGTGCAACTCGTGCCGACGTATGAGCTCAAACAGCTCAGCCAGCGAGCGACCGTCGGCAAAGAACATGAACTCGATTTCGGTGCGATCCCTCCGTGGTATTGGTTGCAAGCCTGTCGGCCAAGTCACTGGTACTCACCGCTGACCGACCGCGAGGCGGCATTTCGCGAAAGCCCGCCGCTGGGGCATTCGCGCACGAACTCAGCCGAAGCCCATTTTTATTTCGGCGTCGCGCCACTGATGTTGTTCGTGGCCTGTCTCGTCGGCCTGCTGGGTGAGCTTGTGGCTCGGCAGTCGATGAATCGATTCGTTCTGTTTTGGTTGTCGATCGCAATCCTCAGCGGACTCTATACGAGCGGCTGGCTGCTGCCGCTGACTCAGCACTTGCCGGGCTTCAGTTTCTTTCAAGGAGCGGGGCGTTACGGATTGCTCACGACCTGGGCGGTGGCCGTGCTGGCGGGTTCAGCCGTTGACCGCTTCCTCCGCTCGCCCGATGTCCCGCGCTGCTTGGCATGGGTGCAAATCATTGGCTCGGCGTGGTCGTTGAGCGTGTGGTATTTGCTCAGCGATGACGTGGCCGCGGTGATGACCCAAGTTCCCACATTCAACCCACTGACGTTGATGGCGACGAACGGACAAGGAACAGATCCGTTGATGTCTCTGTTGCAACTTGGCGTGTTGCTGGCCTTGGTGATTGGCGTCAGCGCGGTGTTGTGGTGGCTGTCAGAGCGGCCGAAGGGGATCGACGTGCGCGTCGCCTTGATTGGTTTCGTGTTGCTCACAACGGCCGTCGAGTTCTGGACGATCAGCCGCCTGGTCACGTTCACTCAGATCGTGGAATCACCGCCTCTGAAGGCCCTGGAACAAAGCCCGGTGCGACAGAAGCTACTCGAGGCGGCAAAGACTCGGCCGACGTTGAGGCTATTCGCGCCGGGCGCCAACTTGCCGAGCACTCTGGGCGTGTCGAGCACACCGATCTATCTCACGTTTGGCCCGGCTGAGTACGTGGATGACTCGTTGCGGCTATCCGAGGACTGGCTGCATCGCGGTGGCGTCACGCATCTGCTGAGCTTCGATCCTCAACCGGCGTCGGATTCGATGCAGCTCATCTGGCAAGGAGACGACCCGTTCCTCAATCGAGCCTGGGGCCGATCGGGGCAACCGTTGTACTTGTACGAATTCCGGCAATCGCTCGGTCGAGCGCACCTTCGTGCGTTGAACGGCAAGAGTTTGGAAATGACTGCTGGCAAGTTGACCGGGTTCAATTCGCGAGCCAACGCCGTTGAGTGCTTGGTGGATCTGAACGAGGCGAGTGTTTTGGTTCTCGCGGATCTCGACTATCCGGGTTGGTCGGTGACAGTCGATGGTCACGCGGCCGAGTCGTTGCGAATCGACAATCTCTTCCGAGGCGTGCGGCTCGAATCCGGCTCGCATCGCGTGGCCTGGAGCTATCAGCCACGCTCGGTTTTGATAGGAGCGGTGATCAGCGTAGTCACGCTCTTGATGTTGGCCGCACTGGCTCATGTCCGCTTCTGGCATCCGCAACGGTTGGCTTGGCTCGACGAATCGACCCCGTGAAGCAGTCAAACTCATCCCAACAATATTCGCTTCATCCCTTCCGTCATGACGTCGTCGATCTCTGGTTCGCAGAAGGCGACGCTGACTTCGTAGCCGCCGTTGGGGTATTCCTCTTTGACCGGGATGTACCACGGGCCGCCGTCGCCGTAGGCCGAGGTGCAGACGAAATTGTCTTTCGCGAGACTCTGGGCGCGGAGTTGGTATTCGATGAACGACTCGGCGGGGAGATGCAGCAGCTTCACGCCTCCCAGGTGCAGCGAGCTGAGCACGATCGGGGTCCGTTTCTCGACGCGACGCAGCCACGAGAGCATGTACGACGGACGGTTGCGGTTCACGACGGGGTTGGTCTTCGTCGAGATTTGTTGAGCGATCATCTCGGCGTGCAGCGATGTGCGAGGCGGTGGCAGAATCTCTGCCGTCTTCCAAGCGAGTGTTTTGATCTCGGCTCGTTCGAGTTTCGATTCGGACGCGACGATGCCGTCGTAGACGCGCTTCGTCAGGATCGGCCGCACGGGCTTCGAGCCGTCGTTGTACTTGCCGGCGGAAACATTCCCCGCGCATCCGGTGAAGTAGACGTGCAGGCAATCCGGCTCGTCCTGCTGCCGCTGCTTGCGAGCCAGTCCGGCGAAGTCGCTGGTGGCTCGGCCGTCGGCGTAGTAGCTCATCGGGTGCGTCGCGTAGTAATGCAGTGAGGCCAGCTTCTTCTCGCCGTTGAAGAAGGCGACCGTCTTAAGGAACGGATCGATCAGGCCGTCGGGCAACGCGATCAGTTTCGGATCGGTGCAGGCACTGCCTCGCATCGCGAGGACTTTGCCGGTCTCGTCGCGGTGGACTCGGCGGTTCGAGGCGACACCGTCGATCTTGCCTTGGCCCCAGCCGATGTGCGTCACTGGCGTTGCTTGTTTGATCGCCTTCTCGATCGCCGATCGGCCGGCGTCGAGGCAGCGTTTGAAGAAGTCGAGATCGACGATGTGCGGCAGGTCTCCCTCGGCCCCGACGATCCGTTCGGCTTCGAGGCACGCGAACGGCGCGTTGTGTTGATGCACGCAATGCATGGCGACTCGATCCGGCGTCGTTCCCGCCGCTTGAGCCAGCGCGGTCCGCCACTCGACGTGAGCTTCATTCAGCAGCCCGGTCCAATCGACGGCACACAACACGATCGGCTTGCCCGCTCCGAGCAGCACGACTCCGAGCGCTTCGAGCGTGTCATCCACGACCTCGATCGGCTTGATCCACCCGCCGCAGCACGAATGACCGATTGGCGGCGTGACGTCGAACTTGAACGGAGCGATGTGCAATCCACCGGCGCTGGTCTCAGCGGCGTTGAGTGCCTGGCTGACCGACAGCGACCAACCGGCGGCGGTCGTAAGCACGGTGTCGCGAAGGAAGTCCCGGCGAGTCGTTTGGTTCATGCTTGTTTCCTGAAGTGGGGGTCGAAGGGGTCGGAGTGGAACTTGGTGAACGGCCTCCAGAGCGTGCAGAGATATTTGATTTCAATGCTGAAGAACAGTCCGACGACGAGGATTGTCGTCGATCTCCAAATCTTCTTGCGGTGCGCAAATCACGGATGCCTAATCGCCGCGATTGTCGGTGGCATTGGCGACTCGCTGGCCATTCGGACTGAATGTGAGCCAGTGAAGGTTGCACCTTGTGATCGCCGGGAATGGACCAAGACAGTTACGGGCTTAAGTTCAACAGCGTCGCTTTCTCCGGGTCGTTCTTCCAACCGAACTTTGCTGTGAACTCGGACGGGGTGTAGGTGTGTTGGGAGCCGTCTTCGTGTTGGGCGACGTAGACGAGCAGGTCTTCGATGCCGGGGCTGCCGCGGTAGTGGCCGGTGGGGGCGAGGCAGAGCCAGTGGTCGCCGGTCAGGAACGGCAGCAGGAAGCCCAGGCGGCGGTTCGTGGCGACGTCGTAGCCCAGCGTGCCGTAACTCGGCTGCCAGCCCAGGAAGCGGCGGCTGTCGGGATGCCAGTCGGCGGTGTAGCCCAGGTAGCGGCCGAGCAGCCGGCGGTCCTGCGCGTCCGCGCCGCGGAGGAACGTCCAGTGAATCGCTTCCCGCACGAGCAGCCGCTGGCCGTCGGGGGAGGGATTGAGGAACAGCACCTGGTTGCCGTTGCTGAAGAATTCCGGCGGGCTGAGCGTGCCGGTCTCGATGTCGAGCGAGATGACGTTCGGCTTGTCGCTTCCGACCATCCCTACCCACAGGCGGCGGCTGTCGGGAGTCCAGGCCAGGGTTTGGCCGGCGTGAGTGGGATTCCATTGCAGCGGCTGGGGGAACTTGTCGTAGGTGGCTTTTAGCACGAAGCGCAAGCGAGTGGTCGTCGCCGGTTTGTTCCCTGGTTTCACCACTTGCTCGCGCGTCGTGCTGGTGGGATCGTCAACTTCCCAGAGGCGGACCGTGTTGTCTTGCGACATCGAGGCGAGGCGTTGGCCGTCGGGGGACCAGGCCACGCGGCCGACCGGGCCGGTGTGGCCGGTGAGTTCCTGTTCGACGTTCCCGGTCTCGGCGTTCCAGACGCGGATCACTCCGTCCGTCGCGCCCGTCGCCAGGCGTTGGCTGTCGGGCGACCAGGCCGAGTACAGAAATCTTTTGTCGGCGGCGGCATTGGGGAAGGTGAGCTGCTGTTTTCGCTTGCCGGTCTGAATATCGAGCAACGGCACGCTCGCCGTGGGATCTCCGCTACCGTTGAACGCGCCGAGCATCGAGCCATCGGGACTGATGCGATTGCCTTTGAATGGCACGGGCGTCTCGCGTTGCAACTGGCCGGTTGCGGCGTCGAACGCACGAATTTCCCGAGGCCGTCCGAGGCGAACACTTCGCGACCATTGGGAGAAAGCAGAGAGTACTCGCCGCCACCGTTCGGCGGCGTCGGGCCTTGGCGTTTGAGCGTTCCGGTGGCGGTATCGAAGAAGCCGATCGACACACCCGATTGATTGCCTCGATTGGTGACGACTTCGTTGCCGTTGTCGAGCAGGGCGCAATCGTACGCATGGTGTTTCATCGCCGCGACCAATTCGCCGGTGGTGCTGTCGTAAATCCCCGGTTGCCCGTTCGGCGAGCACACCGCGATCCGGCGGCTGTCGGAGAGCCATCGGAACTTGTGAGCGCCACTGAAGGTCCGCTGCAACTCCAACGTCTTCGCACTGCGAATGGCGACGTTGCCCTGTTCGGAAACCGCCAGCCATTCGCCGTCAGGAGACCAAGCGACGTATGGGGCACGCGGGGTCTTGAGTTCTGTCAACGGTCTCAGCGTCTTGGCATCGCGGATGGCCAATCCGAGTCCCGTGGAGCACGCAAACCGATTTCCATCCGGAGACCATGCGAAGCCATAAGCGCCAGCAAGTCCCGCGATGGGACCACGAAGCCAACTGGTCCCAATTTCATATTGAAAGAGAAATCCAGCATGCTCGCCTCCGCCGTGAGCGACGATCGCCAACGAATCGGAGTTCGGTGCGAATGTCACACAGTGCCCGGATATCGGTAAAGGAACGACCGCGTGCAGCGCTCCGGTCTCGACATCCCACAGCCGAGCGGTACTGCCGCCGGTGCCACGAGTTCCTGGGACGTCGTCCACCGACGCCAGCCAGCGGCCGTCGGGAGAAAAATCAAGCGAGGCGATGCCACCTTCATGCCCGAGCAGGCTGCGGACGAATTGGCCGTCGCGGTTCCAGAGCGTGATTTTGCCGAAGGCACCAGCACCGCCGCCGGTTGCGATGAGGTCGCCTTTAGAGCTGGCGGCGATGACGAATGCGTCAGTCACACTCGATGGCCCGGCGAGTTCCACCGACCAGCTTCGCAGGCCGGGGATCGGAGCGGGACGGGGGACCAGGGCGTGAGCGCTCAGCGGTTCGCCCGGTTGCAATTGCAACGGGCGGTCGAGCGGGCCGGGGAGCGGCTCGGCGTCGAACGACTGCACGACTCGGAAGCCGACGTGCGGCTGAATCGGAGCGAACTTCGGGTCATGTGACAGCAAGACCAGCGCGTGGTCGGGATGCACTTTGTCTCGCGTGTCGCGCCACGAGCCGCCGCGCGCCACCGGGCCGAAGCCGCCGAGCGGATCGTTCCGCGTCAGGTACGGCAGCAGCACGCGGTGGCCGTAGTCGTGCGTGTATTCGGCGACGTTCCCCAACAGGTCGTACAGGCCAAACGGATTCGGCTTCAGGCTCCGCACCGGAGTCAGCGACAGCGGCCGGTCGCCGAACTTCGCTGACTCGCTCGTCACGGCATAGTTGACGAGCTGCCCCGGATTCGGACCCACGACGTGCTTATGAACGCTGCCAGCCCGGCAAGCGTGCAGCCATTCCGCCTCGGTCGGGAGACGGAAGGATTTGGAGTGCGGCGACTTGTCGCCGCTTTGGTCCGCGGCGGAGCCGCTTTCTTTTGCGTTATCGGGCGACACGGCGTTCTTGGGCGGCGCGGTCCATTTCGGAAAGGAAAAAGTGGCTGCGCCACGATGGGAAAGCGGCGACGAGTCGCCGCAGTCCAAATTGAGCCACGCGCAGAACGCGTGCGCGTCGCGGAGGCTGACTTGCGTGACGGGGTCGTTGGGCTGAGTTTTCCAGCCGGGCGTGCGCCAGGTGATGTTGGGATCGTCCTTGCCATCGAGCGTCTTGCCGCCGACGCCGTTGGTTTCGGCCTCGGTCTGGTAGCCCGTCGCTTCCACGAACACCCGGAACTGCTCCCAGGTGACCTCCGTGGTGGCCAGCGCGAACGGCCGAGTGATTCGATACCGCCGCACCGGCATTTCCGACTCGATCGTCGGATCGTTGCCGCGCGTAAACGTCTTCTCGAACTCGCCGGGCGGGATGAGGGCGAAGGAGAGCTTGCCCGCGTCCCCCGTAGCCGCGTTCGCCGTAGCCGAACTCGTGAGAGTTCGGGGCGTCGCCGGAGCGTTATCGCCATTCGTCCGAAGTCTCACGACTTCGGCTACATCAATTTCTTCGACCACCGGTCGTTTCAAGAACTCGGCCCATTGCTTCTGCAACTCGGTCGCCCGCTGCGGCTCGCACGGCGCAACCACCGGCGGCGGAGCCTTCGGCGGCAGCGACCAATCAGACTCGGCCGTCGCCGGTGTCGCTGGCGTCGCCGAAGTCGTCAGACTTCGGTCGGGCGCGCCAGGAACCGCAGCGGCCTGCCCCGTGACGCTGGGCGGCAGGCGGAGAACGTAAACGGTGTGGTTGCCGTTGAGGGTGATGAGGTGGCGGGCGTCGGGGGCGAAGTCGAGCCAGTCGATGTTGCCGGGGGATTTCCACTCGTAGAGCGGGGCGAGCGTCTTCGCGTCCAGCACGCCGACGCGACTGTCGGTGGCATAGGCGACTCGCTGGCCATCCGGGCTGAACGTGAGCCAGCGAACATAGCCCAAATGCTTGCGAGCCAGTTCCTGGGCTTTGCCGGTGCGAATGTCCGCGATCACGACGGGACCGCCGTTCGCTTCCGAGTAGTGGACGAGCCAGCCGCCGTCCGGCGACAGCGCCGCGCGAGACAAGCCGAGGCTGAGCTTGATCGGGATCGCGTTGAATTTCTCCGCTCGGTCGCCGTGGTGGCGAAACAGCGTGAGTTCCCCGCCTTGGTCGCCATGTGCCACGGCGAAGAGGCTGCCGTCGTGCGAGGTGAGGAATTTCCAGTATCCCGGATTGAGCGGATATGGCGAATCGAATGGGATCGTCCACTTCTTGACTGGATCCTGACTCACGTCCCAGCCTTCGATGGCGTACTCGCCCGGCTTACCGCCGGTGAGCGAGAAGAGCCACGAACCATCGGGCGAAACGATGCTCAGCGAATTCATCCCAAAGGGTTCCGCGACGGACTGCCACGCTCTGTCGCGGATGGAATAGGTGTGATGTCCAACAACGTATGTAAGGCGTCCGACGTTAAGCCATCGTTCACTCGCGAGCGGAAAGTTCGGACCTGAGGCTGGCGAATCCAACACGACATCCGCAGCCGGGTACGGTCGTGGGGCGGAGGCGGAGAAATCCCAGAGTTGAGACCGCGTGGAGAAATTGGGTTTTGGCGTGTCGTAGGTGTGCAGCATCAATCGCCCGGTGCGTGGATCGAGTTGGGGCCGGGTGTAACCCGGCGGTCGAAACGCCTGGGTAAGATTCGGCGGCGAAAGCTCTTTGGGGGTGTCGCCGGAGAGATCCCAGAAGCGGACGAAACCATTGTCGCTGCCGACAATCGCTCGGTGGCCGTCGATCCGCCACAGCCGCGTCGTGTTGTAACTGTCGGTCATCCACCGGCCATCGGCGGAGAGCGAGATCACGCTTGGGATATCACCGAACGCCATCGTCTTCTTTGGCGAGTCCCCCGCGATGTCCCAGAGTTCAACCACCTTGTTGGCGGCGCGAAGTAGCACTCGCTGACCGTCGTTGCGAGCGGCCAACGGCCATTGCTTGGGAGCCAACGGGATTGGGATTTCGACATCCGCAGTGATCATGCCGTCCTTGATGGTGGCACGCCGCAACTTCCCCTCGACGCTGGTATAGAACATTTTGTTCACACTCACCGCGAACGCCGGGCGGCCCGTCATGGCAACCTTGTCCGTCACCATCTTCGGAGCACCGTCGTTCCAGGAATACAGCGTGGCAGCGCCTCCTCCATAGTCCCACACGGCATAAGTGTTGGCGTCTTCGAGCATCACGCCATATCGGCCGCGCTGATTAAACCATTGCGACACAGACTTGTCGTCAACGCGAATGGGCATCCACTCGCTGAATGGTTGGCTGGCATCAGAATGCTCCAGAACAAACACCCCTGAGCCATTGCCGAACGCGTTCGCGAACAGCTTTGTGTTGTCCTTGGAAAACTGAAGAGCAGTGACATCCGAAAGCCAACTGGCTCGTGAATTGACCCGACGAATCGGCTGCTGGGTTTCCAAGTCCCAGACGATGAGATGCTCACCGACCGATGCTCCCGTCGCGGCCAACTTGCCATCCGAGCTGATTGCCGTTGACAATGTCCAGTTCCAATGCCGTCGCGCGTGGTTGCCGATGACGGCGACGAGTTCCTTGGGCTGCCACTCGAACCGCTCCTCCGCCGGAATCGCCGCCGGGTCCAGCTTGTCAAACGGCGATTGGCCGACGGGAATCGGCTTGAACTCTGGCTTCAGCGAAGAGAGCTGCGAAATCTCTGCACGTACTCGGATCAAACGCAGTCCTCGACCGTCCACACGGCTCACGGTGTCTCGAAGACTGCGACTGGATGCTTGCGCCAGACCATTCCAGTTGCCACCTCGAAGGATTCGCTGCGCTTGCCCGTTCGCATCAGAGGCGACGACATCAACACACCACTCCTGAACGTTCCCGTGCATGTCGTAAGAGCCCAACCGATTTGGCGGGAAGCTCCCCACCTTGCTCGCGCGCTTCTTCGATTTGTCCGTAGGATCAGCCGCCCGATCATTTCCGGCCAATTCGAGATCCAGGTTGATGGTGGGTTTCTGAAAGTAATAGTCGAACGCGCTTTCCAATTTGTCGATCGGCCCGCCTCGGCAGGCATATTCCCATTCGGCCTCGGCCGGTAGCCGATAGACCCAACCGCGTTCGTTCGCCTGCTTGTTGAGCCGTTTGAGAAACACCTGGCAGTCGTCCCACGAGACCTTGTCCACCGGGAACCGCTTTAGATCGTCATCAGAGACGTCGTTGACCTCCGAATTCTTTCGAGTGAATGTGCTGAGATTCAGTCCCGTGACCTTCTCCCATTCCTCCTGAGTCACCTCGTACTTGCCGAGGTAGAAGTCGTGCTCGAATTCGACTTTCTTCTCCCCTGGCTTCCCCTCGCCCCCACCGAGCCAACCCGCATTGGTATCTACACAACTATCCGCACTTGAGGATGGGGAATGGTAACGTGACGTCACGAACGAGTTGTTTGAGGTCACTGAGATCATGGTGTTCGAGATATTCCAGCATCGTCAACACAACGCACAGTCCGGCCAGCAAT
>SXGS01109620.1_pt1 | contig 24172 bp, 18 predicted proteins | sample 3174681 | NCBI WGS metagenome assembly SXGS01 (sample SAMN11356861, study PRJNA531348) | freshwater metagenome | isolation source: freshwater sample F1-80 | place: China: Fuxian Lake, Yuxi | collected 2017-12-25
GCCAAAGCTCGCGCCGTCGGGCGCTTGGACACCCAGCACCTCCAGTTCGCCGCTTACCCCACCAACCTGAATCCAATCCAAAAAGTCATCGACTTACACCCTATTCCACTCCAAATCACCCACAGATTCTGCTGAAGAGCCGTAAATCAATGTCCGCTCATGTGCTATGAGTCGGCCATTTTCCAAGGAGGCCCCTCGAATCAGGGAATCGTTGGCAGCCCGTCGACGTTTGAATTCTTCGTACGGTGTTTCCATCGAAATGGATCCCACAACCGGTCCAGCCCATAGTAACGGGCGTCGGACCCCAAATAAACACCAAACCCTTACCCTGGGCAAAGACCAAGACTAATCAGCCCTGGAGCCAATCAAAGTAGCCCATCGCTTCAAACTCCGAAAGCAATTCGGCGCTCTGGGAATCGTCCAAGGACGAATTGGGAAGACGCATCGGTCCCAGATCGATCCCATGACGTTGCATCAACACTTTCGCGCTGCCCAAGTAACCGCGACAACTCAACAATTCCACGCAACGCACGATCCGATACTGATCCTCGCGGGCAGCTGCCAGGTCGCCATGTTCCAACGTTTGCCATAATCTCTGAGCCATCGGTGCACAGAAATTGTAGGTGCTGCCCACCGCACTTTGACACCCCAAGACCAGCGCCCCCAGCAAGGATTCGTCGCATCCCCAAGCCACCGAGCCTCGCCCATTACCAGCTCGAAGACATTGCTGGAACATCATCAAGTCGGGATTGCTAAACTTGAGGCCTCCAAAGGATGGGATGCGCTCTTGCGCAAGCTGAATCAGCGCTGGCATTGAAAGCGAGACTCCGGTCATCCCGGGAATGTCATAATGAAAAAATGTCAACTCCGGAGCCGCGGATGCAATCTGAGCGCAGCATTCCAACTGACTCGCCACACTGCGCGGCTTGAAGTACGCCGGTGACACCGCGCTAATCGCGGCCGCTCCGACTTTCTCGGCCTGCGACGCCAAGTCCCGTGCATCCGTCAAACAATTCGAACCCACGTGGATAATCACGTCCAGTTCTGACCCCTTCGTGACCTCCATCCATCGCCGTGTCAACGCGCGACGTTCGTCCAAACTCATTGAATGGCTCTCGCCAGTGGTTCCTCCGATGAATACCGCCTTGACGCCACTCGCGCTCAGAAAGGCGGCATACCGTTCGATAGGAGCCGGGTTGAAAGAACCGTCCCGATGGAACGGTGTAAAAGTAGCAGCGATAATGCCGCGGAGTTTATAGAGCTTCATGTATCACGACCCAACAACGCTCGCTGGTCTCGGTCGAATGAGCAAGACCAAGACCACTGAAATCATCGCGACACCAGCAAATGAGCTGAAGATGATATTCAATGGAAACTGGCGGTCTCGCATCAACCCAAAACCCCAATCGGCCAATCCCCCGCAACTAATGCTCACCAAGTTCATCAGACCATAACCTGTGGCACGAAACTCGGGTCGGACAATCTGACAAAGAATCGGCATGTTGTTGCCGTCAAAAAAGCCCCAGCCAAGCCCGAACAAAGCCAAAAATCCAATCGCCATGCCTAGGGTTGGGGCATTTCCAACACCAAACAGCGCGGGGATGATCAAACACATACCCAGAGCGCTGACAAAAATTCGGCCGCGAACGGACCGTTGCATCCATCGATCTGCCAACCAACCGCCACCAAGTGCCCCGACGATTGCCGCGAGCTGCCAGTACAAAGTTGCTGACACTCCTGCCTTGCCTTGTCCGATTTGAAATTGCTGCTTCAAAATCGCCGGCATCCAATCTCGAACCACCCATCCCGCCAAAGCTGGCAGCGTGAAATAGAGTACCAGCAACAGGAAGGACCCGTTGGTAAGCAATGCCCTCAACGCCGAGCCGACAGATGGTTTGACTACCGTCACGTCATCCAGCGCCCGTGGTGCATCGCGCAACAGGAAGACCAGCGGTATCGCATACAGTGCGCCAGCGAGTCCGCATGCCGTAAACGCCATTCGCCATCCTAACGCAGGAGTATCTGCCAGGTACCCACTGAATCCCCCGGCAATCACCCCACAGTAGATCGCCATCTGGTGCATCCCTACCGCTCTGGATCGTGTCTTGGCAGAATGATAATCGGATATTAATGCCAATGCCGCAGGAATATAAAAGGCCTCGCTAACACCCATCAAGGATCGGGTCATCAATAATCCCGAATAGCTGGTCACGTGGCTCGTTGCCCACGTGACCAAGGACCAGACAAACAGACTGCCACAAATCGTATAACGCCGGCTGAATCGGTCGGCGATGTAGCCGCCCACCGGGCTCAAAACTGCATAAACCCACTTGAATTGGCCCAGCATCCGGCCCCAATTGGCCTCGGTCGAAATGTCTGGAATATCCCCCATTACCGAGAACTTCATCGCGGCCAACATCTGGCGATCCAGATAGTTGAGTAGCGCCACGGGAAACAAAAGTACCACCACCAACCATGCAGTGCGTTTGGCACGGCTGGCTCCTTCCGTTCCTGGGATCAATGGACTCTCGGGGAAATTCATGCGAACGGCGATTCAATGTGGTTCCTTCAACGCGAGCAAGCACGACCACGGCGTCATCGCCAACTCCGTGAAGACCGAAATCGACGTCGTCACTTGTCCATCTGTCATGTAGCACTCGCCTGGATCTCATTCTCGGAAAGAGCGCGCTGGTGGATCTGCAGGTCGGCAAGCTGACCATTGAAGGGACCGCTCATACCGCTGCCGAGACGCAAGGCCGCATCGCCCTCGAGATTCCATGAGGAAACATCAAAGCCCGCACTCTCGGCGACTTGCTTTCCATCGACATGCAGGGTTAGAGCTAAGAGGACGGTCCCTTTGTAGCTATTCGGAGCTGTTGGGGACAGTCCCTTTAGCAATCCCCGACATCGCCTTGGCAGAATTCCATCTGCCGAGCGGTTGATAGGTTCCATTCGCCGAGATTGCCTCGATCGAGTCATCTTTTTGCCCAGATTTGTTGTTTTCCTCAACGGGTGAATCATTACCATTTAAATATGTCTTTTTCAGTTCACGGTCATCTTCAAACTTCAGATCGGGAATGGCACATCTACGAGTGGTCGGACACTTGGTGATCGCTTGTCCCCGCAATTCCCCAAAAGCGGTGGAGGACCACCGCGCTCACTCTTGCAGCCCTTCAGTTTGCGTCTTGAGTCCAGACGCGCTGTTGACTGCAACATCTCGGTCAATCCAAGCCACTCGTCCGACGATCCAGTTCTTCAGCCACTTCACTTCCTCCTCGTAACTTCCACCGACGTAATAATTGCAGGTAACCTGCTCACCAAGAATCGGCCACCGCTTGAAGTTGCGCACCTGAGCCTCACCAAGTTGGGCGGCAAGAGTATCAACGATTTCGAGAATCTTCGGTAGATCGAATGCACCTCGGCGTAGTTCGGACCAACGGGTGTTACAGCGACGGACAAACTCAGGATCCTCCCGCAATCGGTGAAACCAGGAAATCTCAGTCGAGCGGAGCAGTGGCCAGTACCAACCATTGGGTTGCCAGCCCCCGTAGTAGTTCGCATTTCCGAACGAACGATTCCAATCCCACGGCGGCTCGGTCCTCAGTCTTCCGTCCCGATCCTTCGTGATAAAGGCACTGTAGCGGAAGCCATCCACGTTCTTGCTCATTTCGATAAGCCAATGCGCATCAATGAATGAATCCACGTCAAGATAGGCAGCATAACCAGTGCGAGGGTTTGTGAACTCTGGACCGTACAGCGAGGATTCAAATGATCGAAAGTAGTCAGCGAGCCACGCCCGTTGCGCCGAGGTGACTTTCCGAGAGTTTGGATAGACGAAAAAGTATGGCCCACCACGGGATGTCGAAAACCGGGCACCACCACGTTCCTGATGGTCTCTCTTCACGATATAGCCGCCGGAAATCTCAGGAGCCGAGCTCGCTTGCGTGTCTAATTTCGCAATGTTCACGCGGTCGGATCCGCGCTTAATCTTCTCCATCAAAACATAGACACCGACGTAATCGCGCATCGTCAGCCGACCGGCGGAACTCGTGATGAACAATTCGACGTAACGGGTCCGTGGAGCGTAGTGACCGGACTGACGCGCCAGCTCAAATGCCAAAACATCACGCATCAGCGTCTTGTCTTCGTATGGGGCGTAGAGCACCCAGTCCTCTTCTTTAGGCAGGCCCAACAACGACACTTGTATTTGGTTCGTCCGATTCTCGACCGTGTGAAACGTGTAGGAAGACTTCGGCAAGCGTTGGCTTGAACTTCCTCGTACATGGATCGTCACCGCGCCATCGTGCGCCGGTGTTGCCCCCAAAGAGGCGCGGTGGTTTCCCGCATCGACGTCAAAGAATTGTGCTCGCATCAACGATAGCCTCTCCGACTCGATATCTCGGCCGTCGGAATGGATGACGATGATCGGCAGATTGGATGTAAAATTGGTGGCGTTAGTCTCGGCGCGCAGCCGCCGGGGAATCGATTCCGAGCTCTGGCCAAACCTGTCCTGCCGCGAGGGCTGTCGGTTCACTCCAATCGCAATCCTGTCGCGGGGGAAGAATACACTCAACACAATCGCCAGAATTCCGAAGCCGCCGCCGAGAAACGCCGATGGGATTCTGCGCCGCTGAACTGACCACTGGGAGCGCGCCACTGCGGCCAGCGCACTGACACCAAGCCAGATGGCGAAAATTGCCAGAGGAAATGCTAAGAATCGCAACCAGCGTCCGTGCACGCAGGCGAACACCACCGCGATAGCACCAAGCACCACGCTCGCCACAGCCCGTTTCTTAGCCACTTGCTTCATCACGTTTAAACCACGCTCGCCGAAGGCGACCTTCTCCCCAGTTGGTCGCCGCCAAATAGTCCGTCGAGACAGCCGCAGATTAGTGTAGCCGACTGCAAACTCAACACTCGATGCAAACACATCCGTGAATGGATTCCGTCAAATGACCGTCGAAGCTCGCCAAGCAGAGACGATGGCCAACGCTATGCGACTGTCTGACTCTTTTCCTTCTAGCCGTTGGACTCCCTCGCACATCGGCAACGTTCTTCGCCGATGCCGTTGAACTTCACTATATGCAACAAACTCAGCCGCTTCCCCTGAAGGGAATCGATGCGTGTTCTATTGCCTCAAGGGGACAGTCCCTTTGGCAACGCTCCAAAGGGCCAGAAGTCTGGCGCATTCCAAGACCTGGCAGACTTCCGAGCGGCGTTTTGAGTCGCGAACCGTCTTGCACGGCGGTCGCCCTCTACCGCCTTTCCATTCGAGCGCGATGAGGCTGATAGCTCACGCTAGCGTGAACCCGAAACAAGCATTGACGCGCTGGACCAAGGCACGGCGCCGCACCGTGCCGACACTGCCCCGACGCCGATACAACCTTTCCTTCTCCACTAGATACATCAGGTCGCACTTCACCAGCGTCTCCCAATCGAGGCCATCCGCACCGTTGAGCATGACTTCATTTTCGCGCGCCGGACGGCTCGCCTTCTGGCTGGAGCCTATCAGCACGTTGACCAGCGGCGCGCGCCACGCGGTCGGGGTGACTGACGATGATCGCCGGGTGCGACCCAGCTTCGGCGAAGTCGCACGTCCAAATATCCCACTGCTTCATTCGGCCTCGACCTTCAATGTGGAAGCCTTGGCGGTGCGGCGCTCGGCGCGATTGACAGTCTTGGTGTAAAGATGGCGCAGCGAGCCAGGCGGAAACGAGCCTGCCGCCACGGACTTCTCTTCGGCGTCCAGGATGCGCAAGCCGGCGCGCACGACTTCGCTGGAGTTGTTGTAACGTCCGCTTGCAACCAGGCGCGCGATCAGTTCCTCAAAATGCTTGGTCAACGCAATGTTCACGGCTGGCATTTTGGAATAGATGCTATCTATTGTCAATTCTCGACCCGACCCAATTCCAGAACACGCCTGCATGAACCTAAATCGCGAAGAACTCCTGTTTGGTCTGGCGCTGATTAAACCCGTCGCCGAGCGCGTTTTGCGTGGCTCGACCGCGAGTGTTGGCGATGACGGACAGTACGCGAGCTTTATGCAGCCTTGCAGTCACGTCGCGGAAGCCTCGCACAATCTCAAAAACTCCGTCTCATCAATGATTCGAAGACCGAGCTTCTGAGCTTTCTCCAGTTTGGATCCCGCCTCATCCCCGGCCAAAACGAAGTCCGTCTTCTTGCTGACACTCGAACTTACTTTGCCACCCAGTCCTTCGATTCGTGCCGTTGCCGCTTCGCGTGAAAGCGTCGGCAAGGTACCCGTCAGAACAAACGTCTTTCCGCCAAACGTTCCGCCAACCTCTCGGGGCCGATACAGGCTCGAATCGAAATTCAATCCAGCCTGGCGCAATCGCTCGATCAACTCGCGGTTCTTGGAGTCCGCGAACCAGTTTTCCACGCTCTGCGCAATGACATCGCCAATGTCCGGCACCGACTTCAATTGAGCCGCACCCGCTTTGGCTATTTCGTCCAGATTGGGGAATGCCCGACACAACGCCTTCGCGACACCCACCCCGACATGCAAAATCCCCAACCCGAATATCAGCCGCCACAAGTCCTGCTTGCGACTGGCTTCGACTCCATCCATAAAATTTTGTGCACTCTTACTACCCATCCGCTCCAACGCCGCCACATCCCCGAGGCGCAATCGGTACAGTTCCGACACATCCCTGACGAGTCCGGCACGAACCAACTGCACGACCAAAGCCTCGCCGCCGCCTTCGATGTCCATCGCCCCACGGTGACACCAATGCTCTAGGCGCCCCCGAATCTGAGCCGGGCAATCTGGATTCATGCAGCGCCAGTCCACACCGTCGCCATCCGCTGTCTGGTCGCGTTGAACTGGAGTTCCGCATTCTGGACACTGTTTCGGGAAAACAAATTCACGCTCATCCCCGCACCGCTTTTCCAACACCACTCGAACTACCGCAGGTATCACTTCACCTGCCTTTTCAATCAATACCGTGTCGCCAATCCGGATGTCTTTTCGTCGCAGCTCATCCTCGTTATGTAGCGTCGCCCTGCTGACGGTGCTTCCAGAAAGGAACACTGGTTCCAACTCAGCGACCGGCGTCAGTTTACCCGTGCGTCCCACTTGAATTGTGATGTCCCGCAACCGAGTGGCGGCTTGCTCTGGCGCATATTTGTAAGCCATCGCCCACCGTGGCGCTTTAGAGGTCACCCCGATCCGGTCTCGCAACCGAATCGCGTTTAACTTCACAACCGCTCCGTCCGTCTCGTAGTTAAACGAGCGTCTCAGCAGATCCAATTCCTCAATTGCAGCAATGATCTCGTCTGCGGACAAACATCGCCAAAGCTTTTCCGGGGTCGGACAACCCAGTTCGTTCAACCAATCCAAAAGTCCCACTTGGCGATCCGGCATGGGTACGGCAGCTTTAGGGAGTCGAACCTCTCCAACTCCATAAAGCACCACCGCCAACGGGCGTTGTGCCACCAGCTTCGAATCCAGTTGTTTGAGAGAACCGGCCGTGGCATTGCGTGGATTCGCAAAACGCTCCTCGCCAGCCGCCTCCCGTTCCTCGTTGAACGCTTCAAACGCTTTGGTGGGAAAATAAACCTCACCACGCAGTTCAATTACCGAATCCTCCAATGCACCTCGAAGTCTCAGCGGCAACCCGCGAATGGTTCGAAGGTTGGCCGTGATTTCATCGCCGAAAGTCCCGTCGCCACGCGTCGCGCCCTGAACGAATACTCCATCCTCGTAACGCAGCGAGACCGCCACCCCATCCACCTTAGGTTCCACGGTCCACTCCAGAGGTTCATCGGGCACAAGTTTTTGGACCCGTATCACAAAGGCCCAGACTTCTTGCTCAGAATAGGTGTTGTCCAGGCTCATCATCGGGATGGCATGACGCACGTTCTTAAACGCCGTCAATGGCGCACCGCCGACCCGTTGGCTCGGCGAATCGGGTGTCACTAATTCCGGATGGGTCACCTCCAAGTCTATTAGTTCGCGATACAACTGGTCATAGTGTCGGTCTGAAACAGTCGGACGCGCCTGGACGTAATAGGCGTGGTCATGGCGTCGAATCTCTTCCACCAACGCCGAATGACGGGCTTTAAATTGAGCGGCAATCACAGTAATTAATCGTTCACAGCGTGCGTTTCCCAAATGCGCCTGGAAAGCGAATAGCCGTCATGGGAAAAAGCGCCCGTGGACGCGGGGCTCGACACGCGCACGTAGGCGCCTTGCAGTGCCGGTTTCCTGGTTTTCGCAGGTCTGAAGTGAGCCAGTGTCACGGAACCTTAGCCTGCATCGCGGCTCGGCGGACTTTCAACAACACCGGACGAGAGGCCTGACGGCCGACAGCCGTTTCTTCCAAATGGAACCAACGGTCCTGGTCGGCCACCCATCGGGCGCAGGTCAGGAACAATTCGCGCTCGGTTTCTCCTTGCAGCAGGGTGATTCCATTTAATCCCAAATTATCGACGATCACTCCGTGGGGCAGGTTCATGGCTTCAAACCGGACCGCACCATCAAAACCGTTGCGAACCACCGTAAGTTTTGCCCGTACAGTCGTCCCAGGCACAATCACGATTTCTGCGGATTCAGCCTTCTTAGAGCCCGAAGCCCCTTCCCCCACGGGCTCCACCGTCAACATCAACTTGGCCTTCTCTACCGACTGCTTCGGGCGTCCAAAATTATTGACGGCCATCGCCATGGGACGCCCATCGATCTCGGCACTGGCCACCACAGTAACCGCGTCCCAATCTGCCTCGGACGGCTGCGATGAATCCTCCGCAGCGCTCAAGGAGCCAAACGCATTTTCGTGTCCCGCCTCAATCACCAACGGGGTCGTCGCCGTCCAACCACGCGGGACATGGTTCAGATCCACTCGAACGGCTCCATCAAAGCCGTCGCGACGAACCAGAGTGACACTGAAGCCTTGGCCGCTCCCCTTGGCGACGGTCGGATTTGCTCCTGCCAAGGAAATGGAAAAATCTGGGGCTTGCGGACGGACAGTCAAACGATACACCAGATTGGGACCGACAAATCCACGCGCATCCGACAGGCGGATCCAATAGGTGCCATCTGTCGGAGCAACAAAATACAACCGGGCATCGGTTCCCAGTCGACGTTCCGAGTCGTCATCATTTTCGAATGACACACTAAAAACCGGCAATCCGTTAGGCACAGGCGATGCCCCTGGAGCAAGGGCTTCCACCACATAGACCGGTTGGTCCAATGGGTGAGAAGTCGGTGTCGTATCGAAAAAACCTCGGCGCTTCCCGCCTGCGGAATACAACAACGTGTCGGAATCCGGGCCTTGCGGCGCTCGAAGAATCTTCATGACTTCACCATTGGAATAGATCAGGTCGTTGAGCTCCATTTCTTCCCAATTCTCAAACCGAATCCCGGTATCCTCGGATGTCTCATTCCGGAAAGTAATCGCCGAATTGCGCACGGCCTGAAACCGCATTCGCTCCACCGGCTTGCCATCGGGTCGCAGAACTTCCAATCGTGTATCCGCAGGCGAGCCTCTTGACGCCGCGATCGCCTCGATCACGAACCGTTGCCCCTGGTGCGCCACAAACGAAAAAACATCGACGTCGCCACCGGAAGAATCGGAGCTGAATCGACCGTCCACCGCGCCAGGGATCGGAATGACCTGGGGCGGAACCCCAGCATCATTTGGTTCCACCTCTGCCACTCCCGGAATGTCCGTGACAAGCCACTTCCACTCCCGCCGCGATCGCACTTGAGAGACTCTTTCCGGCAAGCCGAGTTCGCCGGCATCACCGGTCGTGACTTCCAGAACCCCGTCCGATGCCAGATTGTGACCGAGAAATTGGACACGGGACGACCTATTCGGAGGCAGCGCCAGTGGAGAGAGTCCCGTGATGACTGGAAGAGAGCCGGCGGTCAGCCGGTAAAAGTGGTCCTCAGCGGAGCCCTGCCAGGTCTGCTCCGCAACACGCAGTTTGAAGCGTCCCGCCGTGGCAAACGTATGTGCCAGGAATGGATCCTCATGACCCGCGTAGTCGTCATTGGAGGCGATTGTGCGTCCCCCGGCATCTAGCAGTTCCAAGCTCAAGTTGGCTTTGGAGCCGAGTTCGCGCGCCTGCACATCGAAAATGATCGTCTGTCCAGCAGCCGCCTCCAAGGCGTAGTCGTCCACCTGCGTCCCCTGCTTCAAGACACCCCAAACCGCGGCGGGTGACATGGGAAGGACTGTGACCGCTTGCAACTGGGGAAGATCGTCGACCCACAGTTTGATGCGCCCACTTTCACCTGTGGGAGAAGCCACCGACAACTCCATTGGTCCGCGACGATATTCGCGTGGCGGTGAGAGTGTGACCCACACTTCCTCACCCCGACGCTCCGGTGCCAAGGCCGCCATCAATTCCGTTCCCCGGTAGAGCAGAATCGCATTCACAGACTCCAAGGAACGTCCAACCAAACGTAGCGGTGTGGTCGCGCCGAGCTGGATGCCCCGCGGCTCCGAGCGGACCAAATCGGGCCGCGGTGGTTCGGCTGGTTTGCCGTCCGACACCCGATAGAAGCCCAACGATCCATCAATGCGGCCGACCGCCAACGTCTGATCGTCCCCAACAAACGCCAAACTTGTTGGCCAATCCGGCTGAAGCTCCAATACAAAGCGCTGCTTCATGCTGCCGATATCGTGGAGTTTCACAGCTCGATCATCGCCAGCCGATGCCAGATGGCGCCCGTTCGCACTGACGACTAATCGGAGAATGGCGCCCTCATGCGCGAAAACAGCCGACTTTAGTTCATTGGATCCCTCCTTACCCTCGGCGCCAATGCCATAAACTCGGATACGGTTATCACCGCCGCCCGTGAGCAACCGGGTGCCATCCGTCGTAAACACCGCGCTATTCAGTTCCTTCAATGCCTCACCAAACGTTTCGAGCCTCTCACCGCTGGACACATGAAAAAGCTTCGCTGTGCGGTCAAAGCTGGAACTCGCGATCAGTTTCCCATCTGCACGAAACGACAGTGCGGTGATCGCGCCCTGGTTCGCTGTCAACGCGAGCCCAGCCTTGCTTTCCTTCAAGTCCCAAAACTGGATCAAATAGTCGTAGCCCCCGGTCGCAAGCTTCTGACCGTCCGGACTAATGGCAACCGCATATATAGCGTCCCGGTGCCCCTCCAAACTCTGCTGGAGCGATCCATCCGAGGTTTTCCATCGACGGATTTCCCCGAATTGCCCGGGCTGACCCGAAACCGAGTACAAGGATTGGCCGTCCGGTGCAAATACGAGGGCGTTGACCAAGCCCCGACTTCCTGTGGAGCGTCGCACCACTTGTCGAGTTTGGCTGTCCATCCACTCAATGGTCGAACCGCGTGCCACAGCCAGCCATTTCGAGCGGGGTTCATGGGCCAAAGCCTGCACGCTTTGTCGGACAACACCCTTGGGTTGGATCGCCGGGACCAAAATCTCGCGGCGAAGCGCCCCCGGCTTGGGCCCTGGCGCCCCAGCGTCGATCCAGGCCTTGAAAATCGATACTTGCTCCGGCTTCAATCGCTCGCGCTTTCCGGGTGGCATGAACTGGTTTTTGCCCTTTTTGCCCCATTCTCCTTGCAGCGCCTTTACCAGCAGAGATTCCCCGGACCGGCCTGCAACGAGCACCGCTCCAGACTCACCACCTTTTTTGACCCCTTCAAAACTCTCCAGGTCTAAACCACCTTCGGGCTCCTTGGACGAATGACATTCAACACAATGCTGTTGCAGCAAAGGCTCAATGTCCGCGAATTCTGCGGACTGAACACTCTGAGCTCCAACCCCAAACAAAAGAATGCACCAACCCATCCAGTTGCCGTGGAGAAACCGACACTTCAAAAAGGTGAACTTCATGCGACAGGACTAAATCAATGATTGAACAGGAATTCCTTGCTGCTCAGAAGCGCCCAATAGACATCTTCCAAGGCGGCACGGCGTTCGCCCTCGGCGGCGCCATTAAAAAGGGCACGAACCTTGGCCTTTTCCACGTCATTTGGATGCCGCGCCAACGCTCGAATCCAAACGTCATCCACCAAGGCATCGACGGACTGCACCTCCTTCAGCTGCTGATCGAGCTGGCATTGGTCGTCGCGCAGTTTCTCATTGAGCGTGGATCCGTTGGCGATGTGCAACACTTGCGCCACGCTCGGCTCCGCCGTCCGCTCACATTCACACGTCTGAATACGATCGGGCTTGCCGAAGCTCTTTAAGAAATAGCTGGCAATCTGGGAGTCGGGGAGTTGAAGCGCGCGAACCCCATTGGGGTATGTGAACTGAAACGAATCCCCATTCCCTGTCGCCCGCTTGAATTCCGTGGGCACACCGGTGACTTGCGAGTAGGCGTCCAGAATGACCTCAGCCATCAACCGTCTGGGGTAATAACGCGCATAAAAGCGCGTGTCGCTTCCATTTCCCTCCGCTGGCTCGCTCGATCGCTGATATGACTCGCTCCGCAGGATCTCACGCATCAGAGCTTTGAGGTCATACTTTTGCGCTCGCAAATAGTCAGCGGCGGAGGCCAGCAGCGGCTCATTGCTGGACGGGTTGCTCACTCTCAAATCGTCCACGCGCTCCACCAAACCCACGCCAAAGTAATTCGCCCAAACACGGTTCACAATCGATTTGGCAAAGTAAGGATTGGACGGGCCGATCAACCAATCGGCCAAATGTTCACGCCGGTCTTTGGCCGCGTCGAACTCCAAGGCGTCTCCCTCCAGTGGCCGAGGCTTCTGCGGGCGCCCAATCCGCGGTTGAATGACGTCTCCAGAACGCGCCGACACCAGGATCCGTTCGCCATCACCGGACCCATTCTTCATCCGCATGCGGGCAAAGAGGTTCGCCAAACCGAAATAGTCATCGTTGGTCCAACGCTCGCTCGGATGGTTGTGGCATTTGGCACAACCGACGCTCATTCCCATGAAGGCTTGAGTCGTCGTCTCCGCCATCACTCGCGGATCGTCGTGAAGGAGGAAGAAGTTCCCGGCACCATTCTCAAACGTACTGCCCTGTGCGGTCACCAAGTCCCGTACCATCTGATCCCAGGGGCGGTTAGCCTCAACCTGGCGTCGGATCCAGGCGTGATAGGCACGCGCGGCCGTCGGCCGCAGCGACTTGGAATTCACCAGCAGCAGATCCGCCCATTTATAGGTCCAGTAATCCACGAACTCCGGTCGTGCGAGCAACTGCTCGATCAATTCATCCCGCTTTTCCGCCCGAGAATCCGCCAGGAAACTTCGGACCACCTTCGACTCGGGCAAAACTCCCAAGGTATCCAAAAAGGCTCGCCGGATGAATTCGGCATCGGAGCATTTCGGGGACGGAGGCAGGTTCAATTCCTTCAGTTTGGAATGAATCCCTGCGTCCACAAAATTCCGGGCCTTCAACCGCTCAAATCGATCGGCAGCGAGAGTATTTGTATACGGTGAAGTGACGAATCCCACCGCCAACTGACTCAAATACCAGGCACTGATCCCGGCTTCCCCAAACCCAATCACCTGGACCTCACCGTCATCCCCAACATTTGCCACAGCATCGTTGGCGCTAGTGTACTTGACCCAGCGTGTGACATCCTCCACTCGCCCATCGGTGAAATGGGCACGTACTTGTACCCGCTGTTTGGCGCTCGGTTGCAATCGGGAATGGCTCGGCAATACCTCCAACCGAGCCAGCCGTGGATCGGTCTCCTTAGGGCCCGGTGCGCCCGCGGCAATCCAATTGGCCAGCGTTAGGTACTCCGGCGACCCCACCTCAAATCGCTTCCCTCCTTTGTGCGGCACGGTACCAGTCGCTTTCAACAGAAGCAGGCTCTTCCCCGGTACCGCCAAATCCAAGCGGCGTCCCCCAGCATTTCGCGTGATGGCCAGCCAGTCCGCATCGTCATTGTAGCCACGAAGGCTGAGATAAAATCCATTCTTGCCCGATGCGGCGCCATGACAGGCCCCCATGTTACAACCCGCTTTTGTAAATACGGACTGCACATGATTCCGGAATGTCGGCTCTGCCACCGACTGAGCGGGAACCAACTCTGCCCCCCAGACACTTCCAAGGCAGCAACCCAACACCCAAAGAATGCACGCTGCAATCGGTGGGACAGGCTGACAATGGACGGTTCTCAAAGGATCACTGAGTGAACGACCGTTCATGTGAAGAGCTCCCGGATGGGTTGTGTACCAAAATCCACCAACGGGAATGGCCGTCCTTGAGGACCGGGCAAGTGCATTTCCAAATCAAGCCCCAAACTGTGGAAGATCGTTGCCACCACTTCACTCGGCTTAACTGGGCGCTCTGCCGGGTATCCCCCAATTTCATCGGACTTGCCAACCACGCGGCCACCCTTCACCCCGCCTCCAGCGAAATAACAGGTCCAGCATGCCGGCCAATGGTCTCGTCCACCGGTGGGATTGATTTTCGGCGTGCGACCAAATTCCGATAAGTTCGCCACAAGGGTCGCGTCCAACATCCCGCGCTGATGCAGATCCTCGATGAGGGCACTGTAGCCTTGATCGTACATGGGGCACACGATGTCCTTCATACCGGCGATGCTGGTAAAGGGCTTGGATCCATGAATGTCCCAGGTGATCTCATCGAACACGGTGATGAAGGTATTGATCGTCACAAAACGAACGCCCCGCTCGACCAAGCGCCTGGCCAACAGACAACTCTGGCCGAACCGTGTCATGCCGTAGCGCTCTCGAACTTTGGTGGACTCTTTGGTTAGGTCAAACGCAGTCCGCGCGTTCTCACTCGTCATCATGCGATAAGCTGCAGCGAAATTCGCATCCATTAGCTTCGCGCTCTCACTGGCTTCAAACGCCTTCAAAGACCCCTCGATCACCTCGCGCAGTTCCTTTCGGCGCTGCAATCGGGCTTCACCAATTTCCCGTGGCGGCAGTAGATCCGGCACCTTAAAATCCGCCTGAGAGGGATCCGCGTTCAGATTGAAGGGATCATAAGCCTTCCCGAGAAAACCAGCGTCCTGCCCATGCGGCATACCGCCGCCCGTCGCGCCCATCGGCTCAGGCAACACCACATTCGCCGGAAGATCACTCCGCCTTCCTTTCAAAAATTCCAAGGCGCAACCCGCATGGGGTGAATTGATACCACCCGCAAACAACCGCCCTGTTTGCAATAACTGATGCCCAGTGTCGTGGACCGCTGCCGCCGTGTGATAAACCGTTCGAACCAAACTGAATTTGTCCCCTAGCTTCGCGTGGCCCGGAAGCAGTTCGGAAACCTGAAACTCACCCTTGCCAGAGATCGGTTTGAATGGCCCGCGAATCTCTCGCGGGGCATCCGGCTTCATGTCGAACAAGTCCAGCTGGGACGGCGCGCCTAAATTAAAGATGAGTATGCACGACCGCGCATTGTCGGCGGCGGCTTTGGCCGATTCTGCCGCGGCACCCTCCGCCAGCGCTCGCGCACGAAGCGCCTGTAATCCTGCCAGCGAAAAACCAAGCGCGCCAAGTGTTCCGATTTGCAAAAAATCACGCCGTGTCACGCCGTCGCACGTCGTTACGGAACCGCGTCCAGTAATGTCTAACATAAGCCTACAATCGTTTGATTCCCGTGGTCTTTCTCCGAGTTTATGGAAGAGTTTAGCTCCCGAGTCGATGCCGAAAGCTGCCGAATCACCAAAACTTCCAGGCGCCCTGACTGACGATCCAAACTCCCAGCAGCGCGTTGGTAATGGCGTGTGCCGTCATTGCTTCTCCAAGCCGGCCCTTTCGGATCACCAACCACTGATAGGCCATACCACAAAGGATTCCTGCAAGCCACTCGTTGTGGGCCAGTCCGAAAATAACTGCCGTCGCGAAAAAACCAGTCGCATGGAATCGATTGAGTGGCTGTTGCTCGAAGTTGGGATTGGCGATACTCCGATAGATCAGGGAGCGATAGAACGTTTCCTCCAATGGAGGGACGACAATGGAAGACCCCAGAATTCGAACGGCAATGAAGAACCAGGCTAAGGCCGAATTTTGCCCAAAGAACGCGTGTGGGTTCCATGGCAGTTCGGGCTTTTCCTTAGGCTTGGACAGGCCAAACTGAATCATCAACTCATTCAGAGAGGGCACGAAACGATCCAGTCCCACCCAAATCACAAAAACCAACACCCCGATGGCGATGGACTCCCAACTGAATTTCCACCGGCACTCCGCCACCAAATCCCAAACCGCCCAAACCATCCAGGCACCCACTAACGTCTTGAGAAGATAAATCCAGTAACGCGAGGCTTCACCCACCTGTCCCTGGCAAAAGGTCAGGGCAAAAAATACCAGAAACGGAACCACTCTGGGCAACAATGCATTCCTCCCTAGCAGTACGGCAAATGGCTTGGTCACCGACCCATTGAATGGCGCATCGGGCTCTTAGGGCAAGCGAGATTCCGACATTCCACACCAGGGGGGACCCAGGGGCAAACACGTCATCGGATTCACACACAAAGACACACTCAGTTCTCGTTACGGCTTGGGCTTAACGGGCTTCGCTCCAGCCACTGACGCCGCTTCCGCGGCCGCTACGGCGTCCAATTCCTTCAACTTCTTAACGGCATCCGTTTCCCCCTGCTTTGCCGATTTTTCAATCCATTCGCGACCCAGCTTGGGATTCGATGGAACACCGTCACCACTCAAGTAACGCATGCCCAGATCAAACTGCGCCGCCGAACGTCCCTTTTCAGCACGTTCTTTTGTCAGAGCGACCACCCGATCCACGGCCGCCTTTTTGTCAGCCGCTTGTTTGTCGAGGTCCGCAGCTTTGACTGCGGCAGGAGCCGCCGCCGCCACACCCACCGGTGCGGCAGGTGCCGGCCGATTCCCCTGGTACTGGCGTGGCACTGAGCCTGATTCGTCGGGCAGTTTGCGTTGGGATCCCGACTCAGCCACTCGCTGCGCAGCCCGCTTGGCGGCACCGAGTTGTCCAAGCGCAGGAGTCGGGAGAATCACACCCATAACCATCACCATGTCCGGAATCAATAACTCTGGCTTCATCGCATGTCCAACCTGCTTGCATCCGCCAGGAATCGCAAGTGCTTTCCAAACCAATTCCCGGGCGAATTTCCGAGTTACCGACGCCGCATGTAATACTGCGGGGCAAAGCGGCAGCGGGCTGCGCGCACTCCAAAGAAGCGCGGCGTCTTTGCAGTGCGGTGGCCCTCCACCGCTTTCGGGGAAATCTCAGTACCACCTATCGTCAAATGTCCGACAACCCGGGGATGCGCCCCCAATTCCAAGGCCCAAGGCCTTTTTCCAGCCTGTACACTTGTCCTGGGAGAGTGCCGAGAGTATTGGTCACCGACAATCCTCAGCAAAAATGACCCGCTATCGTTACGTATCCACAATCCTAACCCTTGGGTTGGCCGGTTTCTGCCACTCGGCCATCGCGGGGGCTTATCCCGTCGGTAGCGGCACACAGACATTTGACTTCCCTAACGGCACTACGGACCTCGCGGACGGGTCTACGATTGGTGCCGATGTCCCACCGGGCAGACCGACGCCCATGGCAGGGATCTTTGACAATACCCTCCGATTGCTGGATCGGGCGTCGACCAACAGCATCGGCTCGTTCAAACTACCGGATTTGGATCCCAATAGTGTGGTCCGGGTTTTCGACGCCAAATTCAATGTCTTCATGGACAAGGATTCCACCCAAACATCCGGCGAAGGTTGGGCCTTCAGTTTTGGACCAATCCCTGGAGACAATGGCACCGGCGAAGGCGGCTTTGCCCCATTTCCACAAGGACTAACCATCGCCTGGGATACCTTGAACAACGGCGAGGATCCCAATTCCATCCAGATTTCAATCGGCGGGATCGTCATTGGAAATTTTCCCCGCGTGTTCACCTATAGCCCTATTAGCAAAAGTGCCGCCATTCATTGGGACGAAGGCGGGTTGGACGTCTCGTTCGAAGGCAAAGTGGTGTGCACGGATTTGGCGACACCTGGGTTCGTTCCACGGGTTGGAAATACAGCCGCCTTCACCTCACGGAACGGCACCGGAGGAATGGAGCTCAAGATCGATAATTTAAAGTTCACGACCACGGCACTTCCCGCCATCGACACCGGCGGTGTGATCATTTCAGAGTTTGTCGCCGACAACACCGTTTTTGAAGACGAGTACACCCAGAAGCCCTCCTGGCTGGAACTATTCAATGGTACCGATTCCATCCAATCACTAGATGGGTGGTTCTTGACCGACTCCAAAAGCGACCTGACTCAATGGAAAATCCAGGGACTGTCGCTAAACCCGTATACCTATCGAGTCGTTTTCGCCTCCGGGCGCGACCGGCAAGCCGGTCCCCTCAACTGGATACACCCGAATTTTAAACTGGCGGATGAAGGGGGCTATGTCGCTTTGGTGCGACCCGACGGCAAGACCGTCGCCAGTGCGTACGAATACGGGCCACAAACCGAAAACGTCGCCTATGGCGAAGCCGGTGTTCAACGCGCTCAAGGTTACCTTTTTCCCGCATCCCCAGGCACGGTGAATAGCCAGACGCCCTCCCCGGGCTCCATCTGTCCAGAGGTGACGATATCTCACCCCGGCGGAATTCTCTTATCTCCCGTTTCCGTTCTGTTGTCGGTATCCAATCTGCCAAATGCTCAGATTCGATACACGTTGGATCGCACGGAACCAACAACGAACTCGCCCTTGTACACCGCAGCGATCCCGATCACAGCCTGGACGACACTCAAAACCCGCGCCTTTGCATCCGGCCGTATATCCGGTCGAACCACCAGCCGCTCTTTCATCTTCATTGATGCCTCCCTGTCCGACTACAACGGCGAAGGGAAGGTATTCCACTCCAACCTGCCGCTCATTTTCGTCGATAGCTTCGGTGTTAATATCGACGGAACGGGGGGAGGCAGCAACCCATTCAAGCCCGGGTTTGCCATGGTGTTGGCCCCCGACCCGGTCACCGGACGCACCAGTCTCACGAACGCTCCAGAGTATGCCGGGCCTTGCGGGGTGCATCGGCGTGGAGAGAGTTCCTTAGGGTTCGATCAACGGAGCTATGCACTGGAGATACAGGACGATGCCGGCGCCGACAAGGACGCTCGGTTACTCGGCATGTCCGAAAATTCCGATTGGGTACTCTACGGGCCCTGGAGCGAGAAGACGTTGATGCGAAACAAGTTGGTGTTCGACTGGATGCGGTCGCTGCGCGGCAACGATGGCATGGCTGTCCGGACTCGGTTCGTGGAGCTATTCTTCAATCAATCCAAACCGTCGACGGGCAAAATCGGATTTTCGTCGTACCGCGGCATCTATGTGTTGATGGAAAAAATGAAGCGCGGCACCGATCGAGTCCCTCTGGAAAACCTCAATGACAAGACTGTGGATCCCACCTTGATTACCGGGGGATATATTATCCGAAAAGACAAAGACGATGCCTTGAAGAACAATTGGACCAGCACCGGCGGCATCCCGCTTCAAAGCTTTGATCCCGATCGCCTCAATCCGACACAATTCAACTATATTCGGGGGTACATCGCGTCGTTTGAGACGGCGCTCAACAAGGCAGATTTCCGAAATTTCCGCACGGGTTATCAAGCCTATATTGATCCAGACACATTCATTGATGCGCAGTGGATGCTCGAAGTGGCCAAACAAGTGGATGGTTATGTCTTTAGCACGTACTGGCACAAAGATCGGTCGGGTCGCTTGCGCGCCGGTCCGCTCTGGGATTTTAACATCTCGCTGGGCAACGCGGACTATGCGACCGGTGAGACACCAGCAGGCTGGCTCTACGACGGGGCTAATGGCATCGGCCAACTCTGGTATCCTCGGTTGCATAGCGATCCCAGCTACAAACTCGCCCACTGGGACCGATATTGGCACATGCGAAAGTCCATCCTCGCAACCGAAACCATTGTCGCCACCGTGAAACAGCACATGGCGACCCTGCTCGACGGATACACGGGCTTGGTCAGCAATCGCGCACCTGCAACCATTCAAAACCCCGTCGCCCGTCACTTCAGAAAATGGCCGCGCCTCGGTACCCGGGATTGGCCGAATCCCGCAGCTGAGACTCGGATTCGAACGTGGCAGGCCGAGGTCGATTATATGGTGAATTGGGTCAGCAATCGCCTCCAATGGCTCGACACTCAAAGCCTGCGCGTTGGGAAAATTGCTTATCGCCCGCCCGTACTGAGTCACTCCGGTGGGCACATTCAGAGCCAGGTCACCTTAGGGATACGCCCGTTCGCCAAAGTGGAGACAGCCACGACGTATCCGGACGGCGTTGTCTATTACACTACCGATGGCACCGATCCGCGGCTGCCCAATGGGACAGTAAGCAGCTCCGCCAAAAATTTCGAACGCGAGTTTATGGTTGAGTCGTCGGGAACCATCAACGCTCGAATGCAAGTGGGCAGCACTTGGTCTCCATTGGCCACCGCCACCTTTCTATTGGACGCCCACGCCGCCGATGCCTCCAATTTGGTCATCAGCGAGATACTTTACCAGCCACCGGCATTGAAACCTGATGAACTCGGCGCCGGCATCATCCAGTCTGAGAAGCTCGAATTCATAGAACTGCGAAACATCTCCAAAAAAACCATAGATCTTATGGGAGTGCGCATGACGCGAGGGGTGGCATTCGACTTCTCGTTTGCTCCCGCCGCCCAACGGTTGTTGCTGCCCGGCGAAACCGTTTTGGTGGTCAGCGACACACGCGCGTTCGCCCTGGCGTACCCTGAAGTACCGTCCACTCGGGTGGCAGGTTCCTACCTGGGGCAACTCGACAATTCCGGTGAAAGTCTGCGAGTGGAAGCCGCCGACGGAAGTGTGATTAAGCAATTTCAATACGACGACACGACACCTTGGCCGCAAGCAGGTGATGGCAGCGGTAAAAGCTTGGTCCTCGCCTCTCCAGGCCGCAACCCAAACCCGGGAGATCCATTCAACTGGCTCCCGAGCGCCAGTCTGGGCGGCACCCCGGGAACCTACGGAACCGGCTCCACCGTTTTTCTGGGCATTCCCAACGAGGATTCGGACCTCGATGGCACACCGGATCTGTTCGAATTCGCCTCTGGCACTGACCCAGAAAACCCGGATTCCATTTCGTTGCCTCACGTATCTTCTGAGGTCTTCGAGATTCTTGGGGTATCCCGACGCTACCTGGTGCTTGAGTATCGCCGGGACCCTCGTGTTGCTGGTGTGACCTTCCAACTTGAATCCAGCCCAAGTCTCGAATCCTGGAATGGAACGCAGGCGAACCTCGTGCCCCTGGAAACTCGGGCAAATCCAGACGGCACGGTGACCGATCGGTTCCGGTCCTCGACGCCCCTGAGCGACACCACCAATCCTTCATTTCTCCGATTGAAAGTCATGGAACAATAGGGAAGTCTCGAACGGTCCCAGTTTAGAATCCACTGGGTGTTAGAGCGGGAGTGTTAATTGAACCGATATGAAAACATTTCGAAGCCCGGCCCACCGAAGCGGTTTTACGCTCATCGAACTTCTGGTGGTCATCGCCATCATCGCTATTCTGGCCGGCATGCTGCTGCCTGCATTAAGCAAAGCGCAGTCCAAAGCGAAGGGAACCAAATGCATGAGCAACCTGCGCCAGATGGGTATCGCCACCATTACCTACATCGGTGATCATGGCGTTTATCCGGTGGGTATCGACGGGGGAGACAGTTCCACCTGGATCTGGCCAACACTGCTTCGAAAGACCATGTATGACGGCCGCAACACGCAAATCTTCCACTGCCCCGCCGCCCCGGCTAAATCTCAATGGATTCCGACCTTTGGCAGCGGACAACCCGCAAAACTCGGTTATCTCCATGATGAAGTCCGACTGCGCCCTGGCGGCAAGTTCTTTATGAGCTATGGCTACAATGTCTGGGGCGCGTTCGCCGGTGAAACACCCAACACCGGTCTGGGTGTTTACCTGGGGGACCCTGTCTGGGGTGAGACCAAAGAGGCTTCCGTAGTGAGCCCTTCCCAAATGATTTCTTTTGGGGATAGCAACTGGGACCTGAAGAAGAAGGGAGACACCGACTGGAGCGGGTTCATCGGAATGTATGAAGAACGGCAATGGCCACTAGAATTGCATGGTGGACGCGCAGAAATTCTCTTCTGCGACGGGCATGTCGAGGCCAAGCGTCGCATCGATATGATCGGCCAGTTGAACAAGGATAAGGGAAAACGCCAGGAAGTCTCACGCCTCTGGAATCGAGATAACAAACCTCACTTCCAATAGCGAACCAACCGGCCCTCTCCCTTGGGCATCGCCCAACTCGCTCGAACCAAGTAGCACTTCAAACTAAGTTCCACCTTGGCGACTGTGCTTGGCTTCAAGCGGTCCTTCAAAGGCCGTAAACCTTAATCGTTGCGACTCAAATTCAATGGATCCGAAATCCATCCACACCGTTCAAAGTCTCCGAGGCGTCCTGCCGGTTTTTCAAACACCCTGGCTGGAGGACGAGTCCCTGGATCGCCACACTCTCGAACGGGAGATTCATTGGCTCCATGACCACGGCGCGAACGGAATCGTGATGGCCATGGTTTCCGAAATACTTCGACTCTCCAGCGAGGAGCGTGAACAACTCGCCGAAACCTGCCTGAACATCGGCCTGACTAGGGGTCCCGTAATCATCAGCGTCGGTGCCGAGTCGTCAAAGGTCGCCGAACGTTTCGCCCGACACGCCGAGACTCACGGAGCGACAGCCATCATGGCCATTCCTCCCGTCTCAATCAGCATCGGAGACGAGGAATTGCTCGCGTATTACCGGCGAATCCTTGCTTCGGTCGCCATACCCTTGATTGTGCAGGACGCCAGCGGTTACGTCGGCCGTCCCATGCCCATTCGGATGCAAGCCCAACTGTTGGACGAATACGGCCCGGAGCGTGTCCTCTACAAACCCGAGGCGTCGCCCATCGGTCCGAAATTGTCTGAACTTCGCGATGCAACTCGAGGCCAAGCCCGCGTTTTCGAAGGAACTGGTGGCATCGCATTGGTGGACTCCTTTCAGCGCGGCATCGTCGGAACGATGCCGGGCGCCGATCTCATCGTCGCTCTCGTCGCCCTGTGGCGTGCGCTGGAAACACAAGACACGGCTCGCGCCGACCTCATCCACGGACCCTTGGCGGCCATCATTTCACTCCAGACCAGTCTCGATGCCTTCCTGGCCGTGGAAAAACATCTGTTGCAACGCCAAGGCATCTTCCAAAATACGCGGATCCGTGGGCCAGTCGGGTTTCGACTCGACCCTGAGACTCGCCGCGAAGCGGATCGCTTGTTCGACCGTTTGACGGAGGCCTGCCGGTGACCGCCGTGCCGGCAACGGGGACGGCATCAGCCCCAACCCAGGTCCGGTTCGGTGTGCTGTTGTGGTTGTGTGGTGCCATGGCGTTGGCCTACGTCGCTCGCAATGCCATCGCCGCCGCCGAAAGCACCATTCGCACCGATCTATCGCTGACCAAAACCCAGTCGGGATGGCTGATCAGCGCGTTCTACCTTTCCTACGCACTCTGCCAGATTCCCACCAGTCAATACGGTCGTCATCGAGGCTGCCGGGAAGCTCTGACGGTTTTTGCAACGATTTGGAGCGTGGCCACAGCAGCGATGGCCGCGGCCACAGGCTTGATAGGGCTGTTCGTGACTCGACTCATCGAAGGCATTTCCCAAGCCGGTCTCATACCCACGTGCACCATCGCAGTCTCTAAGTGGTTCCCAATGACAGGCCGCGCCTTTGCCACCGGCGCCCTGGGCAGTTTTATGTCGGTTGGCGGGGCTCTAGGCATCTGGCTCACCGGTCTGGCTCTTGATCCCGACAAAGGCTGGGGCTGGAATTGGCGAGCAGTTTTGCTCATTTCAGGACTTCCAGGGTTTCTTTGGGCAGCTGGCTTTTGGTGGTGGTATCGGAATGAACCCAGTGAACACGCCAGCGTAAACCCACAGGAACTCGCCCTAATCAACGGGGCCGCGCGAACCGCCTCCGTCGACGTCAAGCCGAGTCCCCAGTCCTCCCCCAAAGCCAATACTATGGCTTCTCCGTCAACCACGCCTTGGTTGGCCCTTTTGTCGAGCCCACCCCTGTGGGAACGGTGTTACCACCCCAATGGGTTTCAAGGAGTCCGCATTGGGGTGTAGTAAATCTTGAACAGTTCGTGGCGACCTTCGGCTGAAGAGCGGGACAGGGATCTGCGCGCATGTTTCGGACCTGTTGGTGAGGAGCCTA
>SXGS01126475.1_pt1 | contig 24162 bp, 18 predicted proteins | sample 3174681 | NCBI WGS metagenome assembly SXGS01 (sample SAMN11356861, study PRJNA531348) | freshwater metagenome | isolation source: freshwater sample F1-80 | place: China: Fuxian Lake, Yuxi | collected 2017-12-25
CAACACCGTCGTCCTCAAGCCGAGTGACACCACGCCCGCCAGCACCGTGCTCCTCGCCGAGCTGGCGGCCGAGCACCTGCCGCCCGGCGTGCTCAACGTCGTGTGCGGCGACCGGAGCACCGGTCGAGCGCTGATCGAGCACCCGACGCCCCAGCTGGTCGCGATCACCGGCTCCGTGCGGGCGGGCTCCGAGGTCGCGGCGTCGGCCGCCACCGACCTCAAGCGCGTGCACCTCGAGCTCGGCGGCAAGGCCCCCGTCGTGGTCTTCGACGACGCCGACATCGCGGCTGCGGCGGAGGCGATCGCCACCGCCGGCTACTTCAACGCCGGGCAGGACTGCACCGCCGCCACCCGGATCCTGGTCGCCGACGGCGCCCACGACGAGCTGGTGGCCGCGCTCGCCGAGCAGGCCCGCGCCACCCGCACGGGGATGCCGGACGACCCCGACGTCCTGTACGGCGCCCTCAACAACCCCGACCAGCTCGCCCGGGTCAGCGGCATCGTCGACCGCCTGCCCGACCACGCGCGCGTCGAGGCCGGGGGCGGACGCCCGAGTGTCGCGGGCGGAGAGGGCGGCTACTTCTTCGAGCCCACCGTGGTGTCCGGGCTCCGCCAGGACGACGAGGCCTCGCAGAACGAGATCTTCGGCCCCGTGATCACTGTGCAGCGCTTCTCCGACGAGGCCGAGGCGCTGCGCTTCGCCAACGGCGTCCAGTACGGCCTGTCCTCCAGCGTCTGGACCCGCGACCACGGCCGGGCGCTGCGGATGTCGAAGCGGCTCGACTTCGGGGTGGTCTGGATCAACACCCACATCCCCTTCGTCTCCGAGATGCCGCACGGCGGCTTCAAGCGCTCCGGCTACGGCAAGGACCTGTCCGCCTACAGCCTGGAGGACTACACGCGCATCAAGCACGTCATGTCCTTCACGGGCGAATGACATGAGGATCCTGCTGGTCGGCGCCGGTGGCGTGGGCGGGGCGTTCGCCGCGATCGCCGCCCGTCGCGACTTCTTCGAGACCATCGTCGTCGCCGACTACGACGCCGCGAAGGCCCGGACGGCGGCCGCCACGGACAGCCGGTACGTCGCGGCGCAGGTCGACGCGTCGTCGGCGGAGTCCGTCGCGGCGCTGTGTCGCGAGCACGGCATCACCCACGTCATGAACGCTGTGGACCCGGTCTTCGACATGCCGGTCTTCGAGGGCGCCTTCGAGGCAGGGGCGGACTACCTCGACATGGCGATGTCCCTCTCGCGTCCGCACGCCACGGCGCCGTACGAGCAGACGGGGGTCAAGCTCGGCGACGAGCAGTTCGAGCGGGCCGCGGATTGGGAGGCTGCCGGACGGCTCGCGCTGGTCGGGATGGGAGTGGAGCCCGGGCTGTCCGACGTCTTCGCGCGGTACGCCGCCGATCACCTCTTCGCCGAGATCGACGAGCTCGGGACGCGCGACGGGGCGAATCTGGTCGTGACCGACGACGACGGCAACGAGATCTTCGCTCCGTCGTTCTCGATGTGGACCACGATCGAGGAGTGCCTGAACCCGCCGGTGATCTGGGAGAGGGAGCGCGGCTGGTTCACGACTCCCCCGTTCAGCGAGCCGGAGGTCTTCGACTTCCCCGAGGGCATCGGTCCGGTCGAGTGCGTCAACGTCGAGCACGAGGAGGTGCTCCTCATGCCGCGGTGGGTCGACTGCCAGCGGGCGACCTTCAAGTACGGGCTGGGCGAGGAGTTCATCAACATCCTCAAGGTCCTCCACACCCTCGGCCTCGACCGCACGGAGAAGGTACGGGTCAAGGGCGTGGAGGTCAGCCCGCGCGACGTGGTCGCCGCCGTGCTGCCGGATCCGGCGACGGTGGGGCCGCGGATGAAGGGGAAGACCTGCGCGGGGCTGTGGGTGACGGGCACGGGCAAGGACGGGCAGCCGAGGTCCACCTACCTCTACCACGTGGTCGACAACGACTGGACGATGAGCGAGTACGGCCACCAGTGCGTCGTCTGGCAGACCGCGATCAACCCGGTCATCGCCCTCGAGCTCCTCGCGACCGGCGTCTGGACGGGCGCCGGGGTGCTGGGTCCGGAGGCGTTCGACGCCGTGCCCTTCCTCGGCCTGCTGACGGCGTACGGATCGCCCTGGGGACAGCGCGAGCAGTGAGACCCGACCGGGCGCACGCCCTCGCCGACGCCGCCGCACCGGGCGTGCTGTGGCTCGACACCCCCGACCGGCCGGCGGTCCGCCCACCTGTCGGTGAGGCGAGCGTCGACCTGCTGGTCGTGGGCGGCGGCTTCACCGGACTCTGGGCCGCGCTGCGCGCGAAGGAGCGCGATCCGTCGCGCAGCGTGCTGCTCGTGGAGCGCGACCGCACCGCCGAGCACGCGACGGGGCGCAACGGCGGCTTCTGCGAGGCCAGCCTCACCCACGGCGAGGCCAACGGGCTGGATCGCTGGCCCGAGGAGTACGCCGAGCTGGAGCGGCTGGGGCGCGAGAACCTCGACCAGATCGAGGCCACCGTCCTTCGCTACGGCATCGACTGCGACCTCCGCCGCACCGGTCAGCTCACCGTCGCGACCCGCTCGCACGAGGTCGAGGAGCTCGAGCCGTCCGCCGAGGGCTTCCTCGACCGGGACGCCGTCCGGGCGCTCGTCGACTCCCCCACCTACCTCGCCGGCCGATTGGACGCCGACGGCTGCGCGATGGTCGACCCGGCCCGTCTGGCGTGGGGCCTGGCGGACGCGGCCGAGTCGCTCGGTGTCCGGATCGCGGAGCAGACCGTTGTCACCGGCCTGCGCCGACGCGGGGACGTCGTGGAGGTGGCGACGTCACACGGGGTGGTTCGCGCGGGCCAGGTCGTGCTGGCGACCAACGTGTTCACGTCGCTGCTGCGCACGGCGCGGCGGCGCGTCGTACCTGTCTACGACCACGTGCTCGCGACCGAGCCCTTGACCGCCGACCAGCTCGCATCGGTGGGCTGGAGCGAGCGGTTCGGCATCGCGGACGCGGGCAATCTCTTCCACTACTACCGGCTGACGGCGGACGACCGGATCCTCTGGGGCGGGTACGACGCCGTCTACCACTTCGGCCGATCGATCGACCCCGCGCACGAGCAGCGCCCGCAGACCCACCGGGTCCTGGCCGAGCACTTCTACGAGACCTTCCCGCAGCTGTCGGACGTCGCGTTCAGCCATCGCTGGGGCGGCGTCATCGACACCTGCTCGCGCTTCTGCGCGTTCTTCGGCCTCGCCCGCGGCGGACGGGTCGCCTACGCCACCGGCTTCACCGGGCTCGGGGTCGGCGCCTCCCGGTTCGCCGCCGACGTGATGCTCGACCTGCTCTCCGGCGAGCCCACCGAGCGGACGCGGCTCACGATGGTGCGCGAGAGGCCGCTCCCCTTCCCGCCCGAGCCGATCACCTGGACCGGCATCCAGCTCACCCGCTGGGCCTCCGCCCGCGCCGACGCCACCGGCCGCCGCAACCTCTGGCTCCGCACCCTCGACCGGCTGGGCCTCGGCTTCGACTCCTGAGCCTCGCACCGCCCCGGAGGTCGAGGAGGTCGCGCATCGACCCGGAGGTCGAGGAGGTCGCGCAGCGACCGTCACGAGACCCCCCGCCCCGGTGCCGGAGCCCGACCATCGCGGTCCCAGCAGCACGTCACCGCATCTCGTGACGGTTGCTAGCGCAACCTCCTCGATGTCCGTACGTTCCGCGTCAGCTGGACCAGCCGACGCGGAACACCGGGGCGCGGCCCGCCACCGCATCCCGGCACCACTGAGCCACCCGGTGACCGACCTCCGCGATCCCGAGGTGCGACGTGTCGAGCACGGTCATCGCCCACTCCGGTCCGGGCTGCCGGCCGATCCACCGCTCCCAGCGCATCTCCGGCCAGGCGTCGGTGGTGATGGCCTCCGGCACGTACGACGGATCCACAGCGTGGTGGCGCATCCAGTCGGCGAAGCCATGGTGGAGGTGCCGCAGCTCGGGCGGGTCCTGGCGTTCGTCCAGGCGCGCCGAGTGGGTGACCGGGTCCGCGTCGAGCAGGCAGACGGCGACGTCGATCCGATCCGCGGACGGCGCCGCCAGCACCTCGCCGGCGGCGATGGGGTCTCCGCCGAGCAGCAGGTGGCGACCGTCCTCGGCGAGCTCGAGCGCGCGTCGTACGGCGACCTCGGTCTGCTCCTGGCGCCAGGCGATGGTCGGGACGTCGGGGATCGGACCGAGGGTGAAGAGCTCCGCGCCCTCGAAGGTGGCGTCGAGCTCACGCATCGCGTGGACTCGCGCGGCTGACTTGCCGACGCCGGAGGCGCCGGTGACGAGCAACAACATGTACTTCTCCTGGGTTGTCTGAGCGCACCCAGCGCAGGGAGCGCGGGTGCTGGTGGCGGAGGCCGACTCAGACGAGGGGGAAGAAGTACTGCGTCATGCGCGGGACGCTAGCGAGGGCGCGGGCCCAGGCGCCACCGGTTTATCGCCCATCGACGGGGTAGCGCCGGAGAGGACCCGGCAACCCGACGAAGGGCTCGGACATGAAGATCGGCTACTTCCTCTCCTGTGAGGAGTACACCCCCCAGCAGCTCGTCGAGCAGGCGGTCGCCGCTGAGCAGGCGGGCTTCACGAGCCTGTGGATCAGCGACCACTTCAACCCCTGGAACTCCGAGCAGGGCCAGGCGCCCATGGTCTGGCCGATGATCGGCGCGATCGCCAACGCGACGAGCCTGCCGATCGCGACGGCGGTGACCTGCCCGATCGGTCGCCAGGGTCCGCTGCTCGTCGCGCATGCCGCAGCGACGTGCGCCGTGCTCAACCCCGGGTTCCGGCTCGGCATCGGCACGGGCGAGGCGCTCAACGAGCACGTCACCGGGCAGGTGTGGCCGTCCTTCGACGTCCGCATCGAGATGCTTCGCGAGGCGGTCGAGCTGATGCGCGAGCTCTTCACCGGCAAGACCGTCGACCACCGCGGCACGCACTTCACCGCCGACGACGCGAAGCTGTGGACCCTGCCCGAGCAGCCGGTGGAGATCTGGATGTCCGGCTTCGGGGAGCGGGCGACCCGTGTCGCCGGCGAGATCTCCGACGGCTATGTCACGACCCAACCCGACGGCGAGATGCTGAGCCTCTTCAGGGAGGTGTCGGGCGGGAAGCCGGCGGTCGGTGGGCTCAAGGCCGCCTACGCGCTGACCAAGGAGGAGGGCGTCGAGCATGCCCACCGACTGTGGGCCAACGCCGGGCTGCCGGGCGAGCTGGCGCAGGTGCTGCCGTCGCCGAAGCACTTCGAGCAGGCCTCGCAGCTCGTGACCAGGGAGAGCACCGCCGAGAGCACGCTGGCCGGCAACGACGTCGACGAGCACGTCGCCGCCGTGCGGGAGTACGTCGACGCCGGCTTCGACGAGGTCTACGTCGCCAACATCGGGCCCCACTACCTCGACATGATCGAGTTCTACGGCAAGAACGTGCTGCCCGCCTTCGGCGACGACGCAGGGGCTGCCTGACCGCCAGGTCGGCCTAGGCGACGACCTGCACGCCCAGGTCGACGAGCACGGCCCCCGCCGCGCGCTCACCGGAGACCAGCGCGCCCTGGATGGAGCTGGTGTCGCGGTGGTCGCCGCACACGTAGACCTCGCCGTGCCGGACCGGCTTGCGGAAGGCGTGGGGCGCCGGCATCGCGGGCAGCGCCTGCGGGACGTCGTACGTCGCGAGGTGGTCCCAACCGGTCGTCGAGGTGTCGTAGAGCCGCGCGAGCCGCTCGCGCACGACCGGCTCGGCGAACGTGTGCTCCTTGCCGTGCACCAGCGAGGTGGCGATCAGCGCTCGCCCGTCGCCGGAGTACGACGGTGCGGCGTTCGAGACGACGACGGTGTTGTTGACCGGGCTCGCGGAATCGGGATCGAGCAGGAGGGTCGGCTCGCTCAGCGGGGCCTCGGTCGCGACGTGGTACATCGTCGTCACGCCCTTCCAGGACGTCGCTCCCAGCGATCCGCCCAGCAGCGCGTCTGCGCTGTCGGCGTCGGTCGCGACGACCACCGCGCGGGCGTCGATGAGCCCGGTGTCGGTCGTGACACCGCGGGCCTCGACCGCGCGCACAGGTGAGCCGAGGTGGACGGTCCCGACGGGCAGCCGCGCGGCGAGCTGCTCGGCCATCTGCTGCATGCCGTCCGCCGGCACGACCGATGACCCGCGGGCGAACATCCGCACCATCAGGTCGACGAACCGCGACGACGTCGACATCTCCTCCTCGAGCAGCACGCCGCTCATGAAGGGACGGAGCAGCCGGTCGATGACGTCGTCCCCGAGACCACGCCCGGCCCAACGGTCGCGGGCGCTCACGTCGTCCTGCTGCTTGATCCGCGACGCCGGCTCGAGGGTCACCCTCGCGCCGTACGCCGCCAGCGCGGCCTTGCTCCGCAGCCCACCGAAGGGCGCGGTGGCTGCCCGGGGCAGCGCGAGGAGCTCGCGGCGGGGGTCGCCGACCCGGTGGTTCCGCCCGTCGAGGTGGAGCAGCGCCGCCCGGTCGAACTCCTGCAGCTCGAGGTCGTCGAGGTCGAGCACGCGCCGCGCGGCCGGGTAGGCGGTGTTGAGGACCTGGAAGCCGCGGTCCATGAGGAAGCCGTCGATCCGGTCCGTGCGGGCCCGCCCACCGACCCCGTCGCTCGCCTCGAGCACGACGACGTCCAGCCCCGCCCCGACCAGCCGGCCGGCGGCGGTCAGCCCGGCGAGCCCCGCTCCCACCACGACGACGTCGCAGCGGACGGGCAGCGCGCTCACGCGGACTTCTTCGGGTCGTGGCCCCAGTTCATCAGCGAGTAGCGCCAGTCGGTGTCGGTGACGTCACCGGAGGGACGCTGCGCGAGGTGGCGGTGGACGTAGCCGACGACCTTGCGCATGTGGGCGGCGTCGTCGGCGGTCAGGTCGGCCTTCTTCTTCCCGAGGATCTGCACGATCCGGCGACCCGACTTGTGACCGGTCGACTCACCGCCCGAAGACTTGTCGCCCACGGACTTCGACTCGTCGGTGTCGAGGAAGTCCTCGATCTCCTTGGCGGTCATGTTGACCGCGTCCTTCCACTCGTCCCAGACCTCGGCGACGGCGTCGTCGTTGGAGCCGGCCACCGGTCAGCTCTTCTTCTTGGTCAGGGCGTCGGGCTTGTGGACGGCCTCGCCGCCGCTCTTCTCGCTGCGCACGAGGTACTGCGGCTCGTCCTTGCTCGCCCGCACCTGGCGTCCGGCCAGCTCGGTGTCCGAGGTGACCTTGCGGACCACCTCGCCCTCCGCCGTGCCGCCGTGGCTCTGCCAGGTGACCTTGTCGCCCTTCTTGAAGTCCTTGGTCATCACGCCTCCGTCTCGTCGCCGTTCCGGTCGTCGAGGAGGCGGTACCCCCGCCACCTCTCCTCAGGCGGCCAGGACCTGCGGCCCCGACCCCGCTACCTGGTGTTCGGCGCCGACGTCGATCAGGATTGGTGGATCCGCCGGTGGTTGAGGTGCGAGGAGCGCAGCGACGAGCCTCGAAACCCCCGGCTGCGGTGCCGGAACCCGACCGGCCCAGTTCGCTGCACCATCTCGGCTGGTCTCGTGACGGCCGCGGGCGGCCTCCTCGACCTCCGGCTGCACCGGGATTCAACCCCGAGCGCGTACGACGGCCGCCGCGTCCTCCAGCGGGATCCGCTCCTGCTCGATCCGCCGATGCCGGCGCCACTCCGGGGAGCAGAGGGCGAGGTAGAGCTCCCGCTCCCCCGCCTCGAGCAGGCCGACGTCGCGCGGGCTCCGCGGTCCGATCGGCCGCCCGCCGTGGTCGTGGTCGACGCCGAAGCGCTCCCACCGCTCATAGGCGGCCAGGTCCATGAAGAGCGATCTCACCCTCAACCCTGCTGCACGGAAGCCGTGGAGGATCTCCAGGCCGTCGGCGTCCATGTCGCCCCAGTACCAGAGGTCCCCAGCGTCCCGGACCCATTCGAGTCCCGCGATCGCCCCGGCCCCGCGACCCTCACCCTCCACCGCGATCCCGCCCTCGATCGACGGGAACAGCTGGGCGGTGTCGCGGTTCTCGGAGATCACGACCACCCGCGGCCGATAGGCGACGACGTCGACGTCACCCAGCGTCGCGACGTCGTGACGCCGACCGCCGGCAACGAGATGGGCGGGGTCGAGGTAGGTCAGGTGGACGCGGGGTGGCCGGCCCGGCAGCAGCTCGAGCGAGTCGAGGCCGGCGAGGCGACGTACGACGGGCTCACGCGTCGCGAGCCACTTCGTGCCCATCCCCTCGACGGGGACCTGACGCGGGGTCAGCCCGGTCGGGTGGGGATCGGCGAACCAGCGCGCCGTACGGCAGAGCAGGTCGACGTCGACATCGCTCCAGGCGTCGGTCAGCCGCAGGATGGCGGCCGGATCCTCGAGGCTCGGGAACGAGCGGCGCAGGACGGCAGCACGCCTCCGGTTGCGGACGATCCGGTCCGGCCAGGGACCACCGACCAGTCGTGCGGCGGTCTCGATGTCGTCGACGACCAGCGTCGACGGCAGCGGCTGGTCTGCTCGGTGGAGCGAGGCCACCCGTCGGTCGAGCCGGACGCCGGGGCCCGCTGTCGCCGCCCAGGCGTCCCAGCGCAGCGCGAGGGGGTGGATGTCGCCCCACGCCTCCGCCAGCCGCCGACCGGTCAGCCCGGACGAGCCGAGCCTGAACGCGGGCTGCCAAGCAGACGCACCCGTGACGACCTGGCTCCACGTCTTCTCGAGACGTCGAGCGATGTCGCGGAGCGCGTCGTCCGGGGTCCTCACACCTCGGCATCCTCCGCGACCGCGTCGGTGATCGGGGTGATCCACGCCTGGTGGGTCTGCGCGTTCTTGGTGATGGCGAGCAGCTCGTCCATGTGGGGCTCGAGGCCGGTGACCTTGTCGAGCGGGACACCGATGATCAGCTGGAAGCCGAGCCCCTTCCACGCCTGGACGGCACGACCGGCGAACTCCGAGTCCGCCTTCACGAAGCCCTCGTCGAGGAACACCGGCGCGAACCGCGGCCGCGAGCGCATCTCGTCACCCAGCCGGAAGCGCAGCGCGGACCCGACGATGAAGGCGACCAGCTCCTGGCTCTCACCGCCGGACTTCTCCCCGAGGGTGCGGTACGTCGCCCGGACCTCGCCGGTGAGGAAGTCGTAGCGCTCGGCGCTGATCTCGACGTGCCGTCGTACGTCGAGCAGGCGGTCACGGTCGCCGGAACCGGCCGCGTCGTCGGAGGTGTGGTCGGGCCGACGGAGCTGCTTCATGAACCGGCTGAGCTCGGCGAACCGCCGCTCGAGGTCCTCCTCCTTGGGCTCGGAGGTCACACCGGCGGAGAGCGCCCGGAGGTCCTTCATGAACACCTGGACGTGGGCGGGCGCGAGGCGCCGCAGACGGATCCGGAGCCGGTCGCCGGACGACCCGCCGAACTCGAGGCGTCGGAGGATGGCGTTGATGGGCTCCAGCCGGTCCTCGATCTCCTCGACGGAGGCGGACATCGCGCCGAGCAGCGGCACGAGGTCCTGACCGCTCCACTCGGTGAGCCGCCGGCGCCACTCGGCGCGGCGGTCGGCGAGGCCCTTGCCGCGGATCTCGTCCAGGATCCGGGCGTAGTCGGGATAGGAGTCGGCGGTCGCGCCGAGGTTGGGCGAGTCCCAGGTGAACTTGTAGTGCCGGAAGATCGTGGCGAGATCGTCCTCGCAGCGCTTGACTTCCGCCTCGGACTCCGCGAGCGCCGTCCGCAGCCGCTCGCCGAGGCGCTGGGAGTTCTCCATGAACCGGTCGAGGTCCTCGGGGTCGGCCGGGGAGGCGGCCGCCGCGAAGTCGGCGGTCAAGGCGGCGTCCTGCTCCTCGGTGAGCTCCGCGACGCCGGCGTCGCGGACCGCGAAGAGGCGATCGTTGACGATGTCCTCGGCGTCGGCCAGCGCGCCGTGGTCGGAGTTGAGCTGGTCGCGGCGCTGCTCGAGCGAGAACCGCTCCTTGCGCGCCTGGCCTAGCTGCGCCTCGAGGTCGTCGATCTGCGCCTGGAGGACCTGCAGCCGGTCGTCGGAGGCGAGGATCGCGGCCCGACGCGCCTCGAGGTCGGCGATACGGCGATCGCTGCCTGCGACGTCGACGTCGTCGAAGCGCACCATGACGATCGCCTCGTAGGCCTTGCGCTCCAGGTCGATCAACCGGCTCCGGCGAGCCAGCTCGCCGAGCCGCACGTCGAGCTCCGCGAGCTGGCGCTCGACCTCGGCCAGCTGGGCGTCGATCTCGGCGATCGCGTCCTCGCTGGAGAAGCCGATGATGTTGCGCTGCTCGCTGCGACCGTGGGCGCCGCGGCGGCCGTTGCGGGTCTGGCCCGCGAGCGTCACCCGGAAGCCGGGGCCGTCGAGCTCGGCCGCGCTCGCGACGCAGAGCGCGTTGCGGGCAGGCTCCTCGACGTGCTGCTGCACCCATCCGGAGAACGGCGACTCCTTGAACAGCAGCTTGCCGGCGATCCGCTCGGGGTCCGACGGCCCGGTGTCGGGCAGGTCGAGCTCAACGCCTTGGAAGGTGAGCCGGGCGGGCAGCCGGAGGGCGTCGATGGCGGCGGAGAAGTCCTGCAGCCGGTCCAGCGGCACGAGCATCATCCGGGCGCTGCCGCCGAGCACGGTCTCGACCGCCGTACGCCAGCGGGTCTCCTCGGGCGCGACGTCGATCAGCTCGGCGACGAACGGCAGCTCCTCGACCGACAGCCCACTGGCGCGGGCGACCTCCGTGCGCAGGTCGTGGAGGTACGACGGAACACGCCCCGCGCGGCTCTCCAACGAGGTCCGCTCCTGACGGAGCACCCCCTGCTCCTGAGTGAGCGGGAACTGCTGCTCGCGCAGCACCTTCTCGCGTTCGGCCGAGAGCCGGTCGCGCTCCTTCTCCCCCGCACGCAACCGCTCGCGCGCCTGCTCCTGCAGGACGGTGAACGCGCCTGCGTCCTCGAGGGCGGACTCGAGGTCGGGGGCGTCGGCGTCGGTGAGACCGACGAGGGGGTAGACCCGGTCCTCGAGGTCGGCGAGCCGCCCCGCGCGCTCCTCGCGGAGGTTGCGCTCGGCCTCGGCGAGGGAGGCCAGCGCCTGGAGGTCGCCACCGCCGGCGGCCCGGTGGGCCTCCTTCGCGGCGTCGAGGTCGCCGGCGAGCTGGAGCTCGGCCGCCTGGGCGGAGGCCAGTGCGTGCATCGTCGTCGTCCGCGCGTCGCGGTTGGCGATGACGGCCGCCTCGATCAGCCGGAGGTGGGTCCGGAGCAGCCAGTAGCGCAGCGGGGTCTGGTCACCGCTGAGGGTGATGCCGTAGGAGTCGAGCTCGGCGAGGCGGGCCGCGGCCGTCGTACGACGCTCGTGGAGGTCGGTGATCGGCTCGAGGAGCTCGAGCTTCTGCTGCTCGGTGCGCATCGCGGCGTGCGCGGCGTCGAGGTCGTCGAAGTGCTCGATCGCGCGGTCCGCGGCGGCGTACGTCGACGGGCGCTCCAGCACCATGTCCTTGTAGAGGTCGTCGACGCTGCGGACCTGGTTGCCGGCCTGGATGCGGGCGAGCAGGCGCAGCGCCTTGGCGCCGTCACCGTTGGCGCCGATGCCGAGGCGGGCGTGGAGCACGGCGGAGAACTCGGCGTAGGTGCGGTGCACGCGGATGCCGGGGAAGAGCTTCTTGATCGTGTTGGCGTGGAACTTCTCGGGCACGGCGGCCTCGAGCTTCTCCAGCGGCAGCGTGCCTTCGTGGGTCCACATCTGCATCTGCACGTCGCTGGAGCGTGCCGCACGACGTGGGACGTAGTAGGTGCGCAACGCGGTGAAGCGGCCGCCCTGGTCGCTGACGAAGGTCATGGCGACCGCGCCCCACGTGTCAGCGCCCTTACCTCGCAGCAGCTGCTCGACCGGTCGGCCCGTCCTGGGGTCGTCGACGACGTCGACCGCACCACGCAGGTACGACAGCAGGTTGCGCTGGCCGACGCTGCGCGCGCGACCGGCGACGGCGTCGTTGGAGGCGCCGTTGAACTTGGTGTCGGACGGCATCATCAGCGCCGTGTAAGCGTCGAGGATGGTCGACTTCCCGACGCCGGAGGCGCCCGAGATCATGGTCGAGTCGCCCGCGAGCGGCACGGTCGTCAGCCCGCCGAACCCGCCCCAGTTGACGAGCTGCAGGAGCGAGGCCCGCCACTGCACGGTGTCGTCGGCAGGGGTCGCTACGACCTCCCGCTCGAAGAGGCCGTCGGTCGCGCCGTCAGCGGACCGCTCGATGTCCTCGATGCTCATGCGCCCTCCTCCTCGTCGCTCTCGTGCGTCGCGCTGGCTATCCCGGAGGTCGAGGAGCTTGCGCTAGCAACCGTCACGAGACCCCCGTAGCCCTCCTCGAAAAGGTCCGTGTCGTCCACCCTCTCGACGGCCTCGCCCCCGTTGGCCTTCTGCAGGGCCTCCAGCAGCTCCTGCAGGAGCTCGAGCGGCAGCAGCGGCTCGACAGCCTCGCTGATCTCGAACCGGTCCTCGGTGGCGGTGCCGATGAGCAGGCCTGCCTTGACGATGCTGGTGATGGCGTTGCGCGCCCGCTTCTCGTCCCCCGCCTCGTCGGTGGCGTGGGTGGGGCGGTAGCTGGCGATGTAGTCGAGCAGGTCGTCGCGATCGATGAACACCCGTACGTCGCCCCCGGCCAGCCCCGCACGCAGCCGGTCGCGCAGGTGGACGAGGACGAGGGTCTCCTCCCGCGACCAGGCGGTGTCGTGGAGCAGGGTCGGGAACCGTCCGCCGCCCTCGGCCTGGGCCTGCCGCTTCCAGGCGACCTCCCGGTCGCGGTCGATCTGGAGGTCGAGGAAGACGTCGTTGAGCCGGGAGCGGAAGATCCGCTCGTTCTCGACCAGCACCTGCCAGTCGCGGGGGTGCGTGCGGGCGCTGATGAACCGCTGCTTGAGCAGCGCGACCAGGGTCTGGCGCTGGGCGTAGTCGAGGCCGCCCTCGTCGCCCTCGAAGAGCGACACGGAGTCCGCGTCGAAGTCTTCCACCTCGTCGTCGTACTCGTCGCGGGCGGCGCTGTCGTCGACGTACTCGGTCTCGGTCGTCATGCTCGGGACTCCTCACGGTCGAGGTCGGGATCGGGCAGCGGCGTCCGCGGCACCGCGAAGGTGCGCTCCGACCCGTCGGGCCGTACGGCGGCGAAGGACTCGACCGCGTCCTCGGTGGTCAGGTCGCGGTTGGCCGCGAGGTGCAGCAGGCCGAAGATCTCCACCGGCCGGCGCAGCGACGGCTCGAGGCTCTCGAACAGCTCACCGAGCGAGCCCGCCGGCAGGAGGTCGCGCAGCGCGTCGTCGAGGCGCTGCCGCAGCGACCCGAGCTGCGGCCCGCCCTGCGCCATGAGCTCGGCGAAGGAGAGGCCGGGGGCCTCGGCAGGGTCGGCGGCGCTGATCCGGTCAGGCAGGACGTCGTCGGCCGGGTCGTAGAAGCGCTCACGGAGGTGGTCGACGCCGACGCGGGAGGGCAGCAGCGACACGTCGTGGGCCGCGCGAGGGCCGGTCGTCGCCATCCAGGTCATCAGCTCGGACTCGACCTGGCGCAGCGTCTGCTCGAGCTCGCGGTCGCGGGCGGCGTCGTGCGAGACGATGTACTCCTTGAGCGTCGCGGTGACCCGCGACCGCTGGGCCAGCACCCGGTCGAGCCCGTCGCGCACCAGGCGGACGGTGCCGCGCAGCTCGGCGCGGTCCGCGTCGCCGAGGATGTCATCGGAGAGCGGGTGCTCGAGCAGCGCGGTGAGGTCCTCGCGCAGCTGGGTGACAAGCGCGTCGTCGCGGAGCAGCGCGAACGCACCCTCGAACGCGCGGCCCTCGTGGGTGGCGGTCATGAGGGAGTCGGCGCGGGAGAGGTACTCGTCGATCACCTCGCCCGCCGGCCGGTCCTCGGCGCGGAAGGCGGCCAGGATCTCGGCCCGGATCGTGGCGAAGCGCTCCTCGACGCGGGCGAAGTCGCTCGGCAGCGCCGAGATCAGCGACAGCAGCTCGGTGAAGCCCTCAACCATGTAGTCCTCGGTGGCGCTGACCATCTCCGCACCGTCGACCAGCCGGTCGCGCTCGGACTTGAGCCGCGCGATCTCCTCGTTGAGGAGGGTGACCCGCGCCGAGCGATCGGGGTTCGCCTCGGAGTTGAAGCGGCGGACGGTGCCGAGGATGGTGGCGATCCGGTGCTCGCTGAGGGTGGCCCGGTCGCGGGCGAGGTTCTTGACCAGCTCGAGCGCCTGTTGCGCGTGCGAGGTGAGCGTGTAGACCTCGTTGCCCTGCTCGTCGAGCGAGCGCACCAGCCACTGCCCCCGCATCCAGCGCTGACAGATCTCCTTGCCACTGCCGTTGGGGACCTCGGTCTCCCCCGCCAGCCGGATCTCGGCGAGGTGCTCCTCGACCTGGGTGTGCAGGCGGGCGGTCGGGATCGGCTTGTTGTTGCGCCCGAACGCCGCCCGGAAGATCGTGATCACCACCGGCGCCTGCCGCTGGTGGAGCAGCGTCAGGGTCGGCTGCGCGAAGGCACCCTTGACCCGCGCCAGCTCACCGGCGATCTCGCTCACTCCGCCTCCCGTGGCGTGCTCGTGTGGACGGGACAGTCTCCCAGAGGGGTACGACGCGAGGCGCACCGAGGCTGAGCGGGGGCGAGCGTCGGCGCGAGCGAGCCGTGTCGCCGTCGCGCTGCGGCTCGCGCGGCCCGGGCCACGCGTGTCACAGTGGCCCCGCGCTACTGCACATCGGAGCCGCCTCGGAGAAAAGTTGGATCGGCCAGGCTCCCCGGTCCTCCCCCCATCATGAAGAAGCTCATCGCCACCGCCGTCCTGGCCACCATCACGTCCGTCGCCGGGTTCACCCCGAGCGCGCACGCCGCCGTGTCGAAGTCGCTCAGCGACCCGGTCCGCGACGGTCGGACCAGCGCGACGTACGCCGGGGCCGGCGCCGCCGTCGACATCGTCCGGATGACCTACATCCGCGACTCGACGTACGTGAAGGCCCGCTTCCAGGTCCGCAACCTGACCTGGTCGACGTACCGGTTCACGTCGTACGCCGCCGAGGGCCGGTTCGACGTCGCGGGAACCCGCCAGTTCTACATGTCGGTCATGTTCGAGGGCACGCGCGCGCAGAAGTTCTTCACCCGCCGCGGCTCGGCCCCCATGGGTGTCGCCGCGTGCGAGCGAGCGATGGTCGTCTCCTCGTCGCTGAGCGCCGACGCGGTCGCCGTCAAGATCCCGATCAAGTGCCTGCCGTCGGGACGCACCGCCACGCTCACCTCCACGTCCAGCGCCACCCGGATCTCCGATCACCGGAACCTCGCCTCGGACACCACTGGAAGGGTGTCGCTGCGCATCCGCTGACCCGCGCGGGGATTCCTGGTCTCGTCTTCGCCCTGCTTGGGCGGAGCTCCGAGACTACGAGGCTCGATCAGCACGCCGCACTGACGCCTCAGGCAGGGAACACAACGCGGCGCCCAGTCCGCCCAGATTGGGCGCCTCACCCGCCCAGGGTGCCGCTCCCAGCACGGCGCGCCTGGCAAGCCCGGATCGGGCTCGCAGTGCGACGCCTCACCCTCCGATCACCGAGGCCCGTCTGATCGAACGCGTACATGCTCCACCCCGGTGGCCAGGCCGCGCGGAGAAGGCCAACCGGATCAAGGGGCCAGCTTGATCTAGCAGCTGCTCGACCACGACACACCTTAGAAGCGCTACATCGCTGAAGGGCGGGCCCTATTCTGCATTTACCATGCCTCGCCCGTCCTTCCTCGACGTCATCGTCCAAGACCTTGGCGTTAGCCCGTCGGTCACCGGTCTATGCGCGGGCTATGAGAACGGTGCGTGGCGGGCGGAGGCCCTGGCTGCACGCCTGATCGAGGAGATTCCGTCGTTCGCGCTCACCCATAGAGAACGAGCGGATTTCGGCGATGACACCGGCGTGCACCTGATGGGCGTGGCTGTTCGGAAGATCTACACAACGGACAAGTACAAGCGCCGGGGCGAGTTCGGGGAACTCCTTCTACATCTCGTCTTGCGTGAGGTCTTTGGGACTCAACCCGCCATCAGCAAGATGTTCTTCAAAGATGCCGCTAACGACACGGTGAAGGGCTTCGACGCCGTGCACGTCGTTGCTCCCTACGGCGGAGCGCTGGAACTGTGGCTCGGCGAGGTCAAGTTTTATCTCGACCGCGCCGATGCGATCCGCGACGTGGTCATGGAGCTCCACGAACACTCTGAACGCGATTACCTGCGCAGCGAGTTCGCGGCGATCGTCGCCAAGCTTGACGCAACATGGGAACACCACGATCAACTTGCAGCGCTCCTCGACAGACGCACTAGCCTCGACCAGGTCTTCGACGTGGTTACCGTTCCAGTCCTGCTGACATACGAGAGCCCGGTAGTCGGCTCTCGGGTTGACGCTCTGGCCGCTGGTGAATCACCCGCAGCGACGGACGAATACCGTCGTCTCTTTGAGGAGGAAATCCTCGCGGGCCTCGCGGCCTTCAATGCGAAGGAGCTGCCGGAGCACATCCGGATTCGCCTCATCTTGGTGCCGCTGCACACCAAGGAGGCACTTCTGTCGGCGCTTCACGCAAGGCTAGTTGCATGGCAACAAGCGACGAACTGACGACCGCTGCTCTGCGAGCTCGGATCAGCACGGGAGATCTGAGGGACCAAGCGTTCCAAGCACTCAGTTTCATTGCCGGCCTCCTGAGCGGCGGCCGATCTGACGTCTCGAATGCCCGTGACCTACTCATCCGCATGCTCGACCTGCGGAGCCAACTTGGAGCCAACGACCGCATCTTCGAAGCCCTATTGCGCGAAGCGGGCCTGTTCGCGTATATCGAATCCCCGGAGGACCTGTCGACAGGAGACCTGCTCGCGTTTGAGGCTCATCGCCCCCTTGACTTCCCAGATCCCGAGGTCATCTTCCATCCCGTTCAGGCTCGCGCGTATCGGTATCTCCTGTCGGGACGGAGCGTCATCCTCAGCGCACCCACAAGTTTTGGAAAGAGTCTGATCCTCGACGCAGTCCTCAGATCGGGGAAGTTCGACAACGTGGCCGTGGTCGTTCCTACGCTTGCGCTTATCGACGAGACGCGGCGGCGATTGACGCGTCTGGGCTCCGGACACCGTGTGGTTAGCCACCCGAGTCAGACGCTCGGCGAACGTAATGTTCTGGTGATGACCCAAGAGCGCTTGCTCGAGCTCGAGGCACTGCCGCAACTCGACCTGTTCATGATCGACGAGTTCTACAAGTTGTCGATTCCCACTGGACAGGCAGACCGGTCAGCCCTTCTGAATCACGCCCTTCACCGACTGATGAAGTCTGGGGCGCCGTTTTACTTCGCCGGTCCTAACGTGCAGATGCTCGCTCAGGGCCTCCCAGACCTGTTTGAAGCCGCGTTCATAGCGACTGACTACGCGACGGTCGCAGTGGACATGGTTGTGCTGCCCCGGCCGCGGAGGGAAGAGCGGATCCCCGCACTGCTCGATCTGTGCCAAGATCTCGAGGGCCCGACACTCATCTACTGCTCGCGGCCCGAATCTGCAAGAAGCGTTGCAGCGGCCCTTCTAGAGGCGGGTCTTGGCCGTCGGGTAGAGGGACTAGCCCACGCTTCGGACTGGGTTGCACGAGAGTTCCACCCCGAGTGGCTCGTTGGCCGCGCAATGCGTCACGGGATCGGGATTCACCACGGGAAACTGCCCCGCGCTTTAGCCCAGCACCAAGTCGACTCCTTCAACGATGGACGGCTCGACTGGCTCGTGTGCACGTCGACTCTGATCGAGGGGGTGAACACCACTGCGAAGAACGTTGTCGTCTACGACCACATCCTCAATGGGCGCACGCTTGACTACTTCTCGTTCGCCAACATTAGGGGACGGTCCGGAAGGATGCGCCGGCACTTCGTCGGCAAGGTCTACGTCTTTCGCGCTCCTCCTAATGAGCAACTGCCTACGGTAGACATCCCGCTCTATTCCCAAAGTGACGAGGTTCCGGAAAGTCTGCTCGTTCAACTCGATGATCATGAGTTGACCGAGCGCTCTCGAGAGAGGCTGCGGAGCGTGCTCGATCAGGACGTTGTGCCGGTAGAAACCTTGAGGATGAACGCGGGCGTCGACCCGGGTCGACAAATCGAGCTCGTTCGACGCGTCCAAAGCCTTCCTGTTAACGGCCTACGCCTGCTCGCCTGGACCGGTCTCCCTACGTACGACCAACTGCAGACGGTGAGCCGGCTGATCGTCGACTTCTTGAACCCGATCAGCGGTCGCCAGCACGGGGTGGCGAGCGCGAGTCAGCTCGCCTTCCGGCTCAACCTTGCTCGAAGCTTGGACGGCGACGTGCGGGCCCTCGTTGAACAGGAGCTCGCGAACCCGCGATCCGAGTACGTCGACGATCCCGACGGTGCGGTCGAAGCGACCCTGGACTTCCTGCGTCACTGGCCGGGCTTCCTGTTCCCGAAGCTTCTGATCGCTGTCGAAAACCTGATACAGCCCGTGCTTGCCGAAGCACAGCTGAGGGCGGATTACTCCGTATTCGCCGCGCAGTGCTTGAACCTTTTCCTCCAGGATCAGGTGGTGGTCTTGGAAGAGTACGGGTTCCCGGCGCAGGCAGCGCAGAGCCTGATCGGTCGACTTCGTCCGTACGACGACCTTGACTCCCTGCTGACGCGACTGTCCGCGGTTGACCCCGGCTCCATCTCAGACCCGTTCGAGCGTGACCTGCTCATCAGGACTCAAGAGGGACTTCGCCCGAGCGATCCTGCATGATCTCTTGGCTCGCAGTGTGCCTTCCTCAGCCGCCGACTGCCGCAGACGACGACTCCCTAGTCCGGTTGGGCCGCAATTGGACGTGCTTCATTCCACCGCCAGCCGGCAGTGGTCTGGCTACATTCGCCATCGCCATGCGTTGCAGCGGCACTCGTCGGGGCGCGCCAGTTCACGGCGTCGCTCGAGCGAGTGGCCATCACCGTCCTAGAAGGTCCGCGGTCGCTAGTATCGGCGTCCACGGACCCGGCTTGGAGGTGACCATGACATGGTTCGCTTCGGGTAATGCGGTGGGCGTCGTCGGCCGCAATCTCGATGAGGACGGCGCTATCGGCCGGGCGTTCGAATCACTCTCGAACAACTTCGAGATTATCTCCACCGTCCGCGACATGGATTCTCTGCTTCCCGTAATCGGCAGGGCGCGGGCCCGCTGGGACGGGGAGAGCGACGAAGCCGTGCCGCCATACGTCTCCCGCATCACAGCGACGGAGGACCGCTCTCGCCTGCACATCAACTTCGACGGCGACCGTGCGGCGGCCGATCCGACGTTTGCCGCGTTCGTCGCACCCGCTGGATCTGATGAGCTGACGATCACGTTCGTCGACGACGGACAGGGCGCGGTCATCGCCTCGCCGTGGGACGAACCGTCGCCGGGCCGTGTCCTCCTCGGAAGCGAGTTCGACACGTACGCGCTCGTTGACGCTTTCATAGGCGAAGGTACGACTCGTCAGACCGCCCTGGCCAGGATCGTCAACGGCGTCGCACACTTCCGACTTCGCCTGCGCGGCCGGGCGGCCGTTCTGATGGGCACGCCGATCCGAATCGCGGCGTCGTCGAGAGCCTCGAGAGACCGGGACCCATTCTGGCGCGACCGCCTTACGAGACTTGAGCAGGACCCGAGGTACGGGGAACTAGCGACGAAGCACCCGCAGTTGAAAGATGCCGGTCAAACTTCCGCACCGATTTCCGTTTTGGTCCACGGCACCTTCTCGTCGTGCGTTTCCTTTCTGCCGGACCTGAGCGATCTAACCGGAGGAACTCCGCTGTACCGATTCGAGCACGACACGATGCGCCCAGTCACCGAGAACGCAGATGAACTTGTCGTCGCTCTGAAGAAGGTAGGCAGCCCCAACGTGACGTTGCTAGCCCACTCACGAGGCGGGCTGGTCGGAGCCATCGCCGCGCACGACATGGCAACGGTCAATAAGGTGCTCACGTTCGGAACACCGCACAACGGCACACCGATCGTCTCTTCGCTCGACAACCTCTTGGGCTACGCCACTACCGCTGCAGCACTACAAATGATGTCCGTGGTCGAGGGGGGCCTCACCGCGGCGCACTTCGGGTCAGCCTTACCGGGTGGCCAGCTCCCCGATGGCTGGACAGACATGCTTCCGCACGCGAGCCCCATTCAGCTTCTTCGCCGTATCGACAGGTCCGCAGTGACGGCGTTCGGTGGGGACTTCGACGGTCGCAAGCCGGAACTCGGCACTGGTCCGGCGTTCAAAGCTCAGGTGATCGCGGAACTGATGCAGGGGAAGAATGATCTGGTCGTACCCACCTCCTCCAGCAAGCCGGCCAGCCTTCCAGGGATGGTGCTTGCCCAAGTCGACCACTTCAGCTACTTCAAGGACCAGACAGTCAAGGATGCAATCCATCTCGCCCTAACGGCGCCTATGCCCGCCCCCGCGCCACACACAACCCCCTGGCACTTTCCGCAACCCTGAGCGGTCTCGTGGCGGGTACCTCGTCGCCGGCGCCCCCGTTGCCGCGTAGCCGCGCCGAGTCGAGATTCGGCGGCCAGCCATCGGCCGTACAAGGGGACGCGCTTATTCGCGCCCGACGATCTGTCCCCCGGGGCGGACTGTCTGTGCAGCACGGCATGCCGTGCCAGGGCCTCGTTCTGCTTCGATCGTCGAATCATCCGGCAGCGGTCCTCTCTGCGTCCTACCGCCGCTGAAGCCGCACCCGCCGCAGTGCGCCGCGTCGACTCAGCGCTCGTCCCGTGGCAGCCAGAACGTGTAGTCCTCTCCGGCTGCTTCGATGTCAGTGATGAACTGCCGCATGGACGCATCCAATGCGCCGGCTTCCTTCAAGCCAATGCCGCCATGCAGCGCCAACGCCGTCCGCGGAAGACGGCGACGCGCTGCGAGCGCCTGCTTGAGCGCGTGCCGCCACAGGCCGTCATAGGCGGCGAATGCGTCGATAACCGCATCCCGCTCGGCGGAGTGTCCTCCGTGAATGAGTCGGCCACGCAACTCGTATAAGTCCGACCAATACGTCTTCACCGGGCCGTTGGACTTGGTTTGCCAGTTGCCGCCCATGTCCCCACCGAGACGAGCGAGTGCAGTCTTGAACGGCTTGTCGACCATCTCCTCTGCACCCTGCCGGTCACAGCCCTGGTCAACTCGGATAAGAAAGTGCAGCGCATGAACCAGCCGTTCGGCGCTGGCCTGGAGTACGACGACAGCTACGTCGTGCTCACCACCGTCGAAGAGCCGGTGTGCGCGCAGTTTCAGGCGTCGGACCTGGTCGAGGGGATGGTTGTAAGGCTCGCTTCTCAGCAGTCGCGGAAGCAGTCCTAGCAGGTGGTCGGGGTGCTCTGACTGCGTTCCTCGTGGCGGCGCCATGGAGTTCGGCAGCATTAGTTTCCGGTTCGCACCCAGGCGCTGGCGACGTAGACCGAAGACGATCTCCGGCCCGAGGTGCTCAATGACTACCGGATGGACGGCACTGTCCTCCGTCGCCACCATGTAGACAGCCAAGAACCGGTTCAGGGCTCGGAGCGAATAGTCGAACAGATCGGTCGAAATCTCCGGTGTGATAGGTACCGGCGGCATAGCGGTGATGAGTTCGACGACGCCGAGCCGAGGCGGGGTCGGTGCGCATGATCGTGCTTGGAGCGCGGCCAACGTTGGCGCCAATCCCTTGCGTGCAAATTCGGGGTGCCGGGAGCCAGCGATCGCCGCCTCAGTTGCGGACAGGTCGATGACGCCCCGTCGAGACAGCCCTTCGTGAAAGCGCACCGTCACCGGCGGTCGCCCGACATCGCTCGTTCCGATCTTGGGCGGGATGACCAAGTTGCCCTCTGATGCGAGAGCAGTTGAGAGCCCGAACGGAAGAGGGACATATGTTGCGCAGAAGCGGTCCTTCAGCCGAAGTCGTGTCAGCACGGATTCAGGCTAGGGCGACCGGCTGGTCTAGGGATCGATTCTCGCCACGCACATCTCACGGCGCGGCTCATGCGCGTGACGGCTCATCGGTCGGGTCGCCAGAGGGAGGACGCCGTTGGTCATCCTCGCAACATAGGGCAGTCGTGTTGGCGGAGACGAAAGCGAACTGCATGGAGGTTCAAACCGTATCTTCGCCATAGCCGAGGGGAGAGAAGGCCGACGGCGGTCGATGAGGTGCGCCCACCCGGGACCCTCAGTACGGGCCGCCTCGTTGGCCGCGTCAAACCGCCGCCGACTGATCGAGCCCTCATCCGCGTGCTGATGCTCGGCACTGGGAACCGGCGGCGGACGTACTCCTCGCAGCATGTACGTGAACTCTGGCAAAGGCGGAGAGCGTGACGGGCTTGGTAGGTTGCATCCGTGAGTTCGAACTCCATGTACTCCGCGGGCTTACAGGCGGCTGTGACTGAGAGCTTTCACCTCATCAACACCGTCCGAGTCGCTACTGAGCACCTGACGCGAGACGTTCGCAAGGTCGTCAACGCTGGCGCCGACGACAAGGTGCTCGAGGCGTTGTACAAGATGCCAATTTTCGCGACGGGCCAAAACCTGCGGGCTTTCACAAGTCGATCTAGTGAAGATCATGAAAGAGAACTCGCGAGTTTGTGGCTGTTCACAGTCATAGGCCAGTTCGAGGTGTGGGCGGACGAACTCCCGATACCGGATAGCAGCGACGGTTGCCAATTTCCGAGCCGCGGATCATCTCAACTGTCAGTGCAACGACGCGGATTTCACGACGTCTTCGGATCCCTTCCCCCGTCGGCCAAAATGGGCGCCGCATTCGGCGCTTCCGTTGCCAGAGATCCTCGCAACTTGGGTCCGCGCATAGACGACGCTCTCGCGTTGTATCGACTCTACAAGGAATGCCGAAATTCTCTTGCTCATGCTGGCGGAAAGGCGAGCCAGCGGGTAGAACGCTGGGGCGCCGAGGTGGCTTCACGCGCTGGCGATCTGCATGTCGACCACCACGGAGCTCTCCTGCAGCCTCCCTCCTTTGCGGTCGGGGATTCGGTCAAATTAAGTGTGGAACAAGTCCGATGCCTAGTTGCGGTTCTGTTCAGGATCGCGGAGACTGTTGAGTCGGCAATCCTCCTCAGCGAGATCGGAGAAGCCGATTTCATTCAGCGTTGGCAGAGCACTCACGGACCTAAACCGCTCAAAGTGGAGTCAAAGAAGCTGAGGCGCTCGATGTGGCTACTGGCGCGATGCCAGGAAGCCGGCGTCGCAACGCCCAGTGACCCTCGGGACGTGGGTCATCTTCTCGTCGAGGCACACCTCGTGAGGGTTCTCCGCTGACACGTAGTGGCATCGGGACCTGCATCACTTGGCAACCTTGCGGGAAGCGGAAACACGTCGTCGGTTCCTATCGGTGGTGGCCAGCCCTGGCAGCAAAAGGGCGCGACTACTTGCAGAATTCATGCGTTCCCACGGGCGCGTGAACCGCGGTCCGCCCCCGCTTATGTCGCCGTGCTCGAATTCCGCTTGGCTCAGTTCAAACGCACACGAACATGTGAGGCGCACTTGCAGTCCAACTGCCTCGGTGAAGGCGTGTCATATCGCCGCGATTGCGCCAGCGAAAAGGACACTCCAATATTCGGCCCGCGCCGAGAGGGAGCCACGAGAGCCACGGTGCCCGTCCTGCTAGGTCTACGCCCGCCGCATGAGGGGCTGCAACGCCGCTAGTTGCGATCACTCAGCGCGTTTGCGCTTTCCAAGTCCGAGGGTCTCGTCGCCGTGTACCTGGACTGCCCGCTCAGTGTCCAAAACGGCGGGGGATAGCAGTACGGTCGAGCCAGACACGAACCCGGACCTTCCGGAGGCACGCACCATGATGCCGGTGTCTGACATGGACGACTCTTCAAGGAGCGCTTGTGCCGAGTGGGAAACCGGGTGAAGCCCGCGACGAAGACCTTGACGTGGTCGAGCCAAAATCGGCAAAACCATCTCTATCGGAGGAGGTCGGCGCCGAAGTCGCGGAGTCGGACGAAGATGCGGTTGAACGCGAACGCGCTGAGGTGCGTGAGTTCGTCAAGGGTCTGAGCGGTGACGACATCAAGTCCGGCGGATGGTTCACCAAGCTGTTGGCCGGCGCCTTCGCGTCGTACACCCGCAAGGTCGACTGGACCTATTTCCAAGACAAGTACGAAGGCCTCCCGGCCGACGCGGTCGTCGACCAGCGCATCAAGATGGCGGCCAGGTACGCCGCCA
>SXGS01760049.1_pt1 | contig 24160 bp, 14 predicted proteins | sample 3174681 | NCBI WGS metagenome assembly SXGS01 (sample SAMN11356861, study PRJNA531348) | freshwater metagenome | isolation source: freshwater sample F1-80 | place: China: Fuxian Lake, Yuxi | collected 2017-12-25
CTCCAAGCAGACCCTCGATGAAGGCAAGGCATTGGCCCTCTCAGTAGTCGCGACCGACTCCGACGAACCTAAGCAAGCTCTGGTGTTCCGCCTAGTCAGTGGCCCGGCGGGATTGACTGTTTCGCTCAACGGGCAAGTTGCCTGGGTGACGAGTGAGGAATCTGGTGGCAAGACCGAGACTGTCCGGTTGACCGTGAGCGATGGACTGGTGGTTGTCCCGGTCGAGTTCCAGGTGACCGTCAACGAGGTTAATGAGGCTCCGAGCCTGTCTGGCGTCGACAATCAGACGTTGGATGTCCGGAAGCCCTTGGTGATCTTGCTGAAAGCTAAGGACGCCGATTTGCCCGCGCAGAAGTTGGCGTTCGGCCTGGCGAGCGGTCCTCAAGGAATGACGGTCTCCGAACAGGGCCAGTTGGTATGGACCCCCACCATCGATCAGGGCGGCACCACCAATACGGTTGAGGTTTCGGTGAACGACGGAGTGGCCAAGGCGAGCACGAGTTTTGTGGTGATTGTTCGTCCCTCGAACACCCCACCGACGCTCGCAGATGTCCAGCTGCGACGGGTGTCTGAGACCGGAAGTCTGACCTTCCCGCTGGCGGCTTCCGATAACGATCAGCCGGCGCAGAAGCTGACTTTCGCTTTGATTTCAGGACCCGAGGGACTCTCGGTGAATCCGAACACAGGACAAGTCTTGTTCCGCCCGACGGAGGCTCAGGGGCCAAGCACCAATCGGGTGGTGGTTCGTGTCACCGATAATGGCATCCCGGCGCTCAGTGCCACCAACTCCTTCACAGTGGTGGTGCTGGAGATTAACCAGGTTCCCCAATTGGCTTCGGTGGACAATCAGACGGTTGAGGCCTTGAAGCCCCTAGTGGTTCGATTGTCGGCCAAGGATGCCGATATCCCGGCTCAGAAATTGACCTTCGGATTGGTAGACGGTCCTGCGGGAATGTCTGTGGATCCAGTCGCGGGCATCGTGTCTTGGACGCCTTCGTTGGTTCAGGCCTCAGCCCAATATCCGGTGACCGTGTCAGTGAGTGACGGGATCCGCGTGGTCACCCAATCGTTCGAGATCAAGGTTGAATCATCCAACCAGGCTCCGTTCTTTATCAGCCTGGTGAACCGGAATGTCCGGGAACTCAACACGGTTAACTTCAAGTTGATCGGGCGTGATCTCGACCAACCAGCCCAGAAGCTGACCTACGGCTTGGTGAGCGGCCCGAGTGGCTTGGAGGTGAGCGAGGTGGGACAAGTAATATGGACTCCGACCGAGGCGCAGGGCCCGAGCACCAACACCATTGCGGTGCGGGTGACCGACAATGGCACTCCGTCACTGAGCACCACCAACTTGTTCACTATCTTGGTCGCCGAAGCCAACACTGCCCCGACGCTGGTGAATGCCTACAATCGATTCATCCTGGAGAGTGTGGGTCTCAACTTCCCGCTCATCGGACGGGACTCCGATCTGCCTGCTCAAAAGCTGACCTATACGCTGGTGAGTGGTCCGAAGGGACTGACGATGAGTGATGCCGGCGTCATTGCTTGGAGCCCGACAGAAGAGCAGGGGCCCAGCACCAACACCGTGGTGGTGAAAGTCACTGATAGTGCAGCGTCTCCGTTGAGCACGACCGCCAGCTTCGTGGTGACGGTGCGCGAGGCCAATGCGCCACCGGTCTTCCCATTGACCAATTTGACCGTGGTTGCACAGAGCAAGCTCTCCGTGGCCCTCAAGGCAACCGACGTAGACATCCCCGTGCAAATCTTGAGCTACCGGTTGGAGCGGGGTCCTGAGGGATTGACGGTTTCCACCAACGGCCTGTTGGAATGGACCCCGGCCAGCGCATTGGCCAATACGACCAATATCGTGACCGTCTCGGTCAGCGATACGGTGACTCGCACTCAGACCACCTTCCGGGTCCTTGTCCGACCGGTGGGTTCTGGGCCGGGATCGGAGACCAAGGCCATCCAGAAGACTTACCTCGCACTGGTCGTTCAGCCAGACCAGACGTTGTCCTTGAAGGTCGTCGGGCCCGCGGGCGGCCGCTTCCGGGTTGAGTCCACCACGTTGCTGGGAGTGGAATGGCAGACGGTGGATTCCATCGGTGAAATTCAGACCCTGGGCCAAGACGAGCCGGTGGTCGTTCCGGTCCCCTTGGAGGCAGCCGGCAACTTCCGTCAGTTCCGCCTGAAGAAGCAATAGTCACCGGGCGTTTGCCCTGATCAGCAGCCGCCGATGGCCTAGTGCCTCGGCGGCTGTCTTTTTTGATAGTGTCGCCCCGGGGGGTGATCGGACGGATCGACTTCAGGAACCCATCGGGGCATGGCCCAGATTTTCCGTTTTGACCAGCGGCTCGGAAGAAGCCTGCGATCAAAGACTCAACCGCGCCTGGCGAACCGCAGCGATGGCCGCCTCCGAAGACTCGGCTGTGGCCGTGATGTGCCCCATCTTTCGGCCAGGCCGTGCGGAAGTTTTGCCGTAGAGATGCAGTTTCAGGCGGGGGTTTGACAGCGCTTGTTCCCACCGGGGAGGACCATCCTTCCAGACATCGCCCAGTAAATTGGCCATGGCGGCGGGGCTTTTTAGTTCGGTCGATCCCAGTGGCAGACCGCACACCGCCCGGACTTGCTGTTCAAACTGGCAGGTGATGCAGGCATCGAGGGTTAGGTGGCCTGAGTTGTGGGTTCGGGGTGCCAATTCATTCACGATGAGTCGCCCGTCGCGGGTGACGAACAGCTCCACCGTCAGCAAACCGATCACATTCAGCGCTTCGAGGATGTCTCGGCTCAAATTGCGGGCTGAGGTTTCTAACGCGGCAGGGATACGTGCTGGCGACACCGTCACATCCAAGATGTGGTTGGCATGGACATTCTCGAACACCGGGAACGTTGCGAATTGTCCATCTATCGTCCGGGCTCCCACCACGCTGACTTCCTGAGCGAAATCGACAAAGGCCTCATAGATGCCTTCTGCGCCCCCCAGACCGTTAAAGGCCTCTGAAATCTCTGACGCGGACCGGAGTGTTCGTTGTCCTTTACCGTCGTAGCCGAAGCTGGCGGTCTTAAGAACCCCGGGCAGTCCCAGATCGCAGGTAGCGGATTGGAGATCTGCCAGCGAATGAATGGCCCGGAACGGGGTCACCGGGAATCCGTGGTCTTGGAGAAATCCTTTTTCCCGTAACCGCTGTTGGGTGATGTGCAGCACCCGGCCCTCGGGTCGCACGGGAACCACCTGGGCACAGGCCTCACTGGTGGCGCTGGGGACATTCTCGAACTCGAAGGTCACCACGTCCACAGATCGAGCGAAGGCCTCGACCTGTTCGAGATCCTCATACGGAGCCACGAACGTGCGATCGGCGACCGGTGCTGCGGGAGAACCGGCCTCCGGGCAGAAAATGTTGATTTTGTAGCCCAGTCGTCGGGCGGCGATGGCGAACATGCGCCCCAATTGCCCCCCGCCTAGAACACCGAGAGTAGATCCCGGTGGAATGATGTGTCCGTGAAGTGACATCGCAAACCCCCGGTGTAGGCCCTTTCTGCCCCGATGGGAAGCCACGGAAACATCGAAGCGTCGGAAGTCCCAAAGAGCCTGTCCCTTGTCCCTTGTCTGAAGAGCCTGTCCCTTGTCTGAAGAGCCTGTCCCTTGTTGGGTGGGTCAAAATGGCGCGCTGGGGTAAATTGGGGCTTTCCCGGGCTTTTTGGGGCTGGTTGCATTTCCCGGATGTCGAAGACTGCGTTTTTGTTCGCGGGCCAGGGGGCCCAGTCGGTGGGGATGGGCAAAGACCTCGCCGCGACGTTTCCAACGGCCAGGGCACTGTTCGATCAGGCGAATCAGGTCCTCGGCTACGATTTGGCCTCGATCTGCTTCGAGGGACCGGAGTCGGCGTTGACGCTAACTGAGAATGCCCAACCGGGAATTTATCTGATGAGCTGGGTGGCCTTGAGGTTGCTCCAAGAACGGCTGCCCACGTTGCAGGCAGATGCGACCGCCGGTTTGTCGCTGGGGGAATTCACGGCGCTGGCTGCAGCAGGAGCGATGTCCTTTGAAGACGGGTTGATGATTACTCGGCTTCGGGGCCGTTTCATGCAGGAGGCTTGCGATGCGACTCGCGGCGGGATGGCGGCGGTGATCGGGCTCGATGAGGGTCTGTGCCGGGAGGTATGCGAGGCCACTGGCGTGACGCTGGCCAATCTCAATTGCCCGGGCCAAATTGTGATTTCAGGTGATTTAGACCGGATTCCAGCCGCAGTGGAGGCGGCGAAAGCCAAGGGAGCCAAGAAGGCAATTTCTCTGACGGTCGCCGGCGCATACCATTCTCCGTTGATGGCTTCGGCCAAACCGCGTTTGTCGGAGGCGTTGGCCCGGATTCCACTTCGGAATCCGCAGGTGCCGGTAGTCTCCAATGTCACAGCCCTGCCACATGGTTCGGCTGAGACGATTTCTCCGATCCTTGTCGATCAGGTGACCTCTTCAGTGCGTTGGGAGGCGAGCATGCGCTATTTGCTCGCTCAGGGATTCACTCGGTTTATCGAATTTGGCCCCGGTTCTGCCCTCAACGGATTCCTGCGCCGGATCGATAAGTCCGCCCAAGCTTTCAATGTTTGTGACGTCGTCAGTTTGGAAGCCACTGTCCAAGCTTTGGGTGGGGTTTGAGACACCCGTTGCTCAGAAGCGCATTGCAGAGCAGTTTGACACATGAGCGATCGGGAAACTGAATTGGATGCCCCCAGCAATCCAGAGACGGGACGGGCTGAAGAACATCAGTTGCCCCCGGATTTTATCTTTGTGCTGTGCGCGGCGCTCGCCGGTGGTCTGCCCGCGGGGATCTTCACGACATTGATCTCCGAGCCGGGTCGCTCGGGGTCCCCGATTTATGGGCTCCTCCTGCCCTGGGGGATCTTGCCGTTTTTCTTGGTGCTGGTGGCAGGGTGGCAGGGGCGCAACTCACCGGGTTTGCGACGGTTGGCGTGGTTTACTTCTGCGGCCTCGTTGTTGGGCCTGCTGGCCCACGGCTATGCGTTCTTCTTTCTTCCGGGTTTCAATGATGCCCGAAAGTGGTTTTTAATTGTTCCCCTGTGGCAATGGGTCCTTATCGCCCGACCGGCCTTGCGTTGCGCCTTCCACGCCCGCACCGGGTCCTGAGGCTACTGGGCTTGCAGGCTGACCTGACCTACGCCGAGCCTACCCTTGGCCTGAGCCCACCCCGAGTCACTGCCCTCCGAAGAGGTTCGGTGCGGCCGCTTGTGCGAGTTCACGGCTGCGCTGATGGATTTCCAAACCGGTACTACAGCCCAATGCGAACTGAGCGATTTCTTGGGCTTCAGAAAGCCGCAGGCGGCGCAGGAGGAACTTCACGGCCGGAATGAGCGCTGGCGTGACGCTCAGTTCATGCACTCCCAACCCCACCAATAGAGGGACTAGAGCGGGTTCTCCGGCCATTTCACCGCACACCCCGACCGGGCGTCCGTGTCGGTTGGCAGCTTGCACCGTCATGTGTATGAGGCGCACCACTGCCGGATGAGTGGGTTGATAAAGTCGAGCAACGCGCTCGTTGAGCCGGTCGACCGCGAGGGTGTAACCGGTGAGATCATTGGTGCCGATGCTGAGGACATCAGACTCCCGCGCTAGGTCCTCGGCGATGAGCGCCGCTGACGGGATTTCGATCATCACACCCACAGGCACGGAATCGCAGAAAGGGATTCCCTCGGCCCGAAGTTCTTCTTTGCAGGAGGCCAAGATGGTCTGGGTCGCCCGCAACTCTTCCAAGGCCGACACCATGGGCAATAGGATCCGCACTTTGCCGTGGCACCCAGCTCGAAGGATCGCCCGAAGTTGGCCTCGGAATATTTCTGGGCAGTCCAAACTAATGCGGATGGCCCGCCATCCCAGAAACGGGTTGGGTTCGCCCTGGCGCTGGAGGTCTCCGGGCATCTTGTCTCCGCCGAGGTCCAAGGTGCGGATGATGGCGGCTTGGCCCGGGCGCGTCTGGGAAGCCACCGCGCGGTACGCCTCGAATTGCTCTTCTTCGGTCGGCGGGGTGCTGCGGTTGAGGAAGAGGAATTCTGTCCGGAACAGGCCGATGCCATTGGCTCCGCTGGCCTGAACCGAGGCCATGTCTTCGGGCCCTTCAATGTTGGCCTCGAGAAGGATGGGGTGCCCGTCGAGCGTCACCGCTGGTTGCTCGCGCAGCAGTGCGAGCTTTTCTTCGAAGAGCGCACGGCGCTGCTTAAGTTGACCGTACTCGAAGAGTGTCTGATCGGTCGGATTGAGCGTGAGCACTCCTCCGTGGCCATCCAGCAGCGCGTACTCATCGTCCTGAATAGAGTCGAGCAGGGAGCCGAGTCCCACGACCGCCGGGATGCCCATTTTCCGGGCCATGATGGCGGTGTGACTGGTCTTGCCGCCGGCCTCGGTCGCGAAGCCCAGGACATGCTTCAGATCCAACAGGGCCGTCACACTCGGAGCCAGATCGTGGGCCACCAGAATGCAGGGCTCGGAAAGTTTCTCGAGGTCGTGCTCTTGGACCGCGCCCGAGAGGTGATCCAGCACCCGACCGGCCACGTCGCGCAAATCTGCGGCCCGCTCCCGCAGGTAGGCGTCATCCACCGAACTCAATACCGAGACGTACTTTTCAAACACGTCATTAAATGCGGCCTCTGAACAACTGTGCTCGGTGCGGACCTTGCGCAGAACTTCGTTGAGCAAGGTGGAGTCTTCTAGCACCAACAGGTGAGCCTCGAAGAGGCCGGCCTCGTCGGCTCCCATCGCTGCAGAAACCTGATCTCGCACCTTTTGGATGTCATGCCGGGTGCCCAGAAGAGCCCGGTTGAGGCGCTCGATCTCGCTATCGATCGCCTCGGGCGCGATCGTCTCCCGCGAGATCTGACGTCGGGCCTGCCCCACCCGCAGAATGCGGGCATGAGCCACACCATCCGAAACCGCGATTCCGTGGTAGGTGCGCGCTCCCGAACGGGCTGGTTGCTCGGCCATGTTGCTGAGGCTACGGGCCGGAGGGTGGGTGCGTGAACCATTTTTGTCTCGGAGGGTCCGGGATTTTGGTTCAGGGATTCGTGCCTTGACCTCCGGTCCATCGGCCGCGACAAGAGCTATATGCACCTCCGAATCCCTCCTGACTCCGTCCGTCTCCTGCTGGCCACCGCTGCCGTAGGGTTGCTTTCGACGGGGTGCGCCTATTTGCATTCCGAGGCCTCTACGCCGCGGCTTCACTCGTTTACTAAACAGGAATTGAGCAATGAGTTCTGGGCGGAGGGTGCGTGTTTTGGGGATATCAATCGGGACGGTGTGGACGATGTGATTTCGGGCCCGTTCTGGTATGAAGGTCCCACGTTCAAGGTGCGCCACGAATACGCTCCGGCTGACCACGTTTCCAAGAGCAAGCGCAACGGGGCCGAGGTGACCTTCCGCGGTTATAAAGGCGGGTTGGGCAATGAGAACGAATACAGCGCCAACTTCTTCGCTCATTCGGCCGACATCAACGGTGATGGCTGGACCGACATCCTGATCTTGGGTTTCCCTGGCGAGAATTCCTGGTGGTTCGAGAACCCAGGCAAAGGCGTCACCACCCATTGGAAGCGCCACGTCGCGCTCGATGTCACCGACAACGAGTCCCCCCGCTGGGTGGACATCACCGGCGACGGTCGCCTGGAAATTGTCTGCTCCAGCAAGGGCCGCTATGGGTACGCCTCTCCCGACCCGAAGAACCCCACAGCCCCGTTCACGTGGCATCCGCTGTCACCCGACAAGAAGTACCACCGGTTCACCCACGGTCTTGGTGTGGGTGACGTCAACGGCGACGGCCGTATGGATTTGCTCGAAAAGGATGGTTGGTGGGAGCAGCCGGCCTCGCTTGCTGGTGACCCGATGTGGAAGCACCACCCTGTTTCCTTCGGCTTGGGCGGCTCGCAAATGTATGCCTATGACGTCAACGGCGATGGGCTGAATGATGTGATCACCAGCCTCGCGGCCCACGGGTATGGATTAGCCTGGTATGAGCAGTCGAAGGTCGGCTCCGAGATTCACTTCAAGGAGCACATCATCATGAACAAGGAAGTCTCTGAGAACACCTACGGCGTGAAGTTCAGCCAACTCCATGGGATTGATTTGGTGGACATCGATGGTGACGGACTCAAGGACATCGTGACCGGCAAGCGTTTCTGGGCGCATGGGCCGACGGGCGATGCCGACTCCGGCGCCGCACCGGTGCTTTACTGGTTCCAATTGCAACGAGGGGCCGACCGGTCGGTAAACTTCGTGCCCCACATCATCGACGACGCTTCTGGGGTGGGCACCGAGGTGAAGGCGGTGGACTACAACCGTGATGGTTTGCCGGACATCGTGGTGGGCAACAAGAAGGGGGTCTTCGTCTTCACTCACGCAGCCCGCAAGGTGGACCACGCCACCTGGGAAGCCGCTCAGCCTAAGAAGCACTAAGGTTTCTTCTCTCGAGTTTTCGATTGGCCCGATCCTGCGCTGTGGGATCGGGCCACTTTCATTTCTGCCGGCGACCCGGGAAGGCGCTCGCCCCCCCCTTTGCGATAGACTTCGACGGAATCGACTCCCCTCAAGGCTGGACGCGTACTCGGAAGTAATAGCGACCTTGTCCCAGCAGGGCGGGGATGGTGTTGGTCAGTAGGCCGCCGGTCCCGATGCGTGGGTCGCTGGCGATGGTCCAGCGCCGGAGATCGTCGCTAATCTCCAACAAGTATTCTCGACGCGCCTGGCTGGGCCAGGAGATCCGGATCGGCGCATTCACTCCCCCGGAGGGGAGGTTGAGTCGGAGACTGGAAGCCGGATCCTTGGGATCGGTTCCTGCTTGGAACTCGGAGTGATTGGAGAATCCATCGCCGTCCGAATCGATTTCGGGCGCGGCATCGTCTCCCAGAATGCGCCTAAAGTAGGTGGTTTCCCACAGGTCGGAGATCCCATTTTTATTGGAATCGGGAAACTCGTACCGGCCGTTGAGTACCAGCACGTTGGTGCCCACCCGGTTGGTGACCGCGGGGGGTGTGAGGTAATGCTCCACAGGCGACCATCGCACCACGTACTCGCCGGGAACCGCATTGAACACGTTAAACCAACGGCCGGATCCGACCAGCGCTGTGAAGTTGGTGGGCCCCCGGACACTGAAGGTGGCCTGCGCCAAATTGTTGGTGATGGAGAATGACGACGACTGATTCTGGGTCAGGGAAATTTCCAGATCGTCTACGAACCAGCCCGGTCGGTCGGTCGTTTCAAAACTCATGAGTTGGTAGTTGAAGCGGATCCGGACGACGTGCCCCGCGAATCGGCTGATGTCGACGTCCACCTCTTCCCAATCGGCCGACACATCCCCGAAACCGAAACCCACCAGGTCGCTCCAGTGAGCGCCATTGTTGGTGCTAATGGCCACCTGGCAGAGTTCGAAGTCCAAGAGGTCGCTGCGTTCGGTGGTGTCGTACCAGGTGTGGAACTTCAGGCGGGCCGTGTTGCCACCCCGAAGGTCGATGGCCGGACTCAGCAGGTCGGCAATGGCCGTATCGACCGCTTGTCCTTCGAGGTTGGTGGCCCAGCAGTGGGTACCGCTATGGGGTGCGATTCCGTATCGGTTGGACGGTGTGCCAAACTGCCAAGTGGTATTGAGCAAGCTCTCTCCGGTTTCGTCGTCGAAGGCCGTGTCGTCGAAGGTAGCCCATCCCGAACGCCCCTTCTCCAGGGAGTCCTGCCAGGGGGCATCCAGAGGTCGCAGGGTGCGCAGGCGAAATGAGCGCCCCGCTAGACGCGCCGTCACCGCATTGCCGGCTTCATCCTGACTCACTGGCAGGAAGTAGTAGTCGCGATCGGGTTGGAGGCCCGAGATTTGAATTTCGTGCTCGGTGGTCAGGTCCGCCGAGTAGGCAGTGCGGGTGAGCAGTGAATCGTCGCCACTGCTCTCGCCGAAGCGCACCAGGCTGTCGGAGGGTTTGTCGGTGGTCCAAGAAATGGTCGCTTCATTGTAGGCCGGATCAGAATCTACCGCGCTGATCACCGGGGGCACCGTGTCGATGATTGCTTGGGTTGCTAAGGCGACTTCGGAGGCGTTGTTGTAAGAGGCTGTGAGGAAGTCCCCATGGGCGCAGCGCAGTCGTGCGGAGTTCGTGTCTGTCGCCACGGCGCTCAGGGTGACCCGGCCTCGAAACACGCCCTTCAAGGGGGTCTCGACCAAGGGTAATTCAAACCCCTTCGGATCGGAGGTGCTGGTGATTTGCAGGGTGACTCGTTTCTGTCCCGAACGGGCCGCGTCATTCACCTCGATCATGGCGGCCGAGGGCAGCGTGTAGGCCGGTTGGTGGAAGGTCACACTCGAGCCGCCGCGCAATCCCGGCACCAGAAAGTCGAGGGCCCGGCCAAGCACGGTGGCCTTGTTGTTTGGGGCTTCGGCTGCCGTCGGGAGGGACTCCCATGGGATCGACAGAAAGACCACCCGCCCTGGACTGTCATTGCCGGTGCGCGGATAGCGCAGGCCGATGATCCGTCCCTCATCTTGGGTGAGGATGGAGGCCGCGTCGGCCGTGGGTCGCAGGGCGTCTGGAAAGGTTGAAAAGTCGAGCAGCGACCCCAGGTCCGGGAACTCCTGATAATCCAGATCAATGGCGAGGCCGGCGGTGATCGGATCCCCATTGATGCCGTTAACGAGGGTGGCACCCACATCTTCAGTGAAGTCAGCCACGTGCAGCACATTGGTGCGGAACGACTGCTCCGTCGGAGACAATCGGCTCAAAACCTCGGAGGACGCCGCGAAGAGCGCTCCTCCACCGGCGACATAGGTCGACAGTCCGGAGGCCAAGCCCGCGGGCAGGGTCGCCAGATCTTCGGGTCGCCAGAGGACCACGCGGTATGCGGAGAGCAGGGCGGCCGAAGGTACGGTGTTGGTCTCGGCGAAGTTCCAGACTTCGTAATCGATGCCGAGGGCGTCGAGGGGTTGAGTCCAGTGCTCGATCTCGGGGAAGGGCAGGTTCAGTTGCTCAAAGGTCGTCTCGGGCGAATACAGCAAAAGAGCTTTGGCCGGCCGGGTCGCGGTAAAGAAGTAGTACCGCCCTGCGTTGTCGTTGGTCTGCACGTTTCCAGCGCCGTCCGTCGCCACGATGAAGTAGCGGTAAATCTGGTCCGGCACCAATTCTGGCAGGAACAGCTCGGGTGAGGTGCGGTAGTAGGCATTGGTCACGGCGAAGGCGGGTCCGTTGATCGGGTTAATGACCGCGACCGATCTCACCGGTTCGCTGGCGTTGAAACGCAAGGTGGTCCGACCAAAACGCTGGATGGCCCGGACGGAATCGAGCAAGGGCGGGTCGAGGTCGATGGTGGCGCTCCGAGTGCGGAGGCCCGCCGGCGAGGCGTCGGTGTACGAAATGGTGAGCGTGTTTCCGTTGGCCACCGTCAGGCTGCCCGCCTTCGGTGAGGTGACCAGCGACACGGTCCCAGTGAAACTGCCGCCCGTGCCACTGGGCAGGAGGGTGAGGGTCAGCGGGACTGGCTGCGAATCGGAGGCGACGGTGACCGTGGCGCTGGCCTGATTGCGCAAATCGGTGTCTACCAGTCGAATTTGGGCGGCGGACGGGGCCGGATAGGTCTCCTTGTCCCACGAAACCACTCCCTCGCCGGGGAAGGGGATTTGGCCGGAGGCCACCAGGGCGAAGTCTTGCTCGGGCGTGGCATTGGTCCGGCCGTGGACATCTTGGAGCACCCGTTGGGCTCGTACTCGGAGGATCCATTCGCCGGCGGCCGGGTTGCTAATCCAAACGCCTTCCACGTTGTTGATTCGGTCGCCTTCAGCGGTGTCGGCCATGGATTCGCCATCGAGGAAGGCGTTGCCCCGGAAAATGTGCCCATCGGGCGAGACTACTTCCAGGTCCAGGTCGTTGACCAAGGCCGGGATGGCCGCGGGCAGCCCAGGCACATCGGTGTAGGCGAGGGTGACTTTCAGCGCATCGTCGGCCCCCGCGATGAGTCGTTTTTCCCAGAAGGCACCCGTTTTCAGCTCGATTCCTTGATCGGTGAAATTGAAGCGGCGCTCCCCGGTGATGAGCGCGGCCACATCGCATCGACCCCATCCCTCGTCCTTGTTGGGAACCGGGGGTGTGCCGCCGACCACCAGCATGGTGCCGGCCTCTTCATCGTCGGTGTCGACGGGCACTTCGCCCGAAGTCATGTCCACGGCCGAATTAATGAGCGAGGCCTTCACCAGAGCGGGGGATGGGGTGAGTCCACCTTGGGTCTCTCGGTACCATTGTACAAACACCGCGCAGGCCCCGCTGACATGCGGACCCGCCTGGGACGTGCCCCCTTGAAAAAGGTAGTTCTCGTCGATCCCGAGCCAGGCATTGGCGTCGCTGGCGAATTGGCTTTTGAGCGAGGCGATCCAGGTGCCCGGTGCGGTGATATCGGGTTTGATGCGGCCGTCTTCAGCCGGACCGCGACTGGAGAAGTCGGCCATGGTCTCAGACCCTTCGGCATAGAGCGCCAGATCGAAGCGGTCGTTCTGGCAGGCGCCGGTGGCGATCACGTTTTTGGCCACGGCCGGTGAACCGATGGTTTGCTCACCGGGTCCTGAATTGCCGGCGCTGAATTCGAGAATGTAGGGCTGTTCTCCAGGAGTCCGTGCATCGGCGTCCCGCACCAGCGCATCAAATTCTGCGGCGCTGAGGTCGTAGCGCCCTTGCGTGTCGTCACCCCAGGAGTTGGATCCGACATAAGCTCCGCTGCGGACGGCATCTCGGGTTAAGGTTTCATAACTGGGCGGCGCAAAATAGTCGCCGGCCCCGTCGAAGATGCGCTGGGCTACTAGGTGCGCCCCGGGGGCCACGCCCAAGCCTCAGAGGTAACCGTTGCTATCTTGGGTGTCAATGGCACCGCTGCCGGCCACGATTCCGGCGCAGTGCGTGCCGTGGCTGTGTTCGTCAGAGGCGTCCTCTAGGCCACCGTAGGCAAAGAAGGCATCCACCCGTCCGTTGAGGTCCAGGTGCATGGTCTCGGCTTCACCTGTGTCGAGGCCGGAGTCGGCGACAGAAACGGTGACCCCGCGTCCATCAAAGCCCAAATTATGGACTTGGGCGGGTTTTCCGGGAGTACCGTCATCGCCCATCAGGCTTTCGGTGGCGATCTCGTCCACGAGCTTCATTCGGCCCGCAGGCTCAATCCACAGCACCGTCTCCGATCGCGCTAGCTCCAGGATGCGTCCGGGACTGGTCGTGCCACCCAGAAAGATACCGAAGGCGGTCTCGGTGCGGTGGACGGGCCCGATGAACTGGCGGAGCGCTGAAATCAATGCAGCGGGCGGGGTCTGAGGTCTGAGCAGCAGGCGGATATTTATAGGGACCTGGGGCTCGGCAGCCATCGCGGCGGTCAGGCGTCGGTCCATTCGCCACTCGGGTTGGTATTCGCCCAGCCACCGCACGAACGGAATGGCCCGGATCTCCGCCGTCGAGGCCGCATCGAGGTGGCAAACAAAGGAGTCGTCCGGAACCGGGCTCAGCAGGCGCAGCCGTTTGGACTGCAGGGTTTCACGGTGTTCGGCTGAGAGAGGACCCTCCAATTGAATGAGGAACAGGCCAGAGACGGGAGGTTTTCCGGCCGTCACGGCGGCGGTCCGAGCTTTGGAATTGGGTGCAGGCGGGGTGGTGACGGTGGAATTGCGCAGTCGGATGAACCGGGCGTCTTGCGCGGTGGCAGTAAGAAGGCAACTCAACGCGACGACAAAGCCCGCGATCCATCCACGGAGAAGCATTATCTGAAGGCTAGACGTTGATCTGTCGGTTCACAAGGCGCTGTCGGGCATCCCATGAGGGGCCCCATGAGGAGAAGTCCTCCTCGTTTCTCGAACTCAGGGACGGACTGGGTGTCATACAACGTTCCTTCAGAACGCTTGGGATGCCGGTATGTCCCACCCAAGGTTGCACCCAAACCACACGGCAGACACTGGCTCGCGGTCATGGAGAACTCATTCCACGAAGCGGTTTGAACCCTCGGCGATCGCTAGGTCCAGGGACTCGGCCGCCACAAAGGCCCGCCACTCGGCCACCAGCGCCTGTTTTTTCTCCGGGCTTAGCAGGGCGATTTCGATGCCGTTCAGGGCGATCCGAGCCAGCTCCGCCTTTGAAAAACCCAGCTCCTGATGGAGTGCGAAGTACTCCTCTTCCAATCGATTGCCGAAGAAGAAGGTGTCGTTGGAGTTGAGGGTGACGGGCACACCGGCGTCGAAGAGGGCTCGGATGGGATGGGCGGCCATGGAGGGGACTCCTTGCACGCCGAGCTTCACGTTGCTCATCGGGCAGACATCCAGGGTGATGCGTTGACGGGCCAAATGACGCACCAGCTCTGGATCTTCTATCGAGCGAATCCCGTGCTCGATCCGACGGACGCCGAGGTTGTCGAGAATCCAGCGCACGAAGGGGGCCGGCATGAATTCGCCGGCGTGGGCCTTGGTCGACTTGCCGGCCGCTTGCGCACGCCGCCAAACGTCGATGCTCCAAGTCTCCATCCGCCAGTACTCCGGTCCGTGCAGGTCGATGCCGGCCAAGTCGTCCCAGCCCAGCGCCGCCTCGATCAGAGCGCCGTGCATGGCGTAGTCGTTGTGGCACAGGCCAGCAAAGATCCGAACCTCCAGACCCGGAGGGGCCGCCTGGCGGATGGCAGTCAGAATTTCTGGGCCGGAGTCTTTCACCGTGGCCAGCCTCGGCAGGTGGAAGCTCATCTCCACGTAGCGGGTGCCCTGTTCGGCACAGGTGGCCAAGACGATCTTGGCCGCATCGTGGTAGCGCTGGGCCGACTGGTAGAAGTTCATGCAGTACTCGTCGTACAGCCGCATGAACTGATCGAAACTCGTGTACCGGAATTCCGGAGCCCAGAAGGGCGGGGGAGTACTGAAGCGTTCCGGCTCGAGTTCCCGCAGCAGTGCGATGGGGGTCGAACCTTCGAGGTTCAGGAGGGTCTCGGTCTTGGGTATTGCCCGCACGAACCGCGTAAAATCGGCGGAGGCGGTGTAGTGAGGAATTCGCATGGCGATTGAAAGGCGGGGCTAGATACCCCATGGCTAACTTTGGGCAAGTGGAGCATGGAGCCGTACTCGGTTCATGCCGAGGCAGATGTGGGTGCTGCCGCCGAAGTCGGAATGTCGATCAACTGAGAAAGAGTGGGACAGGGGAAATCCCAGAAACGCCCCTTTGCCGGCTCGCATTGCATCCACTTTCAGTCCGATCGGTTGAGTTGAATCTCTGAGGTCTACTGAGCGTACTATTTTTGGAGACAAGAAGACTGATTTTGGAAACCGTACTGGTCGGTTATGGCGATCCCACAAGCTTCAGGAAAAGTTCCCCGGTCTTGGTTTGGCCTGAAGTTGCCGGTCTTGGATCACGCCCGTGCCGATATTTCCGCCGGCATTGTGGTGTTCCTGGTCGCATTGCCGCTGTGCCTGGGCGTGGCGCTGGCCTCGGGGGCGCCCTTGTTGAGCGGCGTCATCGCAGGCGTGGTTGGTGGTGTGATCGTGGCGCTTCTTTCCGGATCCGAACTCAGTGTCAGTGGTCCTGCCGCAGGCCTGGCTGTGATCGTGCTCAATGCAATTCAGGAGTTGAAGGCCTTCGAGGCTTTCACGCTGGCGGTGCTCCTGTCCGGCGCAATGCAAATTGCTATTGGACTGCTCCGAGCCGGAGTGGTCGGCGACTTCATTCCTAACATGGTAATTAAGGGGATGCTGTCCGGCATCGGCATTGTGATCATCCTTAAGCAGATCCCCCACGCCATGGGCGATGACAACGACTTCATTGGTGATGAGAGCTTTCAGCAGGCGGACCATCTGAACACGTTCAACGAAGTTTCCCAGTCGGTGAGCTCCATCAACTGGGGTGCCATCCTCATCAGCGGGGTTTCTCTGATAATTCTGTTTGGTTGGAATCATCCGGTGATTAAACGCCGAGCCTGGACCCGGCTAGTTCCTGCGTCGTTGATTTGTGTGGTTCTGGGCACGGTGTTGAACGAGTTCTTCAAAGTCATGGTGCCCTCCTGGACGCTGTTGGCTGCCAACCATCATCTGGTGGAATTGCCGGTGATGGGCTCGATACGAGAAGGCTTGCAGGCGTTGCATTTTCCGGATTTCTCCCGCATCGCCGACCCGCTCGTTTGGAAGGTTGCCCTGACCATCGCCATTGTTGGCAGTTTGGAATCCCTCCTGAGCTTGGAGGCCAGCGACAAGCTCGATCCTGTGAAACGGATATCCGATCCCCATGCGGAGTTGCGGGCCCAAGGCTTTGGTAATTTGATTTCTGGCCTTCTCGGAGGGCTGCCGGTGACGTCCGTGATCGTCCGCTCTTCTGCCAACATCTACGCCGGGGCCAAGACCCGCCTGTCGTCGATCATCCATGGGCTACTTTTGCTGGTGGCGGCCTCTTTAATTCCGACGGTGCTCAATAGGGTTCCCTTGGCCTGCCTCGCTGCAATCTTGTTGTCCGTTGGATACAAGCTGTGTTCGTGGTCTGTCATCCGTTCGGTCTGGAAGGAGGGTTGGTCTCAATTCCTGCCCTTCGCCATTACGGTGGCGGGAATCGTTTTCACCGACCTCCTGAAGGGCATCATGATCGGCCTGGTTGTGAGCGTCTTCTTTGTGATGAGATCCTACACTCGCACCGCCGTGACCTTGGTGCGGGATGGCGAGGATTTTCTCATCCGCCTCAACAAAGACCTTACCTTCGTAAACAAGCAGGAACTCAAGGCTCGCCTGCGGGAAATCCCGGACGGATCCCGCCTAGTGATCGATGGAGTCAGAGCCCACTATGTCGATCATGATGCGGTCGAGGTGATCCGGGAGTTCTGTGAATCAGCCCCGCATCGCGGTATCGAAACTCAGTGCCGGAGAGTACATGGCATTACCCACACCTAAAGCGTCTATGCAAAGCTACCAACGATTACTGCTCAACAACCAAGCCTGGGTTGCAGACAAGATGAGTCTGCGGCCCGATTTCTTCACCCGGTACTCGGGAGGGCAGAAGCCTGAATTCCTATGGATCGGATGCTCGGACAGCCGGGTTCCCGCGGAGGAGGTCACTGGGGTGGAACCCGGCGAACTCTTCGTCCACCGCAATGTGGCGAACATGGTGGTGCACACGGATTTCAACATGCTGAGTGTGGCGCAATACGCGGTCGAGGTGTTGCAGGTGAAGCACATCATCGTGTGTGGCCACTATGGATGCGGCGGCATAAAGGCCGCACTGGGCCGGACGCACCTCGGATTGATCAACAAGTGGCTTCGTCACATCAAAGATGTGTACCGAACCCATGCGGTTGAACTGGAGGGCATCGCCGACGAGGATCTGCGGATCGAGCGCCTGGTCGAGTTGAACGTGGCCGAGCAGGTCCATAACCTGGCCGAGCTTTCTTTTGTCCAACTGGCTTGGAAGCGCCGGCAACAGCCCACCCTCCACGGATGGGTCTACGACATCCATACCGGTCGCCTCAAGACGGTGACCAAAATGGAACCAGGTCATCCGCTTGATCCGATTTATTCGTACGAGTTCCCGGAAGAATAAGGACAAGGCTTAGCCCGGGTTTGCGTGACCGGGTTTGCGTGACCGGGCTGCCGGCACTGGAGCGGGATGGATCCGGGGCGCGTTTTACCCCTATCCACCTGCTCTAGCAGTTCAGTCTGAATGCCCGAGTTGTACCGAGTGTTGGGGGGTGGGAGTTTTGGGAGTTTTGGGAATGTTGGGCGACTGTGTCCCAGTTAAGCCCCTCGACTCGATGGCTGGAAGGGAGCGCGGAAGGCCTTCTCGAAATCGTAGCCACCCTGAAAATCCTTTCGGGAGTCGGTGTCGGTTTTGGAGAGGATGCCATGCTCCACCATGTTGAAAACAATTTCCCCAAAATCTTCGGCACGGTGGATGCCCCATTCCGAAAGCACGGTCAGCGCCATCGGGCCGTACTCCTTCAGTGCGAACTCGCGGATGCCTTCTAGCAATTCTTGGCCGGTGATGTGACGGGTCTTGTTACCGACCTCCCGTTTGAGGATGCGCTGGGAGTGTTCCAGGGCATCCCTCAAAAAGAGGTAGGCGTCCCGGTGATACCGATCATCGACGGCCACAAGATCGGCGATCGGGTCTTTAGGGCTTGGAGGTTCCATTCAGGGGGTCTGGACGGATGCAGGACTGGAGGCTGGGGTGCTCCGGGAGGCGGACATGGGATGGCTGACGATCCAGATTCTGCCACCGATGCCCAAGAGCAACACCGCCGTCAGGATCCAGACGATACGAAGTTCGTCTGGGGTGAGGTGTTTCGTCAGCGATTTCATGCTTCCAAGGCGTGTATCGGCTCAGACCACCACCAAATTGACCATTTTGCGCGGAACGACGATGACCTTCTTCAAGGTCTTGCCTGCGAGGAAGGGGAGTACTTTTTCGGCATTGAGCGCAGCCGCCTCGATTTCAGCGGCGCTGGCGTCCACCGGCATGCGGATCACATCGCGCAGCTTGCCATTGACCTGCACGGGCAACTCCATGTCGGTCTCGACCAGAAGAGCCGGATCGAAGCCAGGCCACGGTGCATAGGTCAACGACGGCACCGCAAGACCCTGGTGCTGGTGCAAGCGCTGCCAGAGTTCTTCAGCCAAGTGTGGAGAAAACGGTGCCAGCAATTGCAGGAAGGATCGGAGGACCACCGACGGGCGGTTTTCCCACGTCATGGCTCCGTTGATAAACACCATCATGGCCGAGATGGCCGTATTGAACTGCAGGTGCTCCAGATCGTGGGTCACTTTGCGAATGCACTCGTGCAGCAGTTTGAGCTGGGCCGGGATCGGGGCCTCATCGCAGATCAGCGGCGAAAGGCGGATCAAGTCGAGGAGCCGGGTCGATTCGTCCGAAGAAGCGTTGCCTCCGGCGACGACCGTGGAGGCCTGCTCGTAATCCGTCTCAGCTTTCTCGTCGACGAACAGACGCCAGACACGGCCCAGGAATCGGTACACGCCTTCCACTCCCTGAGTGTTCCAAGGTTTGGTGTCCTGCAGTGGTCCCATGAACATTTCATAGAGACGGAACGCATCGGCCCCATACTCCACCAGCACGTCGTCCGGGTTTACCACATTGCCGCGGGATTTGGACATCTTTTGCCCATCCTCGCCCAAAATCAGTCCTTGGTTCACCAGCTTGAAGAAGGGCTCGGCGGTTGAGACCTGCCCCAGGTCGAACAAAACCTTGTGCCAGAACCGGGCATACAACAGATGCAGAACGGCGTGTTCAGTGCCGCCGACGTAGAGATCTACGCCCGGGGTTTTGCCCCCGGACTTCATCCAGTAAGTCTCGACCTCCGGGCTGACGAAGCCCTGTTTATTTTTCGTGTCGAGATAGCGCAGGTAATACCAGCAGGAACCCGCCCACTGCGGCATAGTGTTGGTCTCGCGGATGGATCCGTCGGGCAAGTGCAACCAGTCGTGGGCGCGGGCCAGCGGTGGTTGGCCATCGGTCGTGGGCTTGTAGTCTTCGAGGGTCGGCGGCAGTAGCGGCAGAGCGGTCTCGGGCAACGCCTCGTGGTACCGATTGCCCTCAGCGTCTGTGCGCCAAAGGATCGGAAAGGGTTCTCCCCAGTAGCGCTGGCGGCTGAAGAGCCAATCCCGCAGCTTGAAGTTGACCGTCTTCTGACCCAGCCCCTTGGATTCCAACCACGCGGAGATTTTCTGCTTGGCCTCCGCAGTGGGCAGTCCGTCGAGCGAGAGCTCTGTACTGCTCGAATTCACGGCCGTTCCCTCGTCGCAAAAGCCCTGCCATTCGGTCTTGGCATCGGGCGGATGAACCACCTGCACCACCGGCAGCCCGAACTTTTGGGCGAACTCGAAATCCCGCTCATCGTGGGCGGGCACGGCCATGATGGCTCCGGTGCCGTAGCTCGCGAGGACGTAGTCGGCGATCCAAATGGGAATATTCGCCCCGGTCACCGGGTTGATGGCAAAGGAGCCGGTCCAGACGCCGGTTTTGTCTTTGGCGAGTTCGGTGCGCTCAAGGTCGGACTTCGTGGTGGCAAATTGCTGGTACTGCGTCACCGCGGCTGCCTGCGCCGGCGTGGTGAGGCCCGCGACGAGCCGGTGCTCCGGCGACAACACCATATAAGTCGCCCCGAATAGAGTATCGGGCCGCGTGGTGAACACCCGGATCTTCTCCGGTTGGCCGTCCACCTGGAAATCGACCTCAGCGCCCTCGCTGCGGCCAATCCAGTTACGCTGCATCTCTTTAAGCGAGTCGGACCACTCGATCGTGTTCAGGTCGGCCAGGAGCTTCTCGGCATAGGCGGTGATGCGCAGCATCCACTGGCGCATGGGTTTGCGGACGACCGGAAACCCGCCGACCTCGCTCTTGCCGTCGATCACCTCTTCGTTGGCCAGCACCGTTCCCAGCTCGGGGCACCAATTGACCGGCGCCTCGCAAACATAGGCCAAGCGCTTGGAGTCGCGATGGGCCCGCTTTTGGGCCTCGGTCTGGCAGTCGGCCGGGAAGGTCAGCGTCTCGATGGGCTCGGCCTTGTTGGTGGCCGGGTTAAACCACGAATTGTAAATCCTCAGGAAGATCCACTGCGTCCACCGGAAGTATTCTGGATCGGTGGTGGCCAACTCGCGCGACCAATCGTAGCTGAAGCCCAGCGATTGGATTTGGCGCGTGAAGTTGGCGATGTTGGTCTCGGTGGTGATCCGCGGGTGTTGGCCGGTTTTCACCGCGTACTGCTCGGCCGGAAGACCAAACGAATCCCACCCCATCGGATGCAGCACGTTGAAGCCCTGGGCCCTGCGATAGCGTGCCAGGATATCTGTCGCCGTGTAGCCCTCGGGATGCCCGACATGCAAACCTGCCCCGGAAGGGTAGGGGAACATGTCGAGAATGTAGAATTTCGGCGGCAAATCGGAAGTCGCCGCCGCCCGGCCCGCCAGATCATGGCGCAGCCCGAAGGGATGGGACTCCGGAATGTGGTCTCCCGGGTTCCACGCCCGGAAGGTTTGTTCTGCCGCCCAGTGCCGCTGCCACCGGGGTTCAATCAGATGGAACGGGTATTGCCGCCTCGACATATTAGACCCCCATCATGGCGAGACCACGCCCCCCGAAGCAACCCGGGAGTCCTCCCTCCTCTCCCCCAATCGCCTTGGGGTCGGTCCCACCTATTTACACAAAAGGGGCCACTCTATACTATTAATACAACCCTGCCGCGCTCCTTGGATCCCAGCGCTTTGACGAAATCGGCTCCATGACGCGGGGTGATTTGGGGGTATTGCCTGCGTGGATGTTTCAGGAGATCCTTTTACACATGATCTCCCGTCGCGAATGGTTGGTGAGCGGTGCTGCCGTTTTGGCATCCGCGGGCTGCAAGACTCCGCAACCCTCCGGAATCCGCGTTCGCGTCTGGGACGAGCGACAGCCCGCCCAGAAAAAGGCCTATCCGAATTGGCTGGGTAATCAGATTGCAGACCACCTAAGGACTGTTTCTGGCCTTTCGGTCGAATCGGTTTGCATCGATGACCCCGAGCAGGGGCTCAAGGATTTGGATTCTGTGGACGTGCTGGTCTGGTGGGGCCATGTCCGCCATGCTGAAATTGAGCCCGCGACCGCGGCCCGAATCGTAGAGCGGATCCGCACCGGCAAGCTATCGCTTCTCGCGCTCCATTCGGCTCATTGGTCCCGCCCCTTCGTGGGAGCGATGAATGCTGTGGCTCGGGATCGAGCGTTAGCAGCCCTGCCTGAGAACGAACGGAGTCGAGCCGTAGTCGTCGAGAGCGATTTGTTGCCGCGCCCCTGGATGGCCCCGAGTTACAAGGAGCGTTTGTCGCCGGAGGTCCAGTACCGCCGTCCTCCGCAGGGTCCCGTCGAGGTCCGGTTGCTTCGGGCCAACTGCTGCTTTCCTGCCTACCGGGGAGACGGGAAGCCCAGTGAGGTCCGCATCCGCCTTCCGCGCCATCCGATCGCTCAAGGAGTGCCCGAGTCCTTCGCCATCGAGCAGACCGAGATGTATGACGAACCCTTTCATGTACCTTCCCCGGACGAGGTGGTCCTTGAGGAGCATTGGGCTTCGGGGGAATGGTTCCGCAGCGGATCGGTGTGGCGCCTTGGGCACGGGCGCGTTTTCTATTTTCGCCCTGGCCACGAAACCTACCCGGTCTTCTTCAACCCGAATGCTTTACGGATTGTGGCCAATGCGTCCCGATGGCTGGGACAACGCTGAGTCACTGAAAAGACCCTCGACTCAAAAATTTCAGACAGCCTTCAACGCCCTGACGGGAGTCAAAGCGTGTGCCTCGACTGAAACCCCGCGGCAATAGTGTGCTAGATCCGGTGGTCTGTTGGGGATTGGCAATCCGTTCCATGCCAGTGGCAACGCGCTCCACTTGGAGAAGAGCGCTTTGGAGGCCTCGTAGGGGGCATGGCTGACACACCCCTCTTGCAAGATTCCCCGCCGTTCGGTGAAGAACCGGTAGCGTTCAAGCAAGTGGAACTCCAGCGATCCAGGTGCCGATACCTTGGGAAGGGAGACCGGACGCCACACGTAATCCGCGTCTCCATTGTTGAAGCCCCGCCGGCGGCAGTTCATCGTGTAGTCCTCGGTTGTCGCGCCAAAACTTATCGATGCATGTCGATACGGCAGGCTGAAGAATGCTTGGGCAATCCATACAGCGATGGCTCGGTCGCAATCCAGAGATAGGAAATAGATTCCAGGCCGTCCGTCTTGATCGCGGACATAAAGCCGAACGTTGAGTTCCCGGAAATAGGACAGCCACGGCACAGCCGGTAGACCCATCGGTCGGATCGAATCCATGAGGAATCCCACGATGCCCACGTAGGCTTTCCCATCATAGCAATCCAGCGTCAATCCTGCCGGAAGGAGTGATTGGAGCCGCTCTGCCTGCTCGATCCAATGCAGGAAAAACAGGTGATTCCAAACCTGCCGCATCACCACTTGGGGGCGCGAACTGAGAGAGGGATTCATCTCTGACGAATTGGCTTAAGGTCCTGTGAGAGTAAAATAACTAGGAAATGTAACACCCGTTACGGAAATCGCACGTCAACGCCGACGCGACGATCCGGGAAACTGCCAGGAGGCGGGTCGCCGGCCTCCCGATGGACTTTAAACACTGCTCGCTCCGTCCTTGGATTGGAGGGAGTCAGTTAGCAACGGCCTGAAAACCGCTAATCCACGCTCTGGTAGAACTCGCAGGGCGACCGCGGTGACGAGCGGTGGCTTTTAAACGAGTCCACGACCGGGGGAAGGCCTCAAAGGTCCCGTAGATTCGCAGAAATAAAGGGCAAGAACGAAAAAGTGCCGACGTCTGTTGGCGGAAGAAGGCGTCTCAATAGTCTCCAATCGAGCGGCTTTCAATCGTCTCTAAATCTCCACCGGTTAAGGAAAGGGACTACCACAAACCCAACCTCACCCAAGCACCTCCGAGGTAGGGCGATTTCTCCGAAAGCGCCACGTCCGCAGAGTCGCACCGCCGCAGATACGGATCGCTTGTAGATCGGTCCCTATCTAGAAGGTTCTCGGGCGGCCGCCGGGAGGCCAAAACCAACTGTCAGTGACGGTGTGAAAACCGAAGAAACCTGCCGTTTTGAAAACCACTGAGCACAGAAACTAAATGGATTATCGATCCGGCCTCAGCTTGTCGGTTTCCCCAACGAATTCTGATCAACTCTGCTGGGCCCCGGAGGCATTCGGACCTATCTGGAAGAAGGAAAAAACGATGGAGCTCATCCGGAAAGAAAACGGATCCGAGGATTCGGCAAAACCGCGGATTTCAAACCGGCAACTTTCCGTGGATTCCGGAACTTTGCTGAGATGAATGTCGATCGCCTAAGGAAAGGGACTGCCACATAGTGTTTAATCCAACGCAGCCACTGGCAAACGAATCGAGTCAGACCCCAACGACAACCCAATGTCTGTCGTGATTTTGCCGTTGCCTGGAGGAAGCCCGAAGGGTGGTTGTCTTGTCTTTCGTGGACCTGAACTTCGCCTTGGCAGATTTAGGCTTCACTGGCAGGCTTTGGTTTGTTGAGGGCGTAAGTGCGACGAAAATTGTTGGTTTTTGTTGGGCGTCAATGGCTCAAAAGTCAGTCAAAACGCACAAACACCCTGTAAACATTGAGTTTAGCCGGCTTAGCTCAGCGGCAGAGCAAC
>SXGS01347922.1_pt1 | contig 24146 bp, 24 predicted proteins | sample 3174681 | NCBI WGS metagenome assembly SXGS01 (sample SAMN11356861, study PRJNA531348) | freshwater metagenome | isolation source: freshwater sample F1-80 | place: China: Fuxian Lake, Yuxi | collected 2017-12-25
CGTCATCTTCGAAGAGTTCAAAGGCACCGGAAACACCGAACTGTGTCTCGACCGCCGCCTCGTCGAAAAGCGCATCTGGCCCGCCATCGACGTCAACAAATCCGGCACCCGCCGCGAAGAGTTGTTATTGAACGAAGAAGAACTCCGCCGCATGTGGATTCTTCGACGAGTGTTGAACGACATGAGCCCGGCCGAAGCGATGGACCTCCTCGTCAACCGCATGAGAAAGTCCAAAACCAACGAAGAGTTTTTGATGGCGATGAATTTGAATTAACCTTGGAGTGCGACGGCCCAAGCCGTCGCTTTTCAACCCGCTCTACTACTCAGTTCGACTTCCAACTATCCAGCCGTTTTGAAAAGCGGTGACTCAGGTCACCGCACTCCAAATTATGCCCACCACCATCGAATCGAACCTCCTTATCAGCGACGCCAGCGACCACTTCGCGATCATCGTGTCGCGATTCAACGACCTCGTCACGCGCCGGCTGCTCGACGGAGCACTCGAAACCTTTCGCCGCCACGGAGCCAAGGACGAACAACTCACCGTCGTTTGGGCACCCGGCGCGTTTGAGCTACCGCAACTCGCACAACATCTCGCGATCAGCAAGAAGTTCGCCGCCATCGTCGCCCTCGGAGCGGTGATCCAAGGCGAGACGACTCACCACGATTACATCAACCACCAAGTCGCCGCCGGCCTGATGCACACCGCCCAGGAGACCGGTATCCCGGTCCTCTTCGGAGTCCTCACCTGCGAGAACCTCGACCAAGCCCTCAACCGAGCCGGCGGCAAAGCCGGCAACAAAGGGACCGAGGCCGCGCTCGCGGCGATTGAAATGGTCAATACGTTGAAGTTGCTGAAATAAACCCCAACCCCACCGGACTTGCCCCGGTGGCTCGCGGGCTTCTGCACTACTCGCTGCGATCCCGCAGCAATACGGCCACCAGAGTAGTGCAAAAGCCTGGAACCACCCCTGCAAGAGGGGTGGGGTGAGAACAACATTCCCTCGGAACCATCCATGTCCACATCCCGCCGTACCCGTGCTCGCGAAATTGCGATGCAGATGCTTTACCAAGCTGACCTCAATCCTGACGCCAAGGCCGACACGATCCGCAGCATGATCGCTGAGGAACTGCGAGAGCCGGGGCTGCAAGAATTCGCCTGGAGCCTGTTCTCCGGCGTGATGGAATGGAAAGCTCAGATCGATCGCCATCTGGAAGAGACCGCTGCCAACTGGCAGCTCACGCGCATGGCTCCAACCGATCGCAACATCCTTCGACTCGGCGCATTCGAGCTGCTGCACACCGACACGCCGCACCGAGTCGTCATCGACGAGGCCATCGAGATGGCCAAGAAATTCGGCTCGATACAGTCCTTCCAATTCGTCAACGGCATCCTCGATCGCTTGATTCCGACGGAAAAGCGAGACAGCTCGACGGCAGCGGCGAACGATTAGCGCGGGGGATCGAGTTTCGCTCGCACCCAATCCATTCCCGTTTCGTGACTGACCAATTCGCCGTTGAGCTGCGCGTCTCGGACTTCGTCGAGCAGTTGCTTGAATCGCGGGCCGGGCTTCATGCCGAGGGCGATCAGGTCGTTTCCAGTGACGAGCGGTGGTGGGTTGAGGACTTCTGGCGACGTTGTTTCGAGGAACCGTTCGCAGAACAGGACCGGTTGCAGGTCGGCTCGTTCGGAGAGCAATGCGGCTCGCATCAGTGACAGCAGATCGTCGCGGAACGGATGCGCGAGCAGGCGTTTGAGCTGCGCGAGGCTGAGTTTGTCCGGCTCGCGCAACGCGTCTTGTTGCCGCACGAGCCACGCGGTTCGTTCGAGTTCGTCGTTCGACAACTTCAAGCGGCGGCAGATCGACTCGACGTTTGACACGTCTCGCAGCAGCATTGCGAACGCCAATTCAAACGACGGCTCATGCAACAAGCGGAGCGCCGAAAGTTGAGGGATGAGGACTTCCGAAGTGGCGAGGACCGCTTGCGGCCTTTTGCCATCGGAATCGAGAGCCGACTCGTCCGTTCGCTGCATTTCCACTTCGGGGAGAATCTCGTGCAGCAAGCCCAGTTCGTCAGCCAATGACACCGCGACGTGCCGATGCTGATCCGTCAGCATCCGTCGCAGCTCGGCGGCGATCCGTTCCGCGCTGACGGCGTGAATTTCCGAGGCCATCTCGCTGACTGCAGCTTTCGTCGTGCGAGCGAGACCGAACTCTAGGTGAGCCGTGAAGCGGACGGCTCGCAACATGCGGAGTTTGTCTTCGCGCATCCGCGCGTGTGGATCGCCGATCGCGCGGACGTAGCCTTGGCTGAGGTCACGTTCGCCGCCGACGAAGTCGAGGACTTTGTGTTCGAGCGGATCAAAGAACATCCCGTTGATCGTGAAGTCGCGCCTCTGAGCGTCCTCCTCCGGCGAGCTGAACGTGACCGAATCGGGCCGTCGGCCGTCGGAGTACGAGCCGTCGCAGCGAAACGTCGCGACTTCGACCTCGCCCGCTCCGCGCGGGCCGACGACCATGATGACTCCGAAACTCGCACCAACATCGACCGTCTTGCGTTTCGCGAAGACTTTCTTCACCTGCTTGGGTGTCGCATCGGACGCGACGTCGTAATCTTTCGGCGTTTTGCCGAGCAGATGATCGCGGACGCAGCCGCCGGCCCACAGGGCGGTGTAGCCGGAGTCTTTCAACCGGCGCACGACTTCGACCGCGAATTCTCGCTGGAGAACGGGGTCGAGCGGGCGGCGGTCAGGTTGATCGGAAGGAGTGGTCATCATCGCGCGAGTTTAGTTGTCCGCCGAGAATGTGACACTCCCACATCGCACAAGCCAAGCGGCAGAATTTAGAACTCGGCGAGGACTTCCTTGCCGGCGCGGCTGGCCAGTCCTTGCCATGTCGTGCGGTTGACGTTGTTGCTGATGAACCGCACGCTGCCATCGCACAGACAGGCATGAACTCCACCGGAATGTTGGCTGCGAGCGGCGGTCTGTGCGTAGTTGTGGCTGGCGTTGCCGCAGTCGGCCTGCTTCAAGTTCGGCAGGTAGTAATTGGTGTAGAGCGTGTCGCCAAAGTGCCCGTTCATCCATTTGTCGCCACGAAGGCCGGACCAAACGGCGGTTCCGCTGGGAATGCAAGTGGCATCGGTCGTGATTGTGGCTCCCGCCAGTTCCAGCACTTCGCCGCTGGGGATGAGGGCTGGGCCACCCGCTGGCGACGATGGCTTGTTCCCCGATCCGAGCGTGCTTTCGCTGAAGGCGATGGTGGTCGACAAGCCGTCTCTGATGTCACCGAAACGAACGGCCGAACCGCTGAACATCACGCCGTCACCGGTCTTGATCGACGCACTGGTTCCGACGCCGCTGCCGACGCAGGCGGGATAGTTCAACGAGGCGAACACCGACCCCGGCACGTTGCCGACATCGCTGGGGCAACGAAACAAAGGCACGATCGTTCGCGCGGCGACGTCGTTGGGGAGCATCGGCGTACAGGGATTGCAGAACGTCGGAGCCGTATTGAAGTCGATGATCTTCCGCAGGTTTCCGCCGTCGATGTACGGCAGCAACTGGGCGTGCGCAGAGAACACCTTCGGATAGCCGACGCGGCCCATCGGCAGACAGCGAAGGCTTGCTTCGTAGTTGTGCAGCGCGATGCCGAGTTGCTTGAGGTTGTTCTTGCACTGGCTGCGGCGTGCCGCTTCGCGAACATTCTGGACGGCGGGCAAAAGCAGTGCGATCAAGATGGCGATGATGGCAATGACGACCAGCAATTCAATGAGCGTAAAACCGCGCTCTCGGCGCGATGCAGGAGCCTTCATGGGACACGTCCTCTGATGTCTTGAGGGAAATTCAAATGGCAACGACATCAGACGCCAGCATCGCCAAGCACGTCTCAAACGCTCGAAGAGCGCCGACTCGAACCGGCTAGACGACAGCGGCGTCTTTGAGGACCAGCTTCGGTGGTGGCACCGGTGGCAGCAGCAACGCGCTTTCGACCCGTTCCCCGGGGAGCAGGCGAAACGAGATCGATGTCTCGGGCAATACGACCACCGGCACCGTTGCTGGCAATCGTGGCTCTTGTGTGAGCGACATATTGTCCGGTGATTCCGTATTGCAATCGCAGCGAGCGATGCTCAATTCGACCTTGGGCGAGTTTGCGATCGCACAACGAGCGGACGTTTTTGGCTGACAGTCATTTACCACGGGCGAATTGAGGGTTTGCTTTTTGGCAGAACAACAGGTTGATCCGGATTTCGGTATCGAGTCGCGAGCACAGCAGCACGTTCCTGACAATCGCTTGGCGACTGAGCAGTGACAGCTCTGGCTTGGATTCCGGGCAAACGTTGAGCCACCAAGCAGTGACAAATTCGAAGGGAAGCCAATCGCCGTCAGCGCGAACCACAGCGCACAAAAAAACCTCGCCGTCCGCCAGTTCAGAGTCTGGCGACGTACCGATCGGACGGTCTTTGTGAATTGGCGGCAGCAGCGCATGACAAATCTCATGGGAAAACCGGACGCCGCGATGATAGGCTCTCGCCGTCTCAACACAACTCAGGTGCCTCCACCGGACGAGGTCCATGATGACCGCTGGTAATGCTCAGATTGGTCAAATTGTTCGAGGGTTGATGCTTGTTGGCATCGGGATGATCACGTTCCCGCCGGCTTGGCTCTCGGCGGACGAGATGCCTTGGATCGCGGTGTCGAAAGGCAAGCCATCGTTCGAGTCGAATCCCGGAGGACGCCCGTTCGTCCCGTGGGGTTTCAACTACGATCACGATACCGACGGGCGTCTGCTGGAAGACTACTGGGAGGAGAATTGGGCCGACGTTGAATCCGACTTTCGAGAGATGAAGTCGCTGGGGGCGAATGTTGTGCGCATCCACTTGCAGGTGGGAAAGTTTCTGTCGGGACCAGAGCAGCCGAATGAGAAGGGGTTGGCTCAACTCGCAAAGTTGGTGGCGTTGGCGGAGCGTGAGAGGCTGTATCTCGATTTGACCGGATTGGGCTGCTACCACAAGCAGGAGGTGCCGGAGTGGTACGATACGCTCAACGAGGCAGAGCGGTGGAAGGCTCAAGCGACGTTCTGGCGAGCCGTCGCGAAGCAATGTGCGAACAGCTCGTCGATCTTCTGCTACGACCTGATGAATGAGCCTGTCGTGCCGGGTGGCCGTCGCAAGGACGGAGATTGGCTGGGGCCACCATTTGCCGGGAAACACTTCGTGCAGGTCATCACACTCGATCAAAAGGAGCGGCCTCGGCCTGAGATCGCGAAGCAGTGGATTCACACGCTGGTCAGGGCGATTCGCGAAGTAGACCGACGGCATCTGATCACGGTGGGACTCGTCGATTGGAGTCTTGATCGCCCGGGGCTGACGTCTGGCTTCGTGCCGAGCAAGGTTTCGGAGGATCTCGATTTCCTGTGCATTCACTTGTATCCGGAAAATGGAAAGCTCGACGAACAGCTTGCGACGCTCAAAGCCTTCTCAGCGGTCGGCAAACCGGTCGTCATCGAGGAGACGTTTCCACTGAAGTGCTCGCCGGCGCAGATGATCGAGTTCTTGGATCATTCGCGCGAGCACGCGACGGGGTGGATCAGCTTTTACTGGGGCAAGCCGGTCGAAGAGCTTCGCAAGTCGTCATCGATTGGTGACGCGATTCTAGCTCAGTGGCTCGACCAATTTCAGCAGCAAGGGCCGGTGATGCAGTCGCCGCGGAACGAGAAATAGCGGCATTTCCTGCTGATCGAAAAGTCCGGTCAAGTCCTCCCAGATTGCGTGACCGTCAGAATGCCGTCATCCGGGAATGCTTCCCGAACCGATAAACCCGATGAGTCTCTTTGGGAAATGCTGCGCGGCGTGGCCGCGCTGAGTTCGGGTTCTGTTTCGGCGAGTGCAATTCATGCGACATCCATTCTGGCCATGGACGGGTTGGCTCTGCATCGGGCTGACCGGCTGCCTTCACGGGCAAGATTGGCGTGCGGCGGTAACGAGCCACAAGATTCAATCTGTGGCCGACCGTCGCGAGTCACGTCCACAACCCAAAATGGTTGGGCCGCTTCGCAGCAGTCCGTCGAGGTCTGTGCCGCCACCTCAGGTCGCGAATCCCCCTGGATTCGCTGTTCGTCCTGCGACGGCCAAATTGAGCAACAGCGTTCCGCATGTCTCGCAGGAAGTCACACGGCCACTGACCACCACGCCTGAGGCACAATCTCGCAGCAAAGAGACACAATCTCGCAGCAAACAAGTTGTACCGGTCGGGCGAAAGGTGCCGGCACCGGCTCAGACCACTCCACAGGTCGCCGTGTCGCCCTCCGGCAAGGAAATGATGCAAGTCACCAGCCCGGCAGCGACGGTTCCCTCGACAGCCATCGTTGAGTTGTCGCATTCCGACTCGTTTGCCGAATTTGAGCGAGTGATTCCACTGGGCCGGTCCATCTCTGCCAATACTCCCACTGTGCAGGAGACGTCCGATGAGGACGTCGTTGCTGGCGCAAGCGAGTCTGCGGACGCGACAGCGATGCCGGTCATCAGTCCGGCCGGTGCATTCGTCTCAGCCAGGACGAGGACAACTCAAAACGCGCAACTGCGAAGCCTGAGGCCGGAGGCGTCTGCATCGGATGATCGGCCGAGAGAGCTGTTTTCGAAGTCCGTTGTTCTCGCGAAGGAGTTACCTGAAGTGACTGAAACCACCTCCGCAGAGAAGACGTCATCCAATGCGGATGACGTACCGTCGGTTCGTCCGCAGGACGTGTCGATTTTGGTCGAGCAGGTCTTCGAGGATCTCCGTCTGCGACGATTGAACGACGCTCGGCAACGAACCGAATGGCTGAAGCAACTGGTGATGAAACGTGCGTCGGCCAGTACCGCAAATGTTGTGGGAGAAGAGGCGTCGGTGGAGGTGAACGACAACCGCTCTGGCGAGCCGCGGCGAGTGCAAATCGATCCCCGGGCAACCGCCGCCGAGAAACTGGTTCCCGATTCCCTCGTCACCGACGATGAGTCCACAAGCAGCAAGTAAGGAGTCGCGATGGCGTCGACCAAATCAAATTCCGTACCCAGTCCTGAATCGGTTCACGAGGCTTGGCTCAGTCAACGTGCTGAGTTGGAGCGTGATCTCTTTGATGGTTGGACGCCCGACGTCCCATCGGCACCTGTGGTCACTCGGCCACAGGCTGTTGCAGAAGTCGTCAGTATCTGTCTCAGTGAGGTTGCACCGCAAAGTCCCGACGCCAGAGGCGTCGTTCGCGAACCGGCGACCGAACGGATTGACAACGACATGGCTCGGCAACAGGAGTGGCTCCGGCAGTCGAACGCAGCCGCCGTGGAACAACGAGTCGAGCATCAGCAGCGGGTCGCAGAAACTTTGTCGCAGAAACGCGAGGTGTTCGTCCAGGATTTGGCTCGGCAGCGTGCGGCCCTTGAACAGGAGCTGTCCTCTCGCGAAGCTGCCTGGGCAACCCAACGGGACCGGGAATGGACCGCCTTGCGCACCGCAAAAGAAGTCCAGGATGTGGCTCAGCAGCGGCTGAAGGACGATTTGGCGGCGCAGCGCTTGCGTGAACGTGAAGAGCTGCTGCATTGGCGTCGACAGGCCGAGGCGGAGTTTGCAGAAGCTCGTCGGTTGGCCGAGCAGGAACGGCTGAATCAACAGCAAGAGTTCGCTCGACAGCGCGAAACGGAGATGGCTCAGCTACGACGCGAACGAGAAGAGTTCGACGCGCGGGTGCGACAAGTGCAGTCGGAAATTGCGTATGCTCGACAGCATCAAGAAGACGAACTCCGGCAGGCTCGCGACGTTCATTCGGCGCAGCTTCGGGCCGAGCGAGCGGAACTCGACAAACTGAGGGACGCATGGGTGGAGAAGTTCCACCGCGAACAAGTGGTCTTGGAAAACGGCCTGCAATTTTTTGGGCAGCACTTGTCTCGCGTCAGCGATGAGCTCCGAGTCGCTCAGCGCGGCTTGCAGGCGGTTTCGGAATCTGCCGTCGAGGCGCATCCGAGCACACGGCTCTTTGAATCCAGCGTACCTGTCGTCTGCACCCGTTCGGAGGAGCCGACGATACTCAACTTGGAACAAATCCGCGAGCGACTCAATGAACTCAAGCGTCCGCAGCGCGCCGCCGCGTGAAATGGGATCAGAAAAGTGTGGCCTCTGACGGCGCAAGCCCACAGGAGATGAATCGATGCGACGACCGACGATCTTCAGCCTGCGATGGCTCGGCTGCGCGATGTTGTGCGCCGCCGTATCGTCCGCTGTCGCTGACGATCCAGCGTCGGCGGAACAGTTGGCCGCCAATGCCATTCACGCTGGGCAGACACGAGACATCTCGGCGGTGAAATCTCTGGCAGAATCGCTCAGCCACAAGTCTTCCATCGTTCGACAATCGTGTGCGTGGTCGCTGAGCCAGTTTGGCGAGTCCGCGGCCGAAGCGGTGCCCGTCTTGACCCGCGCGCTGGGCGATTCTGACGTCCGAGTCCGCTGGGGGGCGGCAACGGCTCTGGGGCGGATTGGTCGCCCCGCGAGCAGCGCGGAGTCGGCACTCTGGCATGCGACACTGGATCAGGAACATGACGTGGGCTGTGCAGCCTTAATCGCGCTGCGGACGGTTTCGGTCTCGAAAGACGACGCGGCCCTGTCGGCTTTGAGCGAGTGTCTCCGAAGTCCGGTGGCTGACGTGCAAGCAGAAGCCATCGCAACTTTGTCTTCAGTCCATTCCAGATGGAATGAGAGCGAGAAACTGGCGATTGCTTCGCAACTGGCGACTGTGTTCGCGAAGTCCAACGATGATCTCCGTTTGGCAGTCGCCGTGTTGCTTTGCGATTTCGGTTTGTCATCGACACCGGCGATCACATCGTTGGCAAGTGCGACCGATGACATTGACGAGCACGTCCAGGCGGCGGCTTTGCGAGCGGTCGGACGATTCGCGGACGAAATCGATCAACATTGGAATCAACTGGATGCCAGGCAGCGCCAGGAACTGTGTCGGACTTGCGAAACAACGGCGAGGATGTTGGATGCTCGCGGCCGAGATTCTGTCGAAATCGCTGGGCTTGCTGAGCAGTACCGACGACTGATCGACGGCATTCAACTCACTCCGATGGAGGATGCCGTCGCGTTGCATCGGACGGCGAATTCGTCCGCAGGAACGGAAACGGCTGCGACGCCTGGAATTCCAAGAGACGCCACGCCGGCATCGTCCAACGGTCGACGCTGGGCTGTCGCGGCCCTGCTGACAGTCATTGGTCTGTGGGGCTTGCGGCAAGGATTGTCTCGAAGATCGGAGGTCGGCAATCCGTCCTCGGACAACTCACGGACGGAAGTGGTCCCATTGAGCGTGACATTGGAAGCGGACACTTCAAGGATCGAATTCACGACGCCCAGCGAGCCGGTCAATTCGCTCGGCGACAGTGTGCGGGATGCGGTATCGGCGTTCGTGCGGGAATTACAGAACGACAATGCTCGCGTGCGGCAATCGGCGGCGGTCTCGCTGGGGAAAATTGGACTCGGCGCGATCGACGCCGTTCCGCAATTGATTTCTGCGTTAGCAGACACCGACCCCGGTGTCCGCGCCGCGGCAGCGTTTGCGCTCTCGGCATTTGGGGCTCATGCGATGGAAGCCGTTCCCGCGCTGCGAACGGCCTTGTCCGACGAGTTCGCAGCGGTGCGTGCTCGTGCGGTGTTCGCATTGGGACTGATCGGTCCTTCCGCTCGAAGCGCTGTGGAGGAACTCGTTCGGTTGGTGTCCGATCCCGATGTGTTGGTGCGACGCAACATCGCATCGGCATTAGGAGGCATCGGGGCGGACATCGCCGTCGTTCTGCCGGCGCTGCAGCGTGCAATGACCGATGTGGATGCTGGAGTGCGTCAGTGTGCGATGACGACACTGGCAATGATCGACACGGGAAATTCTGTGCCGTCATCACGGGCGCTGCGGAACGGCATCGAAGGTGAAGAAAGACCATTTGCCCGATCCGTTCCGGAAGGCAATGACCCTCGGCAGGCTTTGGAATGTGGCACCGAATTGGTGGAGCGGTTGCGCGTGGTCAATCCGATGCTCGCGTTTCCAGCGAGTTTGGCAGCGGCCTCATCAGGGGCCGACTCAAATCAAGCCGCTCCAGGGTTGAAGCTGTATTGTCCGGAGCCGACGGATGAGCCCATCGTCGCGTGTCGAGCTGAGGAGCCTCTGGAGGCGGCCGATTTCATTGCTCAGTTGGAGGACACCGACCCGGATGTCCGTTGGAATGCGACGCAAGGATTGGGAAGGCTCGGAGCACTGGCCGTCTCGGAGATGATCGCGTCGCTGAATCATCGCAATCCCACTGTGAGGAAGTTGCTGATCGCCGCACTGGGGCATGTGGGATCTGAGGCTCGGTCAGCGATGCCCGCGATGTTGGTCGCGCTGCACGACGTGAATTCGGACGTGCGCTGCGCCGCTGCCGATTGTTTGGGACAACTGGGAGCCGTCACCCGCTCAATGGTGCAGGCACTCGTGCAGTCTCTGTCTGATCCGCATGCCGAAGTGCGGCGATACGCGGCGACGACTTTGGGACGATTTGGCCAACAGTCTCGCGAGGCGATGACCGCCTTAAAAGTTGCATCGATCAGTGACACTTTCGTCAAGGTTCGCACCGCCGCACAAACGGCGCTGCAACGAATTTCCGAGTCGCTTGTGGGAGCGGCGTGAGTAGGGGCTAACAGTTCGGGGCTTGGGAGGACACAGTGATGACAACTTTTTCGCCGGTGACTGAAGTTCGTGGACCGAGTTGGTTGCTGGAGATTTTGGACGAGTCTTCGGCCGCTCGAAGAGTGCATCGCTGGTGGCAATGGGTCGTGTTGTCGCTCGGTTGCGTTTCGGGGTGCGCGAGTTGGGGACAAGTTGCGGACAATGTGACTCAGCCGTTGCGTTCGACGGGTAACCTGCTGGCTCGCGCGGGTGACCAGGTCGGCGATCTCTTTGAGTCGAATCCGAACCGCCAACGAAATCCAGCGAATCTTCCCGCAAACCAAGGGCTGACTCCTGGATTGGCCAGCCACGCCGCACCGCCTCAAAAACTGCCAACGACATCGGCAACTGCGCAGGCTGGTGCGATTTCGCTGCCAATTTCAAAGCCGACTGCGACGCAAGCGATCCACAACACACCGGCTCCCAACGGGAAACCTCCCGAATCACTGTCGGTACCTCCGGCTCCGCCCGCTGTGGAACTTCTTCCCGCTCCGCCAACCGACTTGCAGTCGATCAGTCATTCACGGCCGGTCGACGCGAAGGGTGCGTTGGCTTCCTCGGTCACGAATTCTGAAATCACAAACTGGTGCCGAATTCGAATCCGCAACATCGGCCAGCAGCCGGCCCCACAAGTCGCTGTGACAGTGAACGCCCCAGAGAACGTGAAGCTCGTCTCCAAAGAAGGTGGTAGCGTTTCGGATTCTGTCAGCGGAAAAATGGCGTTTGCTCCAGTGGCCGAAGTCGGTTCGAACGAGGAAGTCATCCTCGTGATTGGCGTGGGGACCGCCGAGCAACGTGGCAATCGCTTGCGAGTGCAAGTGCGCGACGGCTTGGGCGGGTCCAATCAAGACGTGCAGGCTCGCTGGCAAGTCACGATCGAAGCGATCGAATAGTTTTCGATTTTTTGATTTTCGATTGAAAACACAGACTGCGGTTCAATCGAAAATCAAAAATCGGCAATCGAAAATCTACTTAAACAGTCCGCCGAGTATTTCAATGAGCCAACCGTTGGCGGGGCTGTAGCCTTGATGACCCCACATGCTGCGGACGAGGTCAATCGAGGCCATCCCACACAAGATCATCACGATTGACGAAACCGCGAGCGACGAGACCACACCGGTTCCCCAGGCATATTCGATCGGGCCGCCGGCCACGACCTTGGCAGCCGGTTCAAGTTCGTCTTCGCCTTCAAAGTCAGACTCTTCATCGAAGGCTTCATCCCCGGCGAAGACGTCTTCGCCTTCTTCGGACGCTTCCTCGTCCGCCTCGTTGAATTCGAAGGAATCTTCGACTTCTTCCTCATCGGAGGTCTTCTTCTTGGCCGTCGCGGCTCCGCCGTCGTCAGTCTCATCCTCGTCGTCGAAGAGCAGCACGCTGGTGTCACCCTGGCTACCACCGTCCACCGCGCCGATCTCGAAATCGCTTTCCGCTTCGCCGTCATCGGCCGAGACGGACGGAACCTCGAGCATCGTATCGCTCATGTTGTCGTCTTCGTCGGCTGGCTTCTTTTTGCTCTTGGGAAGCTTCATTCCCGGCAGTGTTTCAGTGAGTTGCAAGTCCTCGTCATCTTTGAGCGAGATGCCGCTATCACCTGCGGTCTCAGCGAGCGTGATGCCGCCGTCGTCCTCTTCGCCGTCACCGTCGGCGTGCAGAGCAATTCCGCTGTCATCTGCGAGCGTGATGCCCTCTTCAGAGGCGTCATCGAACAGCGCCAGGCCGCTGTCGTCATCCGCAGCCATCTTTTCAAGTGAGACTCCACTGTCGGCCACGCGATCCAGAGCGATACCACTCTGCGGACCCACCAAATTGACTCCGCTCAGACTGGTCAACGAGATGCCGCTGCCTTGATCAAGAGCGATGTCACTGTCATCCATGAGTACTGACGAACCATCGCCATAACTGCCGCTCTTCTTGCCGATGCCGCTTCCGGCAGATTCCAAGTTCAAGCCACTGTCCGGTAGCACCGCGACGTCGCTATCGCTGTCTTTCTTGATCTTCGATTTTGGCCCCGCGAGGAGTGCGTCGTCGAGCAATTGCACGTCACTGTCTGAGTCGGCGGAGACCAATCGCACATCGCTGTCACTTTGCAGTCCCAAGTTGATTCCGCTCTCATCGCCACTCGCCATATGGACGTCGCTGTCGCTGTCGGGTTCTTCGCTCACCAACATCACGTCGCTGTCGCTGTCAGGTTTCGGTTGCAGGTTGCCCGAATCAGAGGCATTGGGAGCCAGTTGAACGTCGCTGTCACTGTCCGGCATCACGAGCCGAGCACCGCTGTCATCATCGAGTCGCACGTCGCTATCCGAGTCGCCCAATCCGAGCTTGATCACACTCTCAGAGGCCGCCCCGGTGCCGGACGACAAACGTACGTCGCTGTCCGAATCACTGAGATTGGTTTTGACATTGCGGTCGCTGTCGTTCGACAAACGCACGTCGCTGTCGGACTCTTGCAGATTCAACATGACGTCCGCGCCACTGTCGTGACCTGCGTCCAAGCGGTCATCCATCACCAGCCGCACATCGCTGTCTGAGGCTCCGCCTGCTCCGAAATCATCAAAGATGCTTCCAGAGGTTTCGTCAGCGTCGCCGCTCGGTGCGGCACCGCTCAGATGGCGAATGATCGACGGGGCTCCATCCAAGCCTGATCCATCCGCGGCCGAGTCCTCATCCAACACCGAAGCATCATCGTCACCGTCGATCATTGGCACATCGGGATCGGAAGAGGGCTGCAGGCGTCGAGCGAGTTCATCCACGTCGTCTTCTTTGAACTTGAACGTGCCGCGGTCGCCGAAGCCGCGAATCTCTCCTTTTTCTCGAAGACGTTTCAGTTCGTCTTTGGAGATTCCCAGTTTTTCCGCCGCTTCGTCCACGCTCAGATATCGCTTGGCCATGATTCACCGACTCCCGATGCGGTCCGCGTCATTGTCGTCATTGTCGCCACCCGTACAACCGGGCCTTGCAAACCGTGCTCGGAAAGGTGGTTGCGAGAATGTGGTGCTTGATTCTAAAGGCGGAATCGGCACGAGCAAGAAGTTTCGAGCGACCGCATCCCAAACATCCGTTGGCGAGGTTCGATGACAACGGACGGCTCGTCGGAAAAATCCTCAGATTCGACTTGGCACGTTTTTCGGATACGACTACAACCCCGCCCGCTTCGACCCAGCCGAGGGCAAAGCCCCTTCCTTTCGGGAGTCCTTCCCACGAGTTCTCGGCCCGAAGCGGACCCTGCCAGAATCCCTTCCTGTCCCTTTCCCCACCTTCCGACTTCTCCGCGTCCGACTTTTGTGAATCGTCGTTGGATCGTCTCCCCGCGACCCGACGCTGCGATCCGCCGAAGATTCGCCGCCTCGAACGGAGTCTCTTGTCATGTCGCAATTGCTTCGAAACCGCTGGGCCATGTGGTGCCTGTTAGGACTATTCACCGTGCCGTTGTCGGGCTGTATGCAAAACGGCTTTGTCCCCAGAACAACGCATCGCCAGAGCCAGTACCGATCCCAACAACTCTGGGGCCAGAACAAGTCGATGTCACAGTCGATGGCTCAACTGCAACAGCAAAACGACCAGCTTCGTGGCAACCTCGATATTGCCAACAAGCGGATCGACAACCTCAACTCTGAACGTGCTCAGATGGCCGAGCGATTCAAAAACACCGGCCGCTCGAATCCGCTGTCTGAGGAAGCCAATGCGCGCTTCCGAAACCTCAAAGGCCAATTTCCTGACATCGATTTCGACGAGAATACCGGCGTCGCGAAACTCAGCAGCGATCTGTTGTTCGACTCTGGCAGTGACAACATCAGCAAGCGAGGTGAAGATGTGCTGCGTCAGATCGCGAGCATCTTGAATCGTGGCGATACCAAACAGCTTCGCGTGCAGATCGTCGGACACACGGATGATCGGCCCATCGCCAAAGCCGCCACGAAAACGCGGCATCCGACCAACTGGCATCTCTCGACCAACCGAGCCAACTCAGTCCTGCTGGAACTCAAAAAGTCTGGCATCGATCAACGCCGCCTGAGATCCTCTGGTGCGGGTGAATTCGAGCCGATTGCCAACAACAAAGACCCGAATTCGCGAGCCAAAAATCGCCGCGTCGAAATCTATGTTCTCGCCCCAGATGCTTCGGACGTGGCCGGTGCTTGGGATCAGGACCACTCGCAGAATTGAGCGATTCAAGTCGCCCGAGCGAAACGCGAACAGGCTCCGAAATCGGAGCCTGTTTTTTTGGGGAACGAGCCACTTCGGTCAGGCTAAAGCCAGCTCGAGCGATTCTTCGTCAATGGGTCCAGCAAGTCGCAAGCAGGCTCGGCGGCCGATGGCGGTCAATTGATACAGCATTCCGCCCGTACGTCCGGCAATCTCCACTTGCAGCAGGCCGTGAGCGATCAGCTTGCCATGCACGCGCGCCATCTGATCGGCCGACACGCCTTCCACTTCTCGGACACGAGGCCGAAAACCGCGAGCGACGAATTCGGTCGTTTCAGCATCCGCAGTCGCCGCAACTTCAATAGATTCCCGGTAGGCCAGCAGCACTTGCCGCCATTCGGGATGAGCGTCCAACACGGCGAGGTCCAGATCGAGCATGACTCCTGGTATCGACCGGCACGATCCCGCTGGTCAGTCCCGCGCGAGCCACCGACACGACTGCGCCGACCGCTGCGACACGTCTGCGCCGCACGACGGATACAGACTGCAAAGTTTGCCATTGGTTGCGTGGGGGAGATTTTCAACTTGTCCGAGTCACTGGCAGGTTGAAAACCCGCCACACAATCACACGTTCGCCTTCGAGTCCGTACGACGCAGCGTACCGTTGCTGGTTCCACTGAGCAGACTTTTCGCGACCGCATTCGTTAAGGTGAAGGCGTGGTTGGTAGTGTTGTGAACGCCCGGTTACACGAGGAATTGAATGCCGAAGGAGCATTCGCCCTCTCTGACGTTTAGGGTTACAAGCTGCACTGGTTCAAAAACTAATCGGGCCTGGCGTCATCCAACTGGCAACGTCGTGATCTTTGACTGATTAGCGGATCTGCCCGGAGCGACCACCGGAATCCGAATCGCGGCCCGGCCATCCGGCACTGAGCCGAAGATCAAATTCTACTTGTTCGCTCATCCGGCCGAAGGAAGTCCAGATCAACTGCCTCTGACCTAATTGAAAAAGGCTCGCGAAGAGGTTCTCATGTCCGTCCAGAACGCACTGTCGAAATGGATCGACGCGACAGTCGCGTGAAAATTACGAAGACAAGGCTCACGCAGAGGCGCGAAGGCGCAGAGGGATGGGAACGGAGTCTTCCCGAACCCTGCGTCTTCGCGCCTCTGCGTGAGCCTTTTTTGAAATTTCGCATCCCGCCAGAAATACTCCCGCCTACGAATTTCCCTCCTGACTTGGATCGGTTTAGACAATGTCGCAAGAACGTATCGGACTGTGGTTGATTGGAGCTTGGGGCGGCGTGTCGACGACCGTTGCCGTCGGACTCGCCGGGTTGCAAGCCGGAGTGGCTCCCGAAACGGCGCTGGTGACTTCGCTGCCGAGATTCACTCGATTGAACCTGGCCGACTGGTCACAATTCGTGATCGGCGGCCACGAAATTCGCGAGACAAGCTACGCCGCCGAAGCGGAAGTCCTGCGAGACAAGTCGCGTGTGTTCGATCGAGACTTGCTGAATGTAACCGCGTCACGACTCGCCGAATGGGACAAGAACATCCGCCCCGGCTGTCTGATCAACGTCGGCCCGACCATTGAGAAATTTGCGGGGCCAAAGGCACTCGCGACAAAGGGGGAAACCCCGCTCGCCGCAGTGAAGCGATTGCGAGCCGACATCGAGGAGTTCAAGAAAGCCAACAACCTTGGCCACGTCGTCGTCTTGTACTTGTCATCGACCGAACCGCCGCTCGCAACGGATGCCAGTTCGTGGAGTTGGGCTCAAATTTCCGCGGCGCTGGCAAGCAACGCCGCGTCGCCGGTCCCGGCTAGTACTCTGTACGCCATCGCCGCTTTCGAGACCGGTTGCAGCTTTGTGAACTTCACTCCGAGTGTCGGATCGAACCTGCCGGCTCTCGAAGAATTCGCGATCAAGCAAAAGTGTCTGCACGTCGGCCGCGACGGCAAAACGGGAGAAACGCTGATGAAGGCGGTCCTCGCGCCGATGTTCGCCGCGCGGAATCTAAAGGTCATGAGTTGGGTCGGCCACAACATCTTCGGCAACATGGATGGCAAGGTGCTCGACGACCCAATCAACAAGGCCAACAAAGTGCGATCGAAAGACCACTTGTTGACGGAAATCCTCGGCTACAAGCCGCAGACGTTGGTGAGCATCGAATACATCGAATCGATGGGCGATTGGAAAACCGCCTGGGACCACATCCATTTCGAGGGCTTCCTCGGCACGAAAATGACGCTGCAATTCACCTGGCAAGGCTGCGACTCGCTGTTGGCCGCGCCGCTGGCGTTGGACTTGGTGCGGCTCACCGAACGCGAACATCGTCGAGGCAAATCTGGTGTGATGAATCATCTCGCCGCGTTCTTCAAAAGCCCGATGGGACCGCACGAACCGGAATTTGCGAAACAATTCATCGCCCTCGAAAAATGGACCGACGAAGTGGCGGCCGCACAATGAGTCCGCGTGTCCTGGCCTATTTGCGATTACTCCGCCTCCCAACGCTTTTCACGGCGCTCGCTGATATTTTTCTCGGCTTCTTGTTAACGCACTCGACGTTGATCAGCGACGACGGTCCGAATCCGCTGCCCTCGTTCTTGCTGTTGTGCCTCGCCTCTGCCGGATTGTATCTCTCTGGCATGGTGTTCAACGATTATTTCGACCGGCTGATCGACGCTCAGGAACGGCCAACTCGCCCGATTCCCTCTGGTGTGATTTCACCGGCATCAGCGTTTCGCCTGGCCGTCGCATTGATGCTGGTTGGACTTTTGGCCTCCTGTTGCGCCGGTATGCCGAGCTTGCTTATCGCGATGGGATTGTGCGTGCTCATTCTCGGCTATGACGGGGGCTTGAAGAATACGGCACTGGGGCCGCTTGTGATGGGTAGCTGTCGGCTGGGTAACGTGCTGCTCGGTGCCAGCGTGGTGGCCTCTTTCACAGACGTTTTTCAAAAACCGCAGTTGCCGATCGCACTTGGTCTAGGCACCTACATCGTCGGCGTGACGTTGTTCGCTCGGCAGGAGGCCAACGTCAGCAACCGTGGAGCGTTGCTGGGGGCAGCCACTGTCATCAATCTCGGCGTGGTTGTTCTGGCGATGTTCGTCAATACGGCGGGGCTGGCAGATCAGCGACTGCCGGCATTGGCCATCCTGGCCATGATCCTGTTCTCGTTGGATCGCCGCTTGGCAGTCGCGATCACTCGGCCAAGTCCACAGCAAGTCCAACTGGCGATCAAGGTTTTGCTGTTGTCTCTCGTAGTGCTCGACGCGACGCTGATTTTCGCATTCAACGGTCGCCAGGAATTGGCGATAGTCACCGTAGCTCTGCTGATTCCAGCCGTCGGACTGAGCCGGCTCATCGCAATGACCTGATCGCTGACACGTACTGCAACTTCGAACTCAGCTCACTTTGCCGACACGCCGGAAACCCATGTCCTGGAACTGAGCCGACTCGATTGGCGAGGTCAACTTCACGGCGGCAATTTCCTCCCACGGCACAATCACCGAGCGAGCTCCCATCGTGTCGGGTCGGTCGCGTTCGAAGAGCACGGCATAGTCGGAGATTTGAAAGTTGGAGAAGGTAATCGACTCGTTGAGCGAAGTGACGGCGATCCCCTGCTTGGGAATTGAATCGGGCCAACGCTGAAACAACACCTGCCAACAAATGCTTTTCTCCATGTCCGACACTCCTTTTTTTCGGAGAATCTTCCCCGGCATCCGTCGTCAGAACATTCCGCCGACGATCACTGCAACTGCAAGAAAAAACCCGAGCAACCAGCGGCTGCTCGGGCTTTCAATTCTGACTGACCCCGAGGGGATTCGAACCCCTGTTATCGGATCGAAAATCCGGTGTCCTAGGCCTGACTAGACGACGGGGCCGTAAAGCGGGGGCACACTTTATAGCCTCAACGATGACTGTCAAGCCGCCCTCATCAACACATTAAGTCACTGAGATTCGCTGCCAGTCTCATCGGCTTCGGCCGCTCCAACAGATTGCGCACGTTGAATCGCGGCCATAACTTCACTGCGATGAATCGGCACATCGCGCGGTGCTTGAATGCCCAAACGCACTTTGTCACCTCGGACGTCAATCACGGTCACAACGATCTGGTCGTTGATAACCACGCTCTCATTGCGTTTGCGGGACAGGACTAACATGGGGGGTGACTCTCCAAGTCTCGGTCTTCCAATTCTGCATTTGCGGTGTCCCTTCGGACCATTCGCCAAGGAAGTACGAAATATGTTTCGCCTGACATCAAAAATGTTTTTTCGGAATATTAGAGAAGTTGATCCCACGGTCAAGCCGCTTCGGTCTCCTGTTCACTTGACATTTTCAGTGCCACCACTTTCGCGGCGGATCGTTTCCCCTAGTTTTCCCGGCCAAACAGAAACAATGAGCCGCAACCAAGTTGCTGACTTTGTCTATTTTCTCATAGGAGTCAGGCTTCATTGGACTTGAGATTTCCTGGAACGCATGGACTTCAAGTGTTCGAATTCGGCTGTGACAAGCCTCGCTGAGCTTTGGATCTTTCGGTAATTTATCCGCAGCGGTTGGCGATCCGAATTCCTCACAAAATCCGTTCTACAATCCGTGCTGGTTCAGGCTCAGGAGGCCGAGCAATGCTGTTCAGCCATGTCGAAAGCGTGTCGGCTGGAGCGCTGGCTCATCACATTCTGCTGGTTGAGGACGATTCCGCAGCGGCAGATTCGCTGAAGGCATTGCTCGAACAGCACGGCTATCGGGTGCAAGTCGCGAAGGACGGCGGACAAGCGCACTCCGCATTTCGAATGAGGCGGCCGGACTTCGTCATCACCGATTTGATCCTGCCAGGAGAAAATGGTTTTGAGTTGATCGACCGAATGAAACGCTCGGACGAATCAGTCCCCGTGTTGGTATTGTCGGCGATCTCGCTGGAGGATTCCCGCGCGCTGTCTGAACGACTGGGAGCCGACGGATATTTGACGAAGCCTGCCGCACCGGACAACTTGCTCGCCGAGATCAGAGAGATCGCCCAGCGTGTTTGGGAGCGAACGCATCTCGGGGGCCAAAAAGAAGAGAAACGTATCCGCTTTAATTGCCGCTGCGGAAAGAAATTCAAAGTGAGTCCCGTACATCGTGGCCGGACACTAACATGCCCCGATTGTGGTGAGCCGCTGATTGTTCCGCGGTACGAGTAGGTACCTGGGCGACGGAAGGAACAGTGTCGCAGTTCTTGCTTCTTTCTGTCCGAAGTTCGTGGATTTGAGCAACGGAATGAGTATTTTTTCAATGGCTGCCATCCTCATCATTCTCTCCGGAAAGCATCAAGGGAAGCGGATGACGCTTCCCGAAGGAGAGGCCGTCATTGGCAGGGATGAGTCGTGCCAGATTCGGCTGGCGACCAACGAAATCAGTCGTCAACACTGTCGATTGGTATGCGAGGGAGATCATGTGGTAGTTCATGATCTCGGCAGCCGTAACGGTACCTTGATCAATGACGTTGCAATTCACGGCCAATCGGAACTGCAACCAGGGGACATTTTGAGAGTCGGCCCGGTGACGTTCCAACTTGCCGGAAAAAAAACAGCGGTAATTTCTCCCTCCAAAAAGTCGGCCTCCGACGACAGCATTATGGACTGGCTGGCGGATGAAGAGGGCGAAAGCGAAACTGGAGATACAACTATCGTCCGCCGCGATCCCGCACCAGTACGCTCTGCCCCGCCGACGCCAATCCCAGATGATCCTCCCACGCCGCTGCCATCGCAGAAGAAATTCAAAACGGTCGGCGAAGAGGGGGAACACATCATTCAGCGGCATTACGAGCTGGTTCAGGCAGGCAAGTTGCCGAAACAGATTCCAGCCTTAAAGACGGAAAAATAAGGCGGAAGGCAACGGCATTATGCGGATCATTGCAGGACGATTTCGTCGGCGAAAACTGATGGCGAATCCTGGACTGACGACTCGACCGATCAGTGACTTCGTCAAAGAATCGCTGTTTGAGAGGCTCGGCGATTGGATTGAAGGACAGCGAGTCGCGGACATTTTCTCCGGCACCGGGACAATTGGTCTCGAAGCTCTCAGCCGCGGCGCGGCCAGCGTCGTGTTCATCGAGAAGGACCGGAAAGCCGTTGAACTGCTGAAGCACAACATCGAATCGCTTGGCGAAGAGGCTCAAGAGGCATGCTTGTGCTGGCAAACGGACATTTTCCGTTGTTCGTTCCGGCCGAAAGGGGACTCGGCCAAGTTCGTTCCGTTCGACTGGATGTTCTTTGATCCGCCATTCGTGATGGTTGAGGAGTTGTCGCCAACTTCAGAGTTGTTTCGCGTGCTCAAGCAACTTGCCCGCGACGACGTCAGTTCGCCAGACACACGGTTGGTCATGCGGACTCCTGGGCAAGCTCAATTCGTCATGCCCGACGTTTGGGAATTGGCACATCATTGGCCGTTCTCGCACATGGAGATTTTCATTTATCGGAAGGCTCAGCCATTTGGGTCGGCAACTCTCGAAGAGCAAGCTGCCGCCGAGCCGATTGACGAGACTCCCATTGCAGTACCGGAGACGGAAGCATGAGTGTGCTGAACCGATTTCGTTTGGAGGGCCAGCGGCTGTTCATCACCGGAGGCAGCCGCGGACTCGGCCGCGAGATGGCGTTGGCAATTGCTGACGTGGGGGCGGATGTCGCGCTGGTCGGCCGCGACCGGGACAGCTTGGAAAAGACGGCGTCCGACATCCGGCAACTCGGACGAACGGCGAACATTCTGGTCGGCGATGTCGGCGTCCCCAGCGAATGCGAGCAAGTCTGCCAGCAAGCGCTCGATCAATTCGGGCCGTTCGACATTCTCATCAACAACGTTGGCGGACGGCGGATTAACGTGCCGGTCGAGGAACAAACGCTCGAACAGTGGCAGCAGATTCTGGACATCAACCTGACGAGCACGTTTCTCTGCACGAAGCTGATCGGCGGAGCGATGGTCAAACGCGGGCAAGGTGGCCGAGTCATCAACATTGCGTCGATCTCCGGCATGGTGGCCAATCGCGGGATCGGCGGACGCAGCTACGAGACCTCGAAGGCAGCCGTCATCCAGTTCACGCGAGCACTCGCGACCGACTGGGCACCGCATCGGATCACCGTCAATTCGATTTGCCCTGGAGGATTCATGACCGAGCCGAATGTCCGCTGGGCGGCTCAGAACCCGGCGATCATCGACACGTTCAAGCAGCAAATTCCCGCCGGAGACTTCGGCCAACCGGAGGATCTCGGTCCGCTGGCGGTCTATCTTGCCAGCGACGCCGCCCGCTATGTCACCGGAGCGGCGATCGTCATCGACGGTGGCTACACGCTCTGGTGAGCGACCAATTCGGTTCGCTACCCACCGCTCGCCGGACGACTATACTGCCGCCCGTCCAAATTCCTGGATTCCCGATTTCCGCACCGCGAAGACCATCATGGCTGACTTCAACAAATTCGATCCGCGAGTCGATTCGCTGGTCATCGAAACCAAGACCATTTGGGACGCCGCCATCGGCAAGCTGGCCGACACGGACATGCACTGGCTGGCCGATGCCGTGCATCGCCACCCGGAAAAGGCGAGCAACGTCCAGTACGAGCGTGCTCACACCGGCTTCACGCGGACGATCACCGTCACGGTTGCTGACATCGAGCGGCTGTACGACGAGAAAATGAGCGGCTGACCAACGAAAACGCCGCGGTTTTCACCGCGGCGTCGTGAGCGTCTGCCTGAGGCCCAAAGGCCGTTCAAGCTACTCCTTTTTCTCTTCCTCTTTCTTCTCAGCGGGAGCCTCTTCCTTCTTGGCTTCTTCAGCCTTCGGCTCTTCCTTCTTCTCGCCAGCGTCAGCCGGCTTGTCTTCGGCCGGCTTCGCGGCCCCGGCGTCCCCTTCAGCGGCAGCCGGAACGTCGGTTCCGCCACCCTTGGTCGAGCCTGCCTCACCGCCAGCCGGTGCCTTCATGGGCGTGATCGGCTTGACCGGCGATGCGGGTTCGCCGCAGCCGATGGTCCAAATGGAAAGCCCCAAAACGCTGACCAACACTGTGAACTTCATGAAATTCCAGCCAAGTCTCATTGGCTGATTCCTTTCGTGTGAGTAACGATCAAACCATAACCCACTCGGCGAACTTCCCAGCTCCGTGTTCCGCCGATTTTCGGGGAAGTCAACCGGCGTCGGTTTGATCAATCCGCCAGTCGCCCGAAGCTTTCCAGCCAGGAAAGCGGCAGGATTAAAAGCAGCCGCCCCCTCGAATGCAACCGAACCGACCGGCCTGGCTAGGCTTCCCAGACCGACACCTCGTGCAACCGACACGAGCATCCAGGTCAAGTCGGCACAATCGTCACGACCTGTAGGATGGGCACTCTTGCCCGTCCTTCGCCTGTCGGGACGGGCAAAAGTGCCCATCCTACCGCCTCACCGAAACACGCCTTGCCGCAGGACTTCCAGCGGATAGAAGGTGTCTCGCCATCTCACGCCCCCCTGCCGCAGAGTGATCCAGCCGGACCTCAGAAACGCGAACACGAACGCCAAACCGGAGGGCATCAGCATCGGAAACAGCCAGAACGAATGCCCGAAGAGCCAGGCATTCAGGCCGTACAGAAAGTGTGACAACACCGCCGCCGCGACGAACCCCGTTCCAGCCTCACCCGCGAGGACCGCACCGACCGCTGGGCCGCAAAAGACCAGCGACGTCACTCCGCAAATCCACAACAGTTGCCAGACCGAGTAGTTGGCGGATGCGAAGGCGTTTTTCTCCAATCCGGTGACGCAGGCCCAGGCTCCCGATTGCCAGCGGATGCTCAGGCCGTCGCCGGCACGCAGAACGCTGCCTCGCGAACCGGTCCGTTTCAGCATTTTTCCGAGCTTCACATCGTCCAGAATGTCGAGCTTGATCGGCTCGAACCCTCCCGCCCGCTCCAATGCCGACCGGCAGACGAGGTTGTACGCCCCGACGCCGCAGTAGGCTCGCGGCCAGCGAGTCGGAATCAAATACGGCTGAGTCCCCGCCGCGAAGATCAACCCGAAACACGCAACGAACGCCGCTTCGAGCAACCCACCCGCCTCGATGTCTGGAAACAACGGCAGATGATCAACCCCATGCGTGACCGCGAATCGCACCGCTCGACGCAGCGTTTGCGGATCGTGAATGACATCGCCATCCGAGAAGAGCAACCACTCACCCGTCGCCTGAGTCGCCCCGACCTGCAACGCATGATTTTTGCCCAACCAACCCTCCGGCAAGTCGGTGATGTGGATGACTCGCAATCGCGGTTGTTGATCTTTTTC
>SXGS01462725.1_pt1 | contig 24141 bp, 23 predicted proteins | sample 3174681 | NCBI WGS metagenome assembly SXGS01 (sample SAMN11356861, study PRJNA531348) | freshwater metagenome | isolation source: freshwater sample F1-80 | place: China: Fuxian Lake, Yuxi | collected 2017-12-25
AAATCAACTACTTTTCGATAGCTTTTATTTGATAGTAGATCATCCAAGATTTTGTCAGCTGATCTAAGTTCAATCACTGTCTCAAGCAGTGGCACAAATCCAATTTTTGCAAAAGAGTTTGATCCATCAAGTGAAATCAAGCCAGCCATCTTTGCGATCAGAACCGCTGCCATAACATCATCAGCTGATTTAGTCATTGAGATGATGTAACTCTCAATTACCTCAGATCCATAGCGATCAATTAGCTCATTAATGGCAACAAATGTTTTATAGCAATTACTACCTGCTTGGTCTAAACCACTTACATCTGGGTTAGATGTTGCTAGCAACTGCTTTGCGATGATCTCCGGATCTGATCCACCAAATAATTGGGTCAACAACTTATGGTGAGCATCTGAATGTTCTCTGATATCCATAGTGGCATGGGTTAAACCAAATGCACTTATTGACCGCATAATTCGATCTAATAAGCCGTTGGCAATTAATTGACCATTGTTTTCCAACAATGAGGTGCGCATGATATTGAAATCTTGTAATAACTCTGCAGTATCTTTGTAATCTCGTCCAGGAAAGTGGGGTAAGCCAGATGCATGTCGAGATTGAGTTAGGGACAACTTGTGCCTGATTGCAGTTGCCTTTAATCGATACGGCTCTTCAATATTTATCCGACGATATCTGGCTTCAATCTCAGGCAGGTTCTCCAGATCTTTAGCAACTGAGAGCTCTAACTCCTTTGAAACCCCAGCCAACTTGGTGGATATAGATAACGCTTGTCTTAACTCATCTAAGTGTGAAAATAAGCTTCTGGTGAAATGCGAATTTTGTAAAAGTATTGCTGCCTTAGTTACCTCAGATGTGATGTTTGGGTTGCCATCTCTATCTCCACCAATCCAAGTTCCAAATCTTAATGGCCTTGCAGTTAGTGAAAGATTGACACCTAATTTCTTAACCTCAGTTACAAACTCAGCTAGCACCTCTGGCACCGTCTCAAGTAGTAACTCATCTAGGTAGTAAATTGAATTAACAGCTTCATCAAGTGGCTCTGGCCTACCAAGGCGAAGCTCATCTGTCTGCCAAAGCAAATCAATTGCCTCCGCTAATCTTTCATTGTTGATTGCACTATTTGGCTCCTCTAACAGTTGAGAAATAGTTGTCATTTTGCTTAAGACAGATCTTCGAGCAGCCTCAGTTGGGTGGGCTGTAAAGACTGGACGCACTGAGAAGTTTTCAATCCACTCTTGTAGCTCTGCGGTTGAAAACTCCTGATTATTGTTTTTTGCCTTCAAGATATTCTCGATAGCTCTACCCAACCAAGTGCCACCAGATTTATGTTCAGCAGCAAGAATTTTGGAGCGATTAACCTGTTCAGCAACATTTGCTAGGTTGAAGAAATTACTAAAAGCTCTTACCAATGCAATAGTTTGTGAATCAGTAATCTTGTTGAGGATTTGATCCTGGGTTCCATCTCTGACTGAAAGTCTGACCGATTCAACAAGTTTAAGAAGATCATCTCCCTCTTGGCGAGCAAGGGTTTGACCTAATAGGTCTGCCAACTTTCTAACATCATTGCGCAGATCGGTGTTATCTACCCCGGAGTTCATGGCTTAATCATTACAGGTAATCAATTTCCTACGCACACCTTTTTGGCAAGGACCCTGAAGGCTAAGCCGTAGAATTACACCGTTAACCCCCCTTCATTTATGGAGCGGGGGTAAGTGGCGTTTGGACAAGGAGGTAGAACGGCAATGAAGAAGCTTTTTGCAACCTTGCAACAACCTATTGGTAAATACTTATCAGAGCATGAAAATTTAGTAGCACCTGCAGCTACTCACTCCTTGCTTTGCGTTAATCAAAACTCACCAATCCTAATTATCACTACCTCAACTAGAGCTGCAAATGAATTAACCGAAGAGTTAATCTCATATGAAGGTATTAATTGTGTAATCAATTTTCCAGCCTGGGAAACATTGCCTCACGAGCGCCTAAGTCCTAAATCTGACACTGTTACTGCAAGATTTAAAGCGTTAAATAATATTAAGAATTCTGAAACTAAGTTTGTAGTTTGTTCGATTCGAGCCTTACTTCAACCCATTATTGCAAATGATTTGAAAAATTCTCAGATTAAAATAAAGCAGAGCCAGAGTATAAAAATGCTGGATCTGATTGAGCAGTTGTCTAAATTTGGCTATACCAGATCTGACTTAGTTGAAAAGCGGGGAGACTTCGCAGTCCGTGGTGGAATTTTGGATCTGTTTGCTCCAGATCAGGAACATCCAATAAGAATTGATTTTTTTGGGGATGAGATTGATGAGCTCTCATTTTTTGCGATCTCAGATCAAAGGTCGATTGAGAAAATTCAAAGTGAGATACTTATATTTCCATGTCGAGAGCTATTAATCGATGCTGAGGTAAAAAAACGCGCTAAAGATTTAGGAGAGCTCTTCCCGCAAATTCAAGATCTAACAAGTAAATTAAGTGAAGGCATAACTTTTGAAGGTATGGAGTCATTGGCAGCTGGAGTGGTCAGTGAATTCAATTCAATTTTGGATTACTTGCCAGCTGGTTATCAAATCTGGTTAATTGATGAGCCAAGAATTAGAAGTAGAGCAGCAGATTTGATTAAAACAAATCAAGAGTTTCTAGAGGCTGCTTGGTCAAATCTTGCTTGGTCTGAACGAGATAGCAATCAGAGGCCAATAGATCTGAGCAAAGAGTTAGGCCAGGGTGGTTTTTATACTCTTGAAGAGATTCAAAAGTTAGCTAGGAATTCCAATATTTTATTTCGCAATTTAAATCTATATTCGGCCACCCCAGCCGATCTCCCCTTAACCTTTATTGATGAGTTAGAAAGCTATGCAAACAATTATGAAACGGTAATCGCTGAGATAGAGCAATGGCATAAAGATGGATTTCAAGTGATTTTTACAGCCTCTGGAAATGGAGTTTTAAAGCGATTTTCTGAATTACTCAATGGTGCAAATCTGCCAAATAGATTTATCTCAGATGAAAATCTACTTAGTCAGGATGTAATTAATCTATTACAAAGTAATTTAAAGCATGGCTTTGTAAGCCAAGAGTACAAATTTGTAATCATTACAGATAAAGATGTCACTGGGCAGCGATCATCTGACAAAGATCTTGCCAGAATGCCATCTCGAAGGAAAAAATCAATTGATCCACTGCAGTTAAAGGTTGGTGATTTTGTAGTTCATGAACAACATGGAGTTGGCAGGTACTTAGAGCTGATTAATCGATCAATTGCAGGGGTATCTCGAGAGTATTTAGTAATTGAGTACGCCTCATCAAAACGTGGTCAGCCTGCAGATAAATTATTTGTTCCCACCGATACTTTGGAGCAAGTTACTAAGTATGTTGGGGGTGAGGCACCCCCTCTTCATCGAATTGGTGGATCGGATTGGCAAAGCAGTAAACGCAAAGCACGAAAAGCAATCAAACAAATTGCTGCTGAATTAATAAGACTTTATGCAGCCAGAATGAGTGCCCCTGGCTTTGCATTTTCACCAGACTCACCTTGGCAAAAAGAGTTAGAAGATAGTTTTGCATTTGTTGAAACTATTGATCAGCAAGCCACAATTGATGAGGTTAAGCGGGACATGGAAAAGCCAAACCCAATGGATCGAATTGTGTGCGGAGATGTTGGATATGGTAAAACTGAAATTGCTGTTAGAGCTGCTTTCAAAGCGGTACAAGATGGAAAACAGGTTGCCATTTTGGTGCCTACTACTTTGCTAGTTCAACAACACTTCAATACATTTTCAACTCGCTACTCTGGCTTTCCGATCAAATTAGCAGCCCTGTCTAGATTTAATACCCCAGCTCAAAGTAAGGAAGTAATTGCTGGACTTAAAACTGGTGCGATAGATGTAGTAATAGGAACTCATAGATTGTTATCAAAAGATGTGATCTTTGCTGATTTGGGATTGCTTGTTGTAGATGAGGAGCAGAGATTTGGCGTCGAACACAAAGAAGAGTTAAAAAAAGCTCGAACCAATGTAGATGTTTTAGCCATGTCAGCTACTCCAATTCCAAGAACTCTAGAGATGGCAATTACCGGGATTAGAGAAATGTCCAACATAACCACCCCACCAGAGGAGCGACATCCAGTATTAACTTATGTGGGTCCATATGATGACAAGCAGGTTAGTGCAGCAATTAACCGAGAACTGCTTCGAGATGGACAGGTATTTTTCATTCATAATCGTGTTGAAAGTATTGAAGCAGTAGCTGAGCGTTTAAAGAAATTAGTGCCGGGAGTTAAAATCGGTATTGCTCATGGGCAGATGAATGAGCGGGCGTTAGAAGAGGTGATTTTATCTTTTTGGAATAGAGATTTTGACCTACTGCTCTGCACCACAATTATTGAAAGTGGAATTGATATTCCAAATGCCAACACCTTGATAGTCGATCGATCAGACCTATTTGGGTTATCACAATTGCATCAACTTCGAGGACGAGTTGGCAGAAGTCGGGAGCGTGCTTATGCATACTTTCTCTATCCAACTGAACAACCGATGACGGAGTTGGCCCATGATCGCTTAACTATGATCGCAACAAATACTGACCTTGGCGCTGGAATGCAGGTGGCACTAAAAGATTTAGAGATTAGAGGAGCTGGAAATTTATTAGGAGGTGAGCAATCAGGACACATTGCTGAAGTTGGTTTTGATCTATATATGAGAATGGTGGCTGATGCGGTTGAGGAGTTTAAGACCGGGTACTTTGATGAAAAACCAAAAAATAATGAATGCAAGGTTGAGTTACCAGTAAATGCGCATCTACCTGTCGAATACATAGAATCAGAAAGATTAAGACTTGATTTATATCGTCGTATTGCAGATGCCCACAATGATGAGGATTTGAGTGAGATCAGTGCTGAGTTAGTAGATCGTTTTGGGCCAATTCCAAAACCAGCTCGAGAGTTGATGGCAGTTGCATCCTTGAGGTTATTTGCAAAGAGTTTAGGCCTTACTGATATTGCAATCTCAGGAAAGAACTTGCGCCTTACCCCGGTACACCTTCCTGAGTCAGCTCAAATTAAACTGACTCGACTTTATCCCGGTTCTATATATAAAAATACTTCTCAAATCCTCTTGGTGGCAAGGCCGGTTAGCCCTAATTGGATAGAAAGTGCATCGGTAGGAGATACTTCTACCCTTGCTTGGGTTAACTCAGTACTTCAAGAACTAATCCAGCCATTAAAACCTAGTAGCTCTACTTAAGAGAAAATGAGGAAGAAATTGTTTAAGAAATTAATCCCATCATTACTTGCAGTTGTATTGCTAACTGGCTGCTCAAGTATGAGCTCTGGTGTGAAGGTGGGAGATCAAGAGTTCACCGCAACTTCGATCCAAAAATCTGTGGATGAAATTTTGGCGGCTCGAAAAACTGTTGATACATCACAAATGAACCTAGTTAATGGCCCAGAGTTACTCCGAGACCAAGTTCAGTTTTTTGTTGTACGAGTTTTAATGGATCAGATCGCTAAAGACATGGCTGTCGATGTTTCACTTGCTGATATTGCAGCTCGAAAAAATGATGTAATTTCTAGATTAGCTAGCCCAGCTGAGTTACCTGCTGCGCTAGTGAGTGCAAATCTGTCGGCATCAAACCTTGATCCATATCTAAAGGTGTTAATCATCTCTGAAAGACTCCAAGATAACTTTATTAAATCTGGTGTAACCGAAAGTGAGTTGCCACTTTATATTGATAAGTTAGTTGTGGACACTGCTAATAAATTAGGAGTGATAATTAATCCTAAGTACGGTAAGTGGAATCCAAAAAATGCATCAATTGAAGCAAGTGATGCTACCGATGGCGCAGTAGTACCTCTTCCATAAAATAATAATGAGCTCTGAACTCATCAGGCTTCGCGAGGTAATGGACAAGCTTCGATCACCAGGTGGTTGCCCATGGGATGCCGAACAAGATCACGCATCACTTTTGAAGTATCTTTTAGAAGAGTCATATGAGTTTATGGAGTCTGTTGAGAATAATGACCGACAGGCTATGCAGGAGGAGTTGGGTGATCTTCTATTACAAGTTTACTTTCACTCTCGAATGGCTGAGGAAGATGCCACACAACCATTTAACATTGAAGATGTTGCAAAATCAGTTGCTGATAAATTGATTAGACGCCACCCACACGTTTTTGCCGGCACGTCAGTTAATAGCAGTGAAGATGTGTTAGAAAATTGGGAGAAACAAAAAGCAGCTGAGAAAGGTCGAATCTCAGCAATTGATGGGGTTCCACTTGCTCAACCAGCATTATCGCTAGCAACAAAAGTAATTTATCGGCTAAATAAATTAAATTATGATCTGCCAATTTCTGAACCAATCTTGCTACCAAGTGAGATTAATCAGGATCAGTTTGGTCAGATACTTCTAGGATTAATCAGCCAAGCAGTTGAAAAAGGATTAGATCCTGAGGCAGCACTTCGAGGCGCCACCAAAACCCTAATTGCTCAGATTCAAGAGCATCAGACAAGGTAGAATTAAATTACTCACTTCAGTTACCAAAAATAGTTAGGGAAATTTAGTGTCAAAGATAAAAGCAGTAAATGCAAGACAGATCCTAGATTCCAGAGGAAACCCAACTATTGAAGTTGAAGTTGTACTAGAGGATAAAAGCATTGGTCGGGCCGCCGTACCTAGCGGAGCCTCTACTGGAGCATTTGAGGCTGCTGAATTACGAGATGGTGGCTCAAGATATTTAGGCAAAGGTGTTACTAGCGCTGTAAAAAATGTAATTGAAATGATAACACCAGTTGTAATTGGTATGAGCGCCACAGATCAAAGAGCTATTGATCAAAAGATGATTTCATTAGATGGTACAAAAAATAAGTCTGTATTAGGAGCCAATGCAATACTAGGAGTATCTCTTGCCACAGCTCGCGCGGCCTCAGTTAGTGCTAATCAATCATTGTTTAAGTATTTAGGCGCAAGTAAAGCAAAGACCTTACCGGTACCAATGATGAACATATTAAATGGTGGCGCACACGCGGATACAAATGTTGATATCCAAGAATTTATGATTGCCCCAATTGGCGCAGATAGCTTTAAAGAATCCTTACGGTGGGGTGCTGAGATTTATCACAGTTTGAAATCGGTCCTTAAGAAAAAAGGGCTAGCAACAAGTATTGGTGATGAGGGTGGCTTTGCGCCAAATTTAGATAGCAATCGCGCAGCCCTTGATTTGATCTTAGTTGCAATTGAAGGGGCAGGATTTAAAGTCGGTAGCCAGATTGCATTGGCAATGGATGTAGCAGCAACTGAGTTCTTCGGTGAAGGCAAGTATGAGTTTGAAGGAAAATCTCTAACCTCAGATCAAATGATCACTTATTACAGTGATCTAGTTTCCAATTACCCCTTGGTTTCAATTGAGGATCCACTAGATGAGGATGATTGGAGTGGTTGGGCTAAATTAACCGCAGAATTAGGGGAGAAGATTCAAATCGTGGGCGATGATTTATTTGTAACTAATCCAGAGCGACTAGCAAAAGGAATTAAAAGTAAGACAGCAAATGCACTCCTAGTTAAAGTCAACCAAATAGGCACTCTGACTGAAACTATTGATGCAGTAAACATGGCGCATGAAAACAACTACAAGTCCATGATGAGCCATCGTTCAGGTGAAACTGAGGACACAACTATTGCAGATTTAGCAGTAGCACTTAACTGCGGACAGATTAAAACTGGTGCACCAGCTAGATCTGAAAGAGTTGCTAAATACAATCAGTTACTAAGAATTGAAGAAGAGTTAGCAGCAGATGCGGTTTATGCTGGCAGATCAGCATTTCCTAGATTTAGGAAGTAATTAAGTTGGCCAAGCGTAAGTTTTTTGCAGCAGGTTTGATATCAAGTTCACGAAAGAGCATCGAGTTAGGCCTTAAAAAGCGCGGATTATCTAATCGAGCATTGATTGTTGGAATAGTTCTATTTGTTGTTGCAATTACACTGGCCCCACCAATTCAAAACTATTTCACCCAACGTGCCCAGATAAATGCTTTGAAAACTCAGATTTCAGATAATCAAGCAATGTTAGATAAGGCAGCATATGAGTTAGCTCAATGGGATGATCCAGAGTTTGTGGCAAGCCAAGCAAGAGCTAGATTACATTTTATTTTTCCAGGTGAGCGCCAATACATAGTGGTTGGTAATGAAGAGATTGAAAACAATGATCAGCAAACAAAAGTATCTGGACAGCTTCCTGTTGGAATCCCTTGGTATTCAAGGTTGATATCCTCAATTACAAGTACAAATGTAAGCAACTAAAATGGTTAAGCCAGTAAGTGCTTTCAAGGCCCAAGTACCAACTGAAAAAGATCTAAAGACTGTTGCTGCACAACTTGGCAGAGAACCAAGAGATGTTTCGGCGATAGCGCACCGGTGTCCATGTGGTGAACCAGATGTGGTGCAGACCCCGCCGCGATTAGCCGATGGCACACCATTTCCAACTTTTTACTACGCCACCTGCCCAAAATTAACTGGCGCAATTTCAACTCTAGAAAGCTCTGGGTTAATGGCGCAGATGAATGAGCGCCTACAAAGTGATGCAAAGTTAGCGGGGGATTATTTAGCAGCACATATTGATTATGAGGCGGCGAGAAGCGCAGTTGCTAAGCAAGTGAATTTAGTTGTGCCAGAGATTGAAGGTGTAACAGCTGGTGGAATGCCAGATCGAGTTAAGTGTTTGCACTCACTGATTGCTCATGCATTAGCTGCTGGAAGTGATGTTAATCCACTTGGGGATGAGGCACTCATCGCACTTGAATCTTGGTGGTTAAGTAAACCATGTAGTGAAATTAGTAATTTACTAGGTGAGGATAAATAGTTGAGTCGAGTAGCAGCAATTGATTGTGGCACCAACTCTATTCGACTTTTGATCGCCGATATTACCGGAGGTAATTTCAAAGAGGTATTACGAACCATGGAGATTGTGCGCCTTGGTCAAGGTGTAGATCAAAATAAATCCTTTCACCCAGATGCTATTGCTAGAACACTCTCTGCTGTTGAAAAATTTGCACAATTGATTGCAAGTAAAGGTGTGGAAAAGATTAGATTTTGTGCAACTAGTGCAACCCGTGATGCTAGCAATCGTGAGTTATTCACCGATGGTGTTAAGAAAATATTAGGTGTAGAAGTTGAGGTAATTCCAGGAGAAGAAGAGGCGGCGCTTTCATTTATTGGAGCTACTCAAGAGCTATCCCAAAGTGATGGGCCATTTTTAGTAGTTGATATAGGTGGTGGATCAACTGAGTTTGTCTTTGGTAGTAAAAAAGTAGAGTTTGCAAAAAGTGTGAATATTGGTTGTGTTCGGATGAGTGAGCGCCACTTAAATTCGCAACCACCCACCATGGCACAAATTGCTGAAGCAATAATTGATATTGATCTTGCAATTACCCAAGCTGCCAAGGTAGTACCAATTTCGCAAGCTAAATCTTTAGTGGCAGTTGCAGGCACTGCAACCACTGTTGCAGCAGCTGCTTTAAAGTTAGCCGAGTATGACCGATACTTAATTCATCTTTCTAGAATCTCTGCCACATCTGTTCATCAAGTTGCTGCCATGTTCCAATCTATGAATAAAGATCAAATTGCAGACTTGGAATACATGCATCCAGGTAGAGTCGATGTAATAACTGCAGGTGCGTTAGTTTTATCCAGAATCATCGCCGCAACTGGGGCTAGTGAATTCATCGCATCTGAGTCAGATATCTTGGATGGTATTGCTTGGTCACTTTCAAAGTAAGCGAAGAATGGGCTGGATTTGGTGGCTAAAAAAGACGGGTAGATTTACCCCTGAAGATTCGCCCCTGTAGCCCAATGGCAGAGGCATGCGACTTAAAATCGCACAAGTGTGGGTTCGACCCCCACCGGGGGCACGCTCAATAGTTGCGAATCTTCAGCAAAGATTAAGTCGGATTTTGCCTTAAGCAATAGCCTAGGGAATTAGAAAAGATTAATATTTGTTCACTACCTAAGTGACTAAATTAGCTCTACCCAACAGTTACTTCTATAGAAGGAGAAGAATGAGAAGCTCAAACCCTGTACTTGGCAAGGCATTTAATCAACCAACAAATATGCAGGTTGATCAACTAGAGCAAAGTTATAACGCTCCAGCTGCCTCATCAATACGAACAGGTCGCATGACAATGGAAGATGTCGTTGCGAAAACTGGATTTTTGTTTGCAATTTTAGTTGTTGTTGGTGCTTTTGCTTGGAATGCAAATCTTGGCATGGGGGCAGTACTCACTGGCTTCCTAGGTGGTTTCGTTCTAGCAATTGTGATTAGTTTTAGTAAGAACATCAAGCCAGGGTTAGTTCTCACATACGCTGCCCTAGAGGGCTTGGCCCTTGGAACACTGAGCAGCTACTACGAAACAGTCTCCCCTGGAATTGTGAGCCAAGCAGTAATTGGCACGATCGCAGCATTTGCTGGAGTGCTAGTTATGTATCGCAACGGCACACTTCGTGCCACACCACAATTTACCCGCGCATTAATTGGCGCAGCAATTGGTTACTTCCTTTTGGCAATTGTTTCACTTGTGGCATCATTCTTTGGAGTCGGTGAAGGTTATGGCTTCTAAGGTGTCTCAGGACTTGGCTTACTACTTGCAGTAGCTGGTGTAGCACTTGCAAGTCTTTTCTTAGTTCTAGATTTTGATCAAATTCAAAAAGGTGTTGCAGCTGGTGTTCCAGAGAAGGAATCTTGGCGAGCATCCTTTGGTTTGATGGTTACCGTGGTCTGGCTATACCTTGAAGTATTGCGATTGATCTCAATTCTTCGCGGCGACCGCTAAATAAAAAAAGTATCTAACAGGAGCTGTGAGAAATCACAGCTCCTGTTTATTTCTGTCAGGAATTAAATCTGCTTCTAAATGGGCACGCCGAGTCTCTGGTAGCACAGCGGCAAACAAAATAGCAATTAGCCAAATACCAGCAGATACTAAAAATGCAGCTTGATAGCTAAATAAATCAGTAATTAATCCAACTATCACTGGACCAAAAATCATTCCAGCATCTCCTGCCATCTGCCAAACCGCAATTACCTGCCCACCTCTACCGCGGATGATGTCACCAACCACGCTGCCAGGTGCGGTTCCAACATAGGCACCACCTAAACCAAAAAGGGCCATTGCAATAAAGTAAAAAATTGGGTTTGTTGTAAATGCCAACATCAATATGCCAAATAAAACAAAGGCGCTGCCAAATAAGAAAGCAGCACGGCGACCCTTTTTATCGGAGAATTTACCAGCTTTTAATAGAAAGGTTCCTTGAACTAATGCACCAATCGTTAATCCTAATCCAGCAATTGCCGCAGTTGAATTTAATTTTTCGATCACAAAAAGTGGCAAAATTGAAGATCTTAAACCAAAAAGTATCCAGTTATTAATGAAGGCAAGCATTAAAGCTATTTGGTATGGCCGCAGTTTAAAGGCTTGACTTAAAGTTGTTAATCCAACCTTGCTTGAAGACAAATCAACTTTCTTACCTAATCTTTTCTCGCTTAAGAAAACTAATGCAATAACGCCGGCTCCCGCCAAAGTGGATGAATAAACAAAGAAGGGCGCTCGAAGTGAGATTGCAGTTAGAATGCCACCAAAGGCTGGGCCGGTTATGCCACCAAGTAAAAATCCTCCATTAAATAAGGACTGAGCACGCGCCCTAAATTCATCACTTACTGAACGCATTAATAGCGAGCCAGCAGAGACGGAGAACATTGAAGAGCCCAAACCACCAAGTGATCTAAAGGCTAGAAGCTGCTCGTAACTTTGTGCCAAACCGGTTAAAAGGGTAAAGAAGGAGACCATGAATAATCCAAAGCCAAGTACTTTTCGCTCACCAAATTTATCTACAAACTTTCCCGCAATTAAGCCAGTAGAAAAACGTACTATTGCAAAAACCGAGATGATTAATCCGATTGCAGTTTTGCTAACGCCAAAGGAGGCTGCAAAGACTGGAACTACAGGAATAATTAATCCAAAACCAACCGCCACAAAGAACGATACCGATGCAAGTACCGCAACCTCTTTAGGAAGTTCCGTGAATGGATTATTGAAACGCTTTTTTTTAACTATTTGACTAACCGCCGCCCTTTTTCCTTATCAGTTGCTGGCCTCTTCACTTGAAATTTACCACCCTAATTTTATGAGCACCTTAAAAAACCGGCTAAAATCTGTAAGAGGTACAGATTACTCTTATTCTTTGTTAGTATCTAATTCATGAAAGCAGTTATCGCAGAAAATTTAGTTAAGACCTATAACAAAGGCTCAGTTAAAGCCTTAGATGGATTAAATCTAGATGTAGAAGAGGGAACAGTGCTTGGCGTGCTGGGGCCAAATGGTGCTGGAAAAACCACAACTGTCAGAATTTTAGCCACACTTTTATCACCTGACTCCGGTCAAGCTTTTGTATCAGGAATTGATGTTTTAAAACATCCAGATGAGGTAAGAAAAATAATTGGTTTATCAGGTCAATACGCCGCAGTTGATGAGACATTAACTGGTTGGGATAACTTGATTATGTTTGGCCGGCTTTATCACTTATCAGCGAAGGCTGCGAAAGATCGGGCAGTTGAATTATTAGAGCAGTTCGCACTCTCTGATGCAGCAAAGCGGCCAATTAGAACCTACTCAGGTGGCATGAGACGCAGATTAGATTTAGCAGCATCTTTAATTATTCGACCAAAGGTTTTATTTTTAGATGAGCCAACTACTGGATTAGATCCAAGAGGCAGGCAGGACATGTGGGGCGTAATTGATGATTTAGTTAAAGGTGGCGTAACTCTGCTTTTAACAACACAGTATTTAGAAGAGGCTGATCATTTAGCTGATGAAATAGCAGTAATTGATCATGGCAAGGTGATTGCCCGTGGCACCTCTGATTCCCTTAAGCGTCAGGTGGGAGGAGAGCGGTTGGAGATAGTTGTTGAAAATGAATATGTTGTAGCAGTTAAAGAGATTGTTGCGAAGGTAAGTGGTGGTGCGGTTAATGTGGATGAGAGCATGCGTCAGATTTCAGCACCAGTGACTACCGGAAGCAAAGCATTAATTGAAGCTGCAAAAATGTTGGATGAACAAGGAATTCACCCATTAGATATTGGTCTAAAACGCCCCTCATTAGATGATGTCTTTTTATCTTTGACTGGTCATGTGGCTGAAGAGAAGGTGGCTGAAGAGGAGTTAACAACCAAGGGTAGGAGGCGAGGAAAATGATTAATTTCATTTCAGATGCAGCGGTAATTACTAAGCGACAACTTCAGCAATTAACTAGAGTGCCTGAGCTTTTATTGTTCTCCACAATTCAGCCAATTATGTTTGTGTTGTTATTTAGGTATGTTTTTGGCGGTTCAATTGATACTGGTCAACCTGGTGGTTATGTGCAACTACTAATGCCTGGCATCTTTGTTCAAACTGTTGCTTTCACACTCGCTGGCACAGCAGTTGGCTTAGCTGCAGATATGCAAAAAGGCTTGATTGATCGATTTAGATCACTACCAATCTCTAGATCAGCCGTTGTAATTGGTCGAACACTCGGCGATGGTGCATTAAATATTGTTGTACTGGCTGCAATGGGAATTACTGGATTTATTGTTGGCTGGCGACCAACCTCATCAGTTTTTGAAGTTATCTTAGGATTTGTCTTCGTACTTGTTTTTGGCTTTGCCATGTCTTGGATTGGCGTATTAATTGGCTTATCAGTTCGTGAAGAGCGAGTTGCTACTAATGCCACATTTATTGTGGTTTTTCCACTCACCTTTTTATCAAATGCCTTTGCGCCAACAACTGGTATGCCAAGGCCATTGCAATATGTTGCAGAGTGGAATCCAGTTTCAACAATGGTGGCAGGCTGCCGTGAATTATTTGGTCTTGAGAATCAATTTGGTGCAACTGCTGGATCATTCCCAAGTGAAAATCCATTGCAGATGTCAGTTATTTATATGATTTTGATTATGGCAATCTTTATTCCACTTTGTATTAGAAAATACAACAACGCTTCTAAGAAGTAGGTTAGCTAAAAAGTTTTGCCTCTAGTACTGCAACCTTTATCTGCTTGCCATTTGGCGCGGTGTAATTAACAGTTTGCCCAATCTTTGCCCCAAGAACGGCAGCTCCAAGTGGAGATTTTTCAGAGTAGACATCAACATCACCAGATGAAATCTCCCTAGATCCAAGCAAAAACTTAAGTTCATCACCTGCGATATCAACTGTTACTAACATGCCAAGACCAACCACACCTGATTCACCAGCAGGTGGTGTGCCAATATGAGCATGCTCCAACATATGTTTTAGTTGGCGAATTCGTCCCTCAATCTTTCCTTGTTCCTCCCGAGCTGCGTGGTAACCACCATTTTCTTTTAAGTCACCTTCAGCCCTTGCTGTCTCTATTTTCTTAATGATCTCAGCACGAAGTGGACCCTCTAACTGCGCAAGCTCTGCGGCTAGACGATCTGCTGCCTCCTGGGTAAGCCAGGTCTGTGTTGGTTGGTTCATAAGTAGGAAAGGTTACTGGCAACCGGCAATTCCTGCATTTACCGCAGGTAATCGGGTAGCGATCTCAACTGTGCGCAGATTACCACCGGCAATTAGTGAACCAGCTGGCATTAAATCAGTCACCTGACCAACTGTGTTCTTATCTATATCTCTTGCTACTACTGAACAACTGTGTTCTTTAGTTAAATCACGAACTGTAATTTTATAAGTAATAGAGATGCGTTGTTCATCAATTACTTTAAATGAAATTAACTCAGATCTTAGATCTGGGTTTGCAGCGTTAAAGCCACTCCAAACAAACCAAGCAGCGGTGATACTTAGCAAAATCGAGGCAATAAAAAAGTGATTGTTTTTACCACCAGATATGCCATACCTGGCCCGTAGCGCTGGATCAGTATGTACTTTGGGATGCATCACACTCTTATTGTAGATCTAATTGCGGAAGGGTTAAGTAGGCTTATCTCATCTAACCAGGGGGTGAAATCATGGAGGAGGTATCAAGTTTTGATATGGGTGTGGCTGGCTCATTAACCATGATTTTCTTATCACTGGCAATGCTGGCATTAATGATTAGTTTTTATCGCAGGTATAAGAGATTAGTTGACCGTAAAGATCAAGAGTAGTTTTAAACAATTATGAAATCAGCAGTCAGCAAAGCTGCCCTAGTTTTAATCTGGCTATCTCTGATTTATGCCTGTTATGAATTAGGTGTTTGGCAATTAAACCGAGCCCAAGCTTTAAATGTAGTAACCGCCCCAAAACCTGATCAACCATTAATACCGCTAAATGAGGTTTCATCTGCTGGCAAGAACATGCCGATAAAGGCGGTTAATCGAATAGTTTCGGCCACAGGAAATTACACCAACTCATATATTGCTAAGGATCAAAAGATCTCTGAGGAGCAGATTGCAGATTTTGATGTAAGGCTTCTTAAACTAAATACTGGGCATGCAGTCTTAGTGGTGCGTGAGGTATTGACACAAGGTATTGATCATGTACTTGGTGAGGTTTCAATTACTGGCCGGCTATATCCAAGGCAAAATGTTGATCGAACCTTTGGCGCCCCAGGTGAGCTCTCTCGGATTGATCCGGCATTGGTTGTGAGCAAAGAGAATCCATTTTTATATGATGGCTACATAATCCTGCAAAGTGAGATTAATGCTAGTAAGCAGGTGAGTAATCTAACTTTGGTGCCATCACCACAAATCTCTGAACGCTTACCTGGTTTTTATTGGCAACACATCTCATATGTAGTGGTGTGGTGGTTTATGGGGCTACTACTGTTGATAGCGCCAATCTTTCCGCAATTTAGAGTTAATGCAGAAAAAGTTGGTGATGGCTCAGATAAAAGGGTTAATAAAACCAGGAAGGCGGGCGTAAAAAAGTGAACCGGATTATTTTCTTCTTCCGTTTTTGGGCACTTTGGGCTGGAGTGATGTCACTGCTGCTCTGGTTTTTGTATATGCCAGCTAAGTACTTAGTAAGTGATAAGAGCTTTTATGAACAGTTCATTTGGATACCAATTGTGCATGGCTTTACCTACCCGGTTTATCTACTTGCCGCCTTAATTCTTTGCATAGCAAAGCGAAAATCACTGCTAAGCACTGGCCTCTTTCTACTAGCTGGCACCTTGCCGGTGGCATCAATTTGGATTGAGCGGCGGGTTAAATCCGGCCGGTGGTAGGGCGATCCTTTATCTAAACTTAACCTTTAAGCCTTGCGTGTTGGCACTACTTCTTAAGGTTGGTTATTTACCCTTTACCTATTCTTCCAAAACCAATAAGTACAACTAAAGAGATTGCGACGATAGTAATTGGCTAGTGAATCTATTGTTCTAAAGTCAGTCGCCGCCCAGCCACAACCTGCCCGCATTACCTACGTGCTAGATACCTCTGTATTACTTGCAGATCCGGTGGCATTATCTAGATTTGCCGAGCATGAGGTAATTATTCCAATTACAGTAATTGGTGAGTTAGAGACCAAACGAGATCACCCAGAGCTTGGCTACTTTGCTAGAGCTGCCCTTCGCACCCTGGATGATCTTCGGGTTAAAAGCGGGAGATTAGATCAGCCAATTGGAATTAATGATGATGGCGGCACCCTTTCAGTTGAGTTAAATCATGCCGATGCTTCAAAGTTGCCAGCCGGCTTTTTAAGAGATGGCTCAAATGATTCACGAATTCTTGCAATTGCAAAAAACTTAATGTCGGATGGCCGAAAGGTTGTTTTAGTAACTAAGGATTTACCGCTGCGGGTTAAGGCATCCTCCGTTGGTGTTGAGGCGCAGGAGTACCGCGCAGAGCTAGCTAGCACCAGTGGCTGGAGCGGAATGGCAGAGGAGAGTGTTGGCTCCACAGTAATTGATTCCCTTTATGAGAATGAAAAGATTTCACATGAGATTGCAAAAAACTATCCTTGCCATACTGGAATAGTGCTTGCTTCAGAAAAAGGAAGTGCGCTAGCTCGAGTCACACCAGATAAGCATCTGCAATTAGTTAGAGGTGACCGAAGTGCATTTGGATTACATGGCAGAAGTGCTGAACAAAGAGTTGCCTTAGATATTTTGTTAGATCCTGAGGTTGGCATCGTCTCCCTAGGTGGCAGAGCTGGTACTGGAAAAAGTGCCTTGGCATTATCTGCCGGATTAGAGGCGGTGTTAGAGAAGCGATTACATAAAAAGGTAGTTATCTTCCGCCCCCTATACGCCGTTGGTGGCCAAGAGCTTGGTTATTTGCCAGGAACTGAAAATGAAAAGATGTCGCCCTGGGCCCAAGCAGTCTTTGACACCCTAGGAGCCTTAGTTAGCCAGCAGGTTTTAGATGAGGTGGTGGAGCGAGGATTAATTGAGGTTCTGCCATTGACCCATATCCGAGGCCGCTCACTTCATGACTCATTTGTAATTGTCGATGAGGCCCAATCCTTAGAACGAGGAGTGCTGCTGACTGTGCTCTCTCGAATTGGCCAGGGCTCTAGAGTCATTCTCACCCATGACATCGCCCAGCGGGACAATCTTCGAGTGGGCCGCCATGATGGGGTGGTTGCAGTGGTTGAATCCCTAAAGGGGCATCCGCTCTTTGCCCATATAACCCTGACTCGAAGTGAGAGATCTCAGATAGCAGCGCTGGTAACTGAGCTGCTTGAGGAGCCAATTAACTTCAATAGCTGATTTTCATCCCTCTTACGACATAAGGGATAAATCGGACTTCACCGTTTCTGACCTGCGGTTTTAATACTCAGATTACCTGTGAATATAAACATATTTGCGCCACGCGCCTCTATAAAGTTGCCCCGCCTATCCCTGGCTGAGACCCTAAAGCAGTTCCAAGGGGCCATTGGTGGCCCATTGGAGGGGATGTAGTGGAAGGGGTGGAGATGGTCAAGCAGCTTTTGTTGCCAGATCGCCGGGTTCGCCGGGTCTCGATCTCTGCTGCCCTGCTCGCTTTTTTCCTTTTGATCTCAGAGCCTGCCTACGCCTCAAGCAACCTAACCTCATCGGTGACGATCGGAGCAGTTGAAAGCGCATTAGAGGTCACCCCACCTGCTCCAACTGGGGAGGAGTTTGATCCAACCCCCTCCCTACTAGAGCTAGATGCGATCAAGACAGTTGATGCCTCAGCTATGGCTTTGGTTTCAGTAGCTGCCCGCCAGGTTGATCTTGCCCGCCAGGCAGAGGGTGCTAAAACTATTGCCCAAGAGATAATCGCTGCCAACTACACCTGGTCAGCAAAACAATTTACCTGCCTAGATCAACTTTGGATTAAGGAGAGTAATTGGAATTACAAAGCTCGTAATCGGGTCACCGGAGCACATGGAATTCCACAAGCACTTCCGGCCACCAAGATGGAGATAGTTGGAACTGATTGGCGGACCAATCCAGTAACCCAAATTACCTGGGGACTTAAATATATTAAAGAGCGTTATAACACCCCATGTGCTGCATGGAGCAAATTCAAGCGCTCAAATTGGTATTAAAAGAGTTTAACTAGTTAGGTTTCTTACCAATACTTAATGGTTTTCTAGTTTGGGCATAAAAATCATTCCCCTTATCATCAATTATTATAAATGCTGGAAAATTCTCCACCTCAATTCTCCAAACCGCCTCCATACCCAACTCTTCATAATCTAAAAGCTCAACCTTTTTTATACAATCTTGGGCAAGCCGGGCAGCTGGGCCACCAATTGATCCTAAGTAAAATCCGCCATACTTTTTACAAGCACTCGCCACCTGTTCAGATCTATTTCCCTTTGCCAACATAATTAATGAACCACCTGCTGCTTGGAATTGTTCAACATAGGAGTCCATTCGACCAGCAGTTGTTGGTCCAAATGAGCCAGAGGCGTAACCAGCTGGAGTCTTTGCCGGACCTGCGTAGTAGACAGCGTGATCCTTTAAGTATGCAGGGATTGGTTTACCACTATCTAGTAGCTCTTTTATTTTAGAGTGCGCTAAATCTCTAGCAACTACCAATGTGCCAGTTAGTAATACCCGGGTTTTAACTGGATGCTTTGATAATTGGGCCAATACATCAGCCATTTTCGCAGTTAAATCAATATGAATCTCAGGCCCATCTAGCTCTTCATTAGTAGTCGCGGGCAGATAATGAGCAGGCTCGGTTTCAAGTTTTTCAATAAATACACCATCTTTATTGATCTTTGCCTTCACCTGTCGATCTGCTGAACAGGAGACAGCAATTGCAATTGGAAGGGACGCGCCATGCCTTGGCAATCTAACTACCCGCACATCATGACAAAAGTACTTGCCACCAAATTGTGCTCCGATGCCAATACTTTGAGTCAGTTTTAAGATCTCTTTTTCTAACTCTAAATCTCTAAAACCATGGCCAGTTTTCACATCCCCCTTAGTTGGCAATGAGTCCAGATACTTTGTGCTGGCTAACTTGGCGGTCTTAACTGTGTACTCAGCACTTGTGCCCCCAATTACTACAACTAGGTGATAAGGCGGACAGGCAGAGGTGCCAAGTGAGCGCAGTTTTTCATCCAACCAATTCATAAATGAGGTTGGGTTTAATACCGCCTTGGTCTCTTGATATAAAAATGATTTATTGGCGCTGCCACCACCTTTAGCGATAAATAAGAAGTTGTACTCATCTGGGTGATCAGTATCTGAGTAGATCTCAATTTGGGCCGGCAGATTATTTCCAGTGTTTCTCTCCTCCCAGGTAGTCACGGGTGCTAGTTGGGAGTAGCGCAAATTTAATTTAGTAAAGGCATCATAAACACCACGTGAGATTGAGATTTCATCTTTCTCATCAGTTAAAACCTGTTGTCCTTTTTTACCCATCACTAGTGCCGTGCCAGTGTCTTGGCACATTGGCAGTACCCCGCCTGCAGAGATGTTGGCATTTTTTAGTAGATCAGTTGCGACAAATCGATCATTTGGTGAGCTCTCTGGATCCTTCAAAATATTAGCTAATTGCGCAAGGTGCTCACTTCGCAGGTAATGAGAAATATCATGCAAAGCTACCTCGGTTAGATTTGAAATAGCTTGCTTGGAAACCTTTAAAAACTCCTTGCCATCTGCGGTGAAAGTACTCACACCTTGCTTTGAAACAAGTCGGTACTGCGTATCATCTGGCCCAATTGGTAGTAGATCTTGATAAGTAAACTCAGGCGCCATAGGGCTAAATCTACTGTCTTGGATCATCAATTAGGATAAGCACATGAGCGCAGACACTAAAAAGCGAGTATTACTTGCAGCACCTCGCGGCTACTGCGCTGGTGTTGATCGCGCGGTAATTACTGTTGAAAAAGCATTAGATCTATATGGCGCTCCAGTTTATGTTCGCAAGCAGATTGTTCACAACAAACATGTGGTCCAAACCTTAGAGGCACGGGGTGCGATATTTGTTGATGAAACTGATGAGGTGCCAGAGGGAAAGATTGTGGTCTTCTCCGCCCACGGTGTATCACCAGCAGTTCATCAAAGCGCGGCTAATCGAAATCTAAAAACAATTGATGCCACCTGCCCACTTGTTACTAAGGTCCATCATGAGGCGAGGAGATTTGCCTCTGATGATTATGACATTTTGTTAATTGGCCATGAGGGCCATGAAGAGGTTGATGGCACAGCAGGTGAGGCGCCAGATCATGTTCAATTAGTAGATGGCATAGATAGTATTAAAGATATAAAGGTACGGGATGAAAACAAGGTTGCCTGGCTATCGCAAACAACTTTAAGTGTGGATGAAACCTTAGCTACCGTAGCAGAGCTTCGTAAGCGGTTTCCAAATCTAATTGATCCACCAAGTGATGACATCTGTTATGCCACCCAAAACCGCCAGGTAGCAATTAAAGAGATTGCTCCACAGGCAGATTTAGTTTTAATTGTTGGCTCAACCAACTCTTCAAACTCAGTTCGATTAGTTGAGGTCTCACTTGAGTATGGTGCTAAAGCTGCCTACCTAATTGATTACGCAGCCGAGGCAAAAGAGGAGTGGTTAACCGGGGTAACAACTGTTGGTGTTTCAAGTGGTGCATCGGTGCCAGAGATTTTAGTTAAGGATTTACTCACCTGGCTTGCTAAGCGAGGCTTTGGTGAGGTTGAAACTATCACTGCAACTGAGGAACATCTTTTGTTTGCAATTCCACCTGAGCTTCGGAAGGATTTAAAAGCTGCTGGAAAGTGATTGGCTATTTAGATTTCGCTCTTTTTTAAACCAGATAAACCAAGCAACTGCTGCCCCACTTAGTAGATAAAAAGATACTGAAGCCAAACCTGCAACTAAATCAATAAGTAACTCAGTTGGCGCAAATGAGCCACTACCAAGAGTTGGCATCAAAATAATTGAGGCGATCAAAAGTGATACTGGTGGTGCTACCGCAGTTACATAAGCAGTACCTGGCCGGCCTAAATAGATTGCGCCAAAGAAGGCGATCCAGATGGCTAAGCAGGTGATGATGCCAAGTGAGTTACGAAATAAAATCTCCACCGCTTCAAATAAAAAAATAACCAAAAACTGCAAAATTACTACCCCAGGCTTGGTTAATCCTGGCCCCTTGATGGGTGAATTAATTGGCAGATTGCTCATTTACTTTTCTCCCTCAATCTCTTCCACCTCAATAAAATCATCCTCAGCAGATATTGCCTTTAACTCTCTTACCTCACCAGGAGATTCTGGGTACTCAATTGCTAATTTATCTTTATCCCCAGTTACACCTAAGTTATGAATGCGCCGGGCAGGACTTAACACAGTTCGCTCAGCGGTTGGAATTAAATCCTCATACGCTTTTGCAGTTGAGGAGATTGCTTTACCAACTGCCACAATTTTGCCATGCAGCAGCGTGATATTTTTTAAGAAGGTATTTGCTACCTTTTGTATCTCATCTGCGTTATCAGCTAATTTATTTCTAGTAAATATGTAACCAATGGTGCGAAGTAGAGCCATCATTGAGGTTGGGGTAGCGATAGTGACATTAACCTTAAAAGCTTTCTCTAACATCGATGGATCAATCCTTAACGCCTCAGCTAACAAGGTTTCAAATGGTAGGAATAAAACTACAAAATCTGGTGAGCCTTGGGATTTGTGGTAACCACGTTTGGCTAACGCCTCCACATGTTTTAACAAATCTTTACTGTGTTGAGTTAAGAATTCATCTCGCTGACTTTGGTCTTCAGTACCAAAGGCATCTAAGAAGCGATCAAATGGAAATTTGGAGTCAATAAATATTGCACTACCACCTGGCATCTTTACTGTGATATCTGGAATTCCTGATGAGTCAGCATCGGTAGTGGATTTTTGCCGGCTGTACTCATGACCTTCGCGCAATCCAGCAGATTGTAAAAGTAACTCTAATTGTGCCTCACCAAACTTACCTCTGCTTTGGGTATTAGATAAGGCCCCAGCAATCTTTTTTGTTTCATCAAAGATTGATTCACTAGCTCGTCTCATCTCATTAATGGTGGTTTCAAGTTTGGCCTCAGCTTGGGTTCGAATCCGATTAGCCTCAACTGATTGGGTGGAGAGTTTTTCAACTGTTGATTTCATTGCATTTAACTCAGCGGTTAACTTAATTGAGTTCTCGGTCTTGCTTCGCTCATCAGCTAGCTGCTTTTTGTAATCATCCAGCAGGCTGCTATCACCGCCACTGTTTTTATTTCGCAGCGCTTTAAATAGGTATCCGATTGCTACTCCGGCAATCAGGCCGATAAGCAGTGAGATGATCGAGGCGGGCATGGGGTTATAGTGGCAGGAAGTTCTGACAATCTTGCGTAGGCTTAACCCCTTGTGAGCCTTTCAATCGGAATCGTCGGTCTGCCAAATGTGGGTAAATCCACCCTGTTTAATGCACTGACCAAAAACAATGTCTTAGCTGCCAACTACCCCTTTGCCACCATTGAACCCAATGTTGGTGTGGTGGGTGTGCCAGATCAACGGCTTGCTGTTTTAGCCAAAATATTCACCTCCGAAAAAATCCTGCCAGCTGCGGTCTCATTTGTTGATATCGCCGGAATAGTTAAAGGTGCCTCAGAGGGAGCCGGGCTAGGTAATAAATTCTTAGCAAATATCAGAGAGTCAGATGCGATTTGCCAGGTAATTAGAGTTTTTAAAGATGGGGATGTAGTCCATGTTGATGGAAATGTTGATCCTAAAAAAGATATGGAGACAATTAATACTGAGCTTTGTTTAGCAGATCTGCAAACCTTAGAAAAAGCTATTCCACGTCTTGAAAAAGAGGTTCGAACTGTTAAAGAAAAGGCGCCAGTATTAGCTGCAGCAAATGAGGCGGCTGCAGTTTTAAACAATGGCCAACTCCTGCGAGGTAGCAAGGTAGATATTGCAGCCATTTCCGAGCTGCAGTTATTAACTGCCAAACCATTTTTATATGTATTTAATGTTGATGCCGCTGAGTTAGCAGATAGCAAATTACGAGATGAGTTAGCAGCTCTAGTAAAGCCAGCCGAGGCGATCTTTTTAGATGCAAAGACTGAGGCAGAGCTAGCTGATTTAGATGAGGCAGATGCACTGGAATTACTTAAAACAATTGGCTTAACTGAGCCAGGATTAACCACATTAGCAAGAGTTGGTTTTAATACATTAGGATTACAGACATATCTGACCGCCGGTCCCAAAGAGGCCAGAGCGTGGACGATTCATAAAGGTGATACTGCCCCAGCTGCAGCTGGAGTAATTCACACTGATTTTCAAAAAGGATTTATCAAGGCAGAGGTAGTGGCCTTTGATGATTTAGTAGCTGCTGGATCAATGGTGCAAGCCCGCGCCAATGGCAAGGTGCGAATGGAAGGTAAGGATTACGTGATGGCCGATGGCGATGTAGTGGAGTTTAGGTTTAATGTCTAAAAAACAAGCACATTTAAAAGATCTGCCAATTAAAAAACGGGAGAGCCTTAGAAACGTAGCGATTATTGCTCACGTTGACCATGGTAAGACCACATTAGTTGATGCCATGCTTTGGCAATCTGGTGCATTTGCTGCGCATAAAAAGCAAGATGAAGGCCAAGATCGAATGATGGATTCAATGGATCTTGAGCGCGAAAAAGGAATTACTATTTTGGCGAAAAATACTGCGGTAAAACGTGGAGATACGATTGTAAATATTATTGACACACCAGGCCACGCTGACTTCGGTGGTGAAGTTGAACGCGGTTTAG
>SXGS01658693.1_pt1 | contig 24127 bp, 27 predicted proteins | sample 3174681 | NCBI WGS metagenome assembly SXGS01 (sample SAMN11356861, study PRJNA531348) | freshwater metagenome | isolation source: freshwater sample F1-80 | place: China: Fuxian Lake, Yuxi | collected 2017-12-25
GAGGACCGCTACTGCATCGACGTCCTGACCCAGCTCCAGGCCGTTCGGGCGGCGCTGTCGCGTGTCGAGGGCCAGGTCTTGAAGGACCACATGGATCACTGCGTCATGGGCGCGATCGCGGGTGACGATCTCGCCGACCGCAAGGCCAAGGCGTCCGAACTGATCGAACTTCTCGGCCGCGCTTCCCGCTAGCCGGGGACGGACTCCCGGCGTTTGGTCGCCAGGCCCGGCGGTCGGCCTGGACATCCTCTCGTCTGGCTGAGGGACATGACATGTCTTGGGGGCGGCCTCACCCAGAGCCGCAGCGGTCCAGGCTGGCAAACCGGCCGAGGGCATGCCGAGCCCCGAGCCAGACTTGGACGTCCCGTATGACCGGCCGGCCCCGTCTGGCGTCGCGCATGAGGGATGTTCCCGCCCGATGCGTATCTCAATATGGCGGCGGTGCTGATCCGCCGCCCTTGGGGGGCCATCGCGAATGACATCCGTACCGCCGACCCGAGACGGCTATCCCGCCGATCTCAGGGCCCTGACCAGTCTGCGCGCCTTCCTCGCCTTGGGGGTGGTGCTGTTCCATTATCAGCTCCAATGGGATCCGGCCCTGGGCTTCAGCCCGATCATCGAGCGAAGCCGGCTGGCGGTGGACGCCTTCTTCATGCTGTCGGGCTTCATTCTGGCGCACGTCTACGGTCCGGCCTTCGCGAGCCGCGGTTTCAGTTACCGGCGTTTCATCGTCGCCCGGCTCGCGCGGCTTTATCCCCTGCACGTCGCGGTTCTGACGGGCGCCTTGATCATGGTGCTGGGCGCGACCGCCGCCGGCGTCCGCTTCGACGCCGAGGGCTACGGGCCGCTGGCCTTCTTCCAGACGCTGTTTCTCATCCAGGCCTGGTTTCCGACCGATGCGGAGTTGAACTGGAGCGGCCCGAGCTGGTCCCTGTCGGCGGAATGGTTCGCCTATCTGCTGTTCCCCGCCTACGCCTGGCTGGCCCTCCGTCTGCGAGCGCGGCCGTGGGTGCTGCTGGGGATCGGGGCCGCGGCGTTCGTCGCCCTCGACGCCTTCTACGTCCAGGCGTTCGGCAAGGTCCTTCCGCGAGCTGAGGACTCCCTCGGCATTCTCCGGATCGTCCCCGAATTCCTGGTCGGCATGGCGCTCTACGGGCTGGGCCATCGCTGGCGCTGGAGCCCGCCCGTGGCCGCCGCGGCCGCCCTGTCCACGACCGTCCTGCTGCTGGGCGCGATGCAGCTGTCACTGGACGATCGCACCATCGTCGCCCTCGCCGCCCCCGTGATTCTGACCTGGTCCCTGCTCGCGCGGGCGGATTGCGAGGGCCCCCTCGCCGCCCCGGGCCTTGTCTTCGCCGGAGAAGCGTCCTTCGCCCTCTATCTGGTGCACATGCCGGTGATCGTGGCCTGGAAGGGCGTCGTGGCCGAACTGCGCGGCGTCGACAGCACCTTCCGCATCACGCCGGTCGAACTGATCGGATTGTTCATCGCCACGGCCCTGATCGCGGCGGCGCTGCATCTGCTCGTCGAAAAGCCCGGCCGAACCTGGATAAGGCGCCGGTTCGACAGGCGTCGCGACGAGCTCGCCCCGGCCGCGCTCAGCCCGCCGGCGCTCCGTGAGCCTGACGACCGCTGAGCCGACCGGTCTCTTCGCCCTTCGCGACGGCCGTCCGCTCGTTGGCGATGACACCGCCGTCGTCGAGAACCGGCCGATCCCGACCTCCGATCGACCCGTCGCGAGGACCTCCGTCGCGGATAAACCGCACCGTCTCCGTTCGGAGATGCGGCTCGGCCACGAAGCCGGCGTCCGCCAGGGCGAGATGCTGTGGCGTCGCGGGCGCGCCGCGCTCAGGTTTCCACCAGCCCTCCGTCGCCGCAGCCTTCGGAAGAAGGCCGCTGATGATGCGTTCGATATCGCGGAACGTTAGCACCACTTCGGTCCGCCTTTGACGCCGCAGATAGGTTGCGAGGGGCGCGTATTTGGCCATGAACCTCTTTTCCTCTCGCCGCCCCGCAGGTCAAGCGCTGCTCGGCCCCTGCGATAGCCACGAAGAAGCCAACACCAGGCTGGCTAGATGCGAGTGCGATTGACTCGCAACAAGGCCTGTGGTCAGACGCCCTCCCTGTCGTTCCCCTGAAGAGCTCCATGTCCCCTCGTCTCCTCGCCACCGTCGCCCTCCTGCCGCTGCTGCTGGCCGCGCTTCCCGCGGCGACCCAGGAGGGGCCCACCCCGGACGCGACGCTTTTGGACGAGGTGGTGGTCACCGCCTCCCGGATCGAGACCCCGCGCTCCGCGATCGCCGCCACGGTCGAGCTCATCGACGCCGAGGCCATCGTCCAGCAGACGGCGCTGGCCGCCTCGGCCGTCGATACGGTGGCGGCCCTGGTGCCCTCCTTCTCGCCGACGCGGCAGAAGCTGTCGGGCTTCGGCGAGACCCTGCGCGGACGCTCGCCGCTCTATCTCGTCGACGGCGTGCCGCAGTCGACGCCGCTGCGCGACGACAGCCGCGACGGCTACACCATCGATCCCTTCTTCATCGACCGGGTCGAGGTCATCTTCGGCTCCAACGCCATCCAGGGCATCGGGGCCACCGGCGGGGTGGTCAACTACGTCACCGCCCGCAAGCCGTCCGAGGCGGAGGGCCTGACCGGGCGGATGATGGCCCAGGTCACCACCGACGACGAGCTGCAGGGCGACGGCGTCGGCGCCAAGATCGCCGCCATCGGCGGCCGTGACTTCGGCGCCTTTGACCTGACCGTGGGCGCGGCCTTCGAGACCCGCGGCGCCTACTATGACGCTGACGGCAGCCGCGTCGGCTTCGACGGCGCCCAGGGCGAGGTCCAGGACTCGCAAGCCGTCTCGCTGCTTGCGCGCGGTGGCTGGGACCTGGGCGGCGATCGCCGGCTGGAGGGCTGGGTCAACCGCTTCGATCTGGAAGGCGACGGCGACTATGTGACCGTGGCGGGCGACCGGGCGACGGGCGTCCCGACCACCGCCGTGCGCGGCGCGGCGCCGGGCGAGCAGCCCTCGAACGCGGTGACCACTGCGGCCCTGACCTACACCGATCGCGACCTGTTCGGCGGCGTCCTGCGGGCCCAGGTCTTCGCCCACGATTACCAGGGCGTATTCGGCGGCGGCAGCTTCCCGGACTTCCAGGACCCCCGCATCGCCACGGTCGGGACCCTGTTCGACCAGTCGGCCAACAACTCGGAAAAGCTGGGCTTCAAGATCGACTGGCAGGGCCAGGTTCCCGGTCTGGCGGGCCTCAAGGCCCTGGTCGGCCTCGACGGCCTGCGCGACCGGACCTATCAGGAACTGATCCTGACCGGGCGCAACTGGGTGCCCGAGACCGCCTACGAGAGCCTGTCGCCCTTCCTGCAGCTGAACCAGTCGGTCCTGGCGGGCCGCCTCAGCCTGTCGGCGGGCGTGCGGCGTGAATCGGCGAAGCTTAAGGTCGACGACTTCCAGACCCTATACGCCTACGGCCCTCAGACGGTGGCGGGCGGCGAGCCGGGCTTCGAGGAGACGCTGTTCAATATCGGCGCCGCCTTCGAGGTGACTCCGGCTCTCCTCGTCTACGGCTCCTTCGCCCAGGGCTTCACCATGCCGGACGTCGGTCGGGTGCTGCGCGGCATCAACCGTCCGAACCAGGACGTCGACACCTTCCTCAACGTCGAACCGGTCGTGTCGGACAACACCGAGGTCGGGGTCGAATACCGCGGCGCGCGCGTCGAGCTGTCCGCCGCCGTGTTCCGGTCCGAGGCCGAACGCGGCTCGCTGCTGAACCGCCTGCCCTCGGGCATCTTCGAGGTGCAGCGCCAGGCCACGCGGATCGATGGACTGGAGCTGAAGGGACTATGGCGCGCCACGGACGCCCTGACCCTTGGCGGCAGCTACGCCGCGCTGGACGGCCAGAGCGACAGCGACGGCGACGGCGATCTGGACCGCGACCTGAACGGAGCGAACATCTCGCCCGACCGCCTGCTGCTGTGGGGCGAGTACGAGACAGGCCCGATCGCCCTGCGCCTTCAGGCCCAGACCTATCTCGCACGCGACTTCGACGGCGAGCCCGCGGCCAACGGCTTCGAGGGCTATACGGTGCTCGACGCCGTGGCCCGCTATGAGGCGGGCTTCGGCACGGTGTCGCTGGGGGTGCAGAACCTGCTGGACGAGCAGTACATTTCCTATTTCTCGGACACACAGGGGCCGACCGACAATCTGCGCTTTTTCGCCGGTCGCGGGCGCACGGCCACCGTGACCCTGACGCGGAGCTTCTGAGCCGGTGATGGGCGCGATCCGCACGCTCCACGCCTGGGCCGGGACCGCCCTCTCGATCCTGGCCGTGGTGTTGGGCCTGACGGGATCGTTGCTGGTGTTCGAGGACGACTGGATCCGCGCCACCGTCCCCGCCGCGCGCGCCGAGATCGATCTCGATGCCGCCCGTCTGGGTGCGGCGCTGGACCGGCTCGAGGCAGCCGAGCCCCGCCTCACCTCGGTGGTCCTGCCGGGCGGGGCGGTCGGCGTTCACCGGCTCTACCTGGCCGAGGACGGTTTCGGCTACGCCGACCCCGACGGCAAGGTGGTGGACCGCTGGTGGGGCCCGGCGCGAGCCGAGACATGGATCTTCGACCTTCACCACGAGCTGCTGGCCGGTCACACCGGCAAGCTGGTTGCCGGCGGCGCCGGCCTGACCCTGGCGGTGATGATCCTGACCGGCCTGATCGTCTGGATTCCCGCCTGGCGCGCCACCGGCTGGCGGGTCTGGCCCCGCTCGGGGGCCCGGCGCGAACTGATCGGCAGCCATCGCAATCTCGGCCTGATCTTCGCCATCCCGCTGGTCGTCTTCAGCATCACCGGTGCGGCCATCGTCTTTCACGGCACGACCCAGGCCCTGCTGGGGGCTGTCCCGACGCCGCCGGCGCCGGTGGTCGGGACCGGGGACGTCGACTGGGCCCACGCCCTGACAGAGGCCCAGGCCCGCTTCCCCGAAGCGATCCCGCGCATGGTTGTCCGCCCCGCCGCACCGGGCAAGCCCGCCACGATCCGTCTGAAGCAGCCCGGCGAGTGGCATCCCAACGGCCGCACCACCGTGACCATCGATCCGGCCACCAGCCGGGCGGTCGCGACCTCCGACGCTAACGCCCTGCCGACCGGCGTCCGGGCCTACAACGCCTTCTACCCCCTGCACGCCAGTTCGGTCGGCGGCTGGCTCTATAGCGCGGTGACGGCGCTCAGCGGCGTCGCCATGGCGGCCCTGGGGGTGGTCGGCGCCTGGGCCTTCCTCGGAAAGCCCCGACGCCGCTCGCCTCGATCGAAACCGACCCGCTGAGGACAAGCGGGCGAGGGAGCGGAAGGGTTTGCCGGATTCCCGGGTCTTGCCCTCCGCTGGTCGCCACTCGAGGCCTGATGCACTCACACCGCCCCGCGCGAACCCCTACGCGCGACCACCGGCGGCAAGGCCTCGTTCACCGTGTCGGGCAAGCCTTCCTTGGCGCCTGTGGGGGGATGATGGCTGGATGACGGAAGATCCAGCACCCCCGGAGCGCCGACGCCCGCCGCCGATCGCGCGCGGCGGCTGGCTCGACCTTCTGCGTTTCGTCGTGGGGGCGATGATCGTCCTCTATCACTTCCGCGAGGCCGCTCCGATCCCCTTGCCGCTCTTCCATCCGGTCTTCGACCGCGGCTATCTGCTGACCGACTTCTTCATCATCGACTCCGGCTACGTTCTCGCCCGCGTCTACGGCGAGCGGCTCGCGAACCGGCGAATTCCGCTTTCCGTCTTCTACCGTCAGCGATTTCTCAGGGTGGTTCCGGCCCACATGACCGTCAGCCTCGCCCTGGCGGGGCTGGTGCTGACGGCGGCGATCCTGGGCCAAACACCCAGCCACCCGGAATGGTTCGACTGGTCCCGGTTTCCCGCCCAGTTCTTTCTGGTGCAGGCCTATGGGGTGCCGGGCGGAGAGGGATGGAACGCGCCGACCTGGACGCTCTCGGCGCTCCTGGGCTGTTACGTCAGCCTGCCCTTCCTCGCTCGCGCGGCGCGCGGCCTGTCCCCATGGCTGATCCTCGCTCTTGGGGTGGGCGGGCTGCTCGCCGCCAACCTGTCCGCCCACGCCGCCTTCGGGTTGCCGATCTACGAGATGCCGTTGCGCCTCGGCTTCCTGCGGGCCTTTCCGCTGTTCGCCCTCGGCGTCGCCGTGGCTCTGGTCGCCCGGCAGGTCTATTGCCCGCCCCGTCTGGCCGCCGGTCTGGGCGGTTCCGCCGTGGTCGCTGTGGCGGGTCTGCAGGCTCTGGGACCCCATAATCTGGCGACCCTCGGCCTCCTGACCGTCATCATCTTCGCCACCGGGGCCTTGCCGGTTCGGAGCCCGTCCAGGCTGGTCGAGCACCTCGCTTTGATGGCGTTCGCGATCTTCCTGACCAACGAAGTGATCCGGATCGTGTGGTTCGGCGTGCTCGACGCCGTCGATTGGCGGAGTTGGAGTCCGTCAGTGCAATGGACCGCCTGGGCGGTCGGCCTGGCCGCGGCTTTCGGCGGCGCCGCCGTCTTCCGCTACGCCTTCGACCGACCGACCCAGGCCTGGTTCAATCGTCCGCAGTCGGGGTCGCGATCGACCTCCCCCGCGGCCAAGTCTCCCGTTCCCGCGCTGTAGGCCGATCCTTCACAAAAGCTCGGCGAGGTTCACATCATGGCGGCGGGGGGCGCCTGGGTGCCCATGATCGCCACGATCAGAAGCAGCAGGGCCGCCAGCACGGTCTCCAGCGCCAGGCTGCGCCGCAGGCGGCGCAAGGCGAGCGGACGGGCGTGATCGTCTTCGAGCGCCGATCCGAGATGCGGGGTCAGGACAAAGCGGTTCGAGGCCGCTAGGGCCAGCATGCCGGCGAACAGGACGAGTTTCAGGATCAGAAGAACGCCGTAGGGCGTCGTCAACAGGCTCCCGAGCCGGCTGAACCCGATCAGATAGGCGCTGTTCACCAGACCCGTGATCGTCAGCAGGACGACGGCGAGCGTTCCCAGACCGGCGAACCCCTCCAGGGCGGCGTGAGTCACCGGCGCGCCCGCCGCGTGCCCGTGGCGGGTCCGCAGCATCAGGAACAACGCGACCAGACTGCCGAGCCAGAGTCCGGCGGCGAGCGCGTGAACGACATCGGCGATCAGATGCGGCCAGCGGCCCGCGCCTTCCGTCGCCGCGCCGTGACCGGTCCAGGCCAGGCTGGCGCTGACCACAGCGCCGACGACGGTCAGCACGATCCAGCCGCCGCGTCCCGGTTTCAGACTGATCAGCAGAACGGCGGCCAAAAGGGCCATCGCCGCGCGAACCAGGAAGCCGACGCCCAGGCCCGTGCCGAATGCCACGTAGGACAGCGACTCCGGCTTCAGCGCCTCGGTCAGCGATCCCGCCATCACGGCGGTTTGGACCACGAGGTTGGCGAGAGCAGCCAGGACGGTCGCCACGGCGGCGACCAGCAGCGTCGTTCGCGGCCACCTTTCGGCGGCCGCGTCCGACATGGGCATCCTGAACGCGAAGAACAGGGGGACGCCAAACAGCAGGACGGCGCCGATGTACTGCCCCAGCCTCAGCAGGACGACCGTTGTCTCCATCTGATCAGCGGACCGAGAAGTTGGTGGACCCCGTCATCCGGTGCCCGTCCGGAGACGCCACCCGCCAGTTGACCACGTAGGCCCCGGCCGCCAACGGCCTCGCCGGAGCGCCCGAGATCGTCTTGCCGTCCTCGGACACCCGTGTCTGGACACGGATGGTCGCGCCCGCCGCATTGACGAGATCGAAACCGGAGAAGGCCGGCGCCACGCGCTCGCTGAAGGTGAGACTGATGGTGCGCGGCGCCGCGACCGCAGCGCCGGCGGCCGGCGTGGCGCTCACGAGACGCGCGTGTGCATCCGCCTGACCGGCGACCAGGGAAAGCGCCGCGACGGTCGCGGCGAGCGATGCGATTTTGAAACGGGTCAACTCAAACTCCTAGGAAGGGACGCCCCTACTGTCTCTTACGCGGCACGCGCCCCCGCCCCTCACGAAATGAAACTGAAGCCGGCCGGCCCCCGACAAAAACACTCGACGGCGGGTTCATCCACAAACTCGGCTTCAGGGATTTAAACCGGATCAGTTGGTGGCGGCCGGCAAGCAGAGACACATCTACCAAGGGAAGGCCGGACAAAGTGAGTCACGGTCCAGTCGCGCTTCGGCACAGCGGGTCCGCTCAACCGCTGTCACCGGCAGGGCGCCGGTCTGGACGACAACGCCTTGTAGAGGCGCCGCCGCGTCGCAGACCGCAGGTCGCTAAGCGCCGCCTCGCCGATCGCCTAGACGCGGAACTCGAGCATCACGCGAGAATTCGCCGATTACTGCTCGTCGGCGCATAGTCGAAAGTTCATGCGCTTCGGGGCCCACCAGCGCCTGCGTAAACGCTAGCAGTCGGTTCAACCGGTCACTGGATATCCCGCGAGCCTTACCCATCAGTTCGCAACGCGCCATAACGACAGGCACCACAGGCCCGCCGCAGACTGTGAACCCGATCCTCAAGAATCGAAGGAACAGGGCGCCTGAGAACCACGCGGGGTAGAGGCTGGTGCGCCACGGCGCCTGCGCTATCCGACCTGCCGGTCTGCACACATTGGTTTGGGCTCTCTTCCGACGAAGCGCACCGTCTCCGCTTTCAGATCGACTTCAGCTGCGAACCCTGCCGAACCCGAGCCTACTTCTGCGGCGCGCCATCGGCGTCGTCTGCGCCGTGCGACCGCCAGCCTAGGTCACTAGACGCCTTCGGCCGAAGACCGCCGATGATCCGTTCGATGCCGCAGAAGCTTAGTCGCACTCGGTTTTGCGCCGCCGTCGCAAATCACCCGCCAACGGATCATGCCTTCCGTACCCCCATTTCGGCGACGCCAGCGGCGAGGGTCAACCTTGAGGGGTGTTTGGTTTGAACCGTTCCCGAAACGTCGGGTAAGCTGAAACCATCGTCACCCAGGCTCGCAGTTGGAGCAGTTTCTTGACGGCGCTTTCGGACACCATCCAGTTCACAGTCATTCGAGGCGAAGGCGATTGGCGCGTCCTCCGCGATGGCCGAGACGCCGGCCACTTCGATTTCAGCGTCGACGCCATCGAGTCAGCCCTGGTCCGCGCTACCACGTTGATCGAAAAGGGCGAGACCGTCGAAGTCTTCGTCCAGGACGCGGCAGGCCAGCTTAGACAGGTCGATCCTGTCGGTGGCGAGGTACTGCACTAACGTCCTCGACCGTCGTCGAGCGCCGATATCCGGTCTTCTGCACCTCTTCGAGCAATCCCCACCGGCTTGGAAAGCGTTGTTCGACGCGTCCGAGAGCTCCGACCATCCCGGTCGACTGAAAAATTCGCGACATATGAGGGAAGGGAGGAGACGCCGCGTAGTCAACAAAGAGGGGCCGCGATTTGGCCGCAATGTCGCTAGGGGGAAACCATTGGCCAATAAGTTTTTCAGGAGCCGGCTCGTCGCCTCCTCTGTCCTGACCGGAATCACGATCGTGGCGACAGCGACGGCCCTGCCTGTCGCGGCGCAAAACCGTCCCTCCTCCGAGACATCGTCATCCGAACCGGCCGCAGAGCTGGAAGCTGTTGTCGTCACCGGGTCTCGCATCGCCCGACAGGACTACATCGCCAACAGCCCGATCGTGACCGTGACCCAAGAGGATTTCCAGGCGACGGGATCGGTCAACATCGAGAGCTTGATCAACGAATTGCCGCAGTTCACGGCCTTGGGCAACGCGGCCTCTAACAGCCCAAATCTGGCGGGCCAAGCCAATGTGCAACTCCGTGGTCTTGGATCGACGCGAACCCTCGTTCTTCTCGACGGGCGCCGGATAGTCCCATCCAACGCCTCGTCGGTCGTCGATCTCAACCTGTTGCCCACCCCCCTGATCGCTAGCGTCGAGACGATCACGGGCGGAGCCTCCTCGACCTACGGATCGGACGCGGTGGGCGGCGTGCTCAACTTCCTGCTCGACCGCCGCTTTGAAGGCTTCAAGCTAGACGCTCAGTACGGGGCCTCCGACCAGGGCGACGCGGAGGCGGAGGCGGTCAGCCTAACGCTCGGCGGGGACTTCGCCGAGGGACGGGGTCGCGCTGTTCTTTCGGCCAGCTATTCCAACCGGGCGTCCGTGCTCAACGCCAGTCGCTCTTTCTCGCTCATCGGCGGGTTCGCCGGCACCTCGCCGCTCGGGTCGACGGTGTTCGACGCCTCAAACTTGCCGACAGCCGCCGCCGTCAACGCCGCCGTTTCCGGCGCTGCACGGGGCGATACGTTCGGCTTCAACAACAACGGAACCTTGTTCACCTATCAGGGCGCGCGCGATTACGTGAGTCCCGGCGGCATAGACTATGAGGGGTTCCGCAAGCCGGGTCCGTTGCAGCAGACGGACTTCACCTACAGCACCGTTGATCGCAACTATCTGATTATTCCCCAGACCCGGTACAATGTGTATGCGGCCGCGAGCTACGAGCTCACCGAAGCGGTCGAGTTTTACACGGACGTCCTGTTTTCTCAGTATCAGGCCGGCAACCAGCTCGCGTCCAACCCGGGTACCGGCCCCACTACGGGCTTCCGTATCCCATCTACCAATCCGTTCATTCCTACTGAACTGCGCGGTGTCCTCAACTCGCGACCCAATCCGGCCGGGAGTTTCCGCCTCGACAAACGAGTCAACGAGCTCGGTCCGCGCCGCCAGAACGAAAATTACAGCGTCTACCAGATCACCACGGGCTTACGCGGCGATCTGGTCGGTCTGCGCGACTGGACCTACGACGCCTACCTGACCTATGGCCGGGTAGACAACGACACCAATTACACTGGCTATCTCTCTCGCTCCGCCATTCAGCGGCTCCTGGAGGCGTCAGACGGCGGCGCGTCGCTCTGCACCGGCGGTTTCAACCCCTTCGGCGCCAATCCGTTGAGCGCCAGCTGTATCGCCTATGTCAGCCGGGTGCCGCGCAATAAAACTACGAACGATCAGCGTGTAGTGGAAGCCAATCTGCAGGGTGGGCTGTTCACCCTGCCCGCCGGCGAGGTGCGCGCGGCTGTCGGCGCGGCCTACCGAGAGCAGAACTACGACTTTTCGCCCGACAACCTGCTGATCAGCACCTTTACCCTTAACGGCGTCACCGGACCTGAACTGGCCGGCAACTCCGGCACGCCGCTGTCGGGATCGGATACGGTGTCGGAACTCTATGCCGAGGTACTGATCCCGCTGCTCGCCGACCTGCCGTTCATTCGCCAGCTTGAGACCAACCTCGGCTACCGTGTGTCAGACTATGACACCATCGGACAGGTCGCGTCTTACAAGGCGGACCTCAGCTGGGAGGCGATCGACGGGCTGCGGCTGCGCGGCGGTGTGCAACGCGCGGTGCGCGCGCCCTCGATCGGGGAGCTTTTCGCCGCCCAGAACCTGAGCTTCCCGTCGATCGGCGTACCCGTGTCCTCGACCGGGGTGCGGCAGTTCTCCGGCGACCCCTGCGACATCCGCGGCGCCTATCGCGCGCCCGGCGCCGCGAACGCCGGCCAGGTGCGGAGCCTCTGTCTGGCGCAGAATGTCCCGGCGCAGGTGATCGACTCCTACACCTTCTCCAACTCGCAAGTGTCGGGCGTAACCGGCGGGAATCCCGACCTGCAGGAGGAGACCGCGGACTCCTTCACGGTCGGCGCGATCTTACAGTCGCCGTTGTCTAGCGCGTGGCTTAGCGGCGTATCCGGATCCATCGACTACTATGACATCACCATCGAGCAGGTGGTCGGCACGGTCTCGACGACCGAACAGCTGCGCCGCTGCTACAATCAGGACGGCGTCTCCAACCCGACCTACGATCCGAACAACGTGTTCTGCCGCCTGTTCAGCCGGGATCCGAACTCCGGCCAGATCACCAGCACGTTCGAGACAAATGCCAACCTGGGCACGCTGAAGACCAAGGGGATCGACTTCCAGATCGACTGGCGGCTCGATCTGACCGACATAGGCGCACCAGACTGGGGCGCCCTAGCCCTCAACGTCACTGGCACCCGGCTGCTGGAATGGGAGCGGCAGGACATCCCGGGCGGCCCCTACACCGATCGCAAAGGCACCGTTTCCAACAGCTTCGGTCTAACCCTCCCGGAATGGAAGGCGCTCTCGACCCTGAACTGGACTCAGGATCCGTGGACCCTCGGTCTGCGCTGGCGTTACCAAGGCGAGGTCGAGAACTTCAACAATCGAAGCCAAGTCATCGACGCCATCCACTATTTCGATCTGAACGCTGGATTTGAGATCAACTCGACCGTCTCACTTCGCGCGGGCGTCAACAATCTGACGGACGAACAGCCGCCCGTCTATGCGCCCGCGATCGCCGCCAATACCGACCCGTCCACCTACGATCTGGTCGGACGCCGATACTACGTCGGACTGACGGCTCGCTTCTGATCCCACCGATACTCGGCGCGTCCTGCTGAAATCACGCAAAAGAAGGCCCCATCTCATGAACACTCGTCTGATGCTGACCTTGGCCACGAGCCTCAGCCTCGTCGCCGGCGGCGCGGTCGCCCACGACTTCTTTCTCATCCCCGAGCGCTTTGTCGGACCGGCCGGACAACCGCTTATCGTTCACGCGACCTCGTCGTCAGATTTTCCCGCTCTCAATGTCGGTTCGCCGCTGGCGCGGGTCGGAGAAGCACGAGCGATGGTGAACGGCAGGCCCGCCCAAGTCGCCGTGGACGCCCATCGGCAATCCCTCCGTTTAACCGTCTCCAGCGCCGACGAGGGCATGGCCGCGGTCACTCTTCAGACGGTTTGGGGCGAGTCCAACTGGCGCCCTGACCAGGTCGAGACCTACCTTGACGAGCACCCGTTCTCGGCGGAGGACATCGCGACAGTCCATCGTTTGCTTCCCGCTGGCGCGACGCTCCAGATCCGATCGCGCCGCCTAGCGAAATCTCTCGTGTGTTTCCAGACCTGCACCCCGATCCCGCAGGGCCCAACGGGTTTGGAGGTGGAGTTTCTGCCGCTGTTCGAACCGGGTCAATCGATGCCCGCCGGCTTTCAGCTGATCAGAAACGGTGAGCCGTTAGCGGCGCACCCCGTCACTATCCGTTTCGGCCCTCGCGAACGTCGCACGGTCGTCACCGACGCCGACGGCCGGTTGAAGCTTCAGGATGGCGTGAGCGGCCCCATCATGCTGGTCGCGGTAACTATTGACGCGCCGTCGCAACCCGGAGAGCGGTTTGTCACCAACAACGCGACCTTGACCTTCAACGCGCCGGTCTAGGTTGATGCCCCTGGGCGGTGGTCCTCGTCATCATCATCCGAGGCGCTACAGCCGGCTGTGACGCCCTTCTGAGACCTCCAGCCCGGCGTGCGCCAGGACTTCCGCCTCGAGGGCGATGATACGACGCATCTGGTTCTCGGCCTTCAGGGTCTGGCGCCCTACTGGTGGGAGATCGACGCCGCCTCCTTCCTGTCGACCGAGGGGAACCTGACCGCTCGTGTCGAGGCCGAATACGACCAGCGCATCACCCAGCGCTGGATCCTCCAGCCGCGCCTCGAAATCGACGCCTCCGCCAGCGACATTCCGGAACTGGAGCTCGGTTCCGGTTTGTCCTCGGTCGAAGCGGGCCTGCGTCTCCGCTATGAGTTTCGCAAGGAGCTCGCCCCCTACGTCGGCGTCGAATGGAGCCGCGCGCTCGGCGATACCGCCGACTACATCAAAGCCCGAGGCGGCGAGATAGACGACACACGCTTCGTCGTCGGTCTCAACGCCTGGTTCTAACCGAAGGAGATCATTGATGATCCGCACCCTCGTCCTCACCGCAGCCCTGGCCTTCGCCGGAGCGGCCGCCGCCCAAGACCCGCACGCTGGCCATGCCATGCCGGCTCAAGCCGCCGCGCCGCAATCGGGCATCGTCACCGTCCCTGCCGATGGCGCCATGACATCCGGTTCGCCCGAACGCTTCAGCGTCACCTTCCCGCACGCGATGATTTTGAAGACCGTGACCCTCACCGCCGAAGGACGTGCCCCGGTCGTCGTCAACGCCCCTGCCGCGCCGGCCGCCGCGACCGTCAGCGTGGCCCTGCCCCGCCTCGTGGCGGGCACTTACAGGGCCGCCTGGACGGCGGAAGGCGCGGACGGGCACAAGATGTCCGGGTCCGTCAGCTTCATGGTTCACTAGGAGAACGACGATGAAACTTTCCAATCTGCTGGCCGCCGCCGGCGCTGTCCTGGCCCTGAGCGCGGGTGCGGCGCTCGCCGCCGAAGGCTGCGAGTGCTGCAAGGACATGGCGGCTAACGCCGCCATGTCCTGCTGCGACAAGATGAAACCCGAAACGCCTCCGCCCGCCGAACCGGCGGCGCCCACGCCCGCGCCCTCGGATGCTCCCGCTCCCCAGGGTCACGCCGACCATCACTGATCGGCCGATCTGAGCCGCTCCGGCAAGCGCTCCGTCGACCGGGCCTTGCCGAGAGCGTCCAGGCCTCACTCCTCGGCCATCGTCCCGCTCGGCCGCGCCGCGCCTCCTGTGACGCCGCATCCCCCCACCCGGACGAAACGGACCGTTTCGGCCCGCGTCCGGGGTTCGGCGACAAAACCCGCGTCGGCGAAGGCGAGATGCTGGGGCATGGGCTCCCGCGCGGGATCCGTGCGCCACCAGTCCTCCATCGCCGCCGCCTTGGGCAGGATGCCGCCGACGATCCGTTCGATGTCCCGGAACGTCAGGTCCACTTCTGCGCGCTTCTGGCGTCTGAGAAAGGCTGCGAGCGGCGAATATTTGGCCATCGGCGTGTCTTGCTCCCCTGCCGTTGACGGTCAAGCCCAACTGGCGCGACCGGCCTCTCCAGTCTAGGCTCGCCCGCGGCGGGTTCCGGGAACGATAGGCGCCGACAGGGGACGCGCGAGCGTCGGCGGCGATTGGCGGCGAAACGCCGGGCTTCCTCACAGAAGTTCCTGGCCCGCCCCCTCCCCTCACCCCGGATCGATGAGACCCAGCCGAACGGCGGACGCCACGGCCTCGATCCGGGTCCGTACCCGGAGTTTCGAGCACACCTTCTCCAGGTAGCTGTCCACGGTGCGCGGCGACAGGGACAAGATGATCCCGATGTCGGAAGAGCTCTTCCCGCGACAGACCCACTGGAGGCATTCCTGTTCGCGCGAGCTCAGGGAAACCACGGGCGACGCACGATCCGGATCTTCGGAGACAGCTTCCATACTACACCACGGGTTGTCCTACTCCTTCCGTACACGGCGAGTTTAGAGCCGCGCAACGTCGATCAATTGCGGGTTGCCCGCAGGTTTCTTGCGGTCGCGGGGAGCCGCCGGCGCTTGAACCCCTGACAGCCTCCGCTTACAGCGAGGGGTCGGGCGCCGCGAGATAGGCGCACAGCTTGAGCCGGGGTTCGTCGCTGACGGAGGCGGCGCTGAGCGCTGAAGTAACGGGCCTCGTTCGCAGAGGATTCCAACGCCCGACCCCTCCCGCTTGCGTCGGGATTCCGTTTGATTCATGCTTCGACGTCGGCGTTCGCGCCGATAGGGGCCTGGAATCCCCTGTGCGATACCTTCTTCGACGACCCACGCCCGGCGTGGCTGTCGCTGACCGGATGACCGTGTCAGGCGTGTGAGCGTCTGCGCCCGGCTGTCCGCTCGCGCCTCGGATTCCAGCCGTTTGAGCCGCGGTCGGAGAGGCAGGTTGAGCGAAGCGGAGCCATTGCAGGCGGACAGCGGCGACGGGCTGAACAGCCTGTATCGCCGCTACGCCGCGTGGTTGAACCGCCGCCTCCGGGCCCGGGTCAGCCCGGAAGACGCCGACGACGTGGTTCAGGAGACCTACATCCGTATCGCGCCCTTCGCCGACGGCGGGATCGCCCAGCCCCGGGCCTTCCTGCTGCGGGTCGCCCTCAACCTGGTGCGCGACGACGCCAAGCACAGGCGCCGCAGACCTCGCGACGCCGATCTTCGAGCTCCGGAATCCGAAGGCGCGACCCAGTTCGACCTAGTGCTGCTTGCCCAGATCGTCACCTCCATGCCGCAACTCTACCGCGACGTCTTCGTCTTGAGCCGCTTTGACGGTATGACGTATCCCGAGATCGCCAAGGAGCTTGAGATCAGCGTCAACTCGGTCTGGCCGGAGAAGATGCGGAAATCAGGAGCCTTGTCGTCGGTCTTGTCATTGGCCCGGAGTTGGGCCGCCTTGACGTTGAGGGTCAGGGTCTTGATCGAACCGCTGTAGCTGCCGTCCGCTTGCTGGGTGAAGGAACCGATGGTGGCCATGGAAGTCTCTCCTTGCTGATCTCGGGCCACGCCTGCCGCGGCCTCGATGGCGATCGGCGGACCGGAGGCCGGGCGGCCCGCAGGCGAGCACAGGGAGCCCCGCAGCGCAGCGGAGGACCGGGAGCGCGACTTTCTTGCCTCGCGAGGAAGGCCGTCAGGCCGGGGAAGAAAGTCGCGCGAACGGTTGCGGAAGCCGGACGGGCTTCGGTCAGATCAGGCCATTGAGAGGCCGCGCAAGGCTTGGCGCGTCGCAGGAGAGACGGCTGGTCACCGCCGCTTGAACCATGCGGCCAATCGCGGCGCTCGTAGGGATCGTGCCGCCAATGCCGGTGCATCCGCTCCGCCACCAAAGACGTGCCCAGGATTCACCGCTTCCGCGTCGTCGCAGCTGACGCGCGGCATGGCGACGGGCGCGGCCACGCCTGGCATGAATCTGAGGTGTCTCCTGCTATGAAGGGAACCTGAAGCAACTCCAGCTTCGTTCCCCTTCCGAGCGTTCCGTTCGAGGGACAGTCGCGGTGTCGTAAGCCAGCCGGATGAGGCGGCCGGAGCGTGCTCATCGGGAGTCAGAACAATGCGCAACTCCATCAAAATCGCTGGCTGCGGAGACAGCCCTCGGCGTCATCGCCGGTCTCGTGGCCACGAGGGTAACCGAGAGGGCGCAGACGGCGCTCTACCAGATCAAGCCGCCGAAAGTACGGGAAGAGGAAGTGCTGGAGCGACCATGCTCTTGATGATCGACGAAGGTCTGACGCCTGTGTTCGGCTACAGTGCTCCCAATCGAGACAACCCCCTGCTCACCCAGGCTAGAGGGGTCGCCGGGCACCTTCTCTTTGGCGCCGTCAACGCGGTGGTGACCGAGGCACTGTACCGCCTCGTCCGTCCCAAGGTAGCCGCTACAGAGCGAGCGCGGAGCATACATCGATGACCAAACATTATGATCTTGTGGTGATCGGGACCGGGACCGCCGCCATGGTCGGAGCCATGCGGGTTCGCGCTGCTGGTCGCAGCGTCGCGGTTGTCGATTTTCGTCCCTTTGGAGGCACGTGCGCGCTCCGGGGCTGCGATCCAAAAAAAATGCTGATCAGCGGGGCCAACGCCGTCGATCATACATGGCGGATGCGAGGCAGGGGTGTCGCCGGCGACGCCCGAATTGCTTGGGCCGACCTCATGGCCTTCAAGCGGGGTTTCACCGATCCCGTTCCCCAAAAGCACCAAGAGCGGTACTCTGAAAGAGGCATCGACACTTTTCATGGACGGGCGCGCCTCACCGGCCGCAACAGCCTTGAGGTGGGCGAGGAAACGCTGGAGTTTTCGAACCTGCTCATCGCCGCCGGAGCCGAACCCAGGAAACTCGGCATCCCGGGGGAAGAGCATCTGGTCACCAACGAGGGCTTCCTCGAGCTGGGTGACATGCCAAAGCGCATTGTGCTGGTCGGCGGAGGCTATATCGCGGCCGAGTTCTCCCACATCGCCGCGCGGGCTGGCGCCGAAGTCGTAATCCTCCAGCGTGGCGAGCGATTGCTTCCCCAGTTCGACCCGGACGTGGTCGGTTGGCTCATGGAAAGCTTTCGCCAACTCGGCGTTGACGTGCGCCTCGAAACGACAGTCCAGGCGGTCGAGCAGACGCGCGCAGGCTTTCGGGTTCACGCCCAGACGAAGGGGAAAGCCGTCGATGTCCATGCTGATCTGGTCATTCACGCCGCCGGACGAGGACCTGCGATCGACGATCTCGGCCTTGACGCCGCCGGGGTCGAGCATGAAGGAGGCCGCCTGAAGCTCAACGAATTTCTGCAGAGCGTTTCCAATCCAGCCGTCTATGCCGCGGGCGACGCAGCCCAGGTCGGTCCGCCGCTGACCCCCGTGTCCAGCCACGACGCCAAGGTCGTGGCGGCCAACATTTTGAACGGTAACTCCGAAAGGCCGAACTATCGCGGCGTCCCGAGCGTGGCCTTCACAATCCCGCCTATCGCGGCGGTCGGGCTGACGGAGAGGGAGGCTAAGGATCAGGGTCTGCTCTACCGAGTCAAAAATCAGAAGGCCTCCGACTGGTTCACAGCACGCGCAGCGGCCGAACCCACCTTCGGCTTCAAGGTCTTGGTCGAGGAAGGGACGGAACGGGTGTTGGGCGCCCACCTCGTGGGCCCGAACGTGGACGAGGTCATCAATATTTTCGCTTTGGCGATCCGCCATGGACTGACTGCGGATGACCTCAAGACCACGATGTTCGCCTATCCGACGGGCGCATCGGATGTGGGCTACATGCTATGACGCTCAAGCGGTGTCGCGGTAGGTTCATGGCGCCATCCGCATCGCGGATTGGAGCGAAGGAGGGATCCCTTGGAGAGGCAGTCCGACACCATCCAGTTCACGGTGATCCGGGGCGACGGCGACTGGCGGGTGCTTCGCGATGGCCGACCCTCAGGGCATTTCGACTTCAGCGTCGACGCCATAGAGTCCGCGCTCGTGAAGGCGACGACGCTGATCGACAAGGGCGAGCAAGTGGAAGTCTTTGTCCAGGACGCGGCCGGCCAGTTGCGTCAGGTCGATCCGGTCGGCGGGGAAGTGCTCCACTAAGAGGACGGCGATTCCGACCTCGTCGCCTTTTAACCCGTCCACTCGAGTTCGAAATCCGGAGTGAGCGCGATCAAGCCTGTTTCGATCTGGTTCCAGGTCAGGCGGAGCGCCTTCAGATCTTCGGGCGTGAACAGGTGCGCATGGTGCGACGCCGCGCGCAGCTTCCCGGCCTGCTTCAGAAGATCGAACACCGCCTCTGGGTCGTCGAAACCAGCCTCGAAGATCGCCTGGAAATGCTCCGGATGGCTCATGATCCGCGCGTAGTGGGTGTAGTCGGCATGGTCGAAAACCTCGCCTCCCCGCTTCTTCCACTTCCCCAGCAAATCCTTGCAGTCGCACAGCGGCAGGCGCTCGTCCGCCCAGTCCTCACCGTAGGTCTCGGCCATCACGGCATCTAGAATTTCCCTCAAGGTCAGTTCGTAGCGGTGAACCAGAGTCTTGGCGCGCTTCACATGCGGCGGGGCCGAGTTGGCCTGAAGGCGGGCCTTCAGGCGACGGCGCTTCTCCGCCATCGTCAGGAGACGCCGTCTCGGCCAGTGCGCAAGCCGCAGTCCCGCCGCGTCGAGGAAACTGCGATAACCGGCCAGATTGGCGAACTGCGGCATCTCCGTGATGGAGAAGGCGCCGACCGCCTCTCGCACTCCCCGCGTCAGCCGGTCGCTCTCGGCGAACATGTCGGCCATCGCCGAGGCCCGCGCGAAGGCCTCGATCTGGGCGGGTCGCCCGATCGCCAGGGCGCTCGCGCCAAGACCACTGTCCGACAGTCGGAGGATGCGATCGACGAAACTGTCCGTCGGCGTCCTGAAGCGCTCGAGACCATCCGGCAAGGCGAAGCCGGCGGACAGTTGCGCGATCCGCTCGGCCTGCTCGATCAGGCCATTCGGAAACGCGGCGCGATAGACGCGGTCCGCGTCGGTCTGAGCCCTCATCAGGGCGCCGACGCCCTGCATCCGGTCCATGAACGGGTTACGACCCATCGCGGCCAAGGCCAGCGGGGTCTCCAGCTTCATGCGCTCGGCGATGCCGAGCACGCCGCTGGCCCGCAGCATATCGTGCTGTCGGCGGACGTCCTCAAAGGGATCGGCCATCCGTCTTGCGGCGTCCAGCGTCGCGCGCATGCTGGGCGGGATCAAATCACGCGGAAGGGTCATCGCTCGCCGCTTCGCGCAGATGGGCCAGCCGTTCCTCGCACACAGTCGTCGCCAGCGCGCGCAGCACCTCAACCCGCTGGGTCAACCAGGTCAGTTCCTCGACGCTGATCTTGTAGTGCTTGGAGTAACGAGCCTTCACATAGGCCTCGCGCAGCAGCTCGAAGCAGCGGCGCTCGAACTTGGTCTCGTGCGGCCAGGCCTCGGCCAGGCGGGCGTCGATCGCCTCGCACTTCTTGCGCAGGAAGGCGAGGTTGTGCGCCTTGCCGCTGTAGAGCGTCACAACCAGCAAAACGCAGTGGTAGAGGTGTTCAGCCGATTGATGAAGGTTGAACGCGGCGAGCTTAGGATCAGCGCCCTCGCCCATATAGAATTTCGCGCCACGAGCAAAGCTGGCCGAACTCTGCGTCCAATCTCCGAAGAACTCCTCCGCTTCCTTAAGGGCAACCTGAGCTTTCAGGTCAGCCGGCTTGCGCAGCTTGGCGCCGGGCGTGTCGAAGAGAACGATGCCCTCACGCACGATGTCGGCCCAGAAGTATCGCCCGCGGTCCAACTGCTCGTTCACGTCTTCCAGACTGTGCACGATAAGGCTCACCGGCGTGCGGATCAGGGTCTCGCCCGGCATCAGCTTGTTCTCGGCGTCATGCCAGAACTCGCCGTCGGTCAGATCCTCATGATCGACAACGATCAACAGATCGAAATCCGAGAAGTAGCGTCCGACCGGATCATGGACCCAATCGCCGCGCGCATACGATCCGTAGAGGATGATCTTGAGGATCTTGCCGTTCTTCAGCCGCTCGGCCCGACGGGTCGAGACGGTTTCGGCGAACGACTCGCGGATCACCTCGACCACCCGGCGCAGTTCCACCTGCTTGCGCGGCGGCAGATGATCGATCGAAGTCTTCATGACGCGAGTCTCGCGCAACGCGTGCATCGGGGCAAGGCGCGAAGCCTCAGTTCTGGATCAGGCGGATCAGGGTTCCGTCCGGGTCGATGAGCGCGCCGATCCGCATGCCCGACTCCTCGATCTTGGGCGCGTGCAATCGGGGTTGGCCCCAGCACGTCTCCGGCAGTCCGGTGCCAAGGCACACGGCGTAGAACGCGTCGAGATCGTCAAGCCGCAGGCAACAGCTGAAGTTGCTGGTCAGCGGATCAAGTTCCGGGTGCGGGAAGAACTCAAGCGTCAGCCCGCCCCGTTTCAGGATCATCCACCCTTCGTCGCGCCAGCCCTGCTGGAAGCCCAGTCGAGTGTAGAACTGGGACGTAGCTTCGAAATCCCGCGACGGCAGGTTGGGCGTGGCGTGATCGGTCACGGCGAACTCCGGAATGCAGCAGTGCCGCCTAAGCCTAGCCGCAACAGCCCTTTCCATCCACCTGGATCGGCGGACACGGCACGTCGGCATAGGAGCAGAACACGCAGCAATCGCCGGGTTGAGGCTTCAGCTTCACGCCGCAACCGAGGCAATCGTAAAACCAGATGCAGGCGTCGGTGGGCATGGTCTCGGTCGCGACGTGACCGCAGTGCGGGCAGGTCAGCGTCGATTCCAGAACGATGGCGGGGCTCATCGCATGGCCGCCAGTCGCGGCATGGCCCATGGTTCGATGTAGGGCTGCCAGGCCAGGGACAGGACGATCAGCAGGCTGGCGATCACCAGCAGCCAGAACGCCAGACGCGAGGGCCGGCGGCAGGATGCGTCCTTCCGACACATCCGCAGGCGACGCCAATGCAGCAGCCAGCCGGCGGCCAAGATGACGGCGGCCAGAAGCGTCAGCCAGGTTCGCGCGCCCGCGATGACCGCGGCGCCGGCGAAGGACACGCCCGCCACCGAGAGAGCCAGAGGCAGTACACAGCACGCGGCCCAGGCGAACACCGAGGCCACACCGCCGATGGCGGCCGAGGCGCTGACGGCGACCTCAGGAATGTTGGGCCGGTCTTGATCGATGGCCATGGGGCCTCCCGTTCGATTTCTGCTACAGGCTACAACCCGTAGCCGCTACGGGATCAAGAGCCATGTCCGCACGAAGTTTGACGATCGGGCGCCTCGCAGAGAGCGCCGGGGTGAACTTGGAAACGGTGCGCTACTACGAGCGGATCGGCCTGATGCCCGCCCCGGCCCGCACCGAGGGCGGACACAGGAGCTATGAGCCGGAACACGCCCAACGCCTGCGCTTCATCCGCCGGTCCCGCGAACTGGGATTCGGCATCGACGCCATTCGGCGGCTGATCGCGTTGAGTGAGCCGGGCGTCCAGGCCTGCTGCGAAGTCCGCGACATGGCCCAGGACCACATCGCCAGCGTGGACGCCAAAATCGCGGATCTGGAGCGGCTCCGGACGGTGCTTAAGCAGGCCGTCGCGGACTGCAGCGAAGGCGGGCGGGTTCGGTGTCCGGTGATCGCAGAACTCGGATCGATCGCATAGGTGATGACCTGCGCACCCTGTCGAGCCGGTAGGGTCCTGGCAATCACGCGCCGATGACGCCGAGGTGCTCAAGCAGGATCATCAGACCGAGCGCGACAAGCGCGAGCCCTCCCAGAAGCTCGGCGATCTTGCCAAAACGCTGGCCGACGGCCCGGCCAATCAGCATGCCGATCGTGGTCAGCAGGAAGGTCGTGACGCCGATTGAGGCCGCGATAACCCAGATATTGGCTCCGATGAAGGCCAGGCCGACGCCAACAGCCGCCGCGTCGATGCTGGTCCCGACCGCCATGGCGATCAGCGCCCAAGGTCCGGACCGGCGTGGGGCATCCTCAGCCAGGGGACGGGTCGCTTCCCAGATCATCTTGCCGCCAACAGCGGCGAGGAGGCCGAAGGCGATCCAATGATCCACGCGTTCGACGAGGCCTGCAGCGACCATGCCGAGCCCCCAGCCAATCACCGGGGTGATGGCCTCGATACACCCGAATACCAGGCCTGCCTTCACGGCGCCGGCCAGGTTCGGTCGATGCAAAGCACCACGCCCAACGGCGGCGGCGAAGGCGTCGGTAGACATGCTGAGAGACAGAACGGCGATGGCGACAGGAGTCATGACGAGCATCCACCCGGCAACGAACAGCGCTTCCCTCCCCGGCCGGTGCGGCGGTGGGACGCGCTGGTCTCGCTAGGCGGCGGTTCCGCTGGTCGGACCGCGCGCCGAAACGCGAGTGTGTTGATCCGACCCCGGCGATCAGACGCCGGAAGCTACTCCCCAACAGGAAGCGGCCTCATAGGAGGTGTCGCGCGCCGGTGCAAGATACTATAGGGGAGTATCCATGGCGCATACCTCCACGAACAAGAAGAAGCTCGTCGCGCGGGTCCGGAGGATCTCGGGTCAGCTCAGCGCAATAGAGCGCGCCATCGAGTCTGAAGCCGGGTGTTCGCAAATCCTGCAGCAGGTCGCGGCCGCGCGGGGCGCCATGGGCGGGCTTCTGGAAGAGTTGATTGAAGACCATCTGCGCCACCACGTCGCTCATCCCGATCTGAGCGAGGACGCCCGGCAGGGCGGCGCCGACGAGTTGATCGCCATCATTCGCCGCTATTCAAAGTAAGGCCCGCGCCATGTCCGCGTCCGAGACCGACTATCTGACCCACGACCACTATTTCCTCAGCCGTTCGCACGACGACAGCGCACGGCGAACGCTGTGGGTGGTCGGCCTGACGCCCGTCATGATGGTCGGGGAGATCATCGCCGGCCTGGTCTACGGCTCGATGGCCCTGCTGGCCGACGGCTTTCACATGGCGACCCACGCCGGCGCCCTGGCCGTTGCGGCCGGCGCCTACGCCTACGCCAAGCGGCATGCCGCCAACCGGCGCTTCAGCTTCGGGACCGGCAAGGTCGGGGACCTGGCGGGGTTCGCCTCGGCGCTGGTTCTGGGCATCGTGGCGCTCGGGATCGCGGGAGAGTCCATCGGCCGCCTGATCGATCCGCGCTCGGTCGCCTTCGGCCAGGCGACGCTGGTCGCCATCCTGGGTCTCGTGGTCAATCTGGTCAGCGCCGTCCTTCTGTCCGGCGGGGGGCACCACCACGGTCGTCATGGCCACGGGCATGGCCATCACCACGACCACGATCATCACGACGACCATGATCACCAGCACGGTCATGGCGGCCATCGCGACAACAACCTGCGCGCCGCCTACATCCATGTGCTGGCC